>OKMK01000057.1_pt1 | contig 82428 bp, 85 predicted proteins | sample 1613431 | NCBI WGS metagenome assembly OKMK01 (sample SAMN04436857, study PRJEB24849) | human gut metagenome | biome: human gut; feature: NICU; material: stool | host: Homo sapiens | place: USA: Saint Louis, MO | collected 2011-10-17
CGCGTATCAACGCAGCAGCACGTCAGAACGGTATTTCTTACAGCAAATTCATCAACGGCCTGAAAAAAGCCTCTGTTGAAATCGACCGTAAGATCCTGGCTGACATCGCAGTATTCGACAAAGTAGCGTTCACCGCTCTGGTCGAAAAAGCGAAAGCAGCACTGGCATAAGCCAGTTGAGAGAGGGGGCTTTGCCTCCTCTTTTCATTTAACACCATCAGAAGATTGACATTTATCCGTGCAGGCTTTTCAATAAGGTCTTAACGGTTTTTACCCTACAAGGTAACGCAAGCATGAATGCTGCTATTTTCCGCTTCTTCTTTTACTTTAGCACCTGACTTCAGGAGGCTAGCGCGTGAAAGATGAAACGAAAAACAGCGCCAGATAAGCCTCCCGATGGAGGCTTTTTTTGTGCCTGAAGTTAAGAGAATACGTCCAACAATTCGGTGTCTGCACCGACATAATGAGGAAAACCATGTCACATCTCGCAGAGCTGGTTGCCAGTGCAACGGCCGCCATTAACCAGGCCTCAGATGTTGCCGCGTTAGACAATGTCCGCGTCGAATATCTGGGCAAGAAAGGGCATTTGACCCTTCAGATGACTACCCTGCGTGAACTGCCAGCAGAGGAGCGCCCGGCAGCCGGTGCAGTGATTAACGAAGCCAAAGAGCAGGTACAGCAGGCGCTGAACGCGCGTAAAGCCGAGCTGGAAAGCGCAGTACTGAATGCGCGTCTGGCGGCAGAAACGATTGACGTTTCTCTGCCGGGTCGTCGTATTGAAAACGGCGGTCTGCATCCGGTGACTCGTACTATCGATCGTATTGAAAGTTTCTTCGGTGAGCTCGGCTTTACCGTGGCGACTGGCCCGGAAATTGAAGATGACTACCACAACTTCGATGCCCTGAACATTCCTGGCCATCATCCGGCACGTGCTGACCACGACACTTTCTGGTTTGACGCTACCCGTCTGCTGCGTACTCAGACTTCCGGCGTTCAGATCCGTACCATGAAGGAGCAGGAGCCGCCAATCCGCATCATCGCGCCGGGTCGCGTATACCGTAACGACTACGATCAGACCCACACCCCAATGTTCCACCAGATGGAAGGTCTGATTGTTGATAAAAACATCAGCTTTACCAACCTGAAAGGCACGCTGCACGATTTCCTGAACAACTTCTTTGAGGAAGATTTGCAGGTTCGCTTCCGTCCGTCCTACTTCCCGTTCACCGAACCGTCTGCGGAAGTTGACGTGATGGGTAAAAACGGCAAATGGCTGGAAGTGCTGGGCTGCGGCATGGTGCATCCAAACGTGCTGCGCAACGTGGGTATCGATCCGGAAGTGTATTCCGGCTTTGCGTTCGGTATGGGCATGGAGCGTCTGACCATGCTGCGCTACGGCGTAACCGATTTACGTGCGTTCTTCGAAAACGATCTGCGTTTCCTCAAACAGTTTAAATAAGGGCAGGACAGAACAATGAAATTCAGTGAACTGTGGTTACGCGAATGGGTGAACACCACGCTGGACAGCGACGCGCTTTCCAACCAGATCACCATGGCGGGTCTGGAAGTTGACGGTGTAGAGCCGGTTTCTGGCGCCTTCACCGGCGTGGTCGTGGGCGAAGTGGTTGAATGCGGTCAGCACCCTAACGCTGACAAACTGCGCGTAACAAAAGTCAATGTGGGCGGTGACCGTCTGCTGGATATCGTCTGCGGTGCGCCAAACTGCCGTCAGGGCCTGAAAGTGGCCGTGGCGACCGTCGGTGCGGTGCTGCCGGGCGATTTCAAAATCAAAGCGGCTAAGCTGCGCGGTGAGCCGTCTGAAGGCATGCTGTGCTCCTTCTCCGAACTGGGTATTTCCGACGATCACTCTGGCATTATTGAATTGCCGCAGGATGCGCCAGTTGGTACTGATATCCGCGAATACCTGACGCTTGATGACAACACCATCGAAATCAGCGTAACGCCAAACCGTGCTGACTGTTTAGGCATCATCGGTGTGGCCCGCGACGTGGCCGTGCTGAACCAGACTGAACTGAACGTGCCGGAGATCGCTCCGGTTGAGGCAACCATCAGTGACGTGCTGCCGATACAGGTAGACGCGCCTGAGGCCTGCCCACGCTACCTCGGTCGTGTGGTGAAAGGTATTAACGTTAAAGCGCCAACCCCGCTGTGGATGAAAGAGAAACTGCGTCGCTGCGGTATCCGTTCTATCGATGCGGTCGTCGACGTCACCAACTATGTTCTGCTGGAGCTGGGCCAGCCAATGCACGCCTTTGATAAAGATCGTATCGAAGGTGGGATCGTCGTGCGCATGGCGAAAGAGGGCGAAACCCTGGTTCTGCTGGACGGCAGCGAAGCGAAACTGAACGCTGACACCCTGGTGATTGCCGATCACAACAAAGCGCTGGCGATGGGCGGGATCTTCGGCGGCGAGCACTCTGGCGTTAACGACGAGACGCAAAACGTCCTGCTGGAATGCGCGTTCTTCAGCCCGCTCTCCATCACCGGCCGCGCACGCCGTCACGGTCTGCACACTGATGCTTCTCACCGCTACGAGCGTGGCGTGGATCCTGCGCTGCAATACAAAGCGATGGAGCGTGCGACTCGCCTGCTGATCGACATCTGCGGCGGCGAAGCGGGTCCGGTTATCGATGTGACCAACGAAGCGACGCTGCCGAAGCGTGCGACCATTACCCTGCGCCGCAGCAAACTGGATCGTCTGATTGGTCACCACGTTGCCGATGCGCAGGTGACCGACATTCTTACGCGTCTGGGCTGCGAAGTTACTGAGGGTCAGGACGAGTGGAAAGCCGTTGCGCCGTCCTGGCGTTTTGACATGGAGATCGAGGAAGATCTGGTGGAAGAAGTGGCCCGCGTTTACGGCTACAACAACATCCCTGACGAGCCGGTGCAGGCGGGACTGGTGATGGGCAGCCATCGCGAGGCCGATCTGTCTCTGAAGCGTGTGAAAACCATGCTGAACGACAAAGGCTACCAGGAAGTGATCACCTACAGCTTCGTTGATCCTAAGCTGCAACAGCTGATCCACCCGGGTCAGGAAGCGCTGATCCTGCCAAGCCCGATTTCCAGCGAGATGTCAGCGATGCGTCTGTCCCTGTGGACGGGGCTGCTGGGTACTATCGTTTATAACCAGAACCGTCAGCAAAACCGCGTGCGTATTTTCGAAAGCGGTTTGCGCTTTGTACCGGATACTCAGGCGAATTTAGGCATCCGTCAGGATCTCATGCTGGCCGGCGCCATCAGCGGTAACCGCTTTGAAGAGCACTGGGACCTGGCAAAAGGGACGGTTGATTTCTACGATATGAAGGGCGATCTGGAAGCGATTCTCGATCTGACCGGTAAATTATCCGAAATTGAATTCCGCGCAGAAGCGATTCCAGCCCTGCATCCGGGTCAGAGTGCGGCGATCTATTTAGACGGCAAACGTGTTGGTTTCATTGGGGTTGTTCACCCGGAACTGGAACGTAAGCTGGATCTGAATGGCCGTACCATCGTATTCGAACTGGAGTGGAACCCGGTTGCAGACCGCGTCATTCCTCAGGCGCAGGACGTCTCCCGCTTCCCGGCAAACCGCCGTGATATCGCGGTTGTGGTCGCTGAAAATGTGCCCGCAGCAGATATTTTGGCCGAATGTAAGAAAGTTGGCGTAAATCAGGTAGTTGGCGTAAACTTATTTGACGTGTACCGCGGCAAGGGCGTAGCAGAAGGTTTCAAGAGCCTCGCTATTAGCCTTATCCTTCAGGATACCAGCCGTACACTCGAAGAAGAGGAGATTGCCGCTACCGTCGCCAAATGTGTAGAGGCATTAAAAGAGCGATTCCAGGCATCATTGAGGGATTGAACCTATGGCGCTTACAAAAGCTGAAATGTCAGAATATCTGTTTGATAAGCTTGGGCTTAGCAAACGGGATGCCAAAGAGCTGGTAGAGCTGTTTTTCGAAGAGATCCGTCGTGCTCTGGAAAATGGTGAGCAGGTTAAACTCTCCGGTTTTGGCAATTTTGATTTGCGAGACAAAAACCAACGTCCGGGCCGTAACCCGAAGACGGGGGAAGATATTCCCATTACAGCCCGCCGCGTGGTGACCTTCAGACCCGGACAGAAGTTAAAAAGCCGTGTCGAAAACGCAACGCCCAAAGCAGAGTAATATGAACTAACTAAAAAGGCCGCTCACGCGGCCTTTTTTCTTTGCGCTATTTGCTAAACCCGCCGTAAAATCAATGATATCTCAACCGGATAACCTATCGTCTATGCTTGATCTTGCCCGCCGCCAGCACCGCTCCGATCTTCGCCGCCTGTGTCTGCTCGGGGTGCTGTTGATTGTCGCCACCACCGTCAGCCTGTGTGCGGGCGATCGGTGGCTGGGGCCGGAAAGCTGGTTTACGCCTGAAGGACAACTCTTTGTCTGGCAGATCCGCCTGCCGCGGACGCTGGCTGTCCTTTTAGTCGGCGCTGCGCTGGCGCTGTGCGGCACGATCATGCAGGCATTATTTGAAAACCCTCTGGCGGAACCCGGGCTTCTCGGGGTGTCAAATGGCGCAGGCGTCGGGCTTATCGCCGCCGTGATGCTGGGGGGAGGCGAGCTCTCCGGCTGGGGGATTAGCCTCAGCGCCATCCTTGGCGCGCTGTTGATAACCCTTATCCTTCTGCGCTTTGCCCGCCGCCACTTATCCACCAGTCGGCTGCTGCTTGCCGGGGTAGCGTTGGGGATCATCTGTAGTGCGCTGATGACCTGGGCCGTCTACTTTTCTACCTCCTTCGATCTGCGCCAGTTAATGTACTGGATGATGGGGGGATTTGGGGGTGTTGACTGGCGTCAGGGGTGGCTGATGGTGCTCCTGATCCCGGTCATCCTGTGGACGGCGTTCCAGGCGCAGCCTCTTAATATTCTCGCGCTGGGCGAAACGTCTGCTCGCCTGCTCGGGATGCCGATTGGATTCTGGCGCAACGTGCTGGTTATCGCCATTGGCTGGATGGTAGGCGTAAGCGTGGCGCTGGCGGGGGCGATTGGCTTTATTGGGCTGGTGATCCCGCATATGCTGCGCCTGTGCGGCATTACGGACCACCGAACCCTGCTCCCGGCCTCGGCGGTTGCCGGGGCGGCAACGCTGCTGGTTGCCGATATCATCGCCCGGCTCGCCCTGACGGCCGCTGAGTTGCCCATAGGCGTGGTGACCGCAACGCTGGGCGCACCGGTCTTTATCTGGCTACTATTAAAGGCTAATCGCTGAACCTATTGATAGTATTGCTAAAAATTCAATTCACTATTGTCTTGGGGGCATGCTGGGGGCATTTCACTAAATCTTTCTGTTCAACATATCTATTTGGTCTTCGTTCATACGCACGATCCATTTGGAATATACGGTATAAACCATGCGTGCATTTTTATGCCCCATCTGACTGGCTATGAAAGACGGGTTCGCGCCAGCTGAGAGCATCCAGCACGCATATGTGTGCCTTGTGTGATATGGAGAACGATACCTTATACCAGACTTTTGTACCGCCTTAGGCCATGTAAGGTTAATCGTGTTCTGAGAATAATGTCGGCTCACTGTGCCTTCATTATAATTAGGTACAAAACAGAATCTCAGGCTCTGCTTTTCAACCTTTCCGCGCTCGCGGTGGTAAAATTCAATTTCGGTAGGCTCTTTATGTCCCGTAAGCTCGAATTGCCTTTTTAAAGCCTCCAGTGCCGGTTTTAACAGTTTGACCGTCCTTAACCCAGCCTTTGTCTTGGGTGGCCCAAATTTTTTAGTTAGCGTCATTGTGCGTTTAACATGTATCTCACCACTGACGAGATCGACATCCTCCCATGCTAAACCTGTCAATTCACCATGGCGTAAACCCGTATACACTGCAAATGTCCAGAGGTTCAGATGCTGACCGTGCCAGTGCTTTGATAACTCCTGGAATTCTTCTTTCAGCAATGGGTCTGGATCAAGCTCTGAGGTCTTCAGGCTTTTTATGTTCTCAAAAGGTTTATGCTGAATATAGTTGCTTTGGTGAGCGAAGCTGAGCATTCTGCATAATTGCCCCATGAAGGCGTTAACAGTTCTGACTGTACGTTGCCCTTCGGATCTGGCTTTAAACGCCCCCTCAAGCAACTGTTTCCGATAGAGGAGCATGTCATTAAGTTGTATGTCTTCAATGGCAGTATGCTCACCAATTATTTTCGTAAAAAGAGCGCTTACCGAACGCGTTATCATCATGGTTGCCGATGAAATCTCAACTTCTTTAACAGCGTGATATGCGTCGCACAGTTCACCGAAAGTTAGTACACTTTTTGTAGGTTGCGAAAACTTTTTAAGTGCCTTGCTCTCCGGAAAACGCTCTTCATATTTGAATGTGCCCAACTGTATTTCAGCACATATCAATGCTCTCAAATTTCCCGCTTTTTTGATGTTGGAACTATTAACTATCCACCCACGCAAAACCTCTCTACAGCGAACGTTTTTGTATTTGAATGATATCCTCAGTTTACCGTTATGAATTTCCACGCCGGTAGGTAAGCCTGCCATTAAGCATCCTTAATGAAATGGTTAATTTTGGGGTAGTTGTACCAGGCAAGCCCTTTTTCAGATTCAGTTCTGCCATCTGCGGTAACGTATTTAAAATGGACGCCGTTCACCCAGGACTTAAGGCGGTAGCTTTTAATCTGCCCGCTGGAGAGTCCTGTTTTTTCGATGAGTTTAGCCTCAACCATCCACTCTTCATTAAAAATTACCTGTGCCATAGTTCACCTCAGGTAACCGGCACGAGTATAAATGTGCCGGTGTGATGACGTTGATAAATCGATATCAGGCAACCTGCCCGGGAAGATTGCGCAGCCGGCGCGCACTGTTCATGGCTGTCGCGACGTAGCTGGCCCGGCGGTTAACAACTTCCACGGTTATCTTTATTCCATCCACCACTACGGTGTAGGTGGTCTTGGTCTTCTGCCTTCCGAATTCCCCGTAAATTTCCACATGCTTCGCCAGTGCTGCTTCACATGCCCGGCGTGCAAGTGGCGATTGTTTGCTTCGGTTAATCAGTTGCATATCGTTACCGGGAGGGCGGACCCTCCCGCCTCCCTTAGTCCACGTATTCCGGTCTCATATCCGCCAGGGTGATGCTGAACTGATCGTGCAGCTCGTCGCCCAGGTGACGCTTTGAAGATGCGAGCACACGCTCGGCTTCCACGAACCGCTCTGCCGCGTCCGGTTCTTCCGGAGAAGGTAGGGAGTTGATCGCCGCTTCCACCTTGTTACGTGCATCGACCAGGTAGTATCGCTTAACGGCTTTGTTTTTCAGCTCGGTGAACAGTGCGGATCCAAGCGTCGCTTTAGCCGTTTCGATGTCGGCACGGACCGCTTTGGCGCTATCCACATCCTGAGCGGCCTCAATGCGATCGCGGAAATCCTGGGCCAGGGTGTCGATATTTACAGATGGCTCCTGAGGATCCTGCGTGTTTACTACATTTTCACCTTTGATATCAGCCAGGCTCATTTTATGAGCCGACGCCGGATTAATTTCCCTTTCGGTGGGCTGCTCAATCTCATCAGGCGTGTAAACGCCTAGGATCACGTGTGGGCAGTACAAGCGCGCCCAATATTTCACGCCGAGGTAGGCTATTTGCTGGTCGGGCTTTGAAACCCACAGCGGCGAATTTCGTGTAACCACCTGCGACAGGTAAAGAGGTTTATCCCAGGTGATTTCACTTTCCCCACGAAGAATTGCTCCGACTTGAACATAGAGACCTTCTTCGTCTTCATCAGTCCAGTCGCGAACGCGTTCGGCAACAGTGTACTTTCCGTTCTTACCCATTTTTTCACGGGTCACTTCTTTGGTTTTGGTGCAACGTTTCCAGTCGCCGCCGTAGCGATAATGAAAACGGCCATGGATGGCACTGGAACTGGTAATTACGGCGTTAACAAGCTGCGCTTCGTAACCCAACTGGCCGTTGACCAGGTGAGTTTTTTGCGCCACCGCGTAAGGGTTCATGCCCCACTGCATGGCTTGCATAACAATCGCCATGCAATCCGCAGGCTTTCCTGCCAAGTGTGCCGGTACAGTAACGACAGACTGGGCCATCAGCCCTGCGAAAGCCTGCAACTGACCCAGTGCCTGAACGTTGAAAATTGAGTTGCTGGCAGAGATAGTGTTTGGAGCCTGCTGCTCAGCAGTTACGATACCGCATTCTTCGTAATTTTCTTCGTATCTACCATTCAGCAGGAGCAGCCTAATGAACCTCGAAAACACCGTGAAATACCACTTCGCCAAGTCGACGCTTATTAGCGACTCTCCGCGCGCCACTGGTTCAGATTCACTGACCGGGACGGATGTCATGGCGGCCATGGGCATGACCCAGGAACGCGCCGCCATGGGATACAGTGCCTTCCTCGGCAAGATGGGCATCAGTTACAACGATCGGGCGAGGGCGATTGAGCTTCTGGCGGAGTATGCACTGACAAAATGCGATAGCGTAGCGGCGCTGCGCAAGCTTGACTCCAGTGTTAAGCCGCTGGTGATGCGCCAGCTGGCCGCCTTCGCTTTTGAGGACTATTCCCGCAGTGCTGCCAGCGAGAAGCAGTGCGATTGCTGCTCCGGTCAGGGATTCATTGAGGCTGATGTCTTCACCATGAAATCGCACTACACCATGAGGCTCCCGCAGTGGGCAAAAGACCTTAAGCAGTCGCCAAGTGATTTCGAAGTTAAACGCCAAGGGAAAGAGGTGGCGCGGGTTCTGTGTTCGGCCTGCAAAGGTAAGAAAGTTGTCAGCTGCGCCTGTAAAGACTGCCACGGGCGCGGTAAAGCAGTGAATCAGGAACTCACTGAAAAACAGGGCGTGCCGGTTCTGGCTGACTGCAAGCGTTGCGGCGGACGCGGGTATGAGCGAATTCCATCAACTGAGGCTTACGCCGCGGTGTGCCAGATAACGGATACAATCAGCCTGGATACCTGGAAGAAGTCTGTTAAGTCCTTTTACAATCAGCTAATCACTAAATTTGACATCGAAGAGGCATGGGCCGATGCGCAGTTGAAGCAGATAACAAAATAGGGTGTTATTTTATCGTGAGCTATTTACTTTTCCCGAATCTGTGGTAATTTTGCTCTAACGATGGGTTATTGCATTCGTTTAAAGCCCTGCGGTTAACCCCGTAGGGCTTTTTTATACCTTCTTAAACGCCCTTGTACACCAGCTAGGAACTCATTTAACTATTTTTTAACTAAAATAGCTTTACCATCTTCAAGGGATTCAACCTTATATTTCCTTAAGTTTTTAATCGCCGTTAAGGATCCTGCGCCCGTTACAATTGCAATTGCTGCGGTAGTTGCTGGTAATCCAATGCTGGCAACAGCTGCCGGTGCAGCAATTAATGATAAAGTTGAGCTAGTTCCTCCCGTCGCAGGCGTCATAACAAATGCAGCGTATGCGATGCTAATTGCGCCGATAGCAATAGCCCATGAAACCGCGCCACTGGCCACGATTTTTACCGTTCCCTTGGTTATATCACCAGTGACTTCAATTTTGTTTGAATCACAGGCTATTGCTTTTGCAAGATCTTTGTACGTAGATACTGTCTGCATAAAATTTCCCAGATTAAATGTTCATATCATTATCGGTAGAACACACCCTCAGCTTTAGTCATTACGGCTAATCATCTTCAAACATTCAACACCCGCAGCATCGCGAGGTGAGAGCATGTATCGCATGGACAAAATAACCACAGGTGCTGCATATGGCGCTTCAGCCGGGAGCATTCTAAACGGCATGCTGAATGCCTACAGTCCCGAGCAGTGGAACGCGATTGGCGTGCTGGTGGGCATCATCATCGCCGTACTCACGTACCTAACAAATCTCTACTTCAAAATCCGCGAAGACAACCACCGCAACAGGAGGCGTGATGAACCCGACACTCAGAAATAAGCTGGTGGGCGCCATTGTTGGCGGATCAGGTGCAATTTCTATAGCAGCAGTCATGCTGGGTAATGCAGATGGACTGGAAGGTCGTCGCTATTACGCCTATCAGGATGTCGTTGGTGTCTGGACTGTTTGCGATGGGCACACCGGTACCGATATTCGCCGCGGTCACCGCTACACCGATAAAGAGTGTGACAACCTGCTGAAGGCAGATCTGCGAAAGGTGGCAAACGCCATCGACCCGCTGATCAAGGTTCGCATCCCTGAGCCTACCCGTGCTGCGCTTTACTCATTCACCTATAACGTTGGCTCTGGTGCTTTCGCCAGCTCCACGCTGCTTAAGAAGCTGAACTCCGGTGATATGCCGGGAGCCTGCAAGGAACTGGAGCGCTGGACGTATGCTGGTGGTAAGCAGTGGAAAGGTCTGGTATCCCGCCGGGAGATTGAGCGCGAAGTTTGCGAGTGGGGCCAGAAATGAGTCGGTTAACAGTCTTCATCTGCGCTGTCGTTTTCTGTCTGCTGGTTTCCATGGCATGGGAAATTAATCACTATCGCGGCAACGCCATTACCTACAAAGACCAGCGCAACAAGGCTACTGAACAGCTAAGCCTGGCGAACGCCACCATCAAAGACATGCAGGCCCGCCAGCGTGACTCAGCGGCGATGGATGCAAAATACACAAAGGAGCTAATTGATGCTCAAGCTGAAAATGACGCTCTTAAGCGTAAGCTTGATAGCGGTGACAGGGTGCTCGTCAAAGGAAAGTGTCCAGTGCCATCCTCAACCAAATCCGCCAGCACCACCGGCGTGGGCCATGATGCCGCCGTCGAACTCTCTGATGTTGCTGGACGAAACGTTCTCGCTATCCGATCCGGAATCCTTAGTGACCAAACCAAAGTGAGATATCTCCAGCAGTACATTATTGAGCAGTGTTTGAGGTAGAATAAGGTTCTGACAAACTTAAAGACAGACTCGAATGGACTACTTCCACATAGCTGATAAGAAAAGGCGACCTTGGTCAACGCATGAACCATTGAAGACTGGTGATGTTATAACTACATCTGAGAACAATCCCTACTTCAATTATTACTTAACATCGAACTACCCCACAGAAACAGTTAAATTTCAGGATGGTCAGCGACAGTTAAGTCGCATGTATGTTTTACAAGAAATTAAAGAAAATAGAATGAACAACCCCGATTCTCAGTATGTTGCTAAAATGGGGTTCGAGACCGCCAGATACTTTAGTAACTACGTGCGGGAACTTATCTGGGAAAATGTGCGCAAGTCAGAGTTTAACGATTTGCCCTCCAGGCAAAAATGTATTTGGCTGGCTCAAGGTGAAGACAATTTACAGTTTTGGCTAAGTCGCATCGGTAAATCTTCGAAAGATATTAACGTGTTCAAAGTTGTTCCCAGCGGTATTTTACACTCAGCCGATGAAGAGTTATTGCTGACCGATATAGAGCCCTATGACGAAACACTGATTAAAGCAAGGCAGTACTGGAGCGGTATTATTACCAATCAGAATTCGAAAGAAGTGTTGTTTGAGGGTAGTTTGAAGATTGGGGAGCTCATTTCTTAACCGCCTCCGGGCGGTTTTTTATTGCCATCACCATGGGCAGACATTGAAATGACAATATCCCCGCAAGCGGATAAAGAGGCTCTCAATGTCCGGCCTCTACTAAATCACGCTAACCAGCAAAACAGGCGAAACCTTCACGTGCAAGATACGAATGGATCTTTGGAGCATCACAACAATAAGATTAGAGCGATTGCCTCATAAACCATATCACTTTGTATTAATACACTCTAATCTCAAGACATGATTACGAATAAAAGTTGTATTTAATCACACCAAGAATAATTGGAATTACTTTTATAATTCCTGAGCAGATGTTTTTCTGAAGTCCTGATGGATAATTCCAAAAATCTATTACTGCGCTTACACCTGCCCAAGTAAACCCCATAAAAACAAAAGAAGTGGTGGTGTCTTTGCACAACATTGATAAAAGCGTTCCAATAAAGGATGTAACAACTATACATCCAAAAAACAAATTTTTTTTAAGCCCCTGAAATTCCTCATTTGTTTTTTTGGCAGACTCTTTCTCCTTAATAACTGACAGGATTACTTCACGAATTTTTTTATCGCTTAAAAGCTGTTCTTGAACTTCATCATCTTTCATTGTTAATAATAACCTATGTAAACATTTAAGGGGGTGTAGCAAGCTGTGCTTTTAGTCTATCGCCATTCCATGAAAAAACTTTAGTAAAAAGGTAAATTAAATGATCAAGCCGGACTGGGGCGTGCTTCAGCAACGGTTCCTGTCCGACCATGTCGCAACCGGCGTATCACCAAAGGAATGGTGCGAAGCGCAGGGACTGAATTACGCTACAGCTCGTCGATATATAAAAAAATCTTCTGCGCAAAAAACTGCGCAGAAAAAAATGCGCACTGCGCAGAAAGATAGAAGCGCAGAGGAGCTGGTGGATGATGATGGACTTACCGCTCAGCAGCGCTTATTTGTCGCGGAGTACCTGAAGGACAGCAACGCCACGGCAGCCGCCGCACGCGCTGGATATAGCGACCCAAACTACGGTCGTCAGCTCATAACGAATCCTAACGTTGCGCAGGCCATTGCGCAGCAGCAGAAAGCCTCCATTGCGCGCACTCTCGGGAGTGCCGATGAAGTCCTCGCGCAGATGTGGCAGCTCGCCACCTTCGATGCAAACCAACTCTCACAATACCGCCGCGGCGCGTGTCGTTACTGCTGGGGATTCGGCCACCAGTACCAGTGGCGCGATATGGTGGAATTCGAAGAGAAGCGCCTCGAAGCTACAGAACGCGATAAGCGTGAGCCAGTCGATGTTGGAGGTTACGGCTACGATCACACCCGAGAACCTAACCCAGGCTGCGTATGTTGGATATCATCCTTTTTATGTTCATCTAAAGATGACCTCGAAAGGGATGTTTTCCAAAGGCGTGAGTTATGAAGTAGGAGAGCAAGCTATTTATCCCGATGGGAGAGATGAGTCGTGGATAGATCTCGAAGGAAACTCCTATGTCAGCCGCTGCGGCCCAACACCTTCTGTATGAGGCGGTTTAGCACAAACTGTAAGCTCAGGCCAAGACCGAGACCTCTGCGGATAAAAAGCCCTGCTAAGGCAGGGCTTTTTATCCGTGCCCGCGTGTTGAAGTAGTGGGATACTTCACTAATGATTAACCGGGTCACCTTGGGCAGGGAAAAGCCAAAGATAGAGCATCGCGAACAATATATATGCCTTGTTGCGAGCGCTTCTCAGGATGATTTGTGAGATATTGCCCAACTACATCATAGACTTGGGCATTTGTTACTGTTTCACTAGCAGGCGAGCACCATGCATTATTTTCGGTTGCATCAGAAGTAGCACTGACAAAGCCCTGAAAATAAGCACCTTTATACATTTCCCCTCCACTTAGGTCTGATGTTTCATCAGTGGCTTTAACGTATGCCTTATAACCCTCGATCAGATTATTGCCGTTCGTGCTTGCATGAGAAAACGTGGCGAATGACATGAGAGATATTAAAATTATTTTCTTCATATTAATCCCTTGTTAATAATATTTTGGATGATTTTTTTGTGTCTGCCTGGAGGTTACCAAAAGTCATTTAATATCGAGTTTATCCATTTTTATCTCGTTTTACTTAATGACAGAGAACTTCATTCTATAGCATTCGTCATTTTCTTACCCGCTTCGGCGGGTTTTTTTATGGAGCAAATATGGCACTTGAAACCTACTGCTGGCGTTCGCAGCTCGGCGCGGGGCCAATAGAGTACAGCCAGTCGGTGCGCGCGGCGCAGTTCGGTGATGGCTATGAGCAGGTGGCCGAAAATGGCATCAACTCTACTGCCATTCAGGTACCGATGAAACATACCGGCACTGAAGCGGAGGTGGACAAGATCCGTGACTTCCTCCTGGCTCACACCGTTAAAGCCTTTATCATCTCGCCGCCGGGGGAAGAGAAGGGGCTTTACCGCGTCGTAGCCGATTCGGTTCGTAAAACGCAGATCAGCAGCAAATATGCTGAGTTGACGTTCACCATCAAACGGGCTTACGGAGTATACGCATAATGGGGTTAGTCGATCAGGCAGCAATGCTGGCGCCGGGTGGCAGGATCCGCCTGGTTGAAGTTGACGCTTCAGAGTTCAGTGGCGGGATCCACCGATTCCACTACGCACCTTTCCCCCATACACCCGAAGAGATCGATGTTGCCAATGGAGATGAACAAAAGCTCGGACCCAAGCCAATCGTCTTCGGTGGCAACGCCTACGATTTTTGGCCGTTTCAGGTTTCAGGCCTGGAGCTTTCAACAGATCAGGCGGCGGAGCCCACTCTCAGCGTCTCAAACCTTGACGGCCATATCACGGCGCTGTGCCTGCAATTTAAGGACATGGTTAACTGGACCTGGGTGAGCGCCAACACGTTCACCAGCACTACCTGCCAATAACTCATTCAGTTTTGAACAAACCCCGCTCCGGCGGGGTTTTTTATTGCCTGGAGAAAATATGCTTTATAACACTGGCACCATCGCCATTAACGGAAACACCGCAACCGGCACCGGCACGAACTGGACGGCACCTGCCAGCCAGATTCGGGTTGGCCAGACGTTGTTTGTTCTTTCTAACCCGGTACAGATGTTTCAGATCACGGCCATCAACAGTGCGACGTCACTGACGATTACACCCGCCGCGTCACCGGCGCTCAGCGGCCAGAAGTACGGCATTCTTGTTACTGATAGTCTCTCGGTCGATGGCCTGGCGCAGAGCATGTCTCAGCTCATTAACGAGTATGACGAGAACATCGGCGCCTGGGAGACATTTGCCACCACCTCAGCAAACCAGAGCATCACGGTTACCATCAACGGCACCCCTGTAACGATCCCCGGCATCGGTAAACTGGCTCAGAAAGGGAGTAATGGAGCTATCCCGATTGGGCAGGGCGGGACCGGGGCAACGAATGCCGCTGACGCTCGCACAAACCTCGGTTTGGGAAGTAGCGCGACTAAGGACGTCGGAACGGACTCCGGTAATGTCATGCAAGTGGGGGCTTTTGGGGTTGGTTCTATCCATGGCGATGGACCACTACTGGACGCTATGGGCGCGTTTACACCGACCTGTTTCACCTCTCACTCCAATGATGGACTTACCCAGCTTGGGCTAACTGCCAATACAGGTATTACGTCAATAGTCGTCAACCGGGGAAGCCGTCCAACACGTATTCATCAGGCTTACATTCTGAGACGAACGTGGTTCTCGTATTACAGTGGCTCATCCTGGTCATATCAGGAGGCTTACACCACGGGCAATACCACTAAAGCCAGTGATGGTACTCTGAAAGCAGCATCTCCGGTCGCTCGTATCGTTGCGAGTGCTGATACATGCCTGCGCTCAGATATTGCTGAGGATGGTTTTACATGGTGCGGCTGCGGTACGGCGAATACCGAAGCTGAAGGGATCAAAATTTCCCGGCTCGATGTGGGAGTTTATGTGTTGACTGGTTCGGCAGGCCTTGCATCTGAGGGATGGCAGTTACTGCCGCCAATGGACCCTGGCGGCATGGGGGAACTGGGTGTAGTTGAGGCAGAGCAAACCGAAAACGGCGGACTGACTATCCGCCTGTTTAAGCGAAAATACCTGCTGGGCGATAAGGGGGAGATCGTCAAAACGAAAGGGGAACCGATGGACGTGCCGGTGAACAGCTGGATCGATGTTCGCCTGGATATGCCTGATGATTCTATCTTTAATCAGCGGATGAGACAGGAACCACAGCTTGAGCCTCTTTCTCCAGCTCTCTGACACGGATTGTCAGGGCTTTGATGGCAGCAAGCGCATCGAGCACTAGAGGGTTGAGGTCAAGTGTCATTTTCCCCGATTCCTCAGCTGAATGAACATACTGGGGATCTATCTTTTCCAGTTCCTGAGCAATAACGCCGCGGCGAATGACTTTATCTTCATCAGCAAGGTAGTAGAAGGTCTTAAAATCCATTGCCGCGATGTTTGACAGCGATTCGTTTAAATCCAGATCCCCGGTCACTTTCTTAAAGTTAATGTCCGATGTTCCTGCTGACTGAAATACCGTCCACGGTGCATCTGTTTTTGTAGTTTGAGGATTCGAGTTTAACAAAAATCGGCAGTACCCGGTCCCGCCAGTAGTCACCCACATTTGTGCTATTCGTTGAGTATTGTAAGAACTTTGGTAGCCACAACCGTTGGCCGGAGCCCAAATGGTATCTCCAAAGGCGTCACTGATAAACGATGAGTTTGCATCATTTGGCCTTGGAGCCTGGTATGTTCCAACCCCAAAAGCACCGACTTCCATAATATTGCCAGAGGAGGTTCCAACATCCTTGGTGGCACTACTTCCCAAACCGACGTTTTATAGATTGCCCTGCGGCAGCCATGCCGATAACGTCACCTGATTTTTTTTGCAGAAAATATTGGGTGAAAAACATGCAAATTGGCTACGTAAGGGTGTCAACAAATGACCAAAATACGGATCTCCAGCGACAAGCTCTCGAACGCGCAGGATGTGAACAGGTTTTTGAGGAAAAAATGAGCGGGACGGTAGCGAACCGGCCAGCGCTTAAAAAGCTTCTGCGAACTCTGAATGAGGGCGATACGCTGGTAGTGTGGAAGCTGGATCGCCTCGGGCGAAGCATGCGAAATTTAGTTCTGCTGGTGGACGAACTCCGGCAGCGCGGCATTCACTTCAAAAGTCTTACGGATAGCATCGACACTTCCAGCCCAATGGGGCGTTTCATATTCCACATCATGTCAGCCCTGGCCGAGATGGAGAGGGAGTTAATCGTGGAACGTACCAGGGCAGGATTAGCGGCAGCGCGTGAGAAGGGGCGCATAGGAGGCAGACGACCAAAGCTAACACCGGAGCAATGGGCGCAGGCTGGCAGGTTGATTTCAAACGGCGTGGACAGAAAGCAGGTGGCAATTATCTATGATGTTGCTGTCTGTACGCTTTATAAAAAATTCCCTGCATCCAAACCGGCTTAAATTTGTGCATCTGGGATTTCAGTCGGAAAATTTACAAAAATAATAATTCGAAGCCTGATAGAAACTTAGAAACGAAGCGGTGAAGCTTTAAACAGTCGCTACGACTAAGGTGTATTGCGCGCTGACAGAAACGAAACTACTGTATATAAAAACAGTATTTGAGGTATGCGTAATGGAATTTATCAGGCCTACTGAACTGCGAGAAATTATCGCGATCCCACTATACAGCGATTTGGTGCAATGTGGTTTTCCCAGCCCCGCAGCTGATTATGTAGAGCAGCGTATTGATCTTAATGAGTTGCTTGTTTCCCATCCCAGCTCAACGTATTTCGTTAAAGCCGCAGGGGATTCGATGATCGAAGCCGGGATAAGCGACGGTGATCTGCTGGTGGTTGATAGCTCACGGACTGCTGAACACGGAGATATTGTCATTGCGGCTGTGGATGGGGAATTTACTGTTAAACGTCTTCAACTGCGTCCAACTGTTCAGCTCAATCCGATGAACGGTGCTTACAGCCCGATTGTGGTAGGCAGCGAAGATACGCTGGATGTTTTCGGCGTAGTTACTTTCATTGTTAAATCGGCCAGCTGATATGTTTGCGCTCTGTGATGTGAATTCATTCTACGCATCATGCGAGACAGTGTTCAGGCCCGATTTGAGAGGGCGGCCGGTGGTTGTTCTTTCGAATAATGACGGCTGCGTCATAGCGCGCAGCGCCGAGGCCAAAGCTGCTGGAATTACCATGGGAGAGCCTTTCTTCAAGCAAAAGGACCTATTCCGGCGCGCTGGCGTTGTTTGCTTCAGCAGCAACTATGAGCTCTATGCTGATATGTCGAACCGGGTAATGACTACGCTCGAGGAAATGAGCCCCCGCGTCGAAATTTACAGTATCGACGAAGCTTTTTGCGACCTGACAGGTGTCCGCAACTGCCGGGACCTGACGGAGTTTGGCAAAGAGATTCGCGCTACGGTTCTGAAGCGCACGCACCTTACCGTTGGCGTTGGCATCGCGCAGACGAAAACCCTCGCTAAGCTGGCGAATCACGCTGCCAAGAAATGGCAGCGCCAGACTGGAGGGGTGGTTGATTTGTCCAATATCGAGCGCCAGCGCAGATTACTGGCTATCGTCCCGGTAGAGGATGTATGGGGGGTTGGCAGGCGAATCAGCAAGAAACTCAACGCCATGGGCATCAAAACGGCTCTGGACCTCTCTGAACAAAGCACGTGGATTATCCGTAAACACTTTAACGTAGTACTCGAGCGAACGGTCCGAGAGTTGCGCGGCGAGCCATGCCTCGATCTGGAAGAGTTCGCACCAGCAAAGCAGGAAATTGTCTGTAGTCGGTCATTCGGCGAACGCGTTACTGAGTATGAACAGATGCGCCAGGCGATTTGCAGTTATGCGGCCCGTGGATCTGAAAAGCTACGCGGTGAGCACCAGTACTGCCGTTTTATCTCCGCTTTCGTCAAGACATCACCTTTTGCCCTTAATGAGCCGTATTACGGAAACAGCGCATCGTTAAGGCTGCTCACGCCAACTCAGGACAGCAGAGACATCATCAACGCCGCGGTAAAGTGTCTGGACAAAATATGGAAGGACGGTCACCGGTACCAGAAAGCGGGCGTCATGCTGGGTGACTTCTTCAGCCAGGGCGTGGCCCAGCTCAATCTGTTCGACGACAGTGCGCCTCGAGCTGGTAGCGAGAAGTTAATGGAAGTGCTGGATCACCTGAATGCAAAGGACGGAAAGGGAACGCTCTACTTTGCCGGGCAGGGAATACAGCAGCAGTGGCAAATGAAGCGAGAAATGCTGTCGCCTCGATATACCACGAGATATTCAGATTTGCTTAGAGTCCGATAAATTTTCTTGATGTCTTGGTCCGCTTTATTCCAGAAGGGGACGAAGAATTGCTATTGCAAAAAAATTAGTAGTTGAAAAGATGGCAGAATGAAGGAAGAATGTGCCAATATTGCTGAGGTTTAAAGGGATTTAGGGGCAAGATATGGGATTGTCTAATACAGTACAGAAAATCGTTATATCAACCATTGCGTTCAGCCTGGTCGCGGGATGTGCGCCGTTGCATCCTTCTGACTGCCATAAGACCACAGCTACGGGTAATTGCAGTTCAGGACGCTGGGATGATCAGGATGAATGGGGTAAGCAAGCTCGGGCAATCAGGGCGGCAATAAATGACAAACTTGATGAGCCTCAGAAATGGAAGGGAAAAAAATGCAGGTTGCATATTGAATTTGCTCAGGATGGCACGGCTTTAAAAATATCAACCAGCAATGGTAATAAAGCCTATTGCGAAGCGATTGAATCAGCAGCCCATAAAGCTAAATTCCCGGCCTTCAACAATCCGGAAGTCTACAGAGATTTTCAAAAATCCGGCTTTAATATGGGCGGATAGCAAGGCGATGCCTATCTAAATGTTCACTTCTCGCTCATTTAGAACGCGCCTGGTTTCTTTAACTTTTTATTGTGCTGCCTCGATTAGTTCCTGCCCCTGGTTTTTAACATTCCCCACGGCACGCGTAACGGCGTGCCAGATAAACTTGTCGGCGGGAACTGTTCCGTCGGCAATTATCTCCTCGGCTTCCTTCCCGCCAACATCCTGACGCATCCACGCCCGGGCGGCTTCTGGTGACAAAACAAGAGGACTGCGGTCGTGAATGTCGACCAGACCTTTGTCAGCAGCAGATGTCACGATCAGAAAGCCCTCAGCTTCATCGCCGCGTTCAAAAGGCGTGCTGCCGATCGCCGCCATGAATATTGGATGCCCGTCGGCCCGGTGAATGAAGTAGGGTTGTTTCTTGTCGCCTTCCTTCTTCCATTCGAACCATCCATCCGCAAAACAGATCGCCCGGCCATGCTGCCACAGAGGTTTAAACATTCTGCTGGTGGCCGCGGTTTCGACGCGCGCGTTTATCAGGGGTGCTTTATCCCACCACCCGGGCGCGTAGCCCCAGAACACCGGATCGAGATGTAACTGCTCATCGCGTTCGCTCAGCAGCAGCACTTTGGTGCCGGGCGCCACGTTGTACCGGCTAATAGGTTCCGGGTCATATGCAATGTCGCGATCGCCTTCATCGGCAAGGTAGGCCAGATATTCTTCACGGGTTTGTGCTTGTGCAAAACGTCCACACATTGAAACCTCCAGTCAGTCAGACTGAAAGTATAGAGCAGGGAGAAAAAGTAGCGCGCGCTGGTTAAGTCTTACAATCGGATCGGTGGGGATTATGGTGACGGCAGTGGCGGGAGTAAAGCGGCATGTTGCAAAATTGGAAAGAGCTACGCAAAACAAGATAGGATTTGGGGGCAAGTTTGGGGGCAAAAGAGACGTTGGGGGCATGAAAAGGGGCAAGATGTTTTCCGTAATTCTCTAACATTCTCCGATAGTGATGAAGCTAATTGATTGGTTTTCATGTAAAATCATGAATGCTAAAAGAATTATGGGTTCAGGCTTTTATCTGGCTACTATTAAAAGCTGGACGTTAAAACACAACCTGTAAGTCAACCTGAGGGAATGCTATGCAGTCTGATATTCTGAATACCGAAGTGACGACCATTGACGGCGAGAAAACCACGCTGGAAGGCTACAAGGGCAAGGTGCTGCTCATCGTGAACGTGGCGTCGAAATGTGGCCTTACGCCGCAGTATGAACAGCTGGAAAACATTCATAAAGCCTGGGAAAAAGACGGCTTTACCGTACTCGGCTTCCCGTGCAACCAGTTCCTGGGCCAGGAGCCGGGTAGCGAAGAGGAGATTAAGACCTTTTGCAGCACAACCTATGGCGTGACGTTCCCGATGTTCAGCAAAATTGACGTGAACGGTGAAAATCGTCATCCGCTGTATGCCAAACTGGTGGCCGCGGCGCCGACCGCCGTTGCGCCTGAAGAGAGTGGTTTCTATGAGCGTATGGCAAGTAAAGGCCGCGCGCCGCTCTATCCGGACGATATTCTGTGGAACTTCGAAAAATTCCTGATTGGCCGTGACGGTGAGGTCGTGCAGCGTTTTTCGCCTGACATGACGCCTGAAGATCCTATCGTGATGGAATCAATCAAGCTGGCGCTGGCGAAATAATGACGCTGCTGATGCAGCTCACGGACGTTGCCGGGAAGGGACGTCTTGAGCCTGTGACTGCCGCAGTCAACGCAGGTGAAATCCTTCACCTGGTTGGGCCAAACGGCGCCGGAAAAAGCACGCTGCTGGCGCGTATGGCGGGGCTGACCACCGGGGAAGGAAAGATTACCTTTCTCGGGCAATCGCTCGTCGACTGGCTACCCGCTACACTTGCCTCCCGTCGAAGCTATCTGGTTCAGCAGCAGGTTCCGCCCTTTGCGATGCCCGTCTGGCACTACCTGACGCTGCATCTGCCTGACAAAAATCAGGTGGGATTGCTCAACGAGGTTGCTGCGGCACTCGGGTTAGACGATAAGCTCAACCGGCAGGCAAATCAGCTTTCCGGCGGCGAGTGGCAGCGCGTGCGTCTGGCTGCCGTTATCCTTCAGATCCATCCGGCGGGAAATCCTCACGGGCGGTTGCTGCTGCTGGACGAGCCGATGAGTGGGCTGGACGTTGCCCAGCAGGCAGCGCTGGATACCCTGCTCAGCGCGCTGTGTCGCAAGGGGATTGCCATCGTGATGAGCAGCCATGATTTAAACCATACGTTGCGCCACGCGCATCGGGTGTGGTTGCTGGCGCGTGGCAAGCTGATTGCCAGCGGAACGCGCGACAGCGTGCTGACGGCCGCCAATCTTGCGAGCGCTTACCACATGTCGTTCCGGAGGCTGGATATTGAAGGCCACAAGATGCTCATTTCCACGGCGCAGGAATAACCTTTCTTGCACAGCTGCATAGATGCACGCTAAATTACCGAAAGAACAAAAAAAGCAGAGGATTCGTCTGAAATGCGATTCTGGTTTCTCCTTGTTGCGGCGCTCTTTCTTGCAGGATGCAGCAGCCATCGTGCACCTCCGCCCAACCCACGGCTTTCCGATTCCATTACGGTCATTGCCAGCCTGAACGATCAGCTCAGCAACTGGCGCGGCACACCTTATCGCTACGGCGGCATGAGCCGGGGCGGGGTGGATTGCTCGGGATTCGTACTGATGACCTTCCGCGATAAATTTGACCTCCAGCTTCCGCGTGAAACGCGTATGCAGGCGAAAATCGGCACTGAAATTGATAAAGACGAGCTCCTGCCCGGCGATCTGGTCTTTTTTAAAACGGGCTCCGGAGAAAACGGCCTTCATGTCGGCATCTATGATACCGATAATCAGTTCATTCATGCCTCGACCAGTCGTGGCGTGATGCGCTCCTCTCTGGATAATGTTTACTGGCGTAAAAACTTCTGGCAGGCCAGACGTATTTAACCGCTGCATAAAAATGCAGTGCGGAGGGCCTGGCGGTGAAAATAGACGTCAGGCTTTTCTTGCGGGTTGATTAAAGTTAAATTTTTGCCCAATTATTTATGTCCGCATGTGCCTGTTTTATCTAAAACTGGCTATTATTCAATAACCAGGATAAAATTAATTTAGATTCAGGGAAAAATCTGAAAATTAATACGGAAAGAATGAAATTAATCTTATTAAAATCAAGACAGTGGAATTGTGCCTGCAATTGCTCCAGGATGTTCTCTCTCATCTTTAATGCAGGACAAGCGCGATGATTATTACGCTAGATAATGCTTACCAGTCTGAACTTTTACTCCTTCCGGCGCGTGATAGTGCAGGTTTGCTTAAAGGTTTAGAGATTTTGGTTAACTTTACTGGCGTGGGTGCGGACGTACGGATCCCGACTGAACTGGTTATCCCACATCTTTCTCAGGAAGATGAATTAGCGCTGTTTCAGGAGAAACTGCAATTACTCGATACCTGTAAGCTATTTTTTATTCAGCATCAGTTAATTGCATGGATCAATATTACACCTGCAATTGTTGAGTTTTTATTAACTAATGAGAACGCTGTTTCAATCCTTGAGCGATATCCGTTTCTTGAGTTTACCGTTAATGAGAACTATCCAGGTTTAAATAACGGGAAAGACGATCCCTGTCTGGCAAGAATGGCGATCCATTTCCCCTTAGTACTGGCTAACTTTGGTGCAGGGGCATCTTCCCTTAAACCGGTTTATGATGGTCTGTTCAAACGGGTGATTCTGGATAAAAACTTTATCCAGCAGCGCGCGTCGGCACTCTCGTTTGAGCCTTTTATGCGCGCCATTCTCTGGCAGATCGCGCCGCATTGTCAGTCGGTCATGGTCTCGGGAATTGACGATCACGGCATCTTAGAACGCGTGCTGCCCTTCAATTTCGGTGCAATGCAGGGAAGCCTGTGGCCTGCCGTCCCGGCAGAGCGGGTCACGACTCTCGTTCAGCAATAACCCCTTTCTTCGCCCGTGTTTACGTCCAGGGAAACCCTCTACACTTAAAGCAGGAGGACTTATGACCCTGTCTTTTACTGCTCACTGGCACGATGAATTACCCGGCTTTTACACCGCGCTTAAGCCAACGCCATTACAGAACGCGCGTCTTATCTGGCATAACGATGCATTAGCGGATTCGCTTGGCATCCCTTCGACGCTTTTTCAGCCAGAAAAAGGCGCCGGCGTCTGGGGCGGCGAAACGCTGCTCCCGGGCATGAAGCCGCTGGCTCAGGTCTACAGCGGACATCAGTTTGGCGTCTGGGCGGGACAGCTCGGCGATGGCCGCGGCATCCTGCTGGGTGAACAGCTTCTGCCGAATGGCGAAACGCTCGACTGGCACCTGAAAGGGGCAGGGCTAACCCCGTACTCACGCATGGGGGATGGCCGCGCGGTGCTGCGTTCAACCATCCGTGAAGGTCTGGCTTCCGAGGCGATGCATGCCCTGGGGATCCCTACCTCACGCGCGCTGTCCATTGTCACCAGCGACACGCCGGTGGCCCGTGAAACGATGGAGCAGGGAGCGATGCTGGTCCGCGTTGCGGAAAGCCATCTGCGTTTCGGTCATTTTGAACACTTCTACTATCGCCGCGAGCCGGATAAGGTCCGCCAGCTTGCCGATTACGCCCTTCGCCGTCACTGGCCGCACCTGCAAAACGAGCCGGACCGCTATGTTCTCTGGTTCCGGGATATTGTCGCGCGCACTGCCGCAATGATTGCCCGCTGGCAGGCCGTCGGCTTTGCCCACGGGGTGATGAATACCGACAACATGTCCCTGTTAGGGCTGACGTTTGACTACGGTCCGTACGGCTTCCTTGATGACTATCAGCCGGGTTACATCTGTAACCATTCGGACTATCAGGGGCGTTACCGTTTCGACAACCAGCCTGCGGTGGGGCTGTGGAACCTTCAGCGGCTTGCGCAAAGCCTGTCGCCGTTTATCGACGTCGATGCCCTGAACGATGCGCTGGACAGCTATCAGGAGATCCTGCTGCGAGAATATGGTGTGTTAATGCGCAACAAGCTGGGGCTGATGACGCAGGAAAAAGGCGATAACGCGCTGTTGAATGGGCTGTTTGCCATCATGGTGCGTGAAGGCAGCGACTATACCCGAACCTTCCGTATGCTGAGCCAGACCGCGCAGCAGAGCGCCGCGTCACCGCTGCGCGACGAGTTCATCGATCGTCAGGCGTTTGATGACTGGTTTGCCGTTTACCGGACGCGTTTACAGCAGGAACAGATTGATGACGATACCCGCCAGACGCGGATGAAGGCGGTTAACCCGGCGATGGTGTTGCGCAACTGGCTGGCGCAGCGGGCCATTGAGCAGGCAGAGCAGGGGGATTATACCGAGCTGCATCGGCTGCATATCGCCCTGCGCACGCCGTTTGCCGACCGGGAGGATGACTATGTCAGCCGCCCGCCGGACTGGGGCAAGCGGCTGGAAGTGAGCTGCTCAAGCTAAGGGGCGAGAAAAACCTGCGGTGCGGCGTGCGCCGGATGTCTGCCGACGTGCACCTGCGCACCGTACCAGTGTGCCAGCGCGTCGGCCTGCAAAACCGTCTCCGGTATGCCCTGAGAAACAATCCTGCCGTTGTGTAACAGCAGGATCCGGTCCGACCATAATGCGGCAAGATTGAGATCGTGCAGCACCACGCAGGCGTGAAGATGGCCCTGACGGGTCAGCGATTTCAACAGGCGCAGCAGATGCTGCTGGTGGTAGAGATCCAGCGCTGAAGTGGGTTCGTCGAGAAACAGCCAGCCGCGCGGCGTTCCGTCACGCCACAGCTGCGCCAGCGCGCGGGCGAGCTGGACGCGCTGCTGCTCGCCGCCGGAGAGGGCATGATAACGCCTGCCGGCCAGCGGCAGGCAACCGGTCAGCTGCAACACCTCACGCACAATCGACGGTTCCGGGTGACGCGTCCAGGGCGCACGCCCCATTCCAACGATCTCCTCCACCTGCCAGTCAAATCCAGGCTGAGACTGCTGGCGCATCACTGCCCGATAGCGGGACAGCATCTGCGGATGCCATTCCTCCAGCGCTTTTCCCGCCAGCGAACAGCCGCCGCTGTGGGGTTTCAGGTAGCCGGTCAGCAGCCGCAGCAGCGTGGATTTCCCCGCGCCGTTGGGGCCGATCAATGTAACCAGCTCTCCCTGCGATAGTGACAGCGAAACGTTATCTGTCAGCGTGCGGCCAGACCGGGTAAAAGTAAGATTTTCAGCCGTATAACGTTCAGCCATGCTGTTCTCCACGACGAAAAATGAGCCATAAGAACCAGGGAGCGCCAAGGATACTGGTGAGCAGGCCGACCGGCATTTCTGCCGGAGCGACCAGGGTGCGCGCGACCGTATCCGCCACCAGCAGCAGTAATGCGCCCGCGAGTACCGTGCCGGGGAGGGTTGCCCGGTGATCGGCGCCCAGCCACATGCGCATCAGGTGCGGCACCACGAGTCCGACAAAGCCAATCACGCCGCTGACGGCGACAGCCGCAGCGACCAGCAGGGCGCTGCATAACAGTAATATTCGCTGTACAAGGGCAACGTCCACGCCAAGGTAATGCGCTTCCTCCTCACCCAGTTGCAGTAAATTTAATGCGCTGGCACAACGCCAGATCGCCAGAACGGCAGGCACCATCAGCGAGGTCACGGCGAGCAGCGTTGACCACTGTGCCTGACCAAGACTTCCCATTCCCCAGAGTGAAAGCTGACGCAGCTGGGCGTCATTGCTGACCCACGAAAGCACACCCACTGCCGCACCGCACAGGGCATTGATGGCGATACCCACCAGCAACAGACGAGACAGAGAGGGGTCACGCTGCTTGCTGAGCAGGAAGATCACGCCAGTGGCTGCCAGCGCCCCAAGAAATGCCGCCAGCATAGGGGCGTAAAGCATCACCAGCGCGGGCAGCGAGAGCGGGAGCACCACCCACAGGGCGACGGCCAGCGCCGCACCGCTGCTGATCCCGAGCAGGCCCGGGTCGGCCAGTGGATTGCGGAACAGCCCCTGCATGACGCAGCCGGCGAGCGCCAGCGACCCGCCAATCACCAGCGCCAGCAGCACGCGGGGCAGACGGATGGTAAGCCAGATCTGGCGTAGCGTCTCATCGCTGCCGCTCCACAGCACGTTCACCGGCAGGCGTAACGCCCCAAAACCGGTGGCCATGAACGTCATGACGGTAAGCAACCCCGCCAGAAGCCATAACGATAACGTGATGCGCCGGGACATCAGGGCAATTGCTCCGCTCTGGCACGCAGCTGTTGTATGGCTTTCGGCGTGCGGACGCTGAAGCCCAGCAGGGCCATATCATCAATAGCCAGCATCTGCTTGCTTCGTCCCGCTGGCGTTTGCGCCAGGCCGGGCAGTTTCCACAGATTTTCTTCGCCGCCCAGCGCGTTAAGACCGTCCTGCGAAATCACCACCAGATCCGGCTGGCTGGCCATCACCCCCTCCTGGGAAAGCGGCTGATAGCGGGTAAAGGCCTGCATGGCGTTCTGCAACCCGGCGGCGCGTATTGCCGTATCCGCGCCGGTCTGTTGCCCGGCCGCCATTGCGGTCATTCCGCCGTGGCTGAGGATAAACAGCACCCGCTTGTTGAGCGGTGTTGAGGGCAGTGCCGCCAGCGCCTGACGCAGCGAGTTGCGCAGGGTTTCCCCTTGCGCCTCATGATGCGTCGCCTGAGCTATCACCCGTACTTTTTCGTCAATCGCGCGCAGGTCAGGCGTGCCGGGAACGGTAACCACCCGGACGTGGCTCTGTTCAACCTGTTTCAGCGCCAGAGAGGGCTGCGCCTGGTCGCTTGCCAGCACCAGCGTCGGGCGTACGGACAAAATCCCCTCCGCATTCAGCTGGCGAAGATACCCCACGTCAGGCAGCGCGTTTGTCGCCTGCGGCCACTGGCTGGTACTGTCGCGCGCAACCAGAGAAGACTCCGCGCCGAGGGCGTAGACGATCTCCGTCACGTCGCCGCCGAGGGCGACAATTCTCTCCGGCGCGGCGACGGCGACCAGCGGCAGGGCGCAGAGCAGGGCGAACCAGTTTTTCATGCGGCCAGCCCTTCTGGCGTCAGGGCGTCAATCTGGCGGCGCCACTGGCTCTGCTCAGGCTCGCCTTCGGTACGCTGCCCGTAGAGCTGGGCGATCTGAGTGCCATCCGCAGCAAACAGCTCCAGGCTGGTAACGTGTCCGTCCGCCGTAGGCTTGCGCGTTACCCACGTCTCGGCGATAGTCTCCTCCAGCAGATGCAGGGTAAAGGTTGGGTTGAAGATGTTCAGCCAGCCCTTCATGGGCGTCAGTTTTTCCACCACACCGGTGAAGATCTGCACGCAGCCGCGGTTGCCGACGAAGATCATGATTTCGTTTCCGTCTTGTCGCGCCGTCTCCAGCAGCTGTGCCAGCGCGCTGTTATCCACCTTACAGGCCAGATCGTCACTCACCAGACGAAACGCCTGCTGGCGGCTCAGGTTATGGCGCTTCAGTAAGCTAAAGAACTGATGCACGTCGGTCATGGCGCGCCACTCTTTCTCCACCGAGCCTGCATCAGCACCGTCGGAATGCGCAGGGGCATCGACAGCCTTCAGTGCCAGAGTGGGGTTATCGGCAATGATAAAACGGGTCAGCACGTCGCCCCAGGCGGCAACGTCGGTGTGATCCGTGGTGTAGACCTTCAGTAAAGCGTCGCCCTGATGATCGAAGAACTGAATGCTCTGACGTTCGCCGCGGGAGGTCGTTTCACTTATGTGAAACGCGCTTGCCCACTGGTTGAGGAACAAACGCAGATCCAGCGCGCGCGGATTCAGCACCAGCCCGGCATGACCGCCGAGGTGCTGGTTAGTAAACGCCCCGACCTGTTCGTGAACGGCGTATTCGTTACGGCAGATGCATTTGGTTTCCCCCACCGACTCCAGCGCTGCCAGAATCTCACGGATTTCACCGCGCAGCCGCCAGGCGTCGTGTCCAACGCGCGCAAATGCCAGCTCTGCTTCGCTGATGTGCATTAATCCGGCGATATCACGGGCGTACTTACCCGGATGTTCTTCTTTAAGCTCAAGCCAGCGTGTGTAGTGACCCATAATCTTATCCTTCTGAATCGTTGCCCCGAAGGGAATTACCATTGATAACTGACGAAGATCTTGCCGTTGCGGCCATCCTGCGGGATGCCTTGTGGTGACCAGTAGGCTTTGTCGAAGGCGTTCCCCAGCACGAGGGTGGTGGTGATGCCTTTAAACTGTTGCTGACCTTTATAGCTGACGTAGAAATCATTCACTGCGTAGCCAGGCTGCTCGCTGTAGCTGCTGCTGATGTGCGTTGAACGTTCGACGAAGGTGCCGATCCAGCCCACGGAGAAGCCGCTTTGCGCCACGGGGATATCCAGCTTGCTGGTGACGGTGTCCGGGTTGATGCTGGAGATGTATTCGCCCGTGTCGGTATCTTTCCCGCGTGTGCGGTTGTAGGCCACGTCCAGGTTGAACAGACTGGTCGCGTAGGTCGCCATCATGTCCCAGCCCCAGATTTTGGCATTTGGTACGTTATAGGACATGGTGGTGGCCGCCGCAAAATCGACGGTAGTGGAGATGTAATCTTTCGCTTTGGTGTCGAAGTAGCTGGCTTTGAACTCCAGCGCGTCGTTGGCGAGCAGCAGATCGTCAAAACGTAGCCCAAAACCGAACTCCTGGGTTTCGTTAGTTTCCGGACGCAGGTTCGGGTTCGGCACCCAGTAGTTGGTGTAGAAGCTGCCGATAGAGAAGTGCTTCGAGTCGTTATACATCTCGCCCATCGTTGGCGCGCGGAAGGCCTGGGCGTAAGAGCCGAACAGCATCAGCCAGTCGGCTGGACTCACGGTTAACCCGGCGCGTGATGACCACTTATCCGCATCCACGTCGTCGTAACCGTCGCTGCTGCCGCGGTAGTTGTCGTAACGCGTCCCGCCGAGAAGCGTTACCGGCAGGTCGCGCAGGGTGATCTCATCCTGCAACCAGCCGGAGCTGAAGTCGATTTTCGCGTCCGGGAAGCCGGTGGTCGCGCCGCCAGGGTGTTGCTCCTGACGATAGTATTCCCCGCCGTAGGTCAGCAGGTGCGAGGCGAAGGAGTCGCTGAACAGGCGGGTGCGGTTTTCCACTTTGCCGCCTTTGGTAGTCTGCTTACGGAACTCGCCGCTGGCGTCGATGTTCTGGGCGTTGATCCGCGCTTCGGACCAGTAAATTTTCGCATCGGCGTTCAGCCAGTCGTTTCCGGCTGGCGCAATGCGGTAGCCAAGCTGGGCATCGCGCTGAATGGTGGAACGATCGGTCATCGGGTTACTGCTGCTGGCATCCGTGGTCTGCGGATTTTTCGGCTCCTGCGCGTCGTTGTTGTAGTAGCGCAGAGAGCCGCTCAGCGTCTGCGCCGGATCGATTTTCCAGCTGCCTTTCGCCAGCATATTGTTGATGGATTCGTCGTTTGGCGCCCTCGCGCCGTCACTCTGGCGAATGTCGCCGCGATCGCGGCTGGACCAGGAGACCAGACCGTCCAGGGTATCGGTGCGGCCATAGGCGCTGGCACCCATCCCGATGCTGTGATCGCCCGTTGCACCGGTAGCAAATACGCGATAGCCGCTGTTTTTACCTGCATCCAGCAGATCGCTGGCGTCGACGGTGTCATACGAAATTACGCCGCCCAGCGCGCCGCTGCCGTACAGCAAGGCGGAAGGACCACGTACTACTTCAATACGTTTGATCAGCGCCGGATCGAGGAACGTGCTGTTCAGGTGTCCGGTATCAGTGCCCTGGCGCACGCCATCCACCAGTATCAGCACGCCACGGCGGTCATAGCCTCGGAGGTTAACGTCCTGACCGTTGGTGCGCCCGGTGCCGTCCAGCGTCAGACCGGGCACCTTGCGCAGCAGGTCGGCGGCGGAGCTGGCGGTCTGGTTTTCCGGCGCGGTGGCGTCAATCACGCTCACCATCATGGGGGCTTCAAAGGCGCTGCGGGCATTGCCGGTGGCGGTGACGGTGATCTCGTCTGCGGCGGCAAACGTAACGCCCGGCAGGGTGCTGACAATCGCCAGCGCCAGAAGAGACGGGCGTAAAGACGCGGATTGCAGGTGTGGCATAGCAACTCTCCATAAGAATTGAAAAGCGCTGGCTGCCTGGGGATCACCTGGGTGGCTGGCGAATGTGTTGTCTGGTTTATTTAGTCAGGATCAGTTTTCCGGCATTGGTCTGGCGCAGCAGGTAGTGCTGGCCGTCATGCTCGATAATGACCCGTCCCTCCTCACCCAACAGGCTTTTGCTGTCGATTCGGCGATCGGTGGGAGCAGGGGACGGTGCTGTGTGTGTTTTTGTTGGCGTTGCCGCGCTGTTATCGGTAGGTGACATAATGTTTATAAATAACAATCAATGTAACAATGATAATCATTATCAATAAACTGCAAATTCACGGCAAGCGTTTTTGTGAAAATTGTGTGACGGGATCAAATTTGGGGGAGAGGTGCGGTCTGATGCCCTCACCCCGACCCTCTCCCACGGGGAGAGGGAGAAGGGCACGTACCGTAGGCCGGGTAAGCGTAGCGTCACCCGGCAGGATTTTAAAAGCGTGTGTCCACGGCTGAAGCCAGCATCTCCAGCAGCAGCTCGCTGTCTTCCCAGCTCAGGCACGGGTCGGTGATTGACTGGCCGTAGACCATTTGCTGTCCGGCGACGATTTTCTGCGTGCCTTCTTTGATAAAACTCTCCGCCATAATTCCTGCAATGGCGGTCGAGCCGCTGCGGATCTGCTGGCAAACTTCCTCGCAGACATCCAGCTGGCGGCGGTGCTGTTTCTGACAGTTGCCGTGGCTGAAATCCACCACCAGATGCTCCGGCAGGTCAAATTCCGCCAGCGTTTCGCAGGCGGCGGCAATATCTTCTGCATGGTAATTCGGTTTTTTACCGCCACGCATAATGATATGTCCGAACGGGTTGCCGCTGGTCTGGTAGATGGTCATCTGGCCGTTTTTATCCGGGGAGAGGAACATATGGCTGGCGCGTGACGCGCGGATGGCATCTACGGCAATTCGGGTATTGCCGTCCGTTCCGTTTTTGAAGCCCACCGGGCAGGAGAGCGCCGACGCCATTTCACGGTGGATCTGGCTTTCGGTGGTACGTGCGCCAATCGCGCCCCAGCTAATGAGGTCGGCAATAAACTGTCCGGTCACCATATCCAGAAATTCGGTGGCAGTTGGCACGCCCAGCTCGTTAACCTGTAACAGCAGCTTGCGCGCCAGCGTAATACCGTGATTCACCCGGTAGCTACCGTTCAGATCGGGATCGGAAATCAATCCTTTCCAGCCCACGACGGTACGCGGCTTTTCAAAGTAGGTACGCATCACGATCTCCAGGCGATCCTGATACGTGCCGCGCAGCGTCTGAAGGCGTTGTGCATAATCCATTGCCGCGTCGAGGTCGTGGATGGAGCAGGGGCCAATCACCACCAGAAGACGTTTGTCTTCACCATTGAGAATTTTTTCGATGCGGCGACGGGAGGCCGTCACATGGTCCGCCACCTCGGCGGATACGGGATGCAGCCGAGCCAGTTCAGCCGGTGTGACCAGGCTATCAATGCGCGCGGTGCGCAGTTCGTCGGTTTTATTCATGGAATGTCTCAGAAATTTTTTGCTTCATCGGCAGACTACCGGGAAGTGATGGCCATCACCTTAAACCAATCCCTGCTGATTTCAAGTTCGGGGCACGTCGCCCCGAGGATGGCATGATAATAACTGAAACTGGATTAATGTACTAGCATATTAGTACATGCGGCGATTCAGCCCCATGATATCGAGGATCTTGGTGGCAATTTCTTCTACTGAATAGTTGGTACTGTTCAGCCAGGGAATTTGATTTTTCCGGTATAGCGCTTCGACTTCGGAGACTTCCATTCGGCACTGGCGCATCGAGGCGTAGCGACTGTTCTCGCGACGTTCTTCGCGGATCGCCGCCAGGCGTTCCGGGTTGATGGTCAGCCCAAACAGCTTATGCTGGAGCGGCTTGAGCGCGGCGGGCAGCACCAGGTTATCCATATCATCGGCAATAAAGGGGTAGTTGGCGGCACGAATGCCAAACTGCATCGCCAGGTAAAGGCTGGTGGGGGTTTTACCGCAGCGCGACACGCCGAGCAAAATCACCTGCGCCTGGTCGAGATTGCGCAGGGAGATCCCGTCGTCGTGCGCCAGGGTGTAGTCAATGGCGGCAATACGCGCATCGTATTTGGTCAGGTTGCCGGGGTTCAGACCGTGGGTACGGTGGGCGATCGGCGTCGGGTCGAGCTTCAGCTCGCTTTGCAAGGGAGCAACCAGCGCCTGCACGATGTCCTGACAGAAGCCCTCGCTTTGCAAAATGATGTTGCGGATCTCAGGGATCACAATGGAATAGAACACCAGCGGACGAACGCCGGTCTGCTGGTAAATGGCGTCGATCTGGTCCTTGACCGCTTTGGCCCGGCTCTCATTTTCCACGAACGGCAACGTGATGCTGTTTATCGATACCGGAAACTGCGACATCACCGCGTGTCCCAGCACCTCGGCGGTTATCGCCGTCCCATCAGAAATATAAAAAACGTGGCGATCGACAGCATTATCCATTTTATCCACCCTGAATAGCGTACGTAATTGCCTGAAAGCATAAATTAAAAAAGTTAATTTCACAGCAAAGAACTTATCTGAATTTAAAATGAAATGGTGTTTTTGATTTTCCTGAAAAGTGGATTTCATTTTTCGAATAGCGGCTTTATTTCTATGGTTTTTGCCGGAATCTATAGGAATCATCGGGTTAGCGAGTGCCGGGAAACTGTCCGAAAAGTTGAAAATTTAAATTGCTTACACGATTCACCGTTTTTTTAGCGGAAATAAATATGCCAGTATAAATACGTAGTCAGGTGTTTCTTACTCCGATCAAATATCACAAAAGGATTGTTTCGATGTCCAACAATGGCTCGTCACCGCTGGTGCTTTGGTATAACCAACTCGGCATGAATGATGTAGACAGAGTTGGGGGCAAAAATGCCTCCCTGGGTGAAATGATTACAAATCTGTCCGGTATGGGTGTCTCCGTACCTAACGGGTTTGCCACAACCGCCGATGCGTTTAACCTGTTTTTAGACCAGAGCGGTGTAAACCAGCGCATTTACGACCTGCTGGATAAAACGGATATTGATGATGTCACCGAGCTTGCCAAAGCTGGCGCGCAAATCCGCCAGTGGATTATCGACACACCTTTCCAGCCGGAACTGGAAAAAGCCATTCACGACGCCTACAACCAGCTCTCCGCTGACGATGCGCAGGCCTCCTTTGCCGTGCGCTCTTCCGCCACCGCGGAAGATATGCCGGATGCCTCTTTCGCCGGGCAGCAGGAAACGTTCCTGAACGTTCAGGGCTATGACGCGGTGCTGGTGGCGGTGAAGCACGTCTTCGCCTCCCTCTTCAACGACCGCGCCATCTCCTATCGCGTCCATCAGGGCTATGACCACCGCGGCGTCGCGCTCTCCGCAGGCGTACAGCGCATGGTGCGTTCCGACGTAGGCTCTTCCGGCGTGATGTTCTCTATCGACACTGAATCCGGCTTCGACCAGGTGGTGTTTATCACCTCCGCGTGGGGTCTGGGCGAGATGGTGGTGCAAGGGGCGGTGAACCCTGACGAATTCTACGTGCACAAGCCTACGCTGGCGGCTAACCGTCCGGCAGTGGTACGTCGCACCATGGGCTCGAAAAAAATCCGCATGATCTATGCTCCGACGCAAGAGCATGGCAAGCAGGTCACCATTGAAGATGTGCCGCAGGAGCAGCGGGATCGCTTCTCACTGACCGACGCCGAAGTGGAAGAGCTGGCGAAGCAGGCGGTGCAGATTGAAAAACACTATGGCCGTCCAATGGACATCGAGTGGGCGAAAGACGGACACACCGGCAAGCTGTTTATCGTGCAGGCGCGTCCGGAAACCGTACGTTCACGCGGTCAGGTCATGGAGCGCTACACCCTGCACGCGCAGGGCAAAATTGTCGCGGAAGGCCGCGCAATTGGTCACCGCATCGGTGCCGGTCCGGTGAAAGTGATCCACGACATCAGCGAGATGAACCGCATTCAGCCCGGCGACGTGCTGGTGACCGACATGACCGACCCGGACTGGGAACCGATCATGAAAAAAGCGGCTGCCATCGTCACCAACCGCGGCGGCCGTACCTGTCACGCGGCTATTATCGCCCGTGAGCTGGGGATCCCGGCGGTAGTCGGCTGCGGTGACGCGACCGAACGCATGAAGGACGACCAGAAGGTGACGGTCTCCTGCGCTGAAGGCGATACCGGGTACGTGTATGCCGATATCCTCGACTTCAGCGTGAAAAGTTCCAGCGTGGATACCATGCCGGACCTGCCGCTGAAGATCATGATGAACGTCGGCAACCCGGACCGCGCGTTTGACTTCGCCTGTCTGCCGAACGAAGGCGTGGGCCTGGCGCGTCTGGAATTTATTATTAACCGTATGATCGGGGTGCACCCGCGTGCGCTGCTGGAGTTCGACGACCAGGACGCAAAACTGCAAAACGAAATCCGCGAGATGATGAAGGGTTACGACTCGCCGAGAGAGTTCTATGTGGGGCGTCTGACGGAAGGGATCGCCACGCTCGGCGCGGCCTTCTACCCGAAACGCGTGATCGTGCGTCTGTCGGACTTTAAGTCCAACGAATACGCCAACCTGGTGGGCGGCGAACGCTACGAGCCGGAAGAAGAGAACCCGATGCTGGGCTTCCGCGGCGCCGGACGCTACGTGTCGGAAAGCTTCCGCGACTGCTTCGCGCTGGAGTGCGAGGCGGTAAAACGCGTGCGCAATGACATGGGGCTGACCAACGTGGAAATCATGATCCCGTTCGTCCGTACCGTGGATCAGGCGAAAGCGGTGGTGGATGAGCTGGCGCGTCAGGGGCTGAAGCGCGGCGAGAACGGGCTGAAGATCATCATGATGTGTGAAATTCCGTCCAACGCCCTGCTGGCCGAGCAGTTCCTGGAGCACTTCGACGGCTTCTCCATTGGCTCGAATGACATGACGCAGCTGGCGCTCGGCCTGGACCGCGACTCCGGCGTCGTCTCTGAGTTGTTCGATGAGCGTAACGAGGCGGTGAAAGCGCTGCTCTCCATGGCCATCCGCGCGGCGAAGAAACAGGGTAAATATGTCGGGATTTGCGGCCAGGGTCCTTCTGACCATGAAGACTTTGCGGCCTGGCTGATGGATGAGGGGATTGATAGCCTTTCCCTGAACCCGGACACCGTGGTGCAGACCTGGCTGAGCCTGGCAGAGCTGAACAAGTAAAACCTGCATAATCTGAAAAAGGCGAGGATATCTTTCCTCGCCTTTTTTATTTTCCTGCGAATATGCTCACCATCACAAATAAAGCAAAAAACCAAATATCATAATTTATCTGTTAATTTAGACAATTGTTAGCGGGCAGGGCGTTGCTAATACTTGAGCCTTACCGCGTACATCCGTCGGGATGATGCGCGACTGGTTGAAATACGTTTTAACCTGATAAAAAGGCAAATAACAATGACAATCTCCTCTGTGTTACGTACCAAAGATAAAATAGGTTATGGCCTCGGCGATATGGCCAGCGCGCTGGTCTGGCAAACGGCAACGTTATTTCTCGCTTATTTCTATACGGACGTATTCGGTTTGCCTGCCGCCATTATGGGCACCATGTTTTTAGTGGTGCGCGTGGTCGATGCGTTTGTCGACCCGTGCATTGGCGCGCTGGTGGACCGCACTCAGACCCGCCACGGTCGTTTTCGTCCCTGGCTGCTCTGGTTTGCCATTCCGTTTGGCGTGAGCTGCCTGATTACCTTCTACGTCCCGGATGCCGGGGCGACGGCAAAAATTGTCTATGCCTGCGTAACCTATGCCATCCTGAGTCTGATCTATTCCGCGATTAACGTCCCTTACTGTGCCATGCCTGGCGCGCTGACGCTCGACCCGCGCGAACGCCACTCGCTGCAATCCTGGCGCTTTGGCCTGTCGTTTATCGGCGGGTTGATTGTAACCGTCATCGCGCTGCCGCTGGTCTCATTATTAGGCCAGGGGAATGTGCAAAAAGGCTATTTCTATGCCATGAGCCTGATGGGGCTGCTGGGTATTGTTTTATTCTTCTGCTGCTTCTTTATGACCCGGGAGCGTTACTCGCCGCGCAATGACACCTCCGGCTCGATGCTGACGGATTTAAAACTGCTGGCCGCCAATAGCCAGTGGCGAATTGTTTTTCTGTTTAATATTTTACTGTTAACCGCCGTCGTGACGCGTGGCTCTGCGACCATGTATTACGTTAACTATGTTCTGTTACGTCCGGAACTGGTTTTTGCCTTTATTGTTTCAGGCATGGTGGCCTCCTTAAGCGGCGCATTATTATCTGAACGCCTGCTGGGCAAATTTGACCGGGTGCGTGCCTATCAGTGGACCATTATTTCTTTCGTTATTTTTGGCGCGCTGATTTTCTTCATTCCGCCCTCGCAGGTGTGGCTGATATTCGGTCTGAATATTGTGTTTAGTTTTATTCAGAACCTGACCACGCCGCTGCAATGGACCATGTTCTCCGATGTGGTGGACTACGAAGAACACCGTAGCGGCCGCCGCCTGGACGGGCTGGTCTTTTCTACCGCCCTGTTTGCCATCAAGTTTGGGCTGGCGCTGGGTGGGGCGGTGGTCGGTTGGGTGCTTGGCATGGTGGATTACGCTCCCGGTCAGGCAAACCAGGCGCCTCACGTTCTCGCAACCATCAATGCCCTGTTCACCCTGATCCCCTGCGCGCTGTTCCTCTGCATGGTGGCGCTCCTTGCCATCTACAAACTTAACAGCCGACTGGTGGACAGCATCGCCCGCGAGCTGGCCAGCAAACGCGATAGTCGAAACGATGCGGGGCAGCTCAGCCCGGCAACCCAATCCGCACTACAGGAGTAAACCATGACTGCGATCTACAAGGACGCGGGACGTTCCGTACACGAGCGTGTCGCTGATTTACTGGCGCGTATGACGCCGGAAGAGAAATTTGCCCAGATGCACGCGTACTGGCTGATCCTCGATGAACACGGCAACCACCGCGAGCGCAGCGATCTGAGCGATGAATTCGCTGGCGTGAGTGAACAGGCGTCCCTCAGCGAAAGACTGAAGCTCGGCGTCGGGCAGATCACCCGTCCGCTCGGCACGCACATTGTTGATGCAAAAACCGGCGTGCGTGCCGCCAACCGTCTGCAACGCATGATGATGGAGGAGACCCGGCTCGGCATTCCGGCGCTGTTTCATGAGGAGTGTCTGGTGGGGCTGCTGTGCAAAGATGCAACGCTGTTCCCGTCGTCGCTGAACTACGGTTCCACCTGGGACCCGGCGCTGGTGCAGCGCGCGGCGGAGCAGATTGGCAAAGAGGCCCGGTCTGTCGGGTGCCAGCAGGGGCTGGCCCCGGTGCTGGATGTCTCGCGCGATGTGCGCTGGGGACGGACGGAAGAGACCTTTGGGGAAGATCCGTGGCTGGTAGGGGTAATGGCGACGGCCTACGTGAAGGGGGTGCAGGGCGATAAGCGCGATCTGCTGGCGACCCTGAAACATTACGTCGGCCACTCCTTCAGCGAAGGGGCGCGCAACCATGCGCCGGTCCACCTCGGTTTCAGCGAGCTAAACGATACCTTCCTGCTGCCGTTTGAGATGGCGGTGAAGCTGGCCAACGCCGGTTCGGTGATGCCAGCCTATCACGACATTGATAATCAGCCAGGACACAGCGACCATTTCCTGCTCACCACCGTGCTGCGTGAACAGTGGGGCTTCGACGGCATTATCGTGGCGGATTACGGCGGCGTCAGCCTGCTGCACCAGCACCACGGGATTTCTCACGATCCAGCACAATCGGCGGCGCTGGCGTTTAACGCCGGGCTGGACGTGGAACTGCCGAAGGATGACTGCGCGCGTCATCTGGCTGAAGCGGTAGAGCGTGGGCTCATCTCAATGGCGAAAGTGGATGAGATTGTGGCGCGCGTGCTAAGTGAAAAATTCCGTCTCGGGCTGTTTGAAAAACCGTACGCCGACGAAGACGGTATCGATTTGCAGAATGAGGCGACCCGGCAGGTGGCGCGCGAGGTGGCAACAAAATCGATCACGCTGCTGGAAAATAACGGCATTTTGCCCCTCGGCGGAAAACCCCGTGTAGCGGTAGTGGGGCCGACGGCGGACGATCCACTGGCGTTACTGAGCGGCTACAGCTTCCCGGTTCACCTGATTATCAGCGATATGGTTGAAGAGACTTCGCAGGTGACCACCCCGCGCGCGGCGCTGGAACAGTACCTTGGTGCATCGCAGATACGTTACGCCAAAGGGTGCCACATTATCGAAAAACGGATGGCGGGCGCGCCGGTGTTCCCGGGCGACAGCGGCGGTAAACCGATGCAGCAATCGCCGGTTTCACAACGCACGGATCTGATCCCCGACGCCGTGAGCGCGGCAAAAGAGAGTGACGTGGTGGTGGCCTGCGTGGGCGACCTCGCCGGACTATTCCAGAGCGGCACCGTGGGGGAAGGTTCGGATACCGATTCGCTGGATCTGCCGGGCGTGCAGCAACAGCTGCTGGAGGCGCTGGTGGCAACCGGTAAGCCGGTGATTGTCGTCATGACGGGTGGGCGTCCTTATAACCTTCAGGGGCTGGAAGAGAAGGTGGCCGCGCTGATGATGGCCTGGGCGCCGGGGCAGGAAGGGGGCTGGGCGATTGCCGATGTCTTAACCGGCCGCGCGGAGCCGCAGGGCAGGCTGGTACTGAGCGTGCCGAAAAACGCCGGGGCGATGCCGTACTACTATAACCACAAGCTGAAAAGCGGCGGCACGCCGTTTGCGTTCCATTTCGGCGCACTTTACCCGTTCGGTTACGGTCTCGGCTGGACGCAGTTTCGCTGGGGCGCGGCCCGCCTGGCGGAAAGCCGCGTCCCGATCGACGGAGAGGTGGCGTTAAGCGTCGATATCACCAACACCGGCGAGCGCAGCGGCAGCGAAGTGGTACAGGTGTACGTACGCGATAAGGTCGCCACGCAGGTGCGTCCGCTTCAGGAGCTGAAAGCGTTCCAGCGCGTTACGCTTTCACCGGGAGAAACCGCCACGCTGACCTTTACCCTGCCGGTGGAGATGTTTAATTTCACCCGCCGGGACGGGAAGCGGATTGTCGAGCCAGGGGAATTTGAGCTACAGGTTGGCGCGTCCTCGGCGGATATACGCGAGGTGGTGAACGTGCTGGTAACCGGGGAGACGCGGGAGCTGGCGGGGGAATGGCGCATGCTCAGCCGCTGTGACATTACACGGGCGTAAAAAGGATAAAAAAAAGCCCATCGTGGGAGATGGGCAAAGACTACACACAGCAATTCGTTGTTTCACTCAGGGGATTTCCATGCTTATAAATCAAGGTGTTGATTTATAACCGTGTCTTAATAGTAGGCATGCCAGGATTTTGAGTCGATCGGATTCGTCTCAATAGTTAAAGGCAGGTAAAGATTTCTTGAAGAGAATGACGGTTTTAGGCAGGAAAAGGCGGGTCTGACCAGTGCACAGAGAATAAATAGTTTAGCAACGTTTAAGTATTGCTGTGGAGAGTGTAGGCCGGGTAAGCGTTAGCGCCACCCGGCCTACGTTCTTACTGCGCGTTCTTATCTTCCAGTTCTTCAAGTTCGCTTAAGATGACGTCAGGGTCGGTTCCCGGCGGCGGCACTTCATGCACCCAGGCGGAGAAGAGACGCCAGGTTACCGCAAGCAGCACCGGACCGATGAACAGGCCAATCATGCCGAAGGCAATTAACCCCCCGATCACCCCGGACAGGATCAGAATCAGCGGCAGGTCAGCGCCCATGCGGATGAGGAGGGGACGGATCACGTTATCCATGGTGCCCACCACGCAACTCCAGACCAGTAGCACCGTGCCCCAGGTCGTGTCCCCCGTCCAGTAAAGCCAGATAATGCAGGGAACCAGCACCAGCAGCGGACCGAGCTGAGCCAGACAGGTCATCAGCATGACGACGGTGAAAATGGTGGCATAAGGTACGCCGGAAATTGCCAGCCCGATTCCGCCAAGTACAGCCTGCACCAGCGCTGTGACCACCACGCCGAGCGCTACCGCGCGGACGGCCTGGGCTGCCAGCAGCACGGCCGCATCGCCGCGTTTACCTGCCAGTCGGGTGGCGAAATGACGTACCCCCAGCGCAACCTGCTCGCCGCGCCAGTACAGCAGGGCGCTGAAGACCAGCATCAACGTACAGTGCATCATGAAGCGACCAATGTGCGCAGCCTGCCCCACAAACCAGGTGGTGGTTGTGCCGATGTACGGACGCACTTTGGCCATCAGCGCGCTACCGCCCATCTCCAGCAGGCTGTGCCAGCCGCTGTACAGTTTTGCGCCCACAACAGGAATGCTGTTCAGCCACGCAAGATCCGGCAGCGTCATATCACCGCTGGTGACCGCGCGAATAACCGGGCCGCTACTGTCAACCAGGCTGTTAACCAGCAGTGCAATGGGAATAATAAACAGCAGGAACAACAGCAGCGTCATCACCAGCACGGCCAGGCCGCGGCGACCAAACAGCAGTTTCTGCAAACGTAAGAGTAAAGGCCAGGTGGCGACGACGACGGTCGCGGCCCAGGCAAATCCGAGCACGAAAGGACGAACAATCCACAGACACGCAATAATCATAATGGCTAAGAACAGCACCGAAAGCAGTATCTGCGCGACATCCCTGGGCTGACGAAGATTGACCATAAACGAAACTTTCCTTAAATGAACACCAGCAAGGCTGATGGGAATATAAACCGCATCTCTCTAATCATTAGTGATTTCAGCGATTTTTGACAGGCGGATTTTGCCCGTAATTCTACGAAGCACATAAGAAAAAAATGTGATAAAACTTTCCAGACACAACGCAAACGATTTCACACTATTCTCATTAGGGTCGACAGCAATGATCCCACAGATTTCTCAGGCACCGGGCGTCGTTCAGCTGGTGCTTAATTTTTTGCAGGCACTGGAGCAACAGGGTTTTACAGGTGACACCGCCACCGATTATGCCGACAGGCTGACGATGGCGACCGATAACAGTATTTACCAGCTTCTTCCCGATGCCGTCGTTTTCCCGCGCTCTACCGCCGATGTGGCGCTCATCGCCCGTCTGGCGTCGCAGGAGCGTTTCAGCACCCTGGTCTTTACCCCACGCGGCGGCGGGACGGGTACCAACGGGCAGGCGCTGAACCAGGGCATCATCATTGATATGTCCCGCTATATGAACCGCATCATTGAGATCAACCCTGAAGAGGGGTGGGTGCGAGTGGAAGCGGGGGTGATCAAAGATCAGCTGAATCAGTTTTTGAAACCTTACGGCTATTTTTTTGCGCCAGAGCTTTCCACCAGTAACCGCGCGACCATTGGCGGGATGATCAACACCGATGCCTCGGGGCAGGGCTCGCTGGTCTACGGCAAAACCTCCGATCACGTTATGGGTGTGCGGGCGGTGCTGCTGGGGGGCGATATCCTCGATACCCAACCGATGCCGATCGAGCTGGCCGAAACGCTGGCAAAAGAGAGCACCACCAGCGGACGGATTTATCGTACCGTGCTGGAGCGCTGCCGCGAAAATCGCGAACTGATCCTCAACAAATTCCCGAAGCTTAACCGCTTCCTGACGGGCTACGATCTGCGCCATGTCTTTAATGACGATCTGAGCCAGTTCGATCTTACCCGCGTACTGACCGGGTCAGAAGGGACGCTGGCCTTCATCACCGAAGCGCGTCTGGATATCACCCGGTTGCCAAAGGTGCGCCGTCTGGTGAATGTCAAATACAACTCCTTTGACTCTGCGCTGCGTAATGCACCGTTTATGGTGGAGGCGCGGGCGCTGTCGGTGGAAACCGTCGATTCAAAAGTCCTGAACCTGGCCCGGGAAGATATCGTCTGGCATTCGGTGAGCGAACTGATTACCGACGTGCCGGATAAAGAGATGCTCGGCCTGAACATCGTCGAGTTCGCCGGGGATGACGCAGAGCTGATTGAGAGCCAGGTGAGCACACTCTGCCAGCGTCTGGACGAGCTGATTGCCCAAGGGGAAGGCGGCGTCATTGGCTGGCAGCTGTGTAACGATCTCTCCGGCATCGAGCGAATCTACGCGATGCGTAAAAAAGCGGTGGGGCTGCTCGGCAACGCGAAAGGGGCGGCGAAGCCGATTCCGTTTGCGGAAGATACCTGCGTGCCGCCGGAACACCTTGCTGATTATATTGTGGAGTTTCGCGCGCTGCTCGACAGCCATGGTCTGAGCTATGGCATGTTCGGGCACGTGGACGCGGGTGTGCTGCACGTGCGCCCGGCGCTGGACATGTGCGACCCGCAGCAGGAGATCCTAATGAAGGAGATCTCCGACGAGGTCGTGGCCCTCACGGCCAAATACGGCGGCTTGTTATGGGGCGAGCACGGCAAAGGATTCCGCGCCGAGTACAGCCCGGCGTTTTTTGGCGAACAACTTTACGCCGAGCTGCGTAAGGTAAAAGCCGCTTTTGATCCCGATAACCGCCTTAACCCGGGAAAAATCTGCCCGCCGGAGGGCATTGATGCGCCGATGTTGCAGGTGGACGCCGTCAAGCGCGGTACCTATGACCGACAAATTCCGATTGCGGTACGCGCTTCCTGGCGCGGCGCGATGGAGTGCAACGGCAACGGGCTATGCTTCAACTTCGATGTGAAAAGCCCGATGTGTCCGTCGATGAAAATCACCAGCAACCGCATTCATTCCCCGAAAGGGCGTGCCACGCTGGTGCGCGAATGGCTGCGCCTGCTGGCCGACCGCGGCGTTGACCCGCTCAAGCTGGAACAGGAGCTGCCGGAAAAACGCGCCAGCCTGCGCGGGCTTATCGAACGCACCCGCAACAGCTGGCATGCGAACAAAGGTGAATACGATTTCTCGCATGAGGTGAAAGAGGCAATGTCCGGCTGCCTGGCGTGCAAGGCGTGTTCAACCCAGTGCCCGATTAAAATTGACGTACCGGAATTCCGTTCCCGCTTCCTCCAGCTGTACCACACCCGTTATCTGCGCCCGATGCGCGATCATCTGGTGGCGACGGTGGAGAGTTACGCGCCGCTGATGGCCCGTGCGCCAAAAACCTTTAACTTCTTTATCAACCAGCCGCTGGTGCGCAAACTGTCAGAAAAACATATCGGCATGGTGGATCTGCCGCTGCTGTCGGTGCCATCACTCCAGCGTCGGCTGGTGGGGCACCGCTCGGCGAACATGACCCTGGAACAACTGGAAGCATTAAGCCCTGAGCAGAAAGCGAAGGTGGTGCTGGTGGTGCAGGATCCGTTTACCAGCTATTACGATGCGCAGGTGGTGGCCGATTTTGTCCGACTGGCCGAGAAAATCGGCTACCAGCCGGTGGTGCTGCCGTTCTCCCCGAACGGCAAGGCGCAGCACATAAAAGGTTTCCTCACCCGCTTTGCGAAAACCGCGCAGAAAACTTCAGATTTCCTGAATCGCGTGGCGCAGCTCGGCATGCCGATGGTGGGCGTCGATCCGGCGCTGGTGCTCTGTTACCGGGATGAATATAAGCAGACGCTCGGCGATAAGCGCGGTGATTTTCAGGTCTTACTGGTGCACGAGTGGCTGCCTGCGGTGCTGACGCAAACGCCCACTCAGGAGGTGAGTGGAGAAGCCTGGTATCTGTTTGGGCACTGCACCGAAGTGACGGCGCTGCCGACGGCGCCTGCCCAGTGGGCTTCTATCTTTGCCCGGTTTGGCGCGAAGCTGGAAAGCGTTAACGTGGGCTGCTGCGGTATGGCCGGAACCTACGGCCATGAAGTCAAAAACCACGCTAATTCGCTCGGCATTTACGAGCTGTCATGGCATCAGGCGATGCAGCGCCTGCCACGCAACCGCTGTCTGGCGACGGGCTACTCCTGCCGCAGCCAGGTGAAACGGGTGGAAGGTAACGGCGTCCGCCATCCATTGCAGGCTTTACTGGAGATTATCGGATGATCTGGAAACGTGCGGTCACGCTGGAGGCCTTAAATGCCATGGGCGCGGAGAACATGGTCGGTTTGCTGGATATCCAGTTCACGCGCATTGGCGACAACGAACTGGAAGCGACGATGCCGGTAGACAGCCGTACTCATCAACCGTTTGGCCTGTTGCACGGCGGCGCGTCCGTCGTGCTGGCCGAAACGCTGGGGTCGGTGGCGGGCTACCTGTGTACGGAAGGAGAGCAGAAGGTGGTGGGTCTGGAGGTCAATGCCAACCACATCCGCTCCGTTCGCAGCGGGCGCGTGCGCGGCGTCTGCCGGGCGCTGCATGCCGGAAGCCGTCATCAGGTGTGGCAGATTGATATTCTGGACGAGCAGGAGCGCCTGTGTTGTTCATCCAGGCTGACGACGGCCGTTGTGTAAAGTTTCCGGATGTCTTGTTTTTGGTCAAAAATTAGCCGCCTGATTGTGATATACTGGTCACGTTTTGAACATAAGCGAGGACATCATGGATACTGAAATAACCCCAACACAGCTGGCAATTGAATATTTACGTCGCGATAAAAGCAATCTGTCTCCCGCGCAGTACCTGAAAAAGCTGAAACAGCTTGAGCTGGAATTTACGGATTTGCTGGCGCTCTCTTCAAACGAACTGAAAGAAGAGATCTACTTTGCCTGGCGGTTGGGCGTTCACGTCCATTAAGCAGTGAAGAAAAGGCCGCAAGCGCGGCCTTTTTTGTGTCTGACATTCAGTATCTGGCAGGCAGTTTGTTAATTTTAATCAGCCGGCCTTCTTCCATTTCGATGAACCCACCCGTTTTCAGATCAGCCAGGATCCGCATTACGCCACTGCGGGAAAGATGGGTTTTATCCCTGATATACCTTTCCGCCGTCACGCTGCGTCGGTAGCTGTCATCTTCCTGCATCAGCAGCACGAGCTGCTGGCGAATCATCTCGTACGCGGTTGGCGCGCCTTTCGGCATGACGTTGTGATAGAGGCGGTTATAGACAAACATCAGATGATTAGAAAGCAGCCCCCACAGCGCCTTCTCTTTGATAATTTCAGCCACCCGATCGGTCGTGAGCACACCAATCAGGCAAGGCGTTACCGTTCGGAGGTAGTCATTAAAATAAATGTCCGTCAGGTTAGCGAGGCCAAACAGGGCGGGACTGCGCGCCGTTGAAAGCATCATGTCGTCGCTTCTTCTGTATATGGCGACCGTGCCGTCAAGAATTAAATAACACATGCTCTGCCCGTCAACCTGGAGATCAAGTTGCTCGCCGGGATCGGTTTTATGCGTGGCGCAGTGCGGCTGTAAATGAGAAATCAGTTCCTGAGCATAGGGAGAGCCGCGATGCGATGGTTTGTCAGAAGACATAGCGTTAACCTGGAAAGAGACTGTACTCTCTATAGTGTCGCTCTTCTTTTCCACCTTCTCCAGAGATAAATACAGCCTCAGTACTTACGGGGTAAGTGATGGATCTCAACTAGTACGCCACGCTCCATGGTGATGTATTTCCCCGTCCGCAACTCCGCGAGGATCCGCATAATGCCGCTGCGTGAAAGATAGGTGCGGCTTTTGATATAGGCTGCGGCGGTAATGTTTTGTCTTATGGCTTCCGGCTCCTGCATCAACTCAACCAGTTGAAAGCGGATAATGTCATAAGCCGACATTTGCGATATCTGGGCACAATGTTCGTAGACGCGCGATGCGGTATAGATCAGCAGGTTTGAGAAGTGCTCCCATAAATTCTGTTGTGCGACAACATGATTGAAACACGCCAGCGAAACGCTGGCCACCTCTGAAGTTTCCAGCGCTCTGACGTACAGGTGTTCAGACGATAACTGGCTGCTCACGCCGAGTATAAATGGCGCGGATTCAGAATTTAAGACGATACCGTCCCCGCGACGGTGTAACGCCACGCTGCCATGCAACAGTAAAAAGCATTGACGGGTATCGCCGGAGCAATAATGGATAATTTCTCCTCTGGCAATAATGCTTCTCTCCGCATGCGGCAAAACATTATCGATTATTTTTTCAATGTGCTTAAAAGGCTTAGCGCCGAGCACTGTTGACTTATCAATATCTGATTCAGGCGCGAATCGGGTATTCATGTGAAACCTCACTGACTGATGCGATCATTTTTTGATCGGCATAAAGAATTATCTTAAAAACCAGCAGCCCAGGGAATGTTTGCGGCGAGTCTAATTATAGACTCGCTTTTTTTTGAGTCTTAATTAATTGAAATTGAAACCTTTTTTATTCAGGTCTAAAAGTAGACTTTGGCCATTATTCTTAAGGTGTTTCCGAGTGAATATGTTTTGTAATTGTTAAAAGAGGGTCTACAGCTAGACCTCAAAATTGATTGTATGCGCAAAAAGAGTTGTATAAATTTTGACTCGTTGGAAGGGCTTTTGTTTCTGCAACTGAATGTCGGTAATAAATAGAGTAATACGGGATATAAAATTATGAATAAAAAATTGATGATGGCAATGTTAGCGGCAGGTTCTGTACTCACCATGACCAATGCATTCGCAGCGGCCGGTACCGTTAATTTTAACGGGAATATTCTGGATTCTGCCTGCGACGTTGATGTGGCATCCCAGAATCAGGTGGTGGTATTAGGCGATTATTATAAAACGGAATTCCCGACAACCGGGGCGAGAACGGCTGCGACGCAATTCAATATTATTTTGAAAAACTGTCCGGTAACGGTCACCAATGCAAAAGTCCGTTTTGACGGCACGCCGGATTTAACCAACGCCAGCCTGCTGGCGATTGATACGTCCGTGGCGGGGGCGGCCACCGGGGTGGCGATTAACCTGATGACGGCAGATAAAGCCGATCTGCCGCTGCACGGCAGCAACAGCTATATTTACCCGCTCAGCAGTACGGCTGATAATACGCTGAACTTCTACGCGCAGTATATCTCCACCGCGGCATCCGTGACCGCGGGCCCGGCTAACTCGGTCGCAAACTTCTCAGTGGTATACAACTAAGTCATTGCAGTAATCAGCAGGGGGCCGCCCGGCCCCTTGTTTTATGAGGTATTAAAATGCGTTTTATCACGACAATGGGCCTGGCTATGGCGCTGTTACCGCTGACATTAACATCCGTCAGTGCAGGAGTAATTATTGGCGGCACCCGTATTATTTTTGATGGGGCTAAAAAAGAGGCGTCAATAGGTATTACTAATCCTGATAACGTTCCTTATTTAATCCAGTCGTGGATAGATGTTCAGGATGAACAATCGGGTAAAGCGCCTTTTATTATTACGCCACCACTGTATCGGCTGGACGGCGGGCAAAAGAACCTTGAGCGTATTGTCATGACCGGCTCACTGCCTCAGGGGCGGGAGAGTTTATTCTGGCTGAACATTAAAGCTATTCCTTCAGCCTCAAAGCAGATGAACTCGCTGCAAATTGCCGTCAAAACGCGCATCAAATTAATTTATCGACCAGAGACTCTTCGTGCGTCTACCCCCGAGGAGCAAGCCAATAAATTAACCTGGCGTCGTGCGGGAAATACCCTTCAGGTTAATAACCCTACGCCGTACGTTATCAATTTCAATGAAATTACGTTGGGTAATAAGAAACTTGACGATGTCACGTACGTGATGCCTTCAGGCACAGCCCGTTTTCCGTTACCGAACGGAACCAGTGGCAATACGCTGACGTTTAAAGTCATTAACGATTATGGCAGCCCTGGCGAATTACACCGGGCAAGTTTGTGATCCTTACGCGTTAATCAGGTGTTCGTCATGACAATGGCATTGAATACAATGCAGCCTGCGCGCCTGGCAATATTTATTGCCCTCGCGCTTGCTGGTGTCTCTCCCACACTGTATGCCAGTGAGACGTTTAATACGGAACTGGTAGAGCTGGATAATCCCGGAATGGGAAAAGCGGATTTATCTGCCTTTGAATCCGGCTCGCAGGCGCCCGGGACATACCACGTTGATATTATTCTTGACGATCGGCTGCTGGAAACGCGGGATATTCGTTTTATGGCAGTGAAGGATGCTAACGGCAGTGAAACGTTGCAGCCTTGCCTGAGTATCGGGCAGTTAAAAGCGTGGGGCGTGAAAACGGCGCTTTTCCCACAGCTTGCCGCCGGGGAAAGTGAATGCGCCGATCTCAGGGCGATCCCACAGGCCAGCGCGGATTTCCAGTTTGGCGCCCAGCGTCTGGCGATTAGCATTCCACAGGCGGCTATAGACCTGCCAGCGAGAGGTTACGTTCCGCCGGATATGTGGGATGAAGGCATTACCGCGGCCATGCTCAACTACAGCCTGAGCGGGGCAAACAGCCGGGCAAGAAGCGGGGCAGGCACCCGCAGCGACAGCCAGTATGCAAACCTGCGGCCGGGGATCAACGTCGGTCCCTGGCGGTTACGCAACTACACCACCTGGTCCCGCGATGCGTCCGGCCAGGATAAGTGGGACAACGTCTATACCTTGATGCAGCGCGCGATTATTCCCCTGCAAGCCCAGCTTACGCTCGGAGACAGTTCCGCGCCTGCCGATGTCTTTGACAGCATGCCGTTTCGCGGCGTCCAGCTGGCGTCCGACGACGATATGCTGCCGGATTCCCTGAAAGGCTATGCGCCGGTGGTGCGCGGTATTGCGCGAACTAACGCGCAGGTCGTGGTGCGTCAGAATGGCTATCAAATCTACCAAAGCTATGTGGCGCCGGGCGCGTTTGAGATCGCGGATATGTATCCCACCGGCGGCGCGGGCGATCTTGATGTCACGATCGTCGAAGCTGATGGTAGTGAGCAACATTTCACCCTGCCGTACGCTTCGCTGCCGGTCCTGCAACGGGAGGGGCGCCTGAAATATGCCCTTACCGCCGGGCAGTATCGCTCGTATAACCGTAGCGTGGAGAAAACCCCCTTCGGGCAATTGACCGGAATTTACGGCCTCCCTCACGGTATTACGCTCTATGGCGGCGTCCAGGGGGCAGATAAGTACCAGTCGGCGGCTCTGGGGGTGGGCAAGAATATGGGCGATCTCGGGGCTGTATCCGCAGACGTCACTCAGGGCTGGTCAACGCCGGAGCATGCCGCGAAAACAAACGGTCAGTCGTGGCGGGCCCGATACAGCAAGAATTTTATCAATACCGGGACCAACTTTTCGATTGCCGGGTATCGCTACTCGACCCGCGGCTATTACGGGATGCAGGACGTCCTCGATTCTTACGGCGACAGCAGCGCGCTTCATGACAGGCGACGTAACCGTGCCGAGCTGACGATGAGCCAGACGCTGGGGGACAACCTGGGCGCGCTTACCCTCAGTGCGGCGCGGGAAGATTACTGGAATGACGGTAAGTCGATGGCTTCGTGGAGCGTCGGCTATAGCAACTACTGGCATAACATCAGCTATGGCCTGACATGGACTTACAGCAAAAATGTCCGCTCAGCGTCAGAAACCCGCGACAGCCAAAAAAACGCTGACCATGACCAGCTTCTGGCGTTCAACGTCAGCATTCCGCTGGATAAATTTTTGCCGCAGACATGGGCTAACTATGGCATGAACGCCAGCGGGAATAACGGGACGACGCATAACGTCGGCCTGAACGGGGTAGCGCTCGAGAACCGTGCCCTGAACTGGAACGTACAGCAGGGATACGGAACAGAGGGCGTGGGCTATACCGGCAATGTTAACGCGGACTACAAAGGCGCCTATGGCGAAGTCACGGCAGGTTATGGTTATGACAAAAACAGTGAACGCCTGAATTACGGGCTGCAAGGCGGCATTCTCGCCCATGCTGATGGCATCACGCTTTCCCAGCCGCTGGGGGAGACCAGCGTCTTAATCAAAGCCCCCGGCGCCCACGACGTGGATATCCGCAATCAGCCCGGTGTACGGACAGATTTTCGCGGATATACGGTCGTGAGCAACCTTTCTGTCTACCGGAAAAACGATCTCACCCTCGACCCGGAAACGATGCCGGACGATGTCGAGCTGGAGATCAACACCCGCACGGTGACGCCGACGCGGGGAGCGGTGGTGAGAGCCGATTATCTGCCGAAGTCAGGTCGCCGGGTGCTGATGACCTTGATCGACAACGACCGCGCCGTTCCGTTTGGGGCGGTGGTCACCCTTGTAGGTGATGACAGCGGCAGTTTTATTGTCGGCGATCGCGGTCAGGTCTATTTAACCGGGATGCGCGAGCAGGGAACGTTAGTCGCTACATGGGGAAGTCAATCCAGTCAGCAATGCCGCGCTGATTTCACGCTGCCGAATCACTCAACGTACGGTGGGATCGCTGATATGCGCGCCACCTGCCGTCAGGAACGCTAACATGAAATGTCTTAACGCGATGCTGCTGCTCTGTTTGCTCGCGGCGGCAAATATGGCTCGTGCCGGTACCTGCACCACCATCACCCCGCAGCTTTCAACCCTGTCCGTGGGGACGATCAACGTGCAGCGCGATGCGCCTGTCGGCACGGTGGTATTTTCTGGCGCGGCGTCAGCCACAGGCTCCTATCTTACCGGGTGTACTAATCCGCTGATGCTGGGATTCAGCCTGCGCTACAACGGCGCCACGTTGAGCGGCTACGGCAACCATGTTTACAAAACGAACGTCAGCGGGATAGGGATACGCTTTTCTTCCAACGGCTATTTTGAAAACCCGAGCAATACGTTCTCGTACAATGCGCAGACCTCCTATGTGGACTGGTACGGCGGGAGGATTGAGCTGGTGGTGACGGGCCCGGTCTCATCGGGGGTATTAACCCCCGGGACGATCGGCGTCGTGACGCTTCAGGGAAGCGATGGCCTCTACCGTGACGGTCTGACCACGCAGCTCACCTCCGGCACCATCAATGCTCTGGCGTGCACGGTGAATACGGCCCAGCTGACGTTTCCGATAGGGGATATTCCCGCTTCGGCGTTCGGCTCCACGGTGGGCACTACGCCAGCGGGAGCACAGAACACGCAAAACCTGGGCCTGACCTGCGCCGCCGGAACCAATATTACGGTCTCGCTCAGTGGAATACAGAACCCGGACAGCGCCAATACCAGCGTGATGGCCTTAACCGGGCAGGGAAATGCCGGCACTGCGAAAGGGGTGGGGGTGCAGCTTATCTATAACGGTGCACCGCTGGTGATGAACAGCCGACTATTCTTGCGGCAGTCTGCCGGGGGGCAAGAGACGTTGCCATTAACGGCCCGATATTACCAGACGTTAACCCGCGTGGAGTCAGGTTCAGCGAATGCCTCCGCCACCCTTAATTTGACCTACCAGTAGCAGGTAAGAAGATGAAAATAAGATGCAGGACACTGCTTTTACTTGCCTTACTCAGCGGGAAGGTATGCTCCGCTGATAGCGTCAACATCGGTGTGACGGGAAATATCGTTGCGTCGCCGTGCATATTTAATGGCGGCAGCAACAGCCTTGATGTCAACCTGGGCAATATTCAGGCAACCAATATGGCGACGCCGGGCTCAACATCGGATCCGGTGCCTTTCAGTCTGCTGTTTACCCAGTGCCCAACCGGAACGCAGAGTGTGACCGTCGCTTTCACCGGCAGCCCCGATCCCGAGGCGGGTGCGGACTATTTTATGAACAGCGGTTCGGCCACGCACGTGGCGATAGCCATGCGCGATGCCCTAACCGGCGCGCTTAAAGGAACAGGCACCAGTATGACCCAGACCATTGCCGCGGACAGAACCGCGACAATGGCTATGTTGGCCTCGGTAAGATCCATGCCGGGAGGCGCCACGCCGGGAAGCATCAATGCGGTTGTGGTGATGACGATGCAGTACAACTGAATGCCGGTGATAAGCCTTTTTTAAAGACGTTGGTGTGAACTATGTTAAATATTCTGATTCAGGAAACGGATCTGTTTTTTCAGGCTGGGCTACAGAGCTTTTTCGACGATTTTTTTAAGCATAACTTTCATCGCTCCATCACATTTCACCTGGCGCTGACCAATGAAAACGTCAGCCAGGCTGATATTATTGTTCTTTCATTATGTCAGGGGGAAACGCTGACCTGTTTTCCGGAGTTACTGGCCCGGCAAAAAGGAATTGTGATAGGTCTCGTCGACGATGAGCTGCGCTTTTCGGCGCTGCCTTCCTGCTTTCAGGACATTATTTTTCTTCCGCGCCGGGCGTCGCTTGATCGTATTAGCGGCGTTCTGTTTATCGCGTGGTTCAGGACGCAATTACCAGGTTACACGTTGAATAAAAAGACCTGTTTCGACTGCCAGCATAAAGGGTTATCCCGGCAACAGATTCGTATTATGGTCAATTTTTACCGGGGGCTGTCGGTGGTGCAGACCGCGAACGCGTTGAAGATGAGCGAAAAAACGGTCTTTACCCATAAATATATGATGATGCAGAAATTTAATCTGCGTAGCGATTACGAGCTGATCGTACTATTGAGAAGGCTGATGGAGAAAAAGAGCCGTCCGAACCTGCTTCGCGATTACCTGGAAAATAATTATGCACAACAAATAGCCTGAAACGGCAGCGGATAGCGGGCCGGGCAGCGATAGCTACCCGGCAATGCATTTAAACATTAACCGCAGCGATCAACCGCGTCTTCATGGTCTGGTATGCGGAAGCCGCAAAATCCTCCGCCCAGCGCTGGTCCTCGATCGCCTCCAGCTGCACGGCGCAATACTTCGTTTCCGGCGTTCTGGAGATCGGGTCGAGATTATCCTGCGTCAGCTCATTACAGGCGCCAATCCACCACTGGTAGGTCATATAGATTGCTCCCGCATTGATGCGCTCGCTGATGCTGGCGCGGGTGATCACTTTACCCCGGCGTGAACGCACCCAGACCAGCTGGCCCTCGGCAATCCCCCGTTCATCCGCATCGGCCGGGTTGATCTGCACCCGGCCCGGCTCGTCGGCCAGGCTTTGCAGCGCCGCGCAGTTCCCGGTCATTGAGCGACAGGAGTAGTGACCCACTTCGCGCACCGTGCACAGTACCAGCGGGTAATCCGCATCCGGTGTCTCCGCCGGGGCGCGCCAGGGGGCGGCAAATAGCTGTCCTTTGCCAGTAGGGGTGTCGAACTGATTATCCTTGTACAGGTAGGGGGTGCCGGGATGATCGAGGGTTGGACAGGGCCACTGCACATGACCCATCTCGCCCATTTTTTCGTAGGTCACGCCGTAGAAGAGGGGGCACAGCTCGCGCATTTCGTCCCAGATCTGCTGGTTATCCTCGTAATGCATGGGATAGCCCATCTCCGTGGCCAGCAGGCTGATGATCTCCCAGTCGCGCTTCACGTTGCCGCTGGCCTCAACGGCTTTGCCGAAACGCTGGAAGCCGCGATCGGCGCAGGTGAACACGCCGGCGTGTTCTCCCCATGAGGTGGCAGGGAGCAGCACGTCAGCCACCTCTGCCGTTTTGGTCATAAAGATGTCCTGAACCACCACAAAATCGAGCGCCTCAAAGCCGCGGCGGACCAGTCCCAGATCGGCTTCTGTCTGAAGCGGATCTTCCCCCATGATGTAATACGCTTTGATCTTTCCTTCCAGCGCGAGATGCGGCACTTCGGTGATACGCGTCCCGACGCGATCGTCCATCCGGTTGACATTGATTTTCCACGCATCGGCAAATTTCAGTCTGACCGCCGGGTCAGTGACGTCCTGGTAGCCGGGGAACATATTGGGCAGAACGCCCATATCGCAGGCACCCTGAACGTTATTTTGCCCGCGAACCGGACCCACGCCGACGGCAGGGCGGCCCAGGTTGCCGGTCAGCAGCGCCAGGCTGGAGAGACCTTTCACCACATCGACCGCCTGACCAAACTGCGTGACGCCCATTCCCCACATCACCGTTGCTGAAGGCGCCGCTGCGAACATGCGCATTGCCTGACGAACATCCCGCGCGCGGATCCCCGTCAGATGTTCAACCTGCTCGGGGGCGTAATCTTTTACCGTCAGCCGGTACGCCTCAAGCCCTTCTGTAAAGCGGGCAACGTAGTTTTTGTCGTACAGTTCCTCTTCCAGCAGGACATAGCCAAAGGCATTGACCAGCGCCATGTTACTGCCATTTTTTAGCTGAAGATGGAGATCGGCAATGCGTGCCGTTTCAATATGACGCAGATCGCAGACGATGATTTTAGCGCCATTTTCACGTGCTTTAAGCACGCGTCGGGCGACGATGGGGTGAGAGTCGGCGCAGTTATAGCCGAATACCAGCAGGCATTTTGAGTTTTCAATATCGTTAATGGAATTGCTCATGGCGCCGTTGCCGAGGGTCTCCTGTAAACCGGCAACGGACGGACCGTGACAGACGCGGGCGCAGCAGTCGACGTTGTTAGTATTCAGCACCGCACGGGCAAATTTTTGCATCACATAGTTGGTCTCATTGCCCGTTCCCCGTGAGGAACCCGTGGTCATAATGGACCGAGGGCCATACTGTTCTTTGATGCTTTTAAGCCTGTGAGCGGTATAACGAATGGCCTCTTCCCAGGTAACAGGGGTAAAGGCCTCGCCTTTGCTGTAGCGGATCATGGGCTGCGTCAGACGGGGGGTAAGCAGCCGTGTGTCGTTAAGAAAGTCCCAGCCGTAGAAACCTTTCAGGCAAAGCGTGCCTTGATTGGTTACGCCATCAGCGGCTTCGGCACGGATAATCCGGTTATTTTTAACGACGAGGTTTAGTTTGCAGCCTGCACCGCAGTAGGGGCAGACGCTGGCGATTTTTTTCATCAATAACAGACCTGTTAAGAAATGAAGCAATGTTTACTGGAAAGCCCAGTCCCTTAGCGGACTAAGCAGGATCCATGCCACATTCAGCGTTCTTGATTAACAGGGCGTTTGTGGAGAGAGGGTGTGTCATCGTCAGTCTGTTCGTCAGAATTGACGATGACACGCTATCCGTAGGGATGGGGGAGGCGTTAAAGATCGTCCATGGTGTAACCGACGACAATTTCCAGCGTCTTGCGGATCACATCCGCCTTAACGACATCGTCGGTGGATTCCAGCGTCTGGATTAGCCAGAGAATGATCGCTTTGTTGGTCAAATGACCTTCGGAAGCAAGAACACAACGAACCGCAGTCGAAAAAATGGCAGACTCTTCAGCAAAGCGATCGCCTGCGTGACGGAAATACTCCGACAACGCGCTATCTAAAAAGGCGGAGTGGTATTCGGGTTGAAGCTGAATATTTTGTCTCATTTGTTCTCACCGTAGCTGTAAAGTTGTAGTCAATGTATCTTTTTAGGATCGGACGGTTTTCCATTTCCAAATAACGGCACTACATTGTCTCGGTTATTTTTGAGAGATCCCTCTCTCTGTATTCGTCCTTGTGCGGTTCTGCGACCTTTAAAAGCGACCGTGCCAGAGCTGATGTCTGCTATCACTCGCGCTAATGTCTCCCGCCGCTGGGGATCCGTTTCATATGCTTGCATGTTACGCAGACGCTGAACCAATCCCTCGGTCGTCACGGGACCGCGCTCCTTCAAAAGTGAAAGAGCGGCTTCTCCAATAAGCTTGTCGATCAGTCTGTCCGCATCACTGCTGTTCATGACATTAACGTTCGAAGAGCAGGCCAAGAAGCATGTGATAATGATGTTCCTCTTCCGGGCCATTGGCCTTTTCAAGGCGACTCAACAGTTTTGTGCAGAGCGATTTGCGATTCAGATTTCGCCCGTCGCTAAGGATTTCAACAACAACCTGACCCAATGTTTCCTGTTGGGTTGGAAGCGCGGCTTTTTCGAAATACTGCGCAATCGCTGTTGCCGAGTCTGCGAGGTGTCCGTTCTGCTGCATGTTTCGCTCCTGTAAATTTTCGTAATCAGTAACGTTACATTTAAGGTATACATAATTTTCAAATCTGTACATTTAAAATGTACAATTTTTTAAATATTTTATAATATATTTTATAAAATCATTATTTATCAGACGCTTATTCTTATACGATTTACTGCGGGATTCACAAGATATATTGTACAATCCGAAGCGGCGTCGCAGAGTTGTACAAGCCCGTAAATGACGCAAAAAAGCCGTGTAAATCGTTGAGATGTAAATTATTTGTTGGGCAATTAATGTGCTATAACAGAGTTTTCCCCACGTGTTTTCGTGGTCACCCCCTCAATCTTCAGGATTAGCATGCTCACAACCATCATTTACCGCAGTCATATCTGCGAGGACGTTCCAGTGAAAGCGCTGGAAGACATGGTCGCTGCTGCAAATTGTAGAAATCGCCAGTTCGATGTGACGGGGATTTTGCTGTTTAACGGCACACACTTTTTTCAGTTACTTGAAGGGCCCGCTGATAACGTTAAGGAGATCTATGAGCTCATCTGCCGTGACCCACGGCATCACAACGTGGTCGAATTGTTAAGCGATCACGGGCCTTCAAGACGTTTTGGCAACGTGGGTATGGAGCTCTTTGACCTTCGTCAGTACGATACCGACGAAGTGCTGCAACAGGTTCTTGATAAAGGCACAACCCGCTATCAGCTGACCTATAACGATCGCGCCCTGCAATTTTTCCGCACCTTCGTTGAGGCCACTGAAAAAGCCAACTACTTTGAGCTGCCTCCGGCTGACGCCTGGGAGTTTGTCACCGAAAACACGCCGTTATCCTCCCAGCCGACAGTAGTGGCAAAGGGCGCGGACTGTAGTTTCGCATTTCAACCTATCGTCGATCCGTTTATGCAGCAGGTAGTTTCCTGGGAAGCCCTGATCCGCACGCCGTCCGGTGAGTCCCCGGAAAGCTATTTTGCCAACCTGTCGCGTGAGGCGCTGTACGAATCGGATCTGAAGAGTAAACAGGTGGCTTTGTCGATGGCCAGCGCGCTGGGCCTACAGACTCAAACGTTGTCCATTAATCTGCTGCCGATGACGCTGGTCAATGTTCCTGGCGCCGTCGATTTTTTACTGACGGCAATTGAGGCGAACGGTTTTGTGCCGGAGCAAATTGTGGTCGAGTTCACCGAGAGCGAGGCGATCTCGCGCTTCGAAGAGTTCACCAGCGCGGTCAGACAGCTTAAAAGCGCCGGGATCAGCGTGGCCATCGATCACTTTGGCGCGGGATTCGCCGGTCTGCAACTGCTGGCCCAGTTTCAGCCGGACAGAATCAAGATTAACCGTGACTTGATTGCCAACGTGCACAAGAGCGGCCCGCGTCAGGCTATTATTCAGGCGATCATTAAATGCTGTGCGTCTCTGGAAATTCTGTTCTGTGCGGTAGGCGTAGAGCTGGCTGAAGAGTGGATGTGGCTGGAATCTGCCGGGATTTCTCAGTTCCAGGGACACCTTTTCGCCAGCCCGCGCCTGGGGGGCATACCGGCGATTGCCTGGCCCGAGAAAAAGTACGATTTATAAAAACCTGTACGTAACTGTTAAGAGTGACCTGTACGTACGGCTAAATTTATACAACAATACATTAACGAGTGAGTGGTTCGTTGAGCCATTCACTTGTCTCAGAACGAGGAGTTAGTTATACAAATGATTTGTACAATCTGATAAGGTTGGTTTGGTTAGGTATGGAAGTATTGTGCGTGAGGGAGTTAATGGCCTATTACAGTATCGGCGAAGTGGCCGAACGATGCGGTATCAACCCCGTTACGCTGCGTGCCTGGCAGCGCCGTTATGGATTGTTGAAGCCGCAGCGAAGCGAAGGGGGTCATCGTCAGTTTGACGATGAAGATATCCTGCGTATCGAAGAGATCAAACGCCTGATGAAAACGGGTGTTTCGGTCGGTAAAGTAAAAGCGCTTCTTGAAAATACAGAAGTAATGACTCAGGGGAACTGGGCATCTTTTCAGGAAGAGATGTTAACCGTTCTGCGCTATGCCAGTCCGGCAAAACTGCGCGCCAAAATCGGCGAGTTCCGCCGTGACCATGCGATGGATGTTCTGATAGATAACATCATCACCCCTGTGCGGCAGCGAATGAACCAGGACCAGAATACGGTGCGTCACATGGCGAGCCTGCTGGACGGTGTCCTGATTGAGTTTGCCGTTGCAAGCCTGGGTGAGTCGCGAAAAAAAGCAGGTAAGGATGCGCTGCTGATTGGGTGGGATTGCGACGACCGTACGCATTTGTGGCTGGAAGCGGCCCGTCTTGCCTATAAAGGCTGGCATATCGACGTGCTGGCTGAGCCGATTGATTCTCCACGTCCTGAACTCTTCCCCGGGCAAAAAATCTTCGTCTGGACCGGTAAAGCGCCTACGCCTCGTCAACAGGAGCAGCTCGACCACTGGCGTGAACAGGGTTTCGCCGTTTCGTTCCATCACTGATGTTAAGGGGGCCAACGGTAAACCGCCAGTGCGGGATTTTGCCTTCTGGCGATACGACAGGGGTATCCGCGAAGATGCATAGCATCAGTACCCCTGTCATATCGTCGGTTTATTCCATCATCAGGTTGTCTGAAATATTCATACTGGCCACGGATTCAACTTTCCACACGCCATCTTCCTTGACCATGCAGTCAATCACGGTGTGATCCCGCTTTTTGCCGAATGAGATATAAACCTGCATACAGGCGGCATCGTAATCCAGCGCCCGCGCACTGACGATGCCCCAGTTATCTTCATATCCCTGAGCCTTGATGAACATATCGACGTCAGGCACGTCATATTCATCTGGATCCAGCTTATCCATGGCTTTGAGTTTGCTGATAGTTTCGCGGGTTACATATGGCCTCAGCGCTTCATAGTTTTTCAGGGGCTCTTTCCCGATAATAATTTGCGAGATGTACCATTTATTAAACTGAAGGGCAGCGGATACCTCAGGGGGGAACTTCTGTGCAGCGGATGCGAGAGTGGGCAGAAGCAGGATCGCCAGAATTATTTTTTTCATGTCAGTCATGCCTGTAAATTGCATATGCTGGCTTTAATTCCCGGTATTCCTTTCCCGGATACATTGTTCGCTGAACAAAATCAGAGTACCAGACGCCGTTCCCACCATAGATGCAAGCGTGGCCATATGGGTGGTGCGCAGTGGGCTGGATCACCGCCACATCGCCCTCAACAGGCTCACCGTAAACCTGGTGGAAACCCGCCAGAATTAAATTGCTTTTCATATCCTTAGCATAATGTGTGTTCTGTAGATTAGCACCGCCGGCGCGAATGGATTTCGAAACAAATTCTGCACATCTTTTCTGGCTATACTGACCTGCATGCTGGCGAGCATGAACTGCGGCTTTATGTGCACTCCACATAATTTAATCCCTTATTGAATAAATGGTTAACAAAGGAAACATTACGCCGAAAAGGGATGAGTTTATGTAATTAATCATGATCGGAATTTAACCACTATCAGACTGATAAATAATGGTTAACTTATCCATCAAACGTCTTTATGCGCGCCCAGGTAAGGCAAAAAAGGATTAAAAAGAACCTGTCTTAAGGGGGAGGCATACGTAAAAAATGTTTATGGTGCCTGCGCGTACTTTAGCTATCTCAAAAATAGGTATTTCCAATACAATTTTTATCATTGCCCGTCACCTTACTGCCTTTCTTACGAAATGCATTATTTATCAATGCATTGAACAAATCTAACCATCCCATCCGCATCCCGTCACAGGGTCTATGCTTAATGAAAGTAGCCAAAAAGGGCGGTTTAGCCCAAAGCCCCTGCTCGCAGGGGGTTGAAGTGATAATCGTTATCACTAACATGGTGTTATGCCCTGGTGGCTTATCAGATGAGGTGGACCTATGGAACTGCATTCAGAAACCTTCAATCCGGCCGATTTTGCCTGGCGTGGCTTAACGCTGACGCCCGCGGCGGCGGCGCATATTCATGAGCTGGTGGCAAAAAATCCCGACATCCTCGGCGTACGCTTAGGCGTTAAGCAGACTGGCTGCGCGGGATTTGGCTACGTGCTGGATACCGTAACCGAACCTGAAAAGGACGATCTGGTCTTTGAAACCGACGGTGCAAAGTTATACGTCGCGCTACAGGCGATGCCGTTTATCGATGGAACCGAAGTCGACTACGTTCGGGAAGGTTTAAACCAGTTATTCAAATTTCATAACCCGAAAGCCCAGAACGAATGCGGCTGCGGCGAAAGCTTTGGGGTATAGGCGGTACTATGTCTCGTAATACTGAAGCAACGAGTGATGTAAACACCTGGAGCGGCGGACACCTCAACTATAAAGAGGGTTTCTTCACGCAGCTGCAAACCGATGAGCTGGCGAAAGGCATCAACGAAGAGGTCGTGCGCGCCATTTCGGCGAAACGTAACGAGCCGGAGTGGATGCTGGAGTTTCGCCTGAGCGCATTCCGCGCGTGGCTGGAGATGGAAGAACCCCACTGGCTGAAAGCGCATTACGATAAGCTGAACTATCAGGATTATAGCTACTACTCTGCGCCCTCCTGCGGCAGCTGTGATGACACCTGCGCCTCGCAACCCGGCGCGGTTCAGCAAACCGGCGCGGAGAACAGTTTCCTGAGCAAAGAAGTTGAAGAAGCGTTTAATCAGCTCGGCGTGCCCGTGCGCGAAGGCAAAGAGGTGGCGGTAGACGCCATTTTTGACTCCGTCTCGGTGGCAACCACCTACCGTGAAAAACTGGCGGAGCAGGGGATCATTTTCTGTTCCTTTGGTGAAGCCATTCACGATCACCCCGAGCTGGTGAAAAAGTATATTGGTACCGTGGTGCCGAGTAACGATAACTTCTTCGCGGCACTGAATGCGGCGGTGGTGTCAGACGGCACCTTTATCTACGTGCCGAAAGGCGTGCGCTGCCCGATGGAGCTCTCGACCTATTTCCGCATCAATGCGGAAAAAACCGGCCAGTTTGAACGCACCATCCTGGTGGCCGATGAAGGCAGCTACGTTAGCTACATCGAAGGGTGCTCCGCTCCTGTGCGCGACAGCTACCAGCTGCACGCGGCGGTGGTAGAGGTGATCATCCATAAAGATGCGGAAGTGAAGTACTCTACGGTACAGAACTGGTTCCCGGGCGACGGCAACACCGGTGGTATTCTGAACTTCGTCACCAAACGCGCGCTGTGCGAAGGCGAAAACAGCAAAATGTCCTGGACGCAGTCAGAAACCGGCTCCGCCATTACCTGGAAATACCCGAGCTGTATTCTGCGCGGCGACAACTCCATCGGTGAGTTTTACTCCGTGGCGCTGACCAGCGGTCATCAGCAGGCCGATACCGGCACCAAGATGATCCACATCGGTAAAAACACCAAATCGACCATCATCTCCAAAGGGATCTCTGCCGGTCACAGCCAGAACAGCTATCGCGGGCTGGTGAAAATCATGCCGACGGCAACCAACGCGCGTAACTTCACCCAGTGTGACTCCATGCTGATTGGCGCGGACTGCGGGGCGCATACCTTCCCGTATGTCGAATGCCGCAATAACAGCGCCCAGCTTGAGCATGAGGCAACTACGTCACGTATTGGTGAAGATCAGCTTTTCTACTGCCTGCAACGCGGGATCAGTGAAGAAGATGCGATTTCAATGATCGTTAACGGCTTCTGTAAGGACGTGTTCTCTGAACTGCCGCTGGAATTTGCCGTTGAAGCCCAGAAACTCCTCGCCATTAGTCTTGAACACAGCGTCGGTTAAGGAAAGAACATGTTAAGCATTAAAGATTTACAGGTTAGCGTGGAAGAGAAAGAGATCCTGCGTGGCCTCAATTTTGACGTCAAACCGGGTGAAGTTCACGCCATCATGGGGCCAAACGGCTCCGGGAAAAGTACGCTTTCAGCGACGCTGGCAGGACGCGAAGATTATGAAGTTACCAGCGGCTCCGTTGAGTTTAACGGCAAAGATCTGCTGGAGATGTCGCCGGAAGAGCGTGCCGGCGAGGGCATCTTTATGGCCTTCCAGTATCCGGTGGAAATTCCGGGCGTCAGCAACCAGTTCTTCCTGCAAACCGCGCTGAACGCGGTGCGCAAGTATCGCGGCCTTGAGGCGCTGGATCGCTTTGACTTCCAGGATCTGATTGAAGAGAAGATCAAGCTGCTGAAAATGCCGGAAGATCTGCTGACCCGCTCGGTAAACGTGGGTTTCTCCGGCGGTGAGAAGAAACGTAACGATATTCTGCAAATGGCGGTTCTGGAACCGGCGCTGTGCATTCTCGATGAGACCGATTCAGGGCTGGATATCGATGCCCTGAAGATCGTTGCCGACGGGGTGAACTCCCTGCGTGACGGCAACCGCTCATTTATCATCGTGACTCACTATCAGCGAATTCTGGACTACATCAAACCGGACTATGTCCACGTGCTTTACCAGGGACGCATTGTGAAATCCGGTGACTTTACGCTGGTTAAACAACTGGAGGAGCAGGGTTATGGCTGGCTTACCGAACAGCAGTAATGCACTTCAGCAGTGGCACCGGCTGTTTGAAGCGCAGGGTGGAGCGCGCTCTGAACAGGCTCAGCACCATCTCCAGCAGATGCTGCGTCTCGGTTTACCGACGCGTAAACATGAGAACTGGAAATATACCCCGCTGGATGGCCTGCTGAACGGCGAGTTTGTCACCCGTCTGGCGCAGGTCAGCCCCGATCAGCGCGACAGGCTGGCGCTGAGCGTGGATGCCGTGCGTCTGGTGTTTGTCGACGGTCTGTTCCGTGCGGAGCTGAGCGAAAGCGTGCAGGAGAGCGGGTTCGATATCGTCATTAACGATGAACGACAGTCGCTGAACGCGCCCGTTCAGCCTGAAGTCTTCCTGCACCTGACAGAGAGCCTGTCGCAATCTGTCACCCATATTCGCGTTAAGCGTAACCAGCGTCCGGCGAAACCGCTGCTGCTGATGCATATCACCCAGGGCGTTGAGGGTGATGAGATTAACACCGCCCACTATCGCCACCATCTTGAGCTGGCAGAAGGGGCGGAGGCGACGGTGATCGAGCATTACGTCAGCCTTAACGACACCCGTCATTTTACCGGTTCGCGTCTGACGATGAACGTGGCGGCCAATGCTCAGCTGCACCACATCAAGCTGGCGTTTGAGAATCCTCTCAGTCACCACTTCGCCCACAACGATATTCTGCTGGGCCAGGATGCCGCGGCGTACAGCCACAGCTTCCTGCTTGGCGGCGCGGTGCTGCGCCACAATACCAGCACCCAGCTGAACGGTGAAAACACTACGCTACGTATTAACAGCCTGGCGATGCCAGTGAAGTCAGAAGTGTGCGACACGCGCACCTGGCTTGAGCATAACAAAGGCTACTGCAACAGCCGTCAGCTGCACAAAACCATCGTCAGCGACAAAGGACGTGCGGTGTTTAACGGCCTGATAAACGTGGCGCAGCACGCCATCAAAACTGACGGGCAGATGACCAACAACAACCTCTTGCTGGGACGTCTGGCAGAGGTGGACACCAAACCACAGCTGGAAATTTATGCGGACGACGTGAAATGCAGCCACGGGGCGACGGTCGGGCGTATTGACGATGAGCAGATGTTCTACCTGCGCTCGCGCGGGATAGACCAGCAGGCCGCGCAAAAGATGATTATTTACGCCTTTGCGGCTGAGCTGACGGAAGCGCTGCCCGATGGCGGACTTAAACAGCAGGTGCTGGCCCGTATCGGTCAGCGGCTGCCTGGAGGCGAAGCATGACATTTCCCGTAGAGAAAGTCCGGGCAGATTTTCCGGTACTGACCCGTGAAGTGAACGGTCTGCCGCTGGCCTATCTCGACAGTGCGGCCAGCGCGCAAAAACCAAATCAGGTGGTGGATGCGGAAGCCGAGTTTTATCGCCACGGTTATGCGGCGGTACATCGCGGGATCCACACCCTGAGCGCCGAGGCGACCCAGCGCATGGAAAACGTGCGCACGCAGGTTGCGGCCTTCCTCAACGCGCGTTCGCCGGAAGAGCTGGTGTTTGTGCGTGGCACCACCGAAGGGATCAACCTGGTGGCTAACAGCTGGGGCAATGCGCAGGTGCACGCGGGGGATAACATCATCATCACCCAGATGGAGCACCACGCCAACATCGTGCCCTGGCAGATGCTCTGTGAGCGTGTGGGGGCGCAACTGCGGGTGATCCCCCTGAATGAAGACGGCACGCTCCAGCTGGAAAAGCTGGACGCCCTGCTGGACGACAGAACGCGGCTGGTGGCGGTGACCCACGTTTCAAACGTGCTGGGGACGGAAAATCCGGTGGCGCTGATCGTCGACAAAGCCCATCAGGCCGGTGCGAAAGTGTTGATTGATGGCGCCCAGGCGGTGATGCACCATGCGGTTGACGTTCAGGCCCTGGACTGCGATTTCTACGTCTTCTCCGGGCACAAGCTGTATGGCCCGACGGGCATCGGCGTGTTGTATGTGAAAGAGGACATTCTCCAGGCCATGCCGCCGTGGGAAGGGGGCGGGTCAATGATCGCCACCGTCAGCCTGACGGACGGCACAACCTACGCCCGTGCGCCCTGGCGCTTCGAGGCGGGTACGCCCAACACGGGCGGGATCATCGGGCTGGGCGCGGCCATTAGCTACGTCTCTGAAACGGGGCTGGCGGCGATTCAGGAGTACGAACAGCTGCTGATGCATTATGCCTTGCAGGAGCTGGCCAGCGTCCCGGAACTGACCTTATATGGCCCTGCTGACCGTCTGGGTGTGCTAGCCTTCAACCTCGGCAAGCATCACGCCTATGATGTGGGCAGTTTCCTTGATAATTACGGCGTCGCCGTACGTACCGGACATCACTGCGCGATGCCGCTGATGGCGTATTATCAGGTACCGGCCATGTGCCGCGCATCGCTGGTGATGTACAACACAACGGAAGAGGTCGACAGACTGGTGGCGGGACTAAAACGTATTCACCAGCTGCTTGGCTAACGGAGAGGCGAGAGATGGCAGATTTGCCGGACAGAGATAAATTGCTGCGCAACTTTGGGCGTTGCGCAAACTGGGAAGAGAAATACCTTTATATCATCGAGCTGGGTCAGCGCCTGCCGCCGCTCAGCGAAGAGGCGCATAACCCGGACAACATCATTCAGGGCTGCCAGAGCCAGGTCTGGATCCTGATGCAGCAGACGGACGAAGGCGTAATTCAATTACAGGGTGACAGCGATGCCGCCATTGTGAAGGGGCTTATTGCCGTCGTATTTATTCTTTATCATCAGATGTCGGCGCAGGATATTGTCGCCTTTGACGTTCGCCCGTGGTTTGAAAAAATGGCCTTAACCCAACACCTCACCCCGTCCCGATCCCAGGGACTGGAAGCGATGATCCGCGCCATACGCGCCAAAGCCGCAATCCTTAGCTAAACTGACAGAACAGCATTCATTCTGTTTCGCGAGGTGGTTTCCACCTCGCTGGTTTTTCAGCTTTCTGACGTTTGGTCAGTGAATAAGGAATCTCAGCATGAAGCGCGCATCTCTAATAACTCTATTACTCCTTGGTTCGCTCAGTGCTGTTAATTCAGCCTGGGCGGTTGATTATCCTTTACCGCCCGCAGGCAGCCGCCTGATTGGGCAAAACCAGACATACACCATTCAGGAAGGTGACAATAAACTTCAGTCTATCGCTCGTCGCTTTAATACCGCCGCACAGCTGATCCTTGAAACCAATAATACCATTGCTCCGGTGAACCCTGCGCCAGGAACGGTCATTACCATCCCTTCCCAGATGCTACTGCCGGACACCGAGCGTGAGGGCATTGTGGTGAATCTGGCGGAGCTGCGTCTTTACTTCTATCCGCCTGGCGAAAATATCGTGCAGGTCTATCCGCTGGGTATTGGTCAGCTTGGGCTGGAAACACCGGTCAGCACCACCCGTGTGAGTCAGAAAATCCCTAACCCTACCTGGACCCCCACAGCGGGCATCAGAGCGCGCTCACTGGCCCAGGGCATTAAACTGCCGCCTGTGGTACCCGCAGGGCCAAATAACCCGCTGGGGCGCTTTGCGCTGCGTCTGGGCATCGGGAATGGGGAATATCTTATTCACGGCACCAGCGCGCCGGACAGCGTAGGGCTGCGGGTCAGCTCGGGTTGTATGCGAATGAATGCGCCCGATATCAAAGCGTTGTTTGAGCAAGTGCGCGTCGGCACGCGGGTGCAGATCATCAATGAGCCGGTGAAGTTCTCCGTCGAGCCGGACGGCAAACGTTATATCGAGGTGCACAGGCCGCTGGCGCAGGCTGAGGGCGAAAACCCACAGACGGTGCCGTTCACGCACTCGGCGGCGTTTACCGCCTTTGCAGCGGAGTCAGGTAGCGATAAAACGCTTATCGATAAAGCCCTGGCGCGCAGAGCGGGGATCCCGGTGGCCGTTTCAGCAGGCAATGGTTCGTCAGCCAGCAATTCTGTCCTGTCGGTGCAGAACAGTCGTGTCTCAGCGGCGGTGGCGGAAGGTGAGGGAGAGAAAGCGCTTCAGTAGAGGTTTGACGAAGGCAAAAAAAATGGCGCACAATGTGCGCCATTTTATTAACAGGTACTATTACTTACGGTATTTAGTAGCCTGGTTGTCCAGACGCTGGTTAGCGCGAGCTGCGTCGTCTTTAGCAGCCTGAACGTCGGAACGCATTGCGTTCACGTCGTTGCTCAGCTGGTCAACTTTAGCGTTCAGAGTCTGAACGTCAGAAGACAGCTGATCGATTTTAGCGTTGCTGGAGCAACCTGCCAGCAGAGTAGAACCCAGGATTACCGCGCCCAGTACCAGTTTAGTACGATTCATTATTAATACCCTCTAGATTGAGTTAATCTCCATGTAGCGTTACAAGTATTACACAAAGTTTTTTGGGTTGAGAATATTTTTTTGATGGGATTACGCCTATTTTTGATCGTTCGCTCAAAGAAGCAACGAAATCGGCAATTTTGACGAAAAAGCTATGTTAAAAAAGGCATTTTTCATCGGATTCATCTTAGATAAATCGCGATTAAATAGAAAAACCCGATTTGCTTTTTGAATAGTTCTGGTTAAAGGCGGGAATAAAAAAAGCGCCCCGAAGGACGCTTTTTAACAAAACAATAATTTGTTCGTGAAATATTACAGCACGTGGACAGATGCAGTGTTGGTGGTGCCGCTTGGAACCAGCGCGCCAGAAACCATAACCACCACGTCGCCTTTCTGGGCCAGGCCACAATCAACCAGTTCCAGAGCCACTTCTTTACCCAGACGATAGAAATCATCGGTAGAGGCAATCTCTTTCACTAGGTGTGGGATCACGCCTTTGCTCAGCACCAGCTGACGCGCGGTAGTTTCGTTGGTGGTCAGCGCCAGAATGGTCGCATCCGGGAAGTATTTACGCACGGCACGCGCAGATTTACCGCCCTGGGTCGCCACGACAATCAGTGGGGCTTCCAGTTTCTCAGCGGTTTCTACCGCACCACGGCACACGGCTTCGGTGATGCGCAGTTTACGGCTGTCGTTGTTGTAATCCAGACGGCTTTTCATCACGCGGTCGGTACGCTCACAGATGGTCGCCATGATGCCGACCGCTTCCAGAGGGTATTTCCCTTTTGCAGATTCGCCAGACAGCATAACGGCATCGGTACCGTCGAGGATGGCGTTTGCTACGTCGCCTGCTTCAGCGCGGGTAGGGCGTGGGTTTTTGATCATGGAGTCCAGCATCTGCGTTGCGGTGATAACCACTTTACGCGCGCGAACACATTTCTCGATCATCATCTTCTGCGCGAAGATCACTTCTTCAACCGGGATTTCAACGCCCAGGTCGCCACGCGCTACCATGATACCGTCAGACGCTTCGAGGATTTCGTCGAAGTTGTTCAGGCCTTCCTGGTTTTCGATCTTGGAGATGATCTGAATGTTCTCGCCGCCGTGCGCTTTCAGGTGCTCACGGATCTCAACCACGTCAGAACGTTTACGGATAAAGGAGGCAGCAACGAAGTCCACGCCTTGTTCGCAGCCGAAGATCAGGTCTTGTTTGTCTTTTTCAGCCAGCGCTGGCAGAGCAATGGACACACCCGGCAGGTTAACGCCTTTGTTTTCGCCCAGATCGCCGTTGTTCAGCACTTTACAGATAACCTTGTTACCTTCGATCGCGGTCACTTCCATGCCGATCAGGCCGTCATCCACCAGCACGGTGTTGCCAACGGACAGATCGCTGGTGAAGCCTTCGTAGGTCACGGCAACGATTTCGTTATTACCTACAACGGATTTGTCGGTGGTGAAGGTGAAGGTCTGGCCCGCTTTCAGGGAAACGTCGTTACCGCCTTCCAGTTTGATGGTGCGGATTTCAGGACCTTTGGTGTCGAGCAGGATTGCCGCTTTTTTCCCGGTCTTGCTCATCACGTTGCGCAAGTTCTGGATACGCTGACCGTGTTCAGCATAGTCGCCGTGGGAGAAGTTCAGACGCATCACGTTCATGCCGGCATCCAGCATTTTGCTCAGCATCTCTTCGGATTCGGTTTTCGGGCCGATAGTACAAACAATTTTCGTCTTTTTCATGACAGTCTTAGTCTTTAAGTTGGGAAGGATATGGAAATCTCGCTCCGGGGGCGCACCGCCGCGGAGTCAAACCTGTGTTGCGAAAGAGTATATGACACGCACTAAGAATAGGTGACATCAAATGAGCGTGCAGAAGAAAGTGTGCCTGAGTGCCAGCCCAACGAAGGAGAGGAGAAGTTGTACGTTGTTTTTTGTATTCCAAGCGCTGAAACCATTCACCAGGGATTTGGCGCGCATTATACGCTGATTTACAGTAAAAAGGAAAATGGAAACAGCGTTTCAAAACAATCTGTGCAGATTCACATAAGTTTGTTATCAAGGCGTTAAGGTCTAATGTCATCTTATGACGGCAGGCGCAACGCCCGCCGTTTTTTGCTCACTTTTCCAGCGCCTGCTGAAGGTCGGCGATCAGATCCTTCGCATCCTCAATCCCCACCGACAGGCGGATAAGCTGCGGCACAATACCGTTTGCAAGACGCTGCGCCAGTGGTATGGAGGCGTGGGTCATGCTGTAGGGCTGGCTCACCAGACTCTCCACACCGCCCAGACTTTCCGCCAGGGTAAAGAGCGTAAGATGACGGATCACCTCTGTCGCGCGTTGCGCATCGCCTTTAATCACAACGGAGATCATGCCGCCCGGCAGCGCCATTTGTCTGCGTGCCAGCGCATACTGGGGATGTGACGCCAGCCCGGGATAGAACACGCGGTCTACCTGCGGATGCTGCTCCAGCCATTGCGCAATTGCCAGTGCGTTGGCGCTGTGCTTCTCAACGCGCAGTGAGAGGGTGCGAATCCCCCGCAGCGTCAGGAAACTGCTGAACGGATCCAGAACGCCGCCAACCGCGTTTTGCAGATAGCCCAGACGCTCCGCGAGATCCTTATTTGCCCCGACAACAGCCAGCCCGGCAACCACGTCTGAATGACCGTTTAGATATTTAGTGGCGGAGTGGACCACTATATCGAACCCCGCCTCCAGCGGCCGGTGAATGACCGGGGAGGCGAAGGTATTATCCGCCACGCTGATCGCATTATGGCGCCGGGCAATGTCCGCGATGGCCTCCAGGTCGGCCAGTTTCAGCAGCGGGTTCGTTGGCGTTTCCACCCAGATCATGCGCGTGTCCGGGCGAATGGCGGCCTCAAGCCCGGCTACATCGTCCGGCTTAACCCAGCTCACCTGTAACCCGGTGCTGCGCTTGCGCACGTTTTCGATCAGGCGATACGTACCGCCATACACGTCGTCAATGGCGACGATATGGCTGTCTTTATCCAGCAGTTCGAGCACGGTGGAAATGGCTGCCAGCCCTGACGCGAAAGCGTACCCGCGCGTGCCGCCTTCCAGTTCGGCGATGGCGGTCTCCAGCGCGTGGCGGGTTGGATTGCCGCTCCGGGAGTATTCGTAGCCGGTATGTTCACCCGGTGCCGGTTGCGCAAACGTCGACGTGGCGTAAATTGGCGGCATCACGGCGCCGTGCGGGTCGTGATGCTCACCGCTGTGAACGCTGAGGGTGGCCAGGTTTTTCATCTTTTGCTCCTTTTATTTTGTCAGGCGGTTACGCCAGGCGGTGAGTACGTCACTGCGTGTGATCAGACCCAGAAAGCGATCTTCGTCATAAATAATCGCCACCAGGCCACGGTCAAAGATGGCGTACAGGGCGCTCTCCGGGGCCTGCTTATCCAGATATTCGACCTGACGCGTCATGGCCGCCGTCACGGGGAGAGAGAAGCGATCGGCATCTCCCCCGATGTGTCGCAGCAGGTCCCACTCGTCGATGATGCCGACGACCTTGTCGTTACCGAGCACCGGCAGCTGGGAGATGTCGTACAGGCGCATGCGGGCCAGCACGGTGGAAAGCGTGTCGTCCGGGGCGGCAGTCACCGTCGCGCCTTCATCGTGGCGCAGGGCAATATAGTCCGAGAGATCGCCTGCCTGCGGACGCGAAATCAGCCCCTGCTGGCGCATCCAGTCGTCGTTGAACATCTTCGAGAGGTATTTATTGCCGCTGTCGCAGGCGAAGGTGACCACACGTTTTGGCGTAGTCTGCGCCTGGCAATATTTCAGCGCCGCCGCCAGCAGCGTGCCGGTGGAGGAGCCTGCCAGGATCCCTTCCGTTTTTAGCAGATCGCGGGCGGTGGTGAACGCCTCGCGATCGGTAATGCGCCAGGCGCGGTTAACCCCTTCGATGTGCGCCAGCGGAGGGATAAAGTCTTCGCCAATCCCTTCAACCAGCCACGATCCGGCATCGTGATGGCGTCCGTTTTCAACCTGGTCCGCCAGCACCGACCCGGCCGGATCGGCAAGCACAAATTCCGTCTGCGGCGAATGTTCTGCAAACCACGCCTGTAAGCCGCCCAGCGTACCGCCGGACCCCACGCCGACGACGATGGCATCGATCTGGCCGTCAAGCTGTTCAAACAGTTCCGGTGCGGTAGTGGTGCGGTGCGCCAGCGGATTGGCCGCGTTATTGAACTGATCAATATAAAACGCGCCTGGCAGTTCGTTCGCCAGCCGCCGGGCATAATCCTGGTAGTAGGCCGGATGCCCTTTATTCACATCTGAACGGGTCAGCACGACCTGCGCCCCTAACGCGCGCAGGTGGAAAATCTTCTCGCGGCTCATTTTGTCCGGCACCACCAGGATCAGCGAGTAGCCCTTCTGCGCCGCAATCAACGCCAGCCCCAGGCCGGTGTTCCCCGCCGTGGCTTCAATAATGGTGCCGCCGGGCCGTAGCTGGCCCGTACGCTCGGCTTCATTAATCATCGACAACGCGACGCGGTCTTTAATCAAGCCGCCGGGATTCTGGTTTTCCAGCTTCAGAAACAGCGAGCAGGGGCCGGTGTCCAGCTTGTGCAGCTGGATGAGCGGCGTACGGCCAATCAGTTCGGTGACGGAGTGGTAAAGCGTCATGGTCATGTCCTGTGAAGAGGTGATGACCGGATGATAGAACCATGAAATTTTCTCAATAAAGAACCTTTCACTGAGTTTTAGAACGGAAAGGAATAATCCTTGTGTTTTCAGATGGAAAGACAGCAAGACGTAAAGTTGTCCGGATGTGAGGATGGCTATATCCGCATAAAGTGCTGCAAAATTAGCCGATTTCGTCAGGTGAGTAAGACCTGATATGCAAATGGCAAATAATTATTGCTGATATTCATCTAAATGCTTTTCACCCGCCAGTTCGCTGCTTATTCCTGAGCATTATAAGAAATTCTTTTTTGGTCATTTAAAAGCTGATAACGGCTGTTTACTATCTTTTGGACATCCATACTGCTAAACCGCTATATGCGAAACGGATAACGAATAAGAATGATTGTACTCAGCAATATTTCGAAGGTTTTTGACAACGGGAAACAGGCGCTGACAGCCGTAGATAACGTCAACCTGACGATAGAGCAGGGACAGATTTACGGGATCATCGGTTACAGCGGGGCCGGGAAAAGTACGCTGATCCGTCTGCTAAACGGTCTGGAAAAGCCCAGCGCCGGCAGCGTCACCATTAACGGTCAGGATATCTCCGCCGCGAAGGGAGAAGCGCTGCGTCAGGCACGCCTGAAAATCAGCATGGTGTTCCAGCACTTTAATCTGCTCTGGTCGCGCACGGTGAAGGAAAACATCGCCTTTTCAATGCAAATTGCCGGTGTGCCAAAAGCGCAAATTCAGGCTCGCGTTGCCGAGCTGGTGGAGCTGGTCGGCCTGAAGGGGCGCGAGAATGCCTACCCATCCCAGCTGAGCGGCGGGCAAAAACAACGTGTGGGCATTGCCCGCGCGCTGGCCAATCATCCGGACGTACTGCTGTGTGACGAAGCCACCTCGGCGCTGGATCCACAAACCACCGATCAGATCCTCGATCTGCTCCTGGACATTAACCGTCGTTTTAACCTGACCATCGTACTCATTACGCATGAGATGCACGTGGTGCGCAAAATCTGCGACCGCGTGGCGGTGATGGAAAACGGCAAGGTGGTGGAAGAGGGGGACGTGCTGAGCGTGTTTACGCATCCGCAGCAGCCGATCACCCGGCAGTTTGTCCGCCAGGTGAGCCAGTACGCGGAGGAAGAGACCTTCAATACCGAACTGGCAAACGATCTGGAAGGCACGGTGATCAGGCTGACCTTCACCGGGCACAGCACGCACAGGCCGATCGTCGGTGAACTGACCCTGCGCTACGGCCTGCCGTTTAACATCCTGCACGGCAAAATGACGCAAACCGCCCACGGTGTTTTCGGGCAGCTCTGGGTGCACGTGGTGGCATCGGACGAACAACTGAACAATATCCTCGCCGACCTGAAGCAAAGCGATATTGAAGGCGAGGTAATCAAGCATGGCTGAAGAACTCTTTCCGCACCTGAAGTGGGATCAGCTTTGGGCTGCAACCCAGGAGACGCTTTACATGACCGCGCTTTCCGGCGTGGCGACGTTTGTCCTAGGGATCGCGCTCGGTCTGGCGCTGTTTTTAACCGCCCGCGGCGGGTTATTCCACAACCGCACGGTCTACAGCGTGATGTCGATTGTGGTGAACGTGTTCCGCTCGATTCCGTTCATCATTCTCATCGTTCTGCTGATCCCGTTCACCAAGACCGTTGTGGGGACCATTCTCGGCGCTAACGCTGCGCTGCCCGCCCTGATTGTGGGCGCGGCGCCGTTCTACGCCCGTCTGGTCGAGATTGCCTTGCGAGAAGTAGACAAAGGAGTCATTGAGGCCACGCGTTCGATGGGCGCGCGGCTGAGCACGTTAGTGTTTCGGGTTTTATTGCCGGAATCTTCACCCGCACTGGTTTCAGGTATGACGGTGACGCTGATTGCGCTGGTGAGCTACAGCGCAATGGCAGGGGTGATAGGTGCCGGCGGTTTGGGAAATCTGGCTTATCTGGAAGGATTCCAGCGCAACCATGGTGACGTCACGCTGGTGGCAACGGTGACCATTCTGATCATCGTGTTCATTATCCAGTTCTGCGGCGATGCCATTACTTCACTGTTAGATAAACGCTAATAAATACACACAGGAACCACATCATGAAAAAGACACTGACACTGATCGCCGCCGCAACCCTGAGCGCCCTGAGCTTTGCCTCCTGGGCGGACACGCTCACCGTGGGGGCGTCCAACACCCCGCACGCGGAAATTCTGGAGCAGGCTAAGCCGATTCTGGCGAAGCAGGGTATCGATCTGGAGATTAAACCGTTCCAGGACTACATTCTGCCAAACACGGCGCTGGCGGGGCATGACATTGACGCCAACTATTTCCAGCACATCCCTTACCTGAACAGCGTGCTGAAAGATCACGCGGGCGATAAGGATTATGATTTTGTCAGTGCGGGCGCAATCCACATTGAGCCGATCGGGATCTATTCGAAAAAATACAAATCGCTGAAGGATCTGCCGGAAGGCGGCAAAATCATCATGCGTGATGCGGTTTCCGAGGAAGGGCGTATTCTCTCCATCTTCGAAAAAGAGGGCGTGATCAAGCTGAAGCCAGGCATCGATAAAGTGACCGCGCGCATCAGCGATATCGTGGAGAACCCGAAAAAGCTGCAATTTACCCCTAACGTGGAAGCGTCTCTGCTGCCGCAGATGTACAACAACGACGAAGGTGCTGCGGTGGTGATCAACGCCAACTACGCAATTGATGCCGGTCTGGATCCGGTCCACGATCCCATTGCGGTAGAAAGCGGTGAGAATAACCCGTACGCCAACATCATTACCGTTCATCGCGGTGACGAGAAGAAGAAGGATATCGTCGCGCTGGTGAACGTGCTGCACTCCAAAGAGATTCAGGACTGGATCCGCACCAAATACAAAGGCGCAGTCATCCCGGTAAACAACTAATCTCCTGATTTTCCAGACGAAGCCCGGCGAACTACACGCCGGGCTTCTTTTTTGTATCCAGCCGACGAATGATTTAAGCTGACGGTTTAGGGCAACGGAGTGATGGCAATGGGCAATGTGACCAAAGACGAAGCGCTGTACCAGGAGATGTGTCGGGTGGTAGGCAAGGTCGTTCTCGAAATGCGTGATTTAGGGCAGGAGCCGAAACATATTGTCATTGCGGGCGTTCTGCGTACCGCGCTGGCGAACCAGCGCGTTAAGCGCAGTGAGTTGACCACCAAAGCGATGGAAACGGTGGTTAAAGCGCTGGCCGGCTAACTCGCCAGCGCTTCGCGAGCAGCTCAAGCGAGCAGCAGAGCAGGTAATAGATCACACCCGTGAAGATAAAAATGGCCGCCGGGTAAATTTGCACCCGGTTGTTGATCTGTCCCGCCACCGTGGTCAGTTCAGGAACGTTCACGATAAACGCCAGCGACGTATCCTTCAGCAGGCTGATAAAAATCCCCACCAGCGACGGCAGAATATTTCTCAGCGCCTGCGGCAGCAGCACGCGCCACAGCGTTTGCTGCGTACTGAACCCTTGAGAAAGCGCGGCCTCATTCTGGCCCGACGGCAGGGCTCTCAGTCCGGCTAACACCGAATGCATCACCGCAGCCGCGGTAAACCAGGCCAGCGCCAGCGTGACGGTCGTCGCGCCCGGGAGATCCCTGCCGGTTATCAGTGGCAGCAGATACCACATCCAGAATATCACGAAGATCAGGGGGATCCCGCGAATCAACTCTGCCCACGCAAACAGCGCACTGCGCACCACGCCGGGATAGCGCCAGGCGACGCAAGCCAGCACAATCCCGCCGGGCAGGGCAAGCGCGGCGGCGCCTGCGGCCATCAGCAGTGAGAGCAGTACGCCGCCGGGTTCTCCCGCAGCCGCACGTCCCCAAAGCAGATAATCCAGGTTTTCGACAATAACGTTAAATCCGGGGATCATGATATTTCCTCCCTGAATGGGGGCCGAGGCGCACCAGCACGCTTCCCGTCACCATCCCGGTAAGCAAGTAGAGCACCGTACCGACGGTGAAGGCTTCCAGTGCATGGGCGTTGTAACTTTCTATCTGGCGGACCTGGTAGGTCAGTTCGGCGAAGCCAATCCCGCTCGCGAGCGAGGAGAGCTTCATCAGGTTAAGGTACTGGCCGACGACGGGCTGCCACGCGTTAGCGAGCCCCTGTGGCAGAAGAATGTAGCGAAACAGACGCCATGAGGAAAATCCCTGAGCGAGCGCCGCCTCCCGTTGCCCGGCAGGTACGGAACGCAGCCCCGATTCCACTTCTTCAATTAAAAACGCCGAGGTAAAGACGCCTAACCCCCAGGCGGAGCATAAAAACTCTGGCGTAAACCACCAGACGTCACCGGGTAAAATGGACCAGCTGTGGTCTGCGTTCACCGCGTCACGCAGCCCCTGCGGCAACCCGTTCCAGGCGGCGAAATACCAGAACAGCAGCTGTACCAGCAGCGGCGTATTGCGAAACAGCGATACCCAGCCGCTGACGATCAATATCCCGAAACGTCCCCCGGAAAGCCGCAAAAGCATAAAGAACAAGGCGAGCAGGCTGGCCAGCATAATCCCCGCCAGCGTCACCCACAGAGTGGTGAGAAATCCGGAGAGGATCCAGTGCAGGGGCTGTCCGGCCAGCACCCCCTGCCAGTCCAGAGCGGGCATTACAGTTGCTCCTGATGCAGCGGATCCAGCACTTTTTGCAGGAAACGCCTCGCACGGGGATGCGACGGTTGATTGAAAAATTGCGCCGGGGGCGCGGTTTCCAGAATTTTTCCGCCGTCGATAAAGACGATTCGATCGGCAATTTCCCGGGCGAACTGCATCTCATGGGTAACGACAATCATGGTGATCCCGCTGTGCGCGAGGGTTTTCATCACAAACAGCACTTCGCCAATCATTTCCGGGTCGAGTGCCGACGTCGGCTCGTCAAAGAGAATGATTTGCGGCGACGAGGCCAGAGCACGGGCAATCGCCACGCGCTGCTGCTGTCCGCCGGAAAGTTCAGCGGGGAAGCGGTGCGCCTTCTCCAGCATGCCGACCTTCTCCAGCAGCGCCAGCGCGCGCTCCTGGGCAGGCAGGGGTTTCCAGCCGTGAACGTGCTCCAGTGCCAGGGTGATGTTCTGACTGGCGGTAAGGTGGGCATAGAGATTGAACTGCTGGAACACAAACCCGACGCGGCTGCGTAACTGACGTAGCCTGCTGCCGGAAAGCTGTCCGGTCGGCTTGTGGTCGATCAGAATCTCCCCGCCGCTCAGGCTCTCAAGCTGGTTGATAAGCCGAATCAGGGTCGATTTTCCGGAACCCGAAGGGCCGAGAATGGCAACCACTTCACCCGGCATGATGGTGAGGTTAATGTCGGTTAAAACCGGATGATCGCCGTAGCGTTTGTCCACATGGCGAAACTCAACGCTGGCCTGTTCCAGAAGTGAAAAATCCGCGGCATTGGCCGCGGAGCGTGAAAATAAACCTGAGAGCATATTACCGGGCTTCTATTTTAAAGTTACGAGGCTGTGGAGCTGGGGTGCCTGGACCGAACCAGACGTCATAGATTTTTGCCGCCTGGCCGTTTTTCTCCAGGGTTACCAGCTCATCGTTAACGGCTTTCAGCAGCGCCGTTTCACCCTTTTTCACCCCCACGCCAATCTCTTCTTTACTGAGCAGGTCGGGCAGGATTTTGAAGTCGGCTTTATCCGGCGCCTGCGCCAGCAGACCGGCCAGAATGGTGCTGTCCTGGGTAATGGCCTGCACGTTGCCATTGCGCAGTGCCGTCAGCGCCAGCGGAATATCATCATAAGAGAGGACGCGGGACTGCGGAAAACGCTGGTGCAGCGCCTGTTCACCCGTCGTACCTTTTACGGCGCCAATGCGTGCCCGGCTATAGTCATCAAGCTTGTCCGGTGATTTTGCCGGAACCAGGAACTGCTGGCCGGTGACAAAGTAAGGCGTTGAGAAATCAATGACCTGTGCGCGTTCCGGAGTGATCGTGATATCCGCCACGATGAGATCCGCTTTTCCGGACTGTAGCAGCGGTATACGGTTAGCCGGATTAGTGGCGACCAGTTCAAGCTTGACGCCGAGCGATTTCGCCAGCGCTTTGGCGAAGTCCACGTCGTAACCCACGATCTCATGCGTTTTGGCATCAATCGAGCCAAAGGGTGGATTGGCATCAAACGTGGCCACTTTCACCACGCCTGCTGCCTTGATATCCGCCAGCCGATCGGCCTGCGCCTGCGCTGAAACCAGGCCCCAGGCTGCCACTAATCCCAGAACCTGCGCCCGTTTTTTAAACCCTTTCATTTTTGCAGCCATAGTCATACGCCATCCCGTTGTTTTTGTTTTACCCCGTTACGCTCCCATAAGGGAAAGCTATCGCCAAATAAGAAATCGTTCTTTGCTATGAGAAAAAAAGCATGAGTGAACAAGGTGTTAAAGAAGAGAGCAGACGGCGGGGCGCTATTTGCAGATCCTGCACATCGACAGTGGATTTTGATATTTCCCCGGGCGCAATTTGGGTGTTTAACTGAGGACAGGTTAAGCGAGAAGGGTAATGACGATGAAAAAATGGATAAGCACGTTACGGCGGTTTTTTGCGCCCCGACCAGTGAATGCGGAGAACAGCGCGCAACGTGTTCTTGAGTCAATACTGCCTGTCGCCAGCCTGTATGGCGTGGACGTAGCCAACATCGACCCGGAGTGGTTCCATGATAAAACGTCACGCTGAACTGCGCCGGACGCGCGAAATGTACTGGGATGAGCTGTGCGTGGTGTCTGTAAAGCGAGGATGAAGGGAATAATACCCAGGCTAATCCTCGGTATATGATGGCCGTTTTGTTACCACTATCTCCTTTCACAGATGGAGATAATAATGAAACGGACAGTATTAACCCCCGCGCTTTCTGCCTCCGCACTTCTGCTTACCATGCAGGCGGCACACGCTGGTCCACAGGCGCATGTTGTATGCAGTTATTCCCACACCCTCGGCGATGATGCCATTATGATGTTCGGCATGCCCAATGAGGCTATGCTGCACGATTTTTTTGGTAACGTGCACGCGGATGCTTACTCCAGCCGTGAATCTCTGCGTACCCAGGAAAAGACCACCTGCGATAACAAAGCAGACAGCTCGGCCTACTGGGCTCCGTCGCTAAAATTGCCGGACGGAACGGTAGTCAAACCCGCCTATCAAAAAACCTATTATCAGGCATCGAACGTTGACGCCTGGCCGCTTCATCCGTTTCCGCCGGGGCTGTCGCTGCTGGCGGGCGATCATCATGGCACCGCGCCAAATCCGCATATCACCTTTTTATGCGCCAATGGTAAGGGCTATACCACCAGAACGGGTGAAGTCTGCGGCTTACGCAAGGCGAAGGATGCCGTGCAGTTTAATATCGGCATTCAGTTCCCGAACTGCTGGGACGGGGTCAACCTGAAGCCCGCTCACGGCCTGGCTAACGCCACCTACGATACGAAAGGACAGTGTCCGTCCGCCTTCCCGGTGAAGATCCCGACGGTGAACATGAATATTGCGTACGTGCTCCCGACAATTAGCTCTCTGGATACCAGTAAAGTCCAGCTTTCCCTCGACCCCATCATGCATGGCAGTGAGCGTGAAGAGCGGTGGGGGAGCCTGTATACGGCGCATGCTGACTTCATGAACGGCTGGACGGAAGATGCCGCGCGATTTATGACCGACCTGTGCATGAACCGGGGAATGGATTGCGGCACCACCGTGCCGTATGGTTATTCAAAAGCGAAGGCTAACGTCTGGCTCAGCAGCATGGAACCGGCACTTTCACAGCCCGATCCCCAGGTCTTACTGGTGCAGGATAACTGGAAGAACGGTGGACGCACGAAAAACAGCGAAACATTGTCGCTGGTGAAGTTCAACATCCCTCCGCTGCCTGTCGGACAGGATCCTGCCAAGTTTAAATACCGCGTGAGAATTTATGGCGGGAAAGTGGAAACTGACGGCGCGGATCAAATCTTCTTCTATCCGGCGAGTAACGACTGGGAACCGGCCACCGTGAGCTGGCAGTCACGACCGTCCTGCAACTATCGCTCGGATGCGGTGCTGTACCTGAACCACTCCCGCGAATACCGGATGGTGGACGTGGATAAAGCGGTGCGCAAGGCGCTGGCAGAAGGGAAAACCGACATTTCGTGGTATATCGGCGGCGATCGTCAGGGAAATCACTATCAGTTTGAGACGGGGTCATCTCCCCAAAGCCTGATCCTGATGCTGACCGGGTTTAGCAAAACGCCGGAGATCTGATAGCGGGTAGCAAAAGGCATTCATAAAAAAAGCACCGGGGAGCCCGGTGCTTTTTCTTCAAATCTTGCAGGCATCGCCGCAGTCGTCATCGGCGACAATCGCCTGGGCTTTTTTATCCGCATCGTCGAGACGTTCCGCGTTGCGCTCTTCTGCTTCATCCAGCCCGTTAAAGACTAAGTTATCGAGATCAATTTCCATGTGCCACCTGCGTTATTCAGTTTTTGATACTGGCATAGTATAAGTCAAAAAAAGCGGGCCAGGCACCCCTCAGCACATATGGATAATCCCTGCCATACTCAGTGATTTATTGCTGAGGAAAGCCGATGATTACACTCTGTAAAACCTGCGGTACCGCTTACGATGAACAGCCTAAAAACTGCCCGATTTGCGACGATGAGCGCCAGTATGTCCCGGTGACGGGCCAGGCATGGACGGACTTCGACAGCCTTACGACCACGCACACCAACAAATGGCAACAGCTGGAGCCGCAGCTGTTCAGCATCAAAACCGTTCCCGCTTTTGCCATCAACCAGCGGGCGCTTCTGCTGCGTACGCCACAGGGCAATGTTCTGTGGGACTGCATCGCCAATCTTGACCCGGCGACCAGAGCGTTAGTTGACGCGCTTGGGGGGATCAGCGCGATCGCGATTTCGCACCCGCATTACTACACCACCATGCAGGAGTGGGCCGCGGCGTTTAACGCACCGATCTACCTGCACGCCAGCGATCGGCAGTGGGTGATGCGTGACAGCCCGGCGATACGCTTCTGGGAGGAGGACGCCCTGGAGATTATGCCTTTGGTGACTCTGCTGCGGCTGGGCGGGCATTTTGCCGGCGGCACGGTGCTGCACTGGCAGTCAGGCGACGGCGTGCTGCTGGCCGGTGATATTTTGCAGGTTACGCCCGGTAAGGACGCCGTGTCGTTTATGTGGAGTTATCCGAATATGCTGCCGCTGCCTGCCCGCACCGTTGAGTCGGTGATTGGTCGACTGACAGGGAAAACGTACCAGCGCCTGTACGGGGCCTTTGAAGGGCAGAACATCCCGGCGAACGCGGATGAGATCGTGCAGCGGTCGGGCCAGAAATATATTGCTTGTCTCGGCTAAGGCGCGGTGGTTAAATTTTACGAGTGTGATCGCGATCATACCTAAACTAAAACAGATAAAAGAGAAATGGCTATGCAACATATCATTGAAGGTTTTCTCAGCTTTCAAAAAGAGATTTTCCCGCAACGTAAAGAGCTTTTTCGTAGTTTAGCGTCCAGTCAGAATCCCAAAGCGCTGTTCATCTCCTGCTCCGACAGCCGTCTGGTTCCGGAACTGGTTACGCAACAGGAGCCAGGACAGCTCTTTGTCATTCGAAACGCGGGCAACATTGTGCCACCGTTCGGGCCGGAGCCTGGCGGTGTCTCTGCGACCATCGAATATGCTGTTGTTGCCCTGGGCGTGACCGATATCGTTATTTGCGGCCACTCCAACTGCGGCGCAATGAAGGCGATTGCTGACAACGCCGATCTGGAGCCAATGCCGGCCGTTTCCCACTGGCTGCGCTATTCTGATGCGGCAAAAGCGGTGGTTGAGAAGAAAACCTGGGATAAGCCAATCGATAAAGTGAATGCGATGGTGCAGGAGAACGTCTTTGCGCAGCTGAGCAATATCAAGACCCATCCGTCGGTGGCGGTAGGCCTGCGCAACAACGCCATTCGCCTGCACGGCTGGGTATATGACATTGAAAGCGGCAAAATCCTTGCCCTGGACAAGAACACTAAATCGTTCGTGTCGCTGTCGGAAAACCCGGACGTCTTCTTCGAGTAACCCGACCCCGCAGGGCAGGGAAGCTCTGTTAAAATTCCATGAATGGTAACTTCCTTCGCACGCCCGACGCAGGTTTTCCAGCCGCTTTCGCCATCGCTTTACCAATTTCAGCGCACTCAGACAAACCCTGAACAAAGGGATGATCGTGCATCAGCCAGGGGATCGCCCCAAAAGCGATGCGCCCCCTCAGTGATGCAGGCGCCAGCAACGTATAGTCTTCCCCCACGTCCGGGACGTCATCGCCGGTTTCCGCAAGCTGTTTACGCAGGGTGGGGAAGGGAATGTCCTTGTTTCTGAGTGGCTTTTGCCCGCGCGCATCAATAAACACGTCGAAGCGGTAACGCTTTTCTGCCGTGGTGATGACGGTCTGATCGCTGCCGATATCCAGGTCGTAATTATCACCGAGTGCGACCACGCTAATGATCCCTGCCTCGCGCAGCGCCAGTAAACGGCGGATAGACTGCGGTGGAATGGCGGCATAATTATCGATAAACACACGCTCCAGCCCGGATTTAAACCGCTCTCTGTCACGCTCATTGAGTGAAGGGACGATGGCCTGAACCACTTCATGCAGACGAAGCACGGTATAGCGCCAGGCAACGGTGCGTTTTTCGCGCTTGTTGCGCTCCACTTCTTTCAGATTCGCTTCGGCCCAGGTGAAAGGGCCATGCTTTTTACGATCCTCAAACCAGACATCACGAAGCGTGTCGGCATTCAGCGTAACGAGCGATATCGCCTGGCACCAGCGCGGATCGGCCAGCTCGAGCTCTTTCACCATCAGCGCA
>OKMK01000070.1_pt1 | contig 74297 bp, 72 predicted proteins | sample 1613431 | NCBI WGS metagenome assembly OKMK01 (sample SAMN04436857, study PRJEB24849) | human gut metagenome | biome: human gut; feature: NICU; material: stool | host: Homo sapiens | place: USA: Saint Louis, MO | collected 2011-10-17
TCATAAAGTCGAAGAGAAAACAGCGTCAGGGATACCCAGATAAAGTATAAAAACAAGCACAGAAGCACCATCACTACGTGGGAGAGCGAAGCCAGTCCGGCATCATGGTGTGTGACGGTAACGCACAAATCCCAGCGTGTACTGCACTCTGTCACAGCCAGCGTAAATAACAGAGACTGTAAGCGGCTGAAGTTTTCTGATGGCGGCGTAACGGTGAAAAAGGTGCGGCCGAAATCTTTAGTGGAAGAACGAAGCGAATAGTTGGCGGTAACGGGGGCAAATTTATCGTAGGCTGAACGGGAGGTGAAGATAATAAGGTGGTTATAGATTGTCGCATTGCCGACAAAGAAATCTTTCTGCGAAAACTGCGCCAGGCTGAAACCGTTCTGGGTATTATGCAGCTCAGAGGGAAGGGCGATGGGATTTGCCAGCTTGCCCCAAAACGCGGTGCAGGTGATTTTCCCCTTTTCAATAAACCCCACATCGGCGAAATAGAGACTTCGCATCTTTAATTTTCGGTAGACGTTCAGACTGGCGCTATCGCATCCCTGCGCGGAGGTATTTTTAAGCGTACTGGCGATATTTTGCGTTAACTCTTCAGAATAGCTTAAGAGCGTGTGGGAGAGCTCCCTCTGCCGGTTCTTTTGCTGCTCAGCGATAATGGCGTTAACCGCATACAGCGACAGGACGACCATAAAGGTTGAGATGATAGCAACGGCAATGGCCTTCTTCATTTTCCTGTTGTCCCACCACGTCCTGAGGTGCAGGGATCTTAACACAGGTCATAAAAGCTACAAGTATGAGAGTTGAGGCTGCACGGAATCGAAAGGAAAGCCACCATGCCAGGCTCCTTTCATCTCAGAACCATTCAAACCGTGTTGAGAGCAGTAGCAGTAACGTACTGGCAGAAACAAGATTAAGGCAGATGACAAACTTGCTTGATACGTTCATGTTATCAACGTTTTTGTTGTTCAGTAGCCACAGAGAATAGCGTTTCACCTCCACTGAAGAAACGCCAGATTTTGGTGGGTTCGGGCAAAAAAAAGCCCACTCAAGAGTGGGCAAGAAATACTGGAAGCAATGTGAGCAATGTCGTACTGAATACCTGAGTGATTTGCTCAACTATTCAGTAATGAGAAAGATAATCTTTCTCAGTAAAAGATGCAACCCCACGATGAGTGTGGAACGGCATTTTTTTACTGCTCATATTTTAATCAAACGAACCGTGTGATTCTTATCACAAATTTCCTTTCTCAGATCCTGTGCTATCCTTTTCTGTGTCGTTGATTTAATGACAAAAACCATACAGAGAGGAAAGCTATGGGAATTTTATCCTGGATTATCTTTGGGCTGATTGCGGGGATCCTGGCGAAGTGGATTATGCCGGGCAAAGATGGCGGCGGTTTCATCGTCACGATCATTCTGGGGATTGTGGGTGCAGTCGTCGGTGGCTGGATCAGTACCCTGTTCGGCTTTGGCAGAGTTGATGGCTTCAACTTCGGCAGCTTTGTCGTCGCGGTGATTGGCGCGCTGGTTGTTCTGTTTATCTACAGAAAAATCAAAAGCTAAATCTGACCTGTGTTAAAAAAGGCTGCCTGACGGCGGCCTTTTTACTTTGGGCGTTACCACCAGCCCAACTGCGTACCGGCGACGGCCACGATGGCGACAATCAACATGATGATGGTCGTTTTTCTCATTTAAGCCCCCGGCGCGGCGTAACCGCCAAGGAAAAACCAGCCTAAAAACACCACCGCTGTGATAAAAATAACCACCGGAAAGAGGATCCCTATTCTCATGCCATCACCTGTTTGAGTTTGTATAAGGCCGTAGAGTGTACGGTTTTAATCTAACGCGACAAAGCCTGTTTTGCTTTTTCCTTTTTTATCCTGATACATCGCGAGGTCTGCGGTGCGCAGGGCGCTATCTTCATCCGTGCTGTGAGGATCAACAATAACGACGCCAAGGCTTGCGCCGGGATAAAGAATAGTGGCATTGCCCAACCCGTATTCGCCCGCAATAAGACCATTGAGGCGGGTTTTGATTGCGTTGACCTCTGTACTGGCGTCGCCACCATCGCTGTGACTCAGGCTGGCAACCAGAAATTCATCGCCGCCGAGCCGGCCAATAATCTCATCCTGCGTTTGCTCGTGAGTCAGCCGCTTGCCAACCTGTACGAGGAAGCGATCGCCCGCCTCATGCCCGTACTGGTCATTGATTCGCTTGAAATCATCGAGGTCAATAAAGGCCATCATGACCCTGCGGTTAAGATGGCGCGCCAGTGAGAACAGGGTGGTAAGGTTTTCAAAAATGGCGCGACGATTCGGCAGGCCGGTGAGGGCGTCGGTGTAAGAGTGAGCAATGAGCGCCGCATTTGCTTCGCGAAGCTGAAGCACAAGCGACTCTTTCTGAATGTACTGACCAATTAAACCGGCAAAGAGCCTGATCACCTGCTCGCCACGCTCGCTGAACTGTTTCTGTGCGGTGCTGGCCGCGCAAAGCGTACCATACAGAGAACCGTCAGCCAGGTGAACCGGCACGCTCATATAGGTTGTAATGCCCAGTGCTTTGGCCGCTTCACACTCCGGCCAGCGGTCGGGCACCTCGTTACTGAACAACGTGTCGCTGTCGATGGCGCGCTTACACAGTGTTTCGTCCCAGGGCACGCTGAACCCTTCCGGGATCTGCATTTGCTTGCTGTTACGGGCATATAAAATGTGCTGCAAACGCGCATTGATATCGACTTTCGTCAGGTAGGTTGATTCCATATCCGTCACAATTTCCAGCATTTCCAGTAGCTGACGCACCAGACTGTCGAGAGATTGCTCAGTGGAGAGGGTTTCTGAAACACGGGCAAGAATGATATCTGACATGAGGCAGGACGACTCCCATGCAGAAGACCTCTGTATCTGCATGTTATGCTGAAAATATAGACTCCGGTCATAGTAAAACATGAACAGGATTAATTTTATAGATTCTTCTGAAGGCAGATGAGGGGAAGACTAAAAAAAGCCCCGATGTTGAGATCGGGGCAAAACATCTTGATTACGGAATGATGTTCTCTGGTCAGTGTGAGAACAGGCATCACTATAAGGGGGAATCGTGCAGGTTTAATGGAGAAATCATGGAGAAAACGGCGATGACCCGTTACTCTGACATTTTTACACCCTGAAGGATCATGATAATGAAATATCTTCTCCTGGCGCTGGTTTTACCGCTGGCCGCCTGCTCAACAAAGACAACCCCTCCTGATGCGCCTCAACCGCCGCACGCTATTGGTATGGCAAACCCGGCGTCAGTGTACTGTCTGGAGAAAGGGGGAGAGCAAATCCCTGTTCAAAGCCCGCAGGGCGTACGTACCGAGTGCAAATTGCCCGGCGGGGAAGTGATCGATGAATGGGATCTCTACCGCCGCGATCACCCGCAACCGACCAGATGACAACGGCAATAAAACTGCGATACACTTCTCTTTAGGATTATTCTTAGCCAGTTTCTGGCAGTACTTTTGCGAGAAGAAGTATGTTTCAGTTAAAACCGGGCAGCATGGCGATGATCGTGGGTGCGCGTACGGCGGCAGGCCGTCGAAATATCGGTAAATCCGTCGAGCTGTTTGGACTTTGTCAGCCGGGCCAGCGTTTTGTGAACCCGGTTAACGGCGTCATGACGCAATTACCCGCCACGTCAGCGCGTGCGCTGTGGCTGGTCACCGGTGATGTTTACGCCTTTGATAATCAGCACGGTTTTGCGTTTGTTCGCCCGGAACATCTGATGCCGCTTACTCCCGACGAGATGCCACACAACGTGGATGAGCTGGCGATCGGTTAATCACAGTTTACGCAGCCAGTCCGCCAGTACCTGCGCGTGATTCTGCTCCGTATTTTTCGCCCCATAGAGTAGCGTCACGGTCTGCTGTTTGGCGAGAGCCGCCAGGCGTTTGCCTTCATCCGGATGCTGCGCCAGCTCTTTACGATAGGCTTCACTGAACGCGGTGAAATCTATCGTTTCACTGTGAAAAGCTTTTCGCAGTTCGCTGGACGGCGTTAGCGCTTTACACCACTCGTCACAGGCGAGGTCGGTCTTTTTTATCCCTCGCGGCCAGAGTCTGTCGACCAGGATCCGGTAACCGTCTTTTGAGGTCGCCTGCTCATACACGCGTTTACATTGAATCATGGGTCCTCCTCATTTCCTTACGACGTTCTGCAAGAACACTATAGCACCCGGCTTTTATCCACCCAATTTAAGGTATTGTGATAATTGCAAAAGATCGGTAGTCTGAGGTTCCTTATGTTATCTGAAAATCCTCCGGCATAAGGAATCTCTGATGGAACTCTCCCCGGTTAAAACGACGCTGCGCATTGCGCTGGTTGGTGATTACAATCCCGATGTTATTGCGCACCAGGCGATCCCGCTGGCGATTGACGACGCCGCTGCGGTTCTGGAGCTCACCGCTGATTATGACTGGCTCGCCACGCCTGAGCTGACCAGCCCCGAAGACCTGGTCGGGTACGATGCCATCTGGCTGGTACCGGCAAGCCCGTATAAAAACACCGAGGCGGCGTTTATTGCGGCCCGTTACGCGCGTGAGAACAGCATCCCCTTTCTCGGCACCTGCGGCGGGTTCCAGCATGCGCTGATTGAGTATGCGCGTAATGTACTGGGCTGGCACGATGCAGGCCATGCCGAAACCGACACCGAGGGAAGGATGGTAATTGCGCCGCTGACCTGCTCGCTGGTGGAAAAAACCGACGCGATCGAGCTGCGAAATAACACGCTGATTGCTAAAGCGTATGGCAAGCCGGAAATTCAGGAGGGGTATCACTGCAATTACGGCGTCTCACCTGAGTTTGCCGACCAGCTTGAGCGGGGCGACATGCGCGTAACGGGCTGGGACGAGCAGGGCGAGATCCGCGCGGCAGAGCTGGTAACCCATCCTTTCTTTGTCCTCACCCTGTTCCAGCATGAGCGGGCCGCGCTACAAGGGCGCCCGGTCGTGCTGGTACAGGCCATGATGCGGGCGGCGCAGGGTTAAAAAAAGCAGACCTCCGGGTCTGCCTTGAATGTCAGCGGGGTGTGATCTCCCGGTCACGCCCGGCAAGCATACCGCATAACGCCATCACCACCGCGGCCAGCGCGCAGGCGAGCAGCGGAATGCGCCAGTCTCCGGCGGTATCGTGAATTTTCCCCATCAGCGGTGGGCCACAGGCCGCCAGAAGATAGCCAATCGACTGTGCCATGCCGGAGAGCGCCGCGGCCTGATGGGCCGAGCTGGCGCGCAGCCCGATAAACGTCAGGCCGAGGATCATGGTGGCGCCGGATCCAAAGCCAAACACCAGCGTCCAGACGACGGCCAGCCCCGGCGCGAACCAGAACCCGGCCGCGCTGACGGCGCACATCAGGGCGACTAGCCCGGCAATGCCACGCTGATCGTTAAGACGGTGCAGGATCAGCGGAATGGCGAGACCGGGAACCGCGGTTGCCAGCTGGAGAAGCCCGTGCATGGAGCCAGCCTGCGTTTCGCTGTAGCCATGGCTAAGCAAAATCGCGGGTAACCAGCCGATAATGACGTAGTAAATCAGCGAGTTAATGCCCAGAAAAAGCGTCACCTGCCAGGCGAGCGCCGAGCGCCAGATAGCCCGATTGTGCAACGCGCCCGCTCCGGTCAGGGTGGCGGCCGGCTTCTGGCGCCATTGCGGTAACCACAGCAGCAGCGCCACCAGCGGGAAGAACATCAGCATCAACAGCGCCCCGTGCCAGCCACCACTCCCCAGCGACAGCGGGACGATCAGCGCCGACCCTGCGGCAGCAGCGGCTCCCATCGTCAGCGAATAAGCCCCCGTCAGTTTTGCGACCTGGCCCGGAAAATCACGTTTGATTAAGCCAGGTAACAGGACATTGCCCAGCGCAATCCCACAGCCCACGATCGCCGTACCGATAAACAGCAGCGAGGCCGACGGCAGCGAACGTACGCCAATCCCGATGCAAATCAGCAGCAGAGCGATAAAAAGGCTGCGCTCCATGCCCAGGCGCCGGGCGACGCCTGCGGCAAGGGGAGAGATAAAGGCGAAGGCCAGCAGAGGCAGCGTCGTGAGCAGGCCGGTTTGCGCCGTGCTTAAACCATAGTCCTGTCGGATGGTATCGAGCAGGGGGGCGACACCGGTAAAGGTGACGCGCAGCGTCGTGGCAATCATCAGGATGCCTGCAATCAGCAGCGCACCCTGTTTCCCGGAAGGTTGAATAGCAGTAGTCATTATTGTCTCTTACGTTCAGGCGAGCGCATACCATACCGATTTAAGTCGTGGTTGAAATCAGGCTAAAATGACAGTTTATCGCTAATATCGGACAACTTTATGTACGGACTGGGGCTCGACGGCTACGATCCCGATAGCCAGCACGACGCGGCGGTGGCCTTTCGCATCCGCGTGGTGGCACAGGAACAATATATTCCGCTGCATCAGCACCGCAAAGGGCAGCTGATTATGGCGCTGGGTGGCGCGATCACCTGTGAAGTGGAGAACGCGATGCTGATGGTGCCGCCCCAGTATGCGGTGTGGATCCCGGGACAAACGCCGCACAGCAACAAGGCGACGCCCGGCGCGCAGCTCTGTCTGCTGTTTATTGAACCCGGTGCGCTCGAATTGCCGACGCGTACCTGTACGCTGAAAATATCGCCCCTGGTGCGGGAGCTGGTGCTGGCGCTTGCGGACAGGTCACGGGAGGAACTGCCTCTTCCCGCTACCGGAAGGCTGGTTGACGTCCTGTTTGATGAACTGCCCCTGCAACCGCAGGAGCATCTACAGCTGCCGGTATCTCCGCATCCAAAAATTCGCCTGATGAGCGAGACCATGGCAAACGAACCTGCCGCCTGGCAGACGCTGGCGCAGTGGGCAAGCCACTTTGCCATGAGCGAACGCAATCTGGCGCGGCTGGTGGTGAAAGAGACCGGCTTAAGCTTTCGCCGCTGGCGGCACCAGCTCCAGCTGATTGTCGCATTGCAGTTTTTGATCGGCGGAAAGTCGGTTCAGCAGGCGGCGCAGGCGCTGGGGTATGACTCCACCACCGCCTTCATCACCATGTTTAAGAAAGGACTGGGACAGACGCCCGCCCGCTATATCGCCAGCCTGACTACGACTTCCCGATAAACAGCGAAACCAGTCCGGCAGCAATCAGCGGGCCAACCGGCACGCCACGAAACAGCGCCACGCCTAACACGGTGCCCACCAGCAGCCCGGCCACCAGTGAAGGCTGGCTGCTCATCAGCGTCACGCCGCGCCCGCCAAGCCATGAGACAAAAACGCCCACCGCAATCGCCACCAGCGATTTCCAGTTTACAAAGGAGTGCAGCAGCGTTGAGGCCGGTAGCGTTCCGCTGGCAATCGGGGCCATCACGCCGATGGTCAAAATAATGATCCCGATGGTAAGCCCCTGTTTTTCTATCCACGGGAAGAAGGTATTCAATGGTGTGACGCGAACGATGATCAGGACCAGAATGGAAATCGCGACGGTGGTGTTGTGGCTGACAAAACCCAGAGCAGCCAGGGCCAAAAGTATGAGCAGTGTAGGGTCGAACATGACGGGATCCTTGCCAAAAATAGTAAGCCTGCTTACTTTACGCGCAAACGCGACGGCAGGCAGGCTTTACTGAAAAAATTGTCTATTTTTGGGCACTTGCCTGACGTCAGTCCACCAGCTGCTGGATAAGTGGACTTCCTTCGCGGATAAACACCGGGATGGTTTCCAGCGCCGCAGGCACCCGGATATGCTCCCCACCGGCGTAGCGCTCACCGTTGAGAGCGACCCAGCTATTGCCCGCCGGCAGCCAGACATCGCGCTCACGCTGACCGGCCTGCATAACCGGCGCCACCAGCAGATCTTCGCCAAACAGATACTGATCTTCACACGCCCAGCTCTGCTTATCCTGCGGATAGTGCCAGAACAGCGGACGCATGAGCGGGTCTCCGTGCAGATGAGCCTGCTGGTACAACGCGTCAATATACGGGCGCAGGGTTTCGCGCACGGTAAGCCAGTGCTGCATGATGGCGTAATTCTCTTCTCCGTAACTCCACAGCTCATTAGGCGAACCGCTGTTACACTGAGGAATGCCGTCACGGTAGCGCTCCGGGGGCTGGATCTGCGGTTCGCGATAGCCGTGCATGCGCAGAACCGGTGTAAACACCGCCCACTGGAACCAACGGATCAGCAATTCGTGGAACGCCGGGTCGTTAACGTTCCCTCCCTGGAAGCCACCGATATCGGTTGTCCACCATGGGATCCCCGCCAGCCCCATATTCAGTCCCGCGGCGAGTTGATTGCGAAAAGCATGGAACGAGGAGTGGACATCACCCGACCACGCCAGTACGCCGAAGCGCTGGCTGCCTGCCCAGGCGCAGCGTACCAGGTTAACAATGTCGGTTTCACCATTTGCCTGGAGCCCATCGTAAAAGCCCTGCGCAAAGTCACGCGGGTAGCGATTACCCACTTCCAGCACCGGACCGGCGTGGTAGCGATAGTTGTCAAAATCATAGGCGCGGTATTCCGGTTCCGCTTCGTCCAGCCAGAACAGCTTAATGCCCATGTCGTAGTAATTTTTCTTCACCGTATCCCAGACGAATTTACGCGCCTCAGGATGGGTCGCATCAAAGAAGGTGGTATTGCCCATAAAATCGAGGTTGACCTGCACGCCACGTTCACTGCTGACCAGCCAGCCTTTGGCTTTCATCAGCGGGTAGAGAGGGCTGCGCGCCTCTACCGTTGGCCACACCGACACCATCAGCGCAATACCCATTTCGCGCAACTCGTTGACCATCCCTTCAGGATCGGGCCAGTCTACGGGGTCAAAGCACCAGGTGCCCTGATTCGGCCAGTGGAAAAAGTCGATGACCATCACCGACAACGGCAGATTACGGCGGCGATACTCCCGCGCAACCTCCAGCACCTCCTGCTGGGTGCGGTAGCGTAATTTGCACTGCCACAGCCCGCTGATAAACGCCGGGGCGGGGGGTGGAGTACCGGTGGCTTTCACATACTGGCGGGTGATATCCGCCACCGTGTCGGCGGCGGTGATCCAGTAGTCCATTTCTCCTGTGACGCGGGCGCGCCATTCCGTCTGATTTTTTGCAAAGCTGGCTTCACCAATCGCCGGGTTGTTCCACAGCAGGCCATAGCCAAGGCTGGACTGCATAAAGGGCACGCTGGCCTGGGAGTTGCGCTGCGCCAGTTCCAGCGTACAGCCTTTCAGATCCAGCCACGGCTGTTGATACTGACCCATGCCATAGATGCGTTCATCCGGACGCGATTCAAACCGGACGGTGAGCTGATATTTCCCCCCCATTAGCGGCTTAAATTCGCGGCCATCCAGCTTCAGGGCGCTGACATATTTATCCTGGCTCTTCTCGCTGGCACCGATACCCACCGTTGAACGCTGGCGCCACATCTCTTCCAGCAGCAGTTCGCCGCGCTGATTGTAGAAGGCCAGCTGACCTTTAAGATTCAGCGTCGCGGTAATATTGCCGTTGCGCAGCGTCAGGCTTTCCGCTTCGGCGACAATCTCAGCCTGGCAAGGGGCGGCGGGCAACAGTGCCTGTAAGGCGTCATCAAAAGCCGGGGAGCAGGTGGCCCTGACGCGCAGGCTGTTTTCACCCCACGGTTCAATACGCAGGGTCTGGCGTTCAAAACGCCATTCGATACTGTTGGAATGTTGGATCAGCTCACTCATGGAAAACGCGTCCTTCTAAACAGGGTGTTTGGCAAGATGGATGGATTGCATTGTGCTGTCGTCGAGCTTGTACCAGCGCAGCGTGGCAAACGCGCAGAGTGACAAGACGCCAGGCACGACGGTGAAGAGGGCGATGATGCAGTACATGGCCGTGGTGGTCTGTTCCGGGGCGTTGGCGACATAGCCGCTTAAGCCCAGCGTCCAGCCAACAATCGCGCCGCTGATCGCCATTCCCAGCTTGAGTACGGCGAGGAAGGTGGAGAAGATCACGCCGTCCATGCGTTTGCCCTGTTTCCATTCGCCGTAATCGGCGACGTCCGCCATCATTACCCACATCAGCGTGGTGGTGGCCTGGTAAAGGGTGGAGACGATAAACGTCATGGGCACCAGAATAAGCACTGACTTAGGCGCAAAGAACAGGGCGATGCTGAGTACCCCCGCCAGTACGGAACAGTATCCAAACATCTGCACTTTGCTGACGTTCTGCGTCAGACGTTTGGCCAGCGCACTGCCTGCGGCTTTCCCGAGAATATGCGCCCCGAGCATCCACATAAAATAGCTTGCGCTACCGAGATAATAAGTGACGAAATACATCATTGCGCCAAGGCGAATAACGCCAAAACCAATGTTGGTTAATACCAGGACGGCGACAACCCGCCATTGGTCGTTTCGTAATAAATCCCGCAGTTCCGCAAGATAATTATTGTGGGTGGCGGGAGCCTTAATACGCTCGCGCGTATTGGCGAAGCAGATCCAGAACATGATGACCGCGATGGTCGCCATAATGGCCATCGCCCAGCGGTAGCCCAGTAATTTATCATCGCCGCCTAAAAACTCTGCGAGCGGCATCATAAAGAATGTCGACAGCGCGCCACCCAGCGTGGCCAGGAAAAAACGATAGGACTGGAGGGAAATTCGCGCATCGTTGTCGGGCGTGATCACCGCGCCCATGGAGCAATAGGGAATATTGATTGCGGTATACATCAGCATCATCAGGGTATAGCTGACGGTGGCGAAAATCATTTTACCGTGCAGATCGAGCGACGCCGGAACGGCGTAGGTCAGCAGACAACTTGCGCCAAAGGGCAGCGCCAGCCACAGCATCCAGGGGCGGAATTTGCCCCAGCGCGTGCGCGTCCTGTCTGCGATATAGCCCATCGCCGGGTCTATTATGGCATCGGCGGTTCTCGCCAGAAGAAACATGGTGCCCACGAATGCGGCAGGTAGCCCCACCACGTCCGTATAGTAAAACGTCAGAAAAATAATGACGTTATCCAGCCCAATATGGCTCGCCATATCGCCTAACCCATAACTGATCTTTTCTTTACGGGTAATTATTTCGGTCATTGTATTCACCTTGCCAGTGTAAGGTTTATTTTTGAGGTGCTCCGTAAACAGGGTTAACCATGATGAAAAGGTTAACAATTGCGAGATCTGGCATCGGGGTTACGTAAATTTCTTTTCGTGATACCGGTAACAAATAAAGTATTTAAACAGTGACTTTATACGGGGGAGGATAGTTAACAGCGAATCGTTTCAGCGAAAAAATAGTTATTTCATGGACGCGTCATTGTCATTTAACTGTCATTGTGCGGGGGTAAAAAAGAGGCAAACGGGCAAAGCAGAGGGCATCATGAACGATCCTATGTTTGTCGAAACGCTGATTATCTCCTCATCGTTTTTTATTATCGCGATTATTTTGATTGCTTCCGTGCTGCTGCTGGAAAACGGCTGACCGTTAGCCAGCCGCAGTATTTATTGTTTACGGAACGTCACCAGTTCAGGACGGGCGATACGCAGATAGTCTTGGGTGTCCATAATCACCGACTTTTCCAGCAGGCCGGCGTTAAAGGCGATCTCATCGAAGCGCTCAAACAGCAGCGGATCGGCGACCAGCGTCAGATCCGGATGAAAGCTGAAGGGGGGAATGGCGCCGAAAACGCAGCCGGTAAGCGCATCCACTTCAGCCGGACTGGCGAGCGAGGCCTTTAGCCCACCGAAATGACTGGCCAGCAGGCTCAGATCGGCCTGCCGATCGGCGGCGAGGATTGCCAGAATATGTTTCTTAACACCGTTGCCTTTTACCTTGCAGACCAGTGCTTTTGCACCCTGTCGGAGATCGGTCCCGCGAATTTCACTGACCGCTTCGCATTTCCCAACGGCCTCATGCGCCACCACGCGAAAGCGCGCCTCCTGCTCGGTTAATAAGCTGATTAGCCGCTGATGGGTCGTCGTCCCGATCACGTCATCAGACATAACGATTTCACCTGTGATTTGCCAATACGTAGCTTGCTACATTAGCACGGGACGGAGAGGGCTGAAAGAAAACAGCCAGCGGGTGCGCTGGCTGTTGGGTCATGCGTTGCTGGTGGACGACTGTTTCTGGAACAGTTCCCGGAAGACCGGGTAGATGTCATCCTGGTCACGAATGTGCTGCATCGCAAAGTTATCGAACATCGCTTGCAGATGCTCATACTCACGCCACAACGTCTGGTGGGCGCGACGGGTAATTTCAATATAGCTGTAGTAACGCACCACCGGCAGGATCTTCTTCGCCAGAATTTCATGACACAGCGGCGAGTCATCCGCCCAGTTATCGCCATCCGATGCCTGCGCGGCGTAGATATTCCACTGCGCCGGATCGTAGCGCTCCTTCACCACCTCGTCCATCAGCTTCAGGGCGCTCGACACGATGGTGCCGCCGGTCTCCTGCGAGTAAAAGAACTCATGTTCATCCACCTCTTTCGCCTGAGTGTGATGGCGGATGTAGACCACCTCCACGTTCTTATACGTTCTGCTCAGGAACAGATAGAGCAGAATATAAAAACGCTTAGCCATATCCTTGGTGGCCTGATCCATTGAACCTGATACGTCCATCAGGCAGAACATCACCGCCTGGCTGGAAGGCTCCGGCCGTTTTTCGTAGTTCTTGTAGCGCAGGTCGAACGTGTCGATAAACGGCACCCGGTCGATCTTCGCCCGCAGTTCGGCGATCTCTTTTCGCAGGCGCTCCTCTTCCAGCAGTTGTGCCGGCTCCGTGTTTTCCACCACTTTCAGGCTGGTTTCCAGCTCGCGCAGTTCGCGCCGTTTGCCTGCCGTCATCGCCGTGCGTCGCGCCAGTGAGTTTTGCAGTGAACGCACCACGCTGATGTTGGCGGGCACCCCGTTTGCGGTATAACCCGCGCGATGGGTTTTGTATTCGTTGAGCTGACGGTGCTGATTCTTTCTCAGATTCGGCAGGGCCAGATCCTCAAACAGCAGGTCGAGATATTCGTCTTTTGAAATCTGAAAGACGAACTCGTCCTGGCCTTCACCGTCCTGGCTGGCCTGTCCCTGACCGCTGCCAGAACCGCCGCCTCCGCCTTGGGGCCGCTCGATTCTGTCATTCTGGACGAAGTGGTCATTACCTGGGTGCACGCGATGGCGAAGGCCGCCACGCCCCTGATGAAACATCGGTTCGCTGATGTCATCGTTAGGGATGGAGACGGATTCGCCGCTGTCGACGTCGGTCACCGAGCGTTTGTTGATGGCCTCGGAGATCGACTGTTTAATTTGCGCTTTATAACGGCGCAAGAAGCGCTGGCGATTCACCGTGCTCTTGTTTTTGCCGTTAAGACGCCGGTCAATAAACCAGGTCATATATCCCCCGTACTGCATTTGCCAACTTGCAGCGTCCGTAAGTACCGGACATTTTGTTGGCCCGGTAAGCGCGTTACCGGGCACTTGTTTTAAGACGATTTACGCACGCGCAGATACCATTCACAGAGCAGGCGGACCTGTTTGCGGGTATAGCCTTTTTCCATCATACGGTCGACAAAATCGTCGTGCTTTTTCTGCTCGTCGGTTGAGGTTTTGGCGTTGAACGAGATGACCGGCAACAGCTCTTCCGTGTTAGAGAACATTTTCTTCTCTATAACCGTGCGCAGTTTTTCGTAGCTGGTCCAGTTCGGATTGCGGCCGTTGTTATGCGCTCTGGCGCGCAGCACGAAGTTCACAATCTCGTTTCGGAAGTCTTTCGGGTTGCTGATCCCGGCTGGTTTCTCGATTTTTTCAAGTTCCGCGTTCAGGGATTCACGGTCAAACAGCTGGCCGGTATCCGGGTCGCGATACTCCTGATCCTGGATCCAGAAGTCAGCGTAGGTGACGTACCGGTCGAAGATGTTCTGGCCGTATTCGGAATAGGATTCCAGGTAGGCGGTCTGGATCTCTTTGCCAATGAACTCGGCGTATTTCGGGATCAGGTAGCCTTTCAGGAACTCCAGGTAGCGTTCAGCCTGCTCCTGTGGGAACTGTTCACGTTCAATTTGCTGTTCCAGCACGTAGAACAGATGTACCGGGTTGGCGGCCACCTCCGCGTGGTCGAAGTTAAAGACGCGGGAGAGGATCTTAAACGCGAAACGCGTCGACAAACCGTTCATCCCTTCGTCGACCCCGGCGTAATCGCGGTATTCCTGGTACGATTTCGCTTTCGGGTCGGTATCCTTCAGGCTTTCACCGTCATACACGCGCATTTTTGAGTAGATGCTGGAATTTTCCGGCTCTTTCAGGCGCGACAGGATCGAGAAGCGCGACAGCGTTTCCAGCGTTCCCGGTGCGCAAGGGGCATGGACCAGCTCACTGTGGTTGAGCAGTTTTTCGTAAATCTTGATCTCCTCGGAGATCCGCAGGCAATAAGGCACTTTGACGATATACACACGGTCAAGGAACGCCTCATTGTTTTTGTTGTTACGGAAGGTCACCCATTCAGATTCGTTAGAGTGGGCAAGGATAATCCCGTTAAACGGCAGGGCGGAAATACCTTCTGTCCCGTTGTAGTTCCCTTCCTGGGTGGCGGTCAGTAGCGGATGCAGCACTTTGATCGGTGCTTTAAACATCTCGACAAATTCCATAATCCCCTGGTTGGCGCGGCACAGCGCACCGGAATAACCGTAGGCATCCGGGTCGTTTTGCGCGTGATGCTCCAGCTTACGGATATCGACTTTACCCACCAGCGCCGAGATATCCTGGTTGTTCTCGTCACCGGGTTCAGTTTTAGCGATGGCGATCTGCTCGAGGATAGACGGCCACACTTTCACGACGCGGAACTTGGTGATGTCCCCGCCAAACTCGTGCAGACGTTTTGCCGCCCACGGCGACATGATCGTACCGAGATAGCGATGCGGAATGCCAAACTCTTTTTCCAGAATTTGCGCATCCTCTTGCGGATTAAACAGGCACAGCGGATGGTCATTGACCGGGCTGCGTTCGCCGTTGGCGCTCAGCACATAGATCGGCACGCGCTGCATCAGCGCTTTCAGCCGTTCAGCCAGGGAGGATTTACCCCCACCGACAGGACCCAGCAGGTAAAGGATCTGTTTCTTCTCTTCCAGCCCTTGAGCGGCATGCTTCAGGTAGGAGACGATCTGCTCAATGGCGTCTTCCATGCCATAGAACTCTTCAAACGCCGGGTATCGGGCGACCACCCGATTCGAAAATAGACGGGAAAGCCGTGGCTCCAGGGCAGTATCAACCATGTTTGGCTCACCAATAGCCATCAATAGCCGTTCTGCCGCATTGGCATAGGCACTGCGATCTTGCCGACAAATGGTAAGAAACTCCTGCAGTGTGAACTCTTCGTCCTTGGCAGCTTCGTAGCGCTGGCGATAGTGATCGAATATATTCATGGCATGCCGTCCTTTCGTTTTTTAGCACAGGATAAGAGCCGTTCGTATGAGTAGTGGAGGCTCCCGGAAGAGAATTTTTCGCACCTCACTGCCAGAGCAGCAACCTGTGTGCCAGGTCGAAGGCTATGAACCGCAGGGTGTTCAGCAAAACCTCTTCTTAAATTAAAGCGTAGATGGCAATTGCAAAACTTGCATACGGATAAAATCTACTTTCAATGACATATCAATAACTCATCCAAAAATTTCCACTGCGGTTATAAGCGAAAAGTGGGTTTTTCATTTATCGGTCACATAAATGAAAGCGGGATGTCATCTGAAAAATGAAAAATAACGGGTTAATCAAACGGATTAGCGCGCAAAAAATTTTGGGATGTACGGGAATGGCGGTTACACTTCACCCGCTGATTATTTGACTACAGGAAAGAATGGATTGTGACCAAACTCAAACTTCTGGCATTGGGCATCCTTGCCGCTACCGCAGCGAGCACCGTACAGGCTGAGAGCCAGTGGACTGTTGGCGCGGGTGCTGGCGTGATTAACAGCCCGTACAAGCAGTATGACCGCGACGTTTATCCTGTCCCCGTTGTCACCTATGAAGGCGATAACTTCTGGTTCCGTGGGTTGGGCGGTGGCTACTATCTGTGGAACGATACGGCCGATAAGCTCTCCATCATGGCCTATTACGATCCAACGCACTTTAAACCAGGCGACAGCGACAGCAATGCGCTTCGTCAGCTGGACAAACGCAGAAGCTCACTGATGGCGGGGCTTTCTTACGTCCATAATACCGAGTATGGCTTCCTGCGCACTGCGCTGGCGGGCGATACCCTGGACAACAGCAACGGCTTCATCTGGGATCTGGCGTGGCTTTATCGCTATACCAACGGCGCAGTGACGCTGACGCCGGGTATCGGTGTGCAGTACAGCAGCGAGAATTACAACGACTACTACTATGGCGTGTCTAAAGCGGAGTCTCGCCGCAGCGGTCTGAAGAGCTACAGCGCGGATGATGGCTGGGACCCGTACCTGGAACTCACCGCCTCGTATAACTTCCTCGGTGACTGGAATGTGTACGGTACTGGCCGTTACATTCGTCTGAGCGATGAAGTGAAAGACAGCCCGATGGTCGACAAGTCCTGGTCTGGCATCTTCTCCGTGGGTGTGACCTACAAGTTCTGACCAGAACGTGATGCATTAAAACGGGGCGCTAGCGCCCCGTTTGTTTTTTATGATGACTGAACAATATTAGCGCTTCACAATCTTGATCGTCTGGCCTAAGCGGGACGGTTTTTCTTCGCTGGTTTTCTGCGGCGCGGTCACGCACGCGGTTTCCACGCACACGAAGGTCTTGTAACCGTCATCCGGGATATCCGCCATGCTGACGGAAAGGGCAGGGCCCGGGTTCCAGCCCACCACGTTGCTGTGGTGGTGATGAACCACATCAATACCGCGGTTCAGCGCGCTGTCGTGGATGACGCTACAGGCTTCCGGGTGCAGATACACGCGGTCGGTACGATCCGGGAAAGTCTGCACGCCGTCGTCCAGCTTGCCTTCTTTCGCGTTATCCACTTTGTCGATAAAGGTATCGCCAAGTCCGCTCACCTTAACGGCCTGAATGTCGCCTACGTTGAAATAGGTGTGCAGGGCGGACGTTGTTTCAAATTCGCCGTGCGCTTCCAGTTCAATCTCGCAGGTTTTACCCAGCTTGAAGCGGGCATACAGGGTGAACTCGTGTGGCCACAGGGCACGCGTTTCATCATTCGCCTGGAGTTCAAAGGTCAACACCGCACCGTTTTCATCTTCGTTGTGGGCTTTCAGCGTCCACTGCTGGTTACGGGCGAAACCGTGTGAGGGTAAACCCTGCTGCGCTGACGGGCCAAACCATGGCCAGCAGATCGGTACGCCGCCGCGGATCGCCGCCCCTTTTTTGAACGAGGTGGCCTCGCTCAGCCACAGGCCTTCTTCTTCACCTTCTGGTTTCCAGGAGAGCAGGTGGGCGCCATTGAGCGCGACGGAGGCTTTAACGCGCGGATGATCAACGACGATGATATCGGCACCGTCAATCTGGCGGCGGGAGAGCACAGGGGTAAGTTGTTCGACTACCGGAAGTGCAAAAATTTTATTAATCATTAAGCAATCCTCTGTCTAAAAACAATAAAAAAGGCGACCGAAGTCGCCTTTTAGGATCAAGCACTCATCTCAACTTATTTGGAGATGTGAGCGATCAGGTCCAGTACTTTGTTAGAGTAGCCAGTTTCGTTGTCGTACCAGGAAACCAGTTTCACGAAGTTGTCGTTCAGTGCGATACCTGCTTTAGCATCGAACACGGAAGTGCACACTTCGCCGTTGAAATCGGTAGATACAACGTCGTCTTCGGTGTAACCCAGAACGCCTTTCATTGGGCCTTCGGAAGCAGCTTTGATTGCTTTCTTAATTTCTTCATAAGAAGCAGCTTTTTCCAGACGAACGGTCAGGTCAACAACGGATACGTTAGGAGTTGGAACGCGGAACGCCATACCAGTCAGTTTGCCATTCAGTTCTGGCAGTACTTTACCTACAGCTTTAGCAGCACCGGTAGAAGACGGGATGATGTTCTGGGAAGCGCCGCGGCCGCCGCGCCAGTCTTTGTGAGACGGGCCATCAACGGTTTTCTGAGTAGCGGTGGTTGCGTGAACGGTAGTCATCAGACCTTCGATGATGCCGAAGTTGTCGTTGATAACTTTAGCCAGCGGTGCCAGGCAGTTGGTGGTGCAGGATGCGTTGGAAACGATGTCCTGGCCAGCGTAAGTTTCGAAGTTTGCACCGCGAACGAACATTGGGGTGTTGTCTTTGGAAGGACCAGTCAGAACAACTTTCTTCGCACCCGCAGTGATGTGTTTACGTGCAGTTTCGTCGGTCAGGAAGATACCGGTAGCTTCAGCTACAACGTCAACACCGATTTCGTTCCATTTCAGGTTAGCTGGGTCTTTCTCAGCAGTAACGCGGATGGTTTTGCCATTAACAACCAGGTGGCCGTCTTTCACTTCAACGGTGCCGTCGAAACGACCGTGAGTTGAGTCGTACTTCAGCATGTACGCCATGTATTCAGCGTCCAGGAGATCGTTGATACCAACGATTTCGATGTCAGAACGTTTCTGAGCAGCACGGAAAACAATACGGCCGATACGGCCAAAACCGTTGATACCTACTTTGATAGTCATATATTCCACCAGCTATTTGTTAGTGAATAAAAGGTTGCCTGTAAAATTACAAAAACCTTACGCAGCGTCAAGCGGAATCGTGTCAATCATTGCGACAAATCAATCCTGTGACTAACGTTTGTGCGACTGACTCGCCTCACTTTCCCTTTGAGCTAGCAACCACATGGGGGCTGCGCCCGGAATTTTAAAGGCCTCGCAGGATTAAAATGTGAAATTGATCACAATTGCCTGACCGCCTTTTCGCGACACATAAGTTTAGAACAAAAGTGCACGCGCGGGTGTTAATGTTTTGTTAGAATCTGGGTTAAAAGATGTCTGTTTCAACAGCGAGATGTAAGCATATGTCGAACCAACGTAACCCCGACGATTTGAAAAAAAACCTTACAGAGATGCAGTTTTACGTGACGCAAAATCACGGCACAGAACCGCCGTTTTCCGGGCGTTTGCTGCACAATAAACGGGAAGGCGTCTACCACTGCCTGGTGTGTGATGCACCGCTGTTTAACTCCCAGACGAAGTACGATTCTGGCTGCGGCTGGCCGAGCTTTTACGAGCCTGTCAGCGATGATGCGATCCGCTACCTGACGGACACCTCGCACGGCATGGTGCGCACCGAAATTCGCTGCGGGAACTGTGACGCCCATCTCGGGCATGTCTTCCCGGATGGCCCGCAGCCGACGGGGGAGCGTTTCTGCGTAAATTCGGCCTCCATGAGCTTTACCGATGTTGAAAACGGCGACCAGACCAAGGGTTGAAAAAACGATTCAGCAAATTATTCCTTTGAAAGGGAGAGATCATGAATATTGATGACATGATTGCAGGTATGACCCCGGAGGTTTATCAGCGTCTGGTAACGGCCGTTGAGCTGGGAAAATGGCCGGACGGTGTGGCGCTCACACCTGAGCAAAAAGAGAACAGTTTGCAGCTGGTGATGCTGTGGCAGGCGCGTCACAATACCGACGCCCAGCACATGACCATCGACACAAACGGTCAGATGGTGATGAAAAGCAAGCGCGAGCTGAAAGAAGAGTTCGGCATCGCGCCGAAGCCGATTGCGACCTTCAAATAAAGCTCCCATGTAGGCCGGGTAAGCGCTAGCGCCACCCGGCACACTACATCTTAGTGCGGGATCCCAAGCGACTCCGCCAGCTGTTTCGCGAGCTGGTTTTCGTCGTCAGCCCCATACTCCCAGAACATGGCGCCAGCCAGACCTTTCTCCTTAATGTAATCCGCTTTGATCGCCACGGATCGCGGGTTCTCATAGGAAATCGCAAACAGCGCCTTCCCGTCGGCGGATTTCACCGACAGCCACGGCACCTTCGCCTGTTCGTCCCAGTGCTCGGTAAAGCGTTTCTGCGGATCGTTCAGCAGCTTGCGGACGATATCGTTGTATTTCACATAGGTATCTTTGGTCAGATCATAGCCAAGCGATTTGAACAGGCCCAGTTCCTGCGGCCCGAAGTAGGGCTGCGTCACCGGATTGTTCTGCGCGTCCGGTTTGCTCCAGTCGATACCCGGTTCAACGGCGCGCTTCGGCACGCGCCCATAGAAACCAATTCCGAGGTTCATCTGCTGCGGCTTCAGCCCGGCGGCCAGATAGTTATTCACCACAAAATCGACGCTGTATTTGTCTGCGGCAGCCACCGTTGGCCAGGCGCTGGAGTCATACAGATTCGCGTTAAAATACTGAGTACCGTACGCCATGTCGTAGGTCATCAGGTTGATGTAATCGAGCAGGGGGGCAATGGCTTTCACATCCATCCAGCTTTTCGGACTTTCCGCATTCGCGCCCACCGCAATCGTGACCAGCTTTTTCTTACCAAACGCGTCACGCATCTCTTTTAACAGCGCGGTGAAATTATCCCGGTCGGCAGGGGTGCTTTCGACAAGTCCCCACGCGCCGTTGACCGGATATTCCCAGTCCAGGTCGATCCCGTCCAGGCCGTATTTACTGACGATCTCCTGCGCGGAGCGAATAAATACCGCGCGACTCTCTTTGGTTGCCGCTGCGCCAGAAAAACCACGCGCCCCCCAGCCGCCAACGGAAAGCAGGACTTTCAGGTTCGGGTTTTGTTTACGAAGCTGAGGAAGCAACGCCAGATCGGATGCCACCTTAGATGATAACCAGATTTGATGCAGTTTTGCCGGATCTTTCAGCGCGGCGTTGGTTTCGTTTTTCTCGTTGTTATAAACCAGACCAAACGAGTAGTTGAGGTGGGTGATCTGGCGGACGTCGAGTTTATTAATATCGCCACCCGGTCCGGCGGTAACATCGCCACCGCCATTGAAGTAACCCACGGACATCAGGGGCGCGGCGGAAGCCAGTGACGCGCAAAGCAAGGGTAATGCTGCCAGCAAGGGCAAACGTTTCATATAATTTCCTCTTTGACTGAATAAAAATAACCACGCCACAGAAAAGGCGTGGCGAAAAAACAGCCTGAAGAGAATAGCATCGCCGTTTCGCTTGTGATGCGAGGGAGTTCACTTTATGGGGATTGGGGAAGAAATGCCGGGTGGCGCTGACGCTTACCCGGTCTACAAAACCAGAGAAAGTAGGCCGGGTAAGGCTAAGCCGTCACCCGGCTAAAAAGCTTACGCCTGCGTCTCCATCCAGTCAGCCAGCGTATACAGCGTTGCGCCTTCTGCGGCCATATCCATAAACGCCTGAGCGCTGTCATGCGGCTGAATATTCACCCCGCGACAGCCGTCGGTGATGACATTCACGGTATAGCCCAACTGGAGCGCATCCAGCACGGTGAACTTCACGCAGTAATCCGTCGCCAGGCCCAGCACAATCAGCTCGGTGATCTCATGGTGGCGCAACCACGCGTCCAGCGCCGTCTTCTGACGATGACCGTTATCAAAGAACGCGCTGTAGCTGTCGATGGTTGGGTTTTCACCTTTGTGGAACACCGCGTCGATGGCCTTCTGGTTCAGCAGCGGATGCAGCTCAGCGCCTTCCGTCTGCTGCACGCAGTGATTGGGCCAGAAGGTTTGCGCCAGCCCGTCCAGTTCGCCCTGGCTGTAAGGCTCAACGTTGTGCTGGCTGGCAAAGCTGCCGTGGTTTGCCGGATGCCAGTCCTGACTCGCCACCACCGCTTCACCACGAGCTTTACACCACTCAATCAGCGAATTCGCGACGTCTACGGTGCTGTCGCCTTCCGCAACGGCCAGCGCACCGCCCGCACAGAAATCATTTTGCAAATCGACCAGTAACAGGGCGCGTTGCTTCATGGGACCTCCTTATTCGTCCGGCGTCAGTTCACCGCGCAGGTTTTGCATCATGGCGCGGCGAATGGAATCAATATCCAGATCCTGACTCAGTAAATAGTGAAGTTTAGTCAGCGTTGCCTCAACGGTCATATCGAAACCACTGATCACGCCAGCGTGCGCCAGGGCATTACCGGTGGCGTAGCCGCCCATATTGACTTTGCCGGACATACACTGGGTGAGGTTGACCACCACAATCCCGCGATCGCTCGCCTCCTGAAGCTCTTTCAGGAATTCACCGTTCTGCGGGGCGTTACCCACACCATAGGAGCGCAGGATCAGCGCCTTCACCGGCTGGCGCAGGAAGTTGCGCACCACGTCGGCGGAAATACCCGGATAAATCGTCACCACGCCGATCGGCTGCGGGGTGATCGGGTGAACGATCAGTTCGCCTGCGGTATTTGGCGCGGGCGGCGTGCCCAGACGACGGATATGGATCCCCGCTTCCAGCAGCGGTTGCAGGTTAGGTGAGGCAAAAGCGTCAAAGCCATCGGCGTGCGCTTTAGTGGTACGGTTCCCGCGGTACAGCCGGTTGTTGAAGAACAGCGTTACCTCGTTGATCGGGTAATTAGCGGCCACGTACAGGGAGTTAAGCAGGTTGATCTGCCCGTCTGAACGCAGTTCCGCCAGCGGGATCTGCGAGCCGGTCACGATGACGGGCTTGCTCAGGTTCTCCAGCATGAAGGAGAGCGCCGAGGCGGTGAACGCCATGGTGTCGGTGCCGTGCAGGATCACGAAGCCGTCGTACTGGTCGTAATGGGCTTTAATATCGTCCGCAATATGCTGCCAGTCTTCCGGCGTCATGTCGGAGGAGTCCATCAGCGGCTCATATTCGTGGATGGTAAAGTCCGGCATTTCCGGACGGTGGAATTCAGGCATCAGCGCCAGCTGGCGCTGTAAGTGGCCGGAAACCGGGATATAGCCATTTTCTGAGCGCTGCATACCGATGGTACCGCCGGTATAGGCGACATAAATTGATTTCTTCTGCATGGTAATGAGTTCTTGTTCTTCAAAAGAAAAAATCCCCTCTTCACGGGAAGAGGGGACGGTTTTTAACGCACGTTCGCACAGGTCAGGCAAAACGCGTAGCGGCTTTGTGGATCATTAAAGGCTGCGAGCTTGTCGCTCTCTGCTCTCATGGCTTTCGCCGCGGTCGCCACCGGCGCCGGCAGATAAGCCTGAAGCGCGTCCGGCAGCATGGCACGAACGGAGCCGGACATGCTGTCCATGACCATATCGAAGAACGTTGGTTCGTCCTGATAATAGTCCACGTGCCACTGCTTGAGCTTCGCCAGCTCCGCCGCTTTCTTCACGGCGTCGTCGAAGTCACCCAGGCTGTCTACCAGGCCGTTGCTCTTCGCGTCCTGGCCGGTCCAGACGTGGCCCTGAGCGATCTGGTCAATCTGATCGGGCGTCTTTTTACGGGAGTCCGCAACCAGCGTGATGAAACGTTTATAGCCACTCTCAATGCTGAGCTGCATCATCTCAGACACCTCAGGCGGCAGGGATTTGGTGACGGACACATCCGCCAGCGGCGAGGTGGAAACGCCGTCGGTGTGGACGCCGAGATAATCCAGGCTGTTCTCTACGGTGTTGATCACGCCGAAGATGCCAATCGAGCCGGTCAGCGTGCTTGGGTTAGCCACAATGTAGTTGGCTGGCGTCGAGATCCAGTAGCCCCCGGAAGCCGCCATGCCGCCCATCGATACCACTACCGGCTTGCCCGCGGCGCGCGCGGCGGCCAGTTCAGCACGGATCACTTCAGAGGCGCTGACGCTGCCGCCAGGGCTGTTCACCCGCAGGACAATCGCCTTCACTTTCGGATCCAGGCGCGCATCGCGGATCTGCGACGCGGTGGTGTCCCCGCCGACGTTCCCCGGCGTTTCTTCGCCATCCATAATGGCCCCGTTAGCAAACACCACGGCGATGCTGTCACCACTGTCGTCCGGCTTTTTCGCGGCGTAGTCATACATGCTGATGGCGCTGTAGTTTTTATCCTCTTTACTCCAGCCGAACTGTTTGGTCAGCGCTTTTTCAATTTCAGCGCTGGAACCCAGCTGATCGACCAGTTTGTTATCAAGCGCGTATTTCGCTGTATCGCCGTCCACCTTGCGCAGGCCGTCCAGCACGCCGCGCGCGCCCGGGAAGACCTGCTCAGCGGTAATCTGACGGTTAGCGGCAATGGTGCCGAGGTAGTTCTGCCACAGCTCGCCAATCCAGCGGCTGTCCGCTTCACGGGCGGCAGGGGACATATCATCGCGGATAAACGGCTCCACGGCGGATTTATAGGTCCCGACGCGGAAGACGTGGGTGGTGACCTTCAGCTTGTCGAGCAGCGATTTGTAGTACAGACCGTTAGTGGCAAAGCCATGCAGATCGACCGTGCCCTGTGGCGACAGCCAGATCTTATTGGCAAAGCTCGCCAGATAATATTGTCCCTGGGTGTAGCTGTCGCCAATGGCAATAACCGGTTTACCGCTGTCGCGGAATTCGCGCAGCGCTTTACCGATGTACTGCATTGACGGCTGATCGGCGCCGGCAAAATCTTTCATGTCCAGCACGATACCGGTAATGTTACGATCGTCTTTAGCCTGACGGATGGTGTCGACGATATCAAACAGGGAGTTTTCCTGAAGACGGTCTGACGTTGCGCCGAACAGCTGGCGACCAATCACGCCCAGACGGTTGCTGGTCGATGGCTTATCAACAATCACCCCGGTGATATCGAGTAACAGCGCGCCGCGCGTCGAATGCTGCGACTGGTTTGCATTGCTGATATGCATCCAGATACCTGCGCATACCAGGACCAGGAAGATGAAGAAGATGTTCATCACCAGGTTGCGGACGAAGTTGAGCAGTCGCCACGTCCATTTAAAGAAACCGGCAAAGATTCGCCAAAGGGTTCGCATGTATTCTCCCTAACCAGAAAAGGACTGTTTCCGTCGCCACGGGACGGTAATGTGCGGTTATCGTAATGACCCAACCGCCACTTGTCAGCAGGAATCGCCTGCCACGCTGTAACAAATTCTGCTGTCGTGTTAATTTTGTGAGTAAATTTCATGAAAGGAGTTAACCAATGGACGCACTTGAACTGCTTGTTAACCGTCGTAGCGCTTCCCGCCTGGCCGAACCGGCACCCGTCGGCGAGCAGCTGGAAAACATTCTGCGTGCCGGAATGCGTGCGCCGGACCATGGCACATTGCAGCCGTGGCACTTCTTTATCATTGAAGGCGAAGGGCGCGACCGCTTCAGCCAGCTGCTGGAGCAGGGGGCTGTTGCCGCAGGCCAGGATGAGAAGGGGATTGATAAAGCCCGCAACGCGCCGTTCCGTGCGCCGATGATCATCGCGGTAGTCGCAAAATGTCAGGCCGATCATAAAGTGCCGGTCTGGGAGCAGGAGATGTCTGCCGGTTGCGCGGTAATGGCAATGCAGATGGCCGCCGTCGCGCAGGGCTTTAACGGCATCTGGCGTACCGGGCCGCTGACCGGGAGCACCGCCGTGCGGGAAGGTTTCTCCTGCGGCGAACAGGATAAAATTGTCGGCTTCCTCTATCTCGGCACCCCGCAGCTTAAAGCTTCCAGCACCATTAGCGTGCCGGACACCACGCCTTTCGTCAGCCGTTTTTAATCACCCGCGCTAAACTGTCTGGATTCTGAGCATCCGCCGCAGAATTCAGACAGTCATACTTACCTCTTTATGGAATGAGCGCTACCATAGCGCGATTGAGATGACAGGAGACGTCCATGAGCGAGCAAACCATTCGTTTAACGCAATACAGCCACGGAGCCGGTTGCGGTTGTAAAATTTCCCCCAAAGTGCTGGAGACCATCCTGCACAGTGAGCAGGCGAAGTTTGTCGACCCGAACCTGCTTGTCGGTAACGAAACGCGTGACGATGCAGCGGTTTATGACCTGGGTAACGGCACCAGCATTATCAGCACCACTGATTTCTTTATGCCGATCGTCGACAACCCGTTCGACTTCGGGCGCATTGCGGCCACCAACGCCATCAGCGATATCTTTGCGATGGGCGGTAAACCGATTATGGCGATCGCCATTCTGGGCTGGCCGATTAACACCCTCCCGCCGGAGATTGCCCGCGACGTGATCGAAGGCGGACGCTTTGCCTGCCAGCAGGCGGGTATTGCCCTGGCCGGTGGTCACTCTATCGATGCGCCGGAGCCGATTTTCGGCCTGGCCGTCACCGGCGTAGTGCCGACCGAGCGCGTGAAGCGCAACAGCACGGCGCAACCGGGCTGCAAACTGTTCCTCACTAAGCCGCTGGGCATTGGCGTACTGACCACTGCCGAGAAGAAATCCCTGCTGAAGCCCGAGCATATCGGTCTGGCAACGGAAGTGATGTGCCAGATGAACCTCGCCGGTGCGGCATTCGCCAATATCGACGGCGTGAAGGCCATGACCGACGTGACCGGTTTTGGTCTGCTGGGGCACCTCTCTGAAGTCTGTCAGGGCGCGGGCGTGCAGGCGCAGGTCTGGTATCAGGATGTGCCGAAGCTGCCGGGCGTGGAAGAGTACATTGCTCAGGGCGCAGTGCCGGGCGGGACGCAGCGCAACTTCGCCAGCTACGGCCATTTAATGGGCGAAATGCCGGAAGCGTGGCGTAACCTGCTGTGCGATCCGCAAACCTCCGGCGGCCTGCTGCTGGCGGTGACGCCGGAAGCTGAAGCTGACGTTCAGGCGACGGCTGCCGAGTTTGGCATCACCCTGACGGCCATTGGTGAGCTGGTGACCGCCCGCGGTGGTCGCCCGATGATTGAGATCCGTTAATTCGATGCGGTTGTTTATTGCCGAAAAGCCGAGTCTGGCGCGTGCCATCGCCGATGTGCTGCCCAGGCCGCATCGCAAAGGCGACGGCTTTATCGAATGCGGTAACGGGCAGGTGGTCACCTGGTGTATCGGTCACCTGCTTGAACAGGCGCAGCCGGATGTCTACGACAGCCGCTACGCCCGCTGGAATCTCAACGATCTACCGATTGTGCCGGAAAAGTGGCGTCTCCAACCGCGTCCTTCCGTCACCAAACAGCTCAACGTCATTAAGCGCTTCCTGCATGAGGCGACAGAAGTGGTCCACGCGGGTGACCCGGACAGGGAAGGGCAACTGCTGGTCGATGAAGTGCTGGACTACCTGGAGCTGGCGCCGGAAAAGCGCCAGCAGGTGCAGCGCTGCCTGATCAACGACCTCAACCCTCAGGCGGTAGAGCGGGCCATTTCACGCCTGCGCGCCAACAGCGAATTTATTCCCCTGTGTGTCTCCGCGCTGGCGCGTGCCCGTGCGGACTGGCTATATGGGATCAACATGACCCGCGCCTACACCATTCTCGGGCGCAACGCGGGTTATCAGGGCGTACTCTCCGTCGGTCGTGTCCAGACACCGGTGCTGGGGCTGGTGGTGCGTCGCGACGAAGAGATCGAAAATTTCGTCGCCAAAGACTTCTTCGAAGTCAAAGCGCATATCGTCACGCCGAAAGACGAACGCTTTACCGCCGTCTGGCAGCCAAGCGATGCCTGTGAGTCATATCAGGACGAAGAGGGACGGCTGCTGCATCGCCCGCTGGCGGAGCACGTGGTCAACCGCATTACCGGCCAGCCCGCAATCGTCACCAGCTATAACGACAAACGGGAAACGGAGCCCGCACCGCTGCCGTTCTCCCTTTCGGCGTTGCAGATTGAGGCGGCTAAGCGCTTTGGTCTTAGCGCGCAGAACGTGCTCGATATCTGCCAGAAGCTCTACGAGACTCATAAGCTTATCACCTATCCGCGTTCGGACAGCCGCTATCTGCCGGAAGAACACTTCGCCGGACGCCACTCGGTGATGAATGCCATTGGCGTCCATGCGCCGGATCTGTTGCCGCAGCCGGCGGTAAACCCGGATACCCATAACCGCTGCTGGGACGATAAAAAAGTCGATGCTCACCACGCGATAATCCCGACGGCGCGCACCAGCAACGTCAACCTGACCGACAACGAAGCAAAGGTCTATAACCTGATCGCACGTCAGTATCTGATGCAGTTCTGCCCGGACGCGGTGTTCCGCAAGTGCGTTATTGAACTGGAGATTGCCAAAGGCAAATTTATCGCCAAAGCGCGTTTCCTCGCGGAAGCGGGCTGGCGCACGCTGCTCGGCAACAAAGAACGTGACGAAGAGAACGACGGCACGCCGCTGCCGGTCGTGGCCAAAGGCGACGAACTGCTGTGCGAGAAGGGCGAAGTGGTTGAACGACAAACCCAGCCGCCGCGCCACTTCACCGATGCGACGCTGCTGTCGGCCATGACCGGCATCGCCCGTTTTGTGCAGGATAAAGATCTGAAGAAGATCCTGCGCGCCACCGACGGTCTGGGTACGGAGGCGACCCGCGCGGGAATTATCGAATTACTGTTCAAGCGTGGTTTCCTTGAGAAGAAGGGGCGTTACATCCACTCAACAGAGCCGGGACGGGCGCTCATCCACTCCCTCCCTGAACTGGCGGCCAGACCGGACATGACCGCGCACTGGGAGTCGGTGCTGACGCAGATCAGCGAAAAGCAGTGCCGTTATCAGGACTTTATGCAGCCGCTGGTGGGGACGCTTTATCAGCTGATCGATCAGGCGCGCAGTACGCCAGTGAAGCGATTCCGGGGAATGGTCGCCCCGGGCGGCGGGGCGAAGAAACCGTTCAAAAAGAAGAAAAGCGCAGCCAAAAATACAACCGCTTAAACCGTAGGCCGGGTAAGGCGAAGCCGCCACCCGGCAAGAAGGGTGGCGTTTACTCGTTCAGTGCGCCATAGATCTGATCGACAATCCATCCATATGTTGCCGCAGGTAAGGTCCCGCTGACAAAAACATTCGGATTCATTTTAGGATCAGCGACGGGGGAGTGTGGTCGGTTGCCCAGAATGACAATCGCCATACGTTTTACGGGATCAATGGCGGTGAGCGTGCCTGTCCAGCCCGTATGCCCATAGGTTTGAGGGCTTGCCAGTACGCCAAAGGTTGGGGTCATAGAGGAATTACCGTTAACCCTCCAGCCCAGTCCAAAGGTGACATCTGCTGCCGAGCTACGGGTAAACTCATCTACTGTACTCTGATCAAATAACGTAACGTTGCCATAATGCCCCCCGTTAAGCATGGTCTGCATCAGCACGGCAATATCATGTGTATTTGAGAACAGACCTGCGTGACCTGAAACGCCCTCCATGGAATACCATGCCTTTTCATCATGAACCTGGCCCCAGAGGGTAGTGGTACGAATATTCGGAAAACTGATTACACCATCCCGGGTGTTACCGTTAAGTTCGGTGGCGGCAATTTGCTGTTGCTTAAAGCCTTTTAACAGAGGGTTAAACACCGTGTGCTTCAGGCCGAGCGGCTGGTAAATATGTTTCTCAACATACACATCAAGCGGCATTGCGGTAACGGACTCGATGATAAATCCGAGGATCATGTAATCGACGTCGCTGTAGACATGTTTTGTACCTGGCGAATAATCAAGCGGCGTTCGCTTAATCATCTCCAGCGTGGTCTGTTTATCCTGAGAGTAGAGGCTGCCTGCAACACGCTTGTTTGGATATTGCGGATCGGCCGGGAAGCCGGCGGTATGATGCAAAATATCAATAATTCGCAGGGCATCTTTTCCTTTAATCTTCTCTGTGAGTTGATCTGTGAATCCGGGTATGTATTTCGTGACCCGATCGTTGACATTAATTTTGCCTTCGTAAACCAACTTCTGAAGCGCGAAATTCGTGGCGTACATTTTTGTGTTGGAAGCCAGATCGTACATTGTCTCTGTTGTCGCGCGTAGCGGATTACCCATCAAATGGGAGTCGTCGTATTTTTTTGCATAACCCCAAGCTTTTTGAAAGACGATATGATTGTCTTTTATCACGACGACGTTCATACCCGGATACCCGGCGTTGATCTGATCCTGAATCCAGCTATCCAGTTTTTTCAGTTTATCGATATTAAAGCCCACGCTTTCCGGTTGTGCATTCGTCAGAACCGGATAGTTGTTCGCAAAAACAGAAGCCGATAAAGCAAGTAAAGAGGCAAAAAAAGCATGTCGTTTCATGGTTGATCCCTCAATGTAAATCCACATTCTTGCAACCAAAAAGAAGGGTTATAATAAAACCGCATACCCAGGAAATCACTATACCTACACCATAAACTGCAATAGCTGGAAATATACCTTTTGCTGAGGTCATAAGCGGCAAAGCTACCAGGCCAGATGGCCCGAACGCGCTGTTCAGGCCGACCGGGAGCCCTAACCATGCAATAGTTCCAATGAATAACCCGCCTGCTGCGCCGCCTATACAGGCCGTAATAAAAGGCTTCATCCGTGGTAGGGTAACGCCATAAATAAGCGGCTCACCGACACCCAATATACCAGGGATGATTGCTCCCCGAATTTGTGTACGCAGCGTGGAAGAAACGTCTGCTTTCCAGTATAACGCCAGCGCGGCACCTACTTGTCCAGCTCCAGCCATTGAGAGGATGGGGAAAAGAGAATTAAACCCCTGAGAGTCCATTAACGCGAGATAAACAGGAATAAATCCCTGATGAACGCCAAATACCACAGCAATCAGGAAAACGCCTGCCAGTACAGCGCAGCCCAACGGATTACTGTTAAGGTGTATAAACAGCCAGGACATCCCCTGAAACAGCCAGACACCAATGGGCATGATCACAATATATGTCAATACAGCGGTGAAAATGAGTGTCAGCATCGACGTTAAAATCATGTCCAGCTCATCGGGAATAACGTTTCTTATAACGCGCTCGATCTTCGCTCCGGCCCATGCTGCCAGCAGCACGCCGATGATATTTCCGCGCGGGTCGATAGTGAGACCAAAAAAATCCTGTAGTCCGGAATAATAGCCTACTGTGGCTGACGGGTTATAACCCAGAATAAACAGTGCCGCGATGATTGCACCGTTTACGCCAGTACCGCCGAATGCCTTTTGCGCATTGTATCCCACTAAAATCACAAGAAAGGTGAAGAGTCCTTTACTAAAAATTTTCAAGAAATTTAGCGCATCAGGGAGTGTTCCTTTAGCTTCTGGCGCAATATGCATTAACGTCCCTAACAACGTGGCGATACCGAGCATCAAACCTGACGCGATAAAGCCCGGAATCAGGGGAGTAAAGATAGTGGCAAAGTTTGCCAGGAATTGTTGCAAAGATGATTGCTGCTTACTCTTGAGCTGACTTTTGTTTTCATCGGCTATTGCATGCAAATCTTTTTTGTCTAGCAGATTATTCATGCTATCTGCCGCTCTCTGCGCTTTACCAACGCCAAAAATGACCTGCACTTCGTTGCCGTTTATAACAACACCACTGATACTCTCTGAGAGTTGTTCTTTCACATGGTGTGCTATTAACGTTGTATCCGCCACTTTCAGACGCAAGCGGGTCATGCAATTGCCACAATGCAGAATGTTGTTTTTGCCACCTGCCAGAACAATAATTTTCGCGAGTAGATCGGTGCTAATATGTTTAGACATTATTTCGCTTCCTTAGAAATGGCCGCCCGTATATAACCCCCGTTTTTCAACAGCAACGCTTGGGCGTCATCGGCGGAACACTGACTCAAAATCATTACAATGGCTGATTTACAGTTTCGGTGTGATTGCTTCAACGCATTTTCTGCATCGCGCCGTGAGCAGGCAGTAGCATCGGTAACGATCTTAATTTGCCGTTCAAAGAGCTTTCGGTTAGAAGCGACAACATCAACCATCAAATTGCCATACACTTTTCCCATTTTTATCATTAAACAGGTTGAAAGCATGTTGAGGATCAGCTTTTGCGCGGTCCCGGCTTTCATACGCGAGGATCCCGTTATCACTTCTGAGCCTACAACAGGCGTTATGGCAACACTGGCGTATTCAGCAATTTCACTGCCGGGGTTACATGCTATGGAAATAACATTGCAACCTATTACATTGCGTGCGTGCGCTAGCGCGGACACGACATATGGCGTACGTCCACTTGCAGCAATACCCACGACAGTATCAGCCACAGAGAAGTCAATAGCGGTCAGGTCGTGAATTGCCGCCTGGCGGTTATCTTCAGCCCCCTCTACGGCTTTCAGGATTGCAGTATGACCACCGGCAATAATTCCCTGCACCAGTTCGCTTTTTACGCCATAGGTTGGCGGACATTCACTGGCATCAAGGATCCCTAATCGTCCGGAGGTGCCTGCGCCAACATAGATTAAGCGACCGCCCTTTGCGACGGCTTTAGCGATTAACTCCACAGCGGCTGCAATATCAGGTAAACACTTTTCTACCGCGAGGGCCACTTTTTGATCCTCCGCATTGATCACCCTGCACATTTCAACTGTGCCTAGTCGGTCAATTTCCATAGATGCTGGATTAGCGTTTTCAGTCACCATCTTGCTCAAATCTAAATTCATATTAATCTCTTAATTATTTAACAACCATTTCATGAATGAGAGTTTCTGTTTATCAGGTAAGCCAAGATAGGCCGATTTAACCTGATCAAGGTTATCTGTGCTGTCTTGTTTTATACCGTCGATTTGATTTTTATCCTCAGCGAGGAATGACCTGAAATCAGAAAAAATGTTAATGCTCTCTGGGAAAACTTTTTCCATGGTAAAGGGGATGGTAGTATCATTGGCCTTCAGCATAAATTGTGGATTGCGAGCCTGGTCTATAACCTCCTTTTCATCGATGACCTTCGGGGTGGTAAGTATGAGTTTTTCTCTGCCGCTATAGTTAAATGTAAATATATAAGGTGCTGAGGTCATTCGCCCTTTACCTTGATTGACGGATTCCGGATTGACGGAACTATCGAATTTAATAACAAGCTTTTGCTCGCCGTCTGGTAGAGTCAGACTCTTTGAAAAGAGAGATAGCTTCGAATCTTTAGCGGCCAGAACAACAATGTTTTCACCCAAGTCAAGTGTGACTCTGGCGCATGCAAAGCTCGACATAAAAAATAATAATAGTAATGCTTTCATAGATAACCCCTGTAAATAAGAGTAAACGCTATACCCTTATATAAGGCGACGTAGAGTGCCTGATTAGCATTTAAAATTCATAGCGTAATCCGAGGTGGAAATAGTCATCTGCCGGGTCGCTACCACCAAAAGAAACGTTGTCGCCAGTAACCCTGTTGGTGCCGGCTTCACCATTGCGCCAGGAATACGAGGCATAAACTGAGCTTTTTGCGGTGGCTTTGTACTGAACTTCAAAGGTCGCATCTCGAAGCTTAAGTCCGTCACCGTCATGATTTTCTAAATGACGATAGCCAGTCCGGAGCCACCATTCAGGCGTCAGCGACCAGACAATTGTTGCTTCGTAATCTTTATCAGTGCTGTCCGGACGGCCATCAAGATACTCAACAGTATCTTCGGAATAGAGTAGACCAAACATAAAATCACCCAAATAATAACGAGTACCTACTCCCCACATCTGGTATTTATCAGCATCATCATCAGATTGCGCAGAGGTCTCATCATGACTGGCCTGCGATTGCTGCACGGCGATAACAGGCTGAAGCTTGCCCGCAAAGCCGAGATCGAGTGTATAACGCAGAGCAGTATTTATGCCGTAATCAAGGTCAGATGAATTATTGCCAATAATCCACGCACTGGATACGTCAAGATTTCCTAACGTATTCTGGTACTGTATGGTGCCATCCTGGCGGAAAACCTGAACAGCGGTGGGATCGATAAAATTTGCCTGGCGGGCCATAGCAACGTCTGACGAGGCAAATACATCACCAATGTCTGTAAACATAATCAGGCCGGATGAAACGCGTCCTGCTGTGATTTTACCGTACTCGGCGAAGTCAACGCCTGCCCAGACATATCGTGCGGTCAAATCGTCTGGGTCCTCCGCTTTGATATTGTTTGCGTATTCGGCTGCATTCACCTGGTATTGTGTAAAACCAATCACGGCAAATTTGTCATCAATCATCTGGCGTGCCGAGAAACCAATTCGACCATCAAAATCGCCTGAAACGTCACCTGTTTTTTTATCTGATACGTTAAAACCAAGGCGCCCGTAAAGGTCAATGTTAGAGCCATCGTTAGCCTGATAAATGACGGCTGCATGGCCTGAAGAAGCAAGTGTAATTAATAACCAGGATAAATGTTTCAGTCCATTTCTCATAAATAAATCCTATTCTTAGTAGAGTGGTATGATGTTTGTTCGCGGGAATTGTTGATCGTTTTAAATTCATTTTAAATGGAATCATAAATTCCTTTTAAATGTTTGTGATGACTGTCAAAATTTATATTCGAGGTTTTGATCGTTATGTGTTGTATTTATCTTTAAGAGAGAATATATTGCTTTTTTAGATGTTATAGGGGTGATTTATGAGTTATTTGAAAAAAATAAGAATGGATTATAATAATTATACTGATACAGAGAAGAAAATTGCTCTATACATCATCAATCATCTTGATGCTTTCAAAGGATGTTCTTCCCACTCAATCGCGCTAGCATTGTGTGTCGCCCAATCATCTATTTCAAAGTTTGCCAAAAAACTCGGTGCTCACGGCTTCGCCGATCTAAAATTGATGCTGATAGAAGAATACAGCAGAGAAAAAAGTGCAAAAGCTGATTATAGCCTTCACAGTACTATTCATAGTTCTGACCCTTTAAATGTAATAGCTGATAAGTTAATTGCAGAAAAAGTTCATGCATTAAGAGAAACGACAGTAAATATGGATTTTGTAAAACTGGAAAAGATAATAGGAATAATAGATAAGGCGAGGCATATACAAATTGTTGGTCTCGGAGGCTCTGCGCTGGCTGCAAAAGATCTCGCTTTTAAATTATTAAAAATTGGCTATCGTGTAACATGTGAGATTGACACACATGTGCAAATATCTGTTGCTCAGGCTTTGAATAAAGATGATATACAAATTTCCTTGTCTTACTCAGGTAAGAAAAAGGAGATATTGATCGCCGCAGAAGCGGCAAAAGAGAAAGGCGCGAAGATCATAGCTATAACATCACTGGCAAATAATCCTTTGCGGGAGAGGGCTGATTATATTCTGGAGACGGTATCGAACGAAGATGAATGGCGCAGCTCATCGATCTCTTCCCGAACTGCCCAAAATTGTATAACAGATTTGTTATTTGTCGGACTGCTACAGCGCAATGACAGGCACTCACTCAACATGATAGAGCGCAGCCGTGAACTTATTAACCGGCTTGAGTAATGACCCGGTAACGCTAACGCTTACCGGGCCTACAAGGGCGAGAATGCAGCGAAACTAAATCACACCCTGTCCGATCATCGCATCGGCCACCTTCACGAACCCGGCGATATTCGCCCCGCGCACGTAGTTAGTTTGCGAGGCCTCGCCGCCGTACTCCACGCAGGCGTGATGAATATCGAGCATGATGTGGTGCAGACGGGCATCCACTTTCTCTGCCTTCCAGCCCATTCTCGCGGCGTTTTGCGCCATTTCCAGACCGGATGTTGCCACGCCGCCAGCGTTCGCCGCCTTGCCTGGCGCAAACAGTACGCCCGCGTCCAGGAACAGGTCGGTCGCTTCAATGGTGGTGGGCATATTTGCCCCTTCCGCTACCGCTTTCACGCCATTGCTAATCAGCGTCCGGGCGGCATCCACGTCCAGTTCGTTTTGCGTCGCGCACGGCAGGGCAATATCCACCGGCACGCCCCACGGCTGTTTACCTTCCAGATAGGTCAGGCCAAATTCACGGGCATAATCCGCTACCCGACCGTCACGGCTGGCTTTGATTTCGCACATACGCGCCAGTTTTTCTGCCGTAAAGCCAGCTTCATCCACCACGGTACCGCTGGAATCGGAGGCGGTCACCACGCGCGCGCCAAACGCCATCGCTTTCTCGATAGCGTACTGCGCCACGTTGCCGGAGCCGGAGACCGCCACGCGCATCCCCTCGAAGCTCAGCCCGTGACGCTTAAGCATCGCTTCGGTGAAATAGACCAGACCATAACCCGTCGCTTCCGGGCGAATCAGGCTACCGCCAAACGACAGACCTTTGCCGGTAAAGACGCAGGCGCTGTTGTTGGAGAGCTTTTTCATCATCCCGGCCATAAAGCCCACTTCACGCCCCCCCACGCCGATATCCCCGGCAGGAACGTCGGTGTCCGGCCCAAGGTGGCGATAGAGCTCAGTGACCAGCGCCTGGCAGAAACGCATCACTTCGCCTTCGCTCTTGCCTTTCGGATCGAAATCACTCCCGCCTTTACCGCCGCCCATCGGCAGGGTAGTGAGCGCATTTTTAAAGGTCTGCTCGAAGCCGAGGAATTTCAGAATCGACAGGTTCACCGAGGGGTGGAAGCGCATCCCGCCCTTAAACGGCCCAATGGCGGAGTTAAACTGCACGCGCCACGCGCGGTTGACCTGCACCTGATTGCGGTCGTCCACCCACGCCACGCGGAACTGGATGACGCGCTCCGGCTCTACCAGACGTTCAAGCAGCGCCATCTGACGGTAACGCGGATTTTCCTCAAGGAAGGGCCACAGGGTGGTCATGACTTCACGAACGGCCTGGGCAAACTCGCTTTGGTGCGGGTCGCGCTGCTGAACATGGGCAAGAAAGCTTTCCAGAGAGCGTGTCTGATCCATAGATATAAGAACCTCTTATAATAATTTATGCGTGTGGCGTAGATGTTTTGTGTCGTTTTTTTGACTATACCACCCGCACCGCTTTGAGAGGCAAGCAGAAATTTATGCCGCAAGGGAAATTAATGACAGGGCGCGCGTCATAACCAAAAGCGATTACGAGATAAATTAAAGATCCCGTCCGGATCGACCGTTATAGATATAAACGATGCAAAGGAAATAAAGTCTATGAACCGTTACGCAATGGCCGCGTTATGTTTGATGGTGTCCGCCGGGGCACAGGCTGACCGCATTCGCCCGGATGTCGAGGTCAACGTGCCGCCAGAGGTTTTTAGCGCTGGCGGCCAGCGTGCGCAGCCGTGTAATCAGTGCTGTATCTATCAGGATCAAAACTATTCCGAAGGCGCAGTAGTCAGGGCAGATGGCGTGCTGTTGCAGTGCCAGCGTGATGAACGCACCCTCAGTACAAATCCGCTGGTCTGGCGTCGCGTAAAAGAATAAACGCTTCCAGCAGCGGTATATCCGCCGGGGCTAAAGCATACGTGAACGCGTCTTCTGGCGTGCACCATACCAGCGCCGAGTGATAATGCGCCTTCAGCTGACCGCTAAATTCAGGCACATGCCAGGCGTGGAGGTGAATCAGCCGCTGCGACACCTCCCGCTGGTGGCTTGCCACATACCGCGCGGGCACGGCTTCAATGCCGAGTTCTTCGCGCAGTTCGCGGATCAGCGCTTCCGGCTGGGTCTCACCGGCTTCAACCTTCCCGCCCGCAAATTCCCACATTCCTGGCTGATCGGCATGTTCGGGACGCTGCGCCAGCAAAATCTTGCCCTCTTTTTCGAGGATGGCCGCAACCACATCGAGTGTTTTCAGCATGTTCGTCAATAATTAATAGCGAAAAACGACATATTATCGTGCCCTTCCAAAGAGTCCAGTCATCAGGAGAATCAGGTGAAAGAGACATCCGCCTGGGTTGCGCCCATGGAAACCCTTCCCGTCAGCCTCAGCCCCATCGCCGCCATGCAGAAAAAACACTTCGGCGCGGTGCTGAACCCCACGCGCTGGTGGGGGCGTATGCCGCGTCTTTTCTGGCTGGTGGCGCTGTTTGTCGGCTATCTGGAGCGGCGCAATGCGCGATTGACCCCGGTTCTGCGATCGCTGCTAATGACGCGGATCTCGCAGATCTGCCACTGCGCATTTTGTATTGATGCCAACAGCCTGCGTCTGGCCGAGCGGAGCGGGGCGCTGGATAAAGTGCAGGCCGTCAGCGACTGGCAAAATTCCACCCTGTTCAGCGAAGAGGAGCGCGCGGCGCTGGCCTATGCGGAAGCGGTCACCGCCACGCCACCTCAGGTGGATGAAAATATCAAAAGTCTGCTGAAGCGCCACTTTACGGAAGAGACCATCACCGAAATGACGGCTCTGATTGCCTTTCAGAATCTTTCCGCCCGCTTTAACGCCGCGCTGGATATTCCGGCTCAGGGGCTGTGCGCCACGTTTAAAGGTAAACCGCATGCTGGATAAACATCTGCACCCCCGGCTGAAACCCGGGTTAAATCAGCTGGCCGCCGCGCTGGATAAACCGTTTATCACGCCTGATGGCTTAACGCTCGCCGGGTTTGCGATTGGCGTGCTGGCGTTACCGTTTCTGGCGCTGGGCTGGTATCCGGCGGCGCTGATCGCCATTGTGCTGAACCGGCTGCTGGATGGTCTGGACGGCGCGCTGGCGCGTCGCCGTGGCCTGACGGACGCGGGAGGATTTCTTGATATCGCCCTCGACTTCCTGTTTTACGCCCTGGTGCCGTTTGGCTTTGCGCTGGCCGCTCCGGCTGATAACGCGATCGCCGCCGCCTGGCTGCTGTTCGCTTTTATGGGGACGGGCAGCAGTTTTCTGGCCTTTGCCGCGCTGGCGGGGAAGCATGATATCGACAACCCCGGCTATGCGCACAAGTCGCTTTATTACATTGGGGGTTTAACGGAAGGAACGGAGACCATCGCGCTGTTTGCGCTGTGCTGCCTGTTTCCGGCGCATTTCGCGCTGTTTGCCTGGACGTTTGGCGCGTTGTGCTGGCTGACCACCACAACGCGCATCTGGAGCGGTTATATCACGCTGAAATCACTTCCCCGCTAGCGTGCGCTCTCCGGTCCGCGCTCCCCGGTGGAGACCGGGTTCTGCGGATGGCTGCTCCATTCGTACCAGCCGCCGTCGTAGACGGCAACGTTCTGCCAGCCCATGGCGCGGGCGTACATAAAGGCTTCAGACGCGCGCCAGCCGGTACCACAGTAAAACGCAACGTGCTGCTCCGGCAGGATATTCCACGTTTTCCACATGGCGGCAATATCATCGGCGCTATGCATGGTGCCATCCGGATTGTGGAAATCTTCCATGTGGGTCGCGTCGCTGCCCGCATGGCCCCAGCGCGCACCGGCAATTTCACCTTTTGGCTTGATATAGCTGTAGCCGCTGGTTAAACCGATAAACTCTGGCCAGGAACGAATGCTCACCAGCGAGGCGTCCTGACGGTGCAGCATTCCCCGGGCCTGCTCCATATCCACCATCAGCCGGGGCTGGCCCGGGATCGGCGCGCCAAAATCAGGGGCTGGCTTCACCTTTGCAGGCGTTCCGCGCTCAACGGGCAGGCTGGCGTCGGACCACGCCTTCCAGCCGCCATCCAGAATTCGCACATCCTTCACGCCCGCGTAGAGCATGATCTGCGCCACGCGCGCGGCGGCATACACGTCGCGACCGTACAGAATGACGGTGGTATCGTGACGGATCCCGTGCTTCGCCAGCATCGCTTTCAGCTTTTCGTCAGAGACCTTATTCCACAGCGGTTCGCTTTCCACTTCATTGGTGTCGATATAGCCCGCACCGGGAATGTGGCTCAGGAGATAAAGCTTCGGCGCACCCCAGCCAGCCTCGATCACCTTCCATTCTCCGGCTGGTGCGGCGGTAACGGGTTTGCCCTGCTGCAACTGGCGGATCCACTGCGGATAAACCAGCTGTTCGAAATGCGCCAGACGTTGCAGACGGTCGGATTGTTGCAGGGCATCGCTCAGGGTGGAGACGTGGGTAAAGCCCGCTTTCTCCAGCCGCGTTTTGACGGTCTGGTTGTCATCATCGTTGCCATAGAGCGCAACTGGCATGTCTGGCGTAAGCCGATGTTGTTTTGCCCAGCCGCTGAGCTGTTCATCGCTCATTGCCCCAAGCCAGCTGGCAGAGAGATTAAGCGCGGCGGGTTCATGCCCGGACGTTCCGCTCAGGGTCTGCGGCCAGCCGTTATAGAACGCACTGACGCGCGTATCAATTACCGCGCCGTTTTGCGCCTGGAGCTGGTCCAGCGTGAGGGAGTGGGGCATATCAGCCGCCGTGGAGGAGAGTGAGGCGAGGCCGCAGAGCAGGGCCAGCGCGGTCAGTTGAGAAACACGTTTCATCGAAAAACCTGACGTCATTAAAAGAGGGGGGCATTGTCGTCTCTCCTGAAGCCAAAAACATTGCGTTAGCACATTATTGCCAGCGAGAAATCTCAATCACCTCGCCGCCGGGCGGAATATCGTCCTCATCATGCGTGACCAGCACCACCGGGATCCTGCGCTGGCGAGTAACCTCGAATACCCACGCCCGGAATGAGGCGCGCAGCGTTTTATCCAGTCGACTGAACGGCTCGTCGAGCAGCAATGCCTGCGGCTGGGCGAGAAGAGCGCGCAACAGGCTGACCCGGGCGCGCTCGCCGCCGGACAGGGTCGCCGGATCGCTGGCGTAGTGGTTTGCCAGCCCGGCAGTGTCCAGGGCCTGTTCTACCGCGTTGCGGCGGGCGCGCCCGACGATGTGCGCCGGCAGCGCCAGCATCAGGTTTTGCCCCACGCTGAAGGCGTCAAACAGCAGGGCATCCTGAAACAGAATGCCGATCCCGCGCGTTTCCACGGGGAGCATATCGCAGCGGCGATCGTTCAGCCATAGCTCGCCGTGCGCCTTAAAATCAGCGGATAACGCCCCCACCATCCAGGCGAAAAGGGTCGATTTCCCGCTCCCGGAGGGCCCCATCAGCGTGACAATCTCCCCCGCCGGGACGCGGAAGTTGACCTCACGGAAGAGTGGCGCAATGGTGAGATTTTTCACGTTCAGCATTAACGTAATCCTTGTCTGTGACGGCCCACGAGCCGGGAGAGCAGCGCGGCAAGGGCAAATACGCTGCTGCTCAACAGCAACAGACCCAGCGCCCGGCTGGCGAGGATCGGAATGCTGCCGCCGCTGCTGAGGGCGACCGCCTCCGTCGTCAGGGTGGTGAAACGTCCCGCTCCCAGCCAGAGGGTCGGCATGTACTGGGCCATGCTCACGGAAAAGCCGGTGGCAAAGGCCAGCAGGGCCGGACGAATCATCAGGGGGCATTTCACCAACCAGAAAATTTTCGTCTGTCGCCAGCCCAGCGTTCTGGCGGTGAGGATAAGCCGGGGATCGAGCCTGCGCCAGGCCGGTTGCAGCACCAGGAGCATCCACGGGAGGACCCAGAGCATATGGCTCCAGAGCACCGCAGCGTACTGGCCGTCGATGCCCAGCCACAGCGCCACGGCATATTGCCCGGACACGAGGGGCAGCGCCGGGAGGGCGAGCGGCAGCCAGACCCACACCGCGCCGCGCTGGGGTCCCCACTCAAGCCAGAGCATGAGGATGGCCAGCGTTGTCAGGCTGGACAGTAGTCCCAGTGAAAGGCTGTCGCTGACGGGGCCGATGTCGTCCCGGCGTGCCAGCATCAGCAGAACCAGCGCACAGAGGACGCCGCACAGCGGCAGTAACCCGCCCAGCGTCCGTGCGGGCAGCGCAGTATGCGAAGCGCGACGAACTCCGGAGGGGTCACGCTGGGCGCGCCGCCATGCCGTCCAGAAGCCGTATCCCACCGCGGCAAGCGCCGCCAGCAGCAGGAGCAACACCAGACACAGCAGCGTTCCCTTTGTTTGCTGTTGTGCATCGCCCTGGGTGAGCCACTGCCAGGCCAGCACCGCCAGCGTCGGCGGGTTGCCCGGCCCGAGCACGATCGCCACATCCACCACGGAAAGCGACCAGGCGAGCACCGCCAGCATGACAGCGCCCAGCGCGGGGGCAATGGCCGGGAGGACGAGCCAGTTGAGCGCCTGCATGCGTCCGTAGCCGAAGGTATGCAGGACAATTTTCTGCTGTGCGAGGCGCTTTTCAGGCAGCGCGGCGTAAATTGCCCACAGAACGAACGCGCTCTCTTTGACCGCAAGCGTCAGGCCAAGCCCGATACCGTAGCCGTCAAGCTGCGGCGAACAGACCGTACAGATCCGGTAAAACTGCCCTCCTTCCGCAAACAGCAGCAGCGCGCTGGTGGCGAAGGCGACGTGCGGCACGGCTAACAGCCACGGCAGACGGGTGCTCAGGCGCTGCCAGCCTTCACCCGGCCAGAGAAGCGCAAGCAGGATCAGGGCGATTAACAGTGAGCCCAGCGTCGCGATAAGCGTGGAAACCAGCGTGGCGGCCAGCGCCTGCGGCAGCTGCGGGTCGGCAAACAGCGCCGCCCAGTTGCCGGGAGAAAACGCCGGGGCCAGCAGCATGCCGCTGGCGGGAAGCAGGGGCAGATAGATGACCGCCATTGCCGCCCAGACCAGCCCGCTTAGCGGGTTCCGTAGCGGCGAAGCCATTCCTGCTCCAGGGCGTTAACCCAGGCGGCGTGCGGTTCGGGAAGCACATCAGGCGTGCCTGAGGGGGTAAAGGCGCGAAGCTGTTTTGCCGCTTTCGCAGGCAGTTTTTCGCCATCCAGCACGCTCGGGTCACCCCAGACGGCAGGATTAGCTTTGCGGATCTGCGCCTGTGGTGACAGCAGGAAATTCGCCACCACCTTCGCGCCTGCGCTCGCGCTGGCGTTTGCCGGGATAGCGACAAAATGGACGTTGCCGATCATGCCTTTGAGAAAGCCGAAACTGTAGCTGTCGGCAGGCAGTTCACCGCTCGCCACCTTTTGCATCGCATGGGCGGGGTTAAAGGTGAGCGACAGGTTCAGGCTGCCGCTGGCCAGCAGCGTATCCATGCGCGCAGGCGACGGAGGAAAATCGTTCCCTTCGCGCCACAGCAGGGGGTGCAGCGTATCAAGGTAATCCCACAGCGGCGCGGTGACCTGCGCAAAGGTACTGTCTGGCGCGTTTTTTAGCGCCTCCGGATGGGCGGTCAGCGCCAGCAGTAGCTGCTCAAGAAACGCCGTGCCGGTAAAATCCGGCGGTCGCGGATAGCTCACCTTGCCAGGGTGCTGTCGGGCGTATACCAGCAGCGCGTGGGGATCTGCCGGTGGTGTCGGCGTACTCGCTTTACGGGCGATAAAGGTTAATTGCGCGCCGCCCCACGGGGATTCTGCCCCATCGGTCGGGATGGCAAAATCTTCCGTTACCGGTTTACGGGTATCGACGTAGCGCCAGTTGGGCAGGGTTTGCGCCCAGCCGGTGAGCAGCAGGTTTGCCGCTTTCAGGTTGCGGAAGTTTTCCCCGTTTACCCAGAGTAGATCCACCGACCCGTTACTGCTGCGTCCTGCGGCATGTTCCGTCTGGATCCGCTTCACCGCGTCGGCGGCATCGGCCAGATGAACGATCTTCAGGTTGATGGCGTAGTGCGTTTTCATCTCGCCGCTTACCCAGTCGAGGTAGCGGTTAACGGCCTCGTCACCGCCCCAGGCGTTAAACCAGACGGTCTGCCCGGTGGCCTGTTGCTGAATGGATTGCCAGCTCTGTGCGGCGAAGGCAGAGGTTGCCAGCAGCAGACTCGTCAGAAACGCGCAAAAACGCACCCGGCGCATAATGCCTCACTTTTTAATCGAAGGGATGTAACGGGAAAACAGCCAGCGAGTGACCAGCGGTAATAACCCTAATAGTGTAAAGGCGAACAGCAGTCCCGGCGACAGAATATCGCGCAGCGAGGTGAGTTTCCCCAGCTCGCGTCCGGCGTTCAGATAAATGACGGTGGCAGGTAGCATTGCAAGCTGGCTGACCCACCAGTAGTGACGCACCCTGAGACGGGTTAGCCCCATCAGCAAATTGACCAGAAAGAACGGGAACAACGGCATCAGGCGCAGGGCAAAAAGGTAGCGTGCGCCGTCGCGATCCATCCCCGCATCTATCGTGCTCATCTGTGCGGCAAAGCGCCGTTGCACCCAGTCGCGCAGCAGATAACGGCTGACGAGCATGGCAAGCGTGGCGCCGAGCGTCGAGGCAAATGACACCAACAGCGTCGCCTCCCACAGGCTGAAAAGCGCCCCGCCGAGCAGCGTCAGAAGCGCGGCTCCGGGGATCGACAGCGCGGAGAGCAGAACGTAAACCGCAAAATAGATCAGCGCGCTCTGAAGAGGCGCCTGCTCCACACGATCGATCAACGTTTGCTGGTGCATTTTTAGCGTGTCGAGGGAGAGCATGCCTGGAGGAAGCAAAACAACGGTCAAAACAAATGCGCCCAAAAGGGCGCACAGGAGACTGATTTTTTTAATATTCACTGAAGTTTACAGCTTGAACGTTGCCCATACCGGCGCATGGTCGGACGGTTTTTCCATGCTGCGGATGTCATAGTCGATACCGGTTTCGATGCAGCGTTCGGCCAGGGGGGCGCTCGCCAGCAGCAGATCAATACGCAGGCCCCGGTTGTCATCGAAGCCTTTAGAGCGATAGTCAAACCACGAGAAGCGATCCTGCGTCGCCGGGTTAGCCGTGCGGAAAGTATCCACCAGCCCCCAACCCAGCAGGCGCTCCATCCACTCGCGCTCCTCCGGCAGGAAAGAGCATTTGCCGGTGCGCAGCCAGCGCTTACGGTTCTCTTCGCCAATACCGATATCCAGATCCGTCGGGCTGATATTCATGTCGCCCATGATCAGCACCGGGTTTTCTTTTTTGAGTTCGGTTGTCAGGTAGTTTTGCAGATCCTGATAAAACTTCGCTTTGGCCGGGAATTTGGTTTCATGATCGCGGCTTTCACCCTGCGGGAAATAGCCGTTGATGACGGTCACATTGCCGAGCGCGGAAGGAATTTCCGCCATGATGATGCGGCGTTGCGCCTCTTCATCGTCACCCGGGAAGCCACGACGCACCGACACCGGCGTATCTTTGGTCAGCAGCGCAACGCCGTAGTGGCCTTTCTGACCGTGGTAAAAAACGTTATAGCCCAGCTTCGCTACCTCTTCGAGCGGGAACATATCGTCGTGAACTTTTGTCTCCTGCAAGCCGATCACATCTGGCTGATGTTGCTCAACAATCGCTTCAAGCTGGTGAGGGCGGGCACGCAGGCCGTTGATATTAAAAGAGACAAATTTCATAGTCGCTGCCAATGCAAGGTGAATAGTGCAAGGATGGTAGCAGAATTTACGTCGTCTGTTATCCGCTTCGCCCAATTACTGCGACAGATAATGCCGACGGTGCAATATTTGCACCATTTCGGCGCGTTTTGCCCTCGAACAGGGCGTAAAGGGCCGATAAATTTCGCGAGCGATCACAATTCCAGAATTATATTTGGCCTCTGCATACTCTTTCTTGTTTTCATGCGGTAAAGCGCCGCTTGTCGTAATAATATTCACTATTTATGCATTAAAAGTGAATAACTCCATATTGTAACTCATTGATATTCTGTTACCCCAACCCGTTTATGCATTTTTATCGCTGGCTGGCACGAACGCTGCAATCTACATTCACAGTGCAAACACTCAATTATTTAACATTTAAACAACCTTTTATTTACCGGATGAGGTCGCTATGTCTCTGTCAGTTACGCGTGAAAATTTCGATGAATGGATGATGCCGGTATACGCTCCGGCGGCTTTTATTCCGGTACGTGGGGAAGGCTCTCGCCTGTGGGATCAGCAGGGCAAAGAGTATATCGACTTTGCGGGTGGGATTGCGGTGAATGCGCTGGGGCATGCAAACCCGGCGCTGCGGCAGGCGCTGAATGACCAGGCGGCGAAATTCTGGCATACCGGCAACGGTTATACCAACGAACCGGCATTGCGTCTGGCGAAGAAGCTGATCGACGCCACTTTCGCAGAAAAAGTCTTTTTCTGTAACTCCGGCGCGGAAGCGAACGAAGCGGCGCTGAAGCTGGCGCGCAAATATGCGCACGATAAATTCGGCGCGCACAAGAGCGGCATCGTAGCCTTTAAAAATGCCTTCCATGGCCGCACGCTGTTTACCGTCAGCGCGGGTGGTCAGCCCTCATATTCTCAGGATTTTGCGCCGCTGCCGCCGGATATCCGGCATGCGGCGTATAACGATTTACACTCTGCCAGCGAGCTGATTGACGACACCACCTGTGCCTTGATTGTCGAGCCCATGCAGGGGGAAGGCGGCGTCATGCCCGCCCAGAAAGCGTTCCTGCAAGGGCTGCGCGAGCTGTGCGATCGGCATAACGCGGTCCTGATTTTTGACGAAGTCCAGACCGGCGTGGGCCGCACGGGTGAGCTGTACGCCTACATGCACTATGGCGTGACCCCGGATGTGCTCTCAACAGCCAAAGCGCTCGGCGGCGGTTTCCCGGTGGGGGCGATGCTGACCACCGATAAATTCGCCAGCGTGATGACCGTGGGCACCCATGGCACCACATACGGCGGCAACCCGCTGGCAACCGCTGTCGCCGGACAGGTGCTGGATATCATCAACACCCCTGAGGTGCTGAACGGCGTGAAGCAGCGTCACCAGTGGTTTGTTGAGCGCCTTACTGCCATCAATAACCAGACCGGCTTGTTCAAAGAGATCCGCGGTCTGGGGCTGTTAATAGGCTGTGAGCTTGCCCCTGAGTTTGCCGGCAAAGCGAAGCTGATTTCACAGGAAGCGGCAAAGCAGGGCGTAATGGTGCTAATTGCCGGTGCTAACGTGGTGCGGTTTGCCCCTGCGCTGATCGTCAGCGAGGAAGAGGTCAGAACCGGGTTGGATCGTTTTGCGCTGGCCTGCGAACAGGTGAAGTCCGGGGTGTCATCATGATGGTCATCCGTCCCGTTGCGCACGGCGATCTCGCCGGGCTTATGCAGCTTGCCGGTAAGACAGGGGGCGGGCTAACCTCGCTGCCTGCCGATGAAAAAACGCTGTCGGCGCGCATTGAGCGCGCCCTGCAAACCTGGCAGGGGACGTTGCCAAAAAGCGAACAGGGCTATGTGTTCGTGCTGGAAGATACCGACACGGGAACCGTGGCGGGGATTTGCGCTATCGAGGTGGCCGTCGGGCTTAACGATCCGTGGTACAACTACCGCGTCGGCACGATGGTCCACGCCTCGAAAGAGCTGAACGTTTACAACGCGCTGCCGACGCTCTTCCTCTGTAATGACCATACCGGCGCCAGCGAACTCTGCACCCTGTTTCTCGATCCGGACTGGCGCAAAGAGGGCAACGGTTATCTGCTCTCCAAATCGCGCTTTATGTTTATGGCCGCCTTTCGCGACCGCTTCAACGAAAAAGTGGTCGCGGAGATGCGCGGCGTGATTGATGAGACGGGCTACTCGCCGTTCTGGGAGAGTCTGGGCGAACGCTTCTTCTCCATGGAATTTAGCCGGGCGGATTACCTGTGCGGTACCGGTCAGAAGGCGTTTATCGCCGAGCTGATGCCGAAGCATCCTATTTATACCCATTTCTTAACGCCTGAAGCGCAGGCGGTGATCGGCGAAGTTCACCCGCAAACCGCCCCGGCCCGCGCAGTGCTGGAGAAAGAGGGATTTCGCTACCGTAACTACGTCGACATCTTCGACGGCGGCCCAACGCTGGAATGCGACATTGACCGCGTTCGCGCCATCCGTAAAAGCCGCCTGGTTGAGGTTTCAGAAGGCCAGCCCGCGCCGGGCGAGTGGCCAGCCTGCCTGGTCTCGAACGAGAATTACACCAACTTCCGCGCCATGCTGGTGCGAACCAACCCAACATGCGAGCGTCTGGTACTGACGGCTGCGCAACTGGATGCCCTGAAATGTAACGCTGGCGACACGGTTCGCCTGGTGCGGCTCTGCCCTGAGGAGAAAACAGCATGACTCTATGGATTAACGGTGACTGGGTAACGGGCGAAGGTGACGCGCGGACAAAAACTAACCCGGTCGGCCAGGAGGTGCTCTGGTCGGGGAACGACGCCAGCGCCGGGCAGGTTGAGCAGGCCTGCCAGGCTGCACGCCGCGCGTTTCCGGCATGGGCGAAACGGCCATTCTCCGAGCGCCAGGCGCTGGTTGAGAAATTTGCTGCGCTGCTGGAGGCCAATAAAGCCGAGCTGACCCGCATCATTGCCTGCGAAACCAGCAAGCCGCGCTGGGAGGCAACAACCGAAGTCACGGCGATGATCAACAAAATCGCGATATCGGTGAAGGCGTACCATACCCGCACCGGCGAGCAGCATACCGAGATGCCAGACGGCGCCGCCACGCTGCGCCACCGTCCGCACGGGGTGCTGGCGGTGTTTGGCCCGTATAACTTCCCCGGACATCTGCCGAACGGGCACATTGTGCCTGCGCTGCTGGCGGGGAATACCGTCATCTTCAAGCCGAGTGAGTTAACCCCCTTAACCGGAGAAGCAGTCATAAAACTCTGGGAGCAGGCGGGGCTGCCGCCGGGGGTGCTGAATCTGGTGCAGGGCGGGCGTGAAACAGGTCAGGCGCTGAGTGCGCTGAGCGACATTGACGGTTTGCTGTTCACCGGCAGTGCCGGAACGGGGTATCAGCTGCATCGTCAGCTGGCGGGGCAGCCGGAAAAAATTCTGGCGCTGGAGATGGGCGGCAACAACCCGCTGATTGTGGAAGATCCGGATGATATCGATGCCGCGGTCCATCTGACCATTCAGTCGGCGTTCATTACCGCCGGACAGCGCTGCACCTGCGCCCGCCGCCTGCTGGTTAAGCGCGGCGCGCAGGGGGATGCGTTCCTGAAGCGTCTGGTGGAGGTGAGCGCGCGTCTGGTTCCCGCGAAATGGGATGCCGAGCCGCAGCCGTTTATCGGCGGGCTGATCTCCGCGCAGGCGGCGCTGAACGTGCTGAAAGCGTGGCAGGAGCACGTGGCGCGCGGGGCGAAAACCCTGCTGGAGCCGAAGCTGGTTCAGCCGGGCACGTCGCTGCTGACGCCGGGGATTATTGAGATGAGTGCGACGAGCAACGTGCCGGATGAAGAGGTCTTTGGCCCGCTGCTGTGCGTCTGGCGCTATGACGATTTTGAGTCGGCGATCGAGATGGCCAACAACACCCGCTACGGCCTGTCGAGCGGCCTGATATCGCCGCATCGCGAGAAATTCGAACAGCTGCTGCTGGAAGCGCGCGCCGGGATCGTGAACTGGAACAAACCGCTGACCGGTGCGGCGAGCACCGCGCCGTTTGGTGGCGTAGGGGCGTCGGGCAACCATCGCGCCAGCGCCTGGTATGCCGCCGATTACTGCGCGTGGCCGATGGCAAGCCTGGAAACCCCGGCGCTGACGCTGCCGGAGACGCTGAATCCAGGGCTGGATTTTACAGAGGGTGACGCCCATGAAAGCGCGTGAGGTTAACTTTGACGGCCTCGTGGGGCTGACGCACCACTATGCCGGGCTGTCGTTCGGTAATGAAGCCTCGACGAAGCACCGTTTCCAGGTCTCGAACCCGAAGCTGGCGGCGAAGCAGGGTCTGTTGAAAATGAAGGCGCTGTCCGATGCCGGTTTCCCGCAGGCGGTGATCCCGCCTCAGGAGCGACCAAACGTGGACGTGCTGCGCCAGCTGGGGTTCAGCGGTACGGATGAACAGGTGGTGGAAAAAGCAGGCACGCAGACGCCACACCTGCTTTCGGCGGTTAGTTCAGCCTCCTCGATGTGGGTGGCGAATGCCGCCACCGTTGCGCCGTCGGCGGATACGCTGGACGGCAAAGTGCATCTGACCGTTGCTAACCTGAACAACAAATTCCACCGCGCCAGCGAAGCGGAGACCACCGGGCGCGTGCTGCGCGCCATTTTTAATCATGAAGCGCATTTCGAGGTGCATTCGGCGCTGCCGCAGGTCGCGATGTTTGGCGATGAAGGGGCGGCAAACCACAATCGTCTGGGCGGCGACTATGGCGAGCCGGGTTTGCAGCTGTTTATCTATGGACGGGAAGAGGGCGGCCACGCCGCGCCGGTTCGTTATCCGGCGAGACAAACTTTAGCCGCAAGCCAGGCGGTTGCGCGGCTGAACCAGGTTAATCCTTCTCAGGTGATTTTTGCCCAGCAAAATCCGCAGGTGATCGACCAGGGCGTGTTTCATAACGACGTCATTGCCGTTTCCAACCGTCAGGTGCTGTTCTGCCACGAGCAGGCGTTTGCCCATCAGGAAAAGTTGCTGGCCACGCTGCGCGAACGCGTGCCGGGATTTATGCCGATTCAGGTGCCCACGCAGGCGGTAAGCGTGCAGGATGCGGTCGAAACGTATCTGTTCAACAGCCAGCTGCTGAGCCGGGATGATGGCAGCATGATGCTGGTGCTGCCGCAGGAGTCCCGCAACCATCAGGGCGTCTGGCGCTATCTCAGCGAACTGGTGCAGGCGGATAACCCGATTGATGAACTGCGCGTGTTTGATCTGCGGGAAAGTATGGCCAACGGCGGGGGACCGGCGTGCCTGCGACTGCGCGTGGTGTTAACGCCGGAGGAGATGCAGGCCGTGAATCCGGCGGTGATGATGAACGACACGCTGTTCAATACCCTCAATGACTGGGTGGACCGCTATTATCGCGACCGTCTGGTTCAGGCCGATCTGGTTGATCCGCAGCTGCTGCGCGAAGGCCGCGAGGCGCTGGATGCATTATCGACCATCCTGCAACTGGGATCGGTTTATCCGTTCCAGCGCTAAGGAGACGATATGGAAAACTTACTGGCGCTGACGCTGGCCGAAGAGACACCGGAGCGGCAAGAGGGGGAAGGCCCCTCGTTCCACTGGCGATGGCTGGGGCGGGGCGTGCTTGAACTGACGCCGACGGGGGAATATGACCTGTCGCTGCTGCTTTCGACCGGCATTCACGGAAACGAAACCGCACCCGTGGAGATTGTCGATCTTTTGCTGCGCGCGCTGTTTCGCGCAGAGATCACGCTGCACTGCCGTCTGCTGGTGGTGCTGGGAAATCCGCCTGCGCTGGCGCAAAATAAACGGTATCTCGTGAGCGACATCAACCGCATGTTTGGTGGTCGCTGGGCGCAGTTTCCACAGAGTGATGAGACGACACGCGCGCAATGGCTGGAGAAGGTGGTCACGGCGTTTTTTGCCGGGGCGGGGGAAACGCGCTGGCACCTCGATCTGCATACGGCCATTCGCGCCTCGTACCACGTGCGTTTTGGCGTGTTACCGCAGCGTCATCAGCCGTGGGATGAGGCGTTTCTGACCTGGCTTGGCGACGCGGGGCTGGAGGCGCTGGTTTTCCACCAGACGCCAGGCGGCACGTTTACCCACTTCACCTGCGAGAATGTTGGCGCGTTATCCTGCACCCTGGAGCTGGGAAAAGCGCTGCCGTTCGGGCAAAACGACCTGACGCGTTTTGCCCCTACGCATCAGGCGCTTCGGGCGTTGCTCGCCGGGGTTGCGCCGGAACCCTCCCGGGAACCCGTTGTGCGCTATCGGGTCGTGCAGCAGATCACGCGTCAAAGCGAGGCTTTCCAGCTACATATGGCGCCCCATACGCTGAACTTTACGCCGTTTCGCCATGGCGTCCTGCTGGCGGAAGATGGTGAGACGCGCTATGCGGTACAGAAATCCACGGAATATGTTTTATTTCCTAATCCGTCGGTCGCGTTTGGTTTGCGAGCTGGCCTGATGCTGGAAAAAATGCCCTGATCGTCTCCCCTCGCGCAGACCGGAGGGGAAATGAAGAATAAATTTCTTAGCGTTAAAAGCGCTCTGGTATCGTTTGCGGAATATTCCTGGGGAATTGCTTTATTATTAAACGGCACTTCGCTATACTTCTCCATAATCTCTTTAAAATCATCCTGTTGAATATTTTTGTTTCATCTCTCCACGCTTTTTCCTTAATTTCTCCACAATTGGCGAAAAGTTGTTTTTTACACTTTCATTGTTTTACCGTTGCTCTGACTAATTGACGATAAACCCCGTAAAGTTAATCTCGTCAACACGGCATAGCGCCGAAGAATAACTGAAAGTAAGGAAAGACATTATGCGTAAATTAACTGCACTGTTTGTTGCCTCTACCCTGGCTCTGGGCGCTACCAGCATGGCGTTCGCCGCCGATACCGCGACCACTACCGCCGCGCCGACGGAAAGCAAAATGATGATGCATCATAAAGGCAAGCCGGGTATGCACCATGAGATGATGATGTTTAAAGATCTGAACCTCACCGATGCGCAGAAGCAGCAGATCCGCGACATCATGAAAAGCCAGCGTGACCAGATGAAACGTCCTCCGCTGGAAGAGCGCCGCGCAATGCATGACATCATTGCCAGCGACAGCTTCGATAAAGCAAAAGCGGAAGCGCAGATCGACAAAATGGCCGAGCAGCATAAAGCGCGCATGCTGGCCCACATGGAAACCCAGAACAAGATTTACAACATTCTGACGCCGGAACAGAAAAAGCAATTTAATGCCAATTTTGAGAAGCGTCTGACAGAACGTGCAGCGCCGGAAGGTAAAATGCCTGCACCAACCGAATAATCGGTTCACTCTCTTAAGACCGCCGGGCTCCTGTCTACAAAAGCGAAAACGCTGTGGACAGGACCGGCGGTTTTTCTTTTATCCCATGCCTAAGGTCTGGCCTGACTGCTGCCGATAATACGTCTGTGAAAATGCCCTGGCGCACGGTGCGTCCTTCAGGAGTGGTCATGGAATTCTTTGATATCCGTAAAATGCCGGTCAGTCTCTGGCGTAATGGTGCGGGTGAGACGCGTGAGATTTGCTGTTTTCCTCCCGCGACGCGGGATTTTTTCTGGCGGGCCAGTATTGCCTCCATCGCCAGTAACGGCGAATTTTCCGCGTTCCCGGGCGTTGACCGGGTGATTACGCTGCTGGAGGGCGGCGAGGTGACCCTGGATGCAGGCAGGGCGTTTTGTCATACCCTGAAGCATCATCAGCATTACCGATTTGCGGGCGATCTGGCGGTGAAAGCCGTGCTCACAGAGGGGCAGATGTCGATGGACTTCAACATCATGACCCGACGGGATTGCTGCCAGGCAAAGGTGCGCGTTGCTACCCGGACGTTCACTACCTTCGCATCACGCGGTGGGGTGGCATTCGTATTAAGCGGCGCCTGGCAACTGGGCGACAAATTACTGACCGCCGATCAGGGCGCCAGTTGGGAAGCGGGCAGTCATACCCTCCGTTTACTGGAAACGAAGGGGTCGCTGCTGTTCAGTGAAATTACCTGGCTGCCGGGTCATTGAGGACGATGATCTCATATTTTCCGGTTAACAGTGGCTTGCAGAGAATTTTGTAACCATCCTGATCGAAACCGGCAGGGGTGCGCAGCAGAGCGGTAGCATCATCCAGATTTTCAACGGCGCCAAGCCAGAGCCAGTTGCGGATGATGTGATAGTGCGTCATCCCATCGCGGGTTTCTTTCAGCGCCACCGCGCCTTCCCACGGCCAGCAGTTAACGCTGATAGAGGCAAGGCCAGCCATAAACCGGGCATGATGTTCTTCAACGCTCTCTTTTCCACAGCACGCCCCGGCGCAGCGTTTCAGCGCTGAGCGGAAACAGGCGCGACCACGGGTGGTGGCTTCCAGTCCTAACAGGCCGTAACAAAGCTGTAATTCATCAGCCAGGGATTGCAGGGTTTGCAGTGCGGCACGTTTGTTGGCAAACAGACCGTAAAGATTGGGTTCATGCGAAAAATCCACTTCCCGGGCATAAACGACCTGCGGTTTTCCTGCGTTAATCTGCAAGGAACACAGCTGGCGGTTGCGGCGCAGGCGTTTGTTAAACAGCGGCTGCTGTTCCTTGATGAGCCGGGCTTCGAGCAGAAGCGCGCCCAGTTCGCCTGCCGTCTCGATCCAGGTGATCCGCCGGGACTGCCTGAGCATCGATGCTTCATCCGGCGTACGCAGGTGCGACATCACCCGGCTGCGGATATTCACGCTTTTGCCGATATAGAGCGGCATGGTGTCGCTGTCGCCGTGGAAGAAATAGACGCCAGGCTGTTTAGGCAGTGCCTCAAGCCAGGGGCGAAGATGCTCGGGATATTCGTAGATAGCCGCCGCTTCGAACTCAAGACGCGGGGCGGATTGACGCCTGCTCACATACTGCTCCATATACTGTTCAGGCATACAGTGTAGCAGGTGTTTGGTGGTTAAAAAAGAGCCGGGTGGCGGCTACGCCTTACCCGGCCTGCAAAGCGGAGTTACCGTTTTGCTTTTACTTTTTCCAGAAATCATCAAACACCGTAATGGGCGGACGGCGCTTATGCTCGGTTTTCAGATACCAGCCTTCGATAATTTTAGCGGTACCTTCGTCGAGCGTTTTGCCTTCCAGATAATCATCGATGTTGTCATACGTAACGCCCAGCGCCGCTTCATCCGGCAGGGAAGGGCGATCGTCCTCCAGGTCCGCCGTTGGCGCCTTCTTATACAGGTGCTCCGGGCAGCCCAACGCCGCCAGCAGTTGCTTACCCTGACGCTTGTTCAGGCGGAAGAGGGGGTTGATATCCGTGCCGCCATCGCCGTATTTGGTGAAGAAGCCGGTGATGGCTTCCGCGGCGTGGTCAGTGCCGACGACGACCCCTTTGGTCATCCCTGCGATACTGTACTGCGCTTTCATGCGCTCACGGGCTTTCTCGTTGCCGCGGACAAAATCGCTCAGTTCAATACCGGCTTCACGCAGGGCCTGCTCGCTGGCCAGTACCGAACCTTTGATGTTTACGGTAAGAACACGGTCCGGCTGAATAAACGCAATCGCATCCTGACAGTCCTGCTCGTCGGCTTGCACGCCATACGGCAGACGTACGGCAATAAATTGCAGCGCGGTGTCACCGGTCTCGTCACGCAGCTCGGAGATGGCCATCTGGCTCAGCTTACCGGCCAGAGTGGAATCCTGACCGCCGCTGATGCCCAGCACCAGCGTCTTCAGGAAAGGGTGTGCAGACAGGTAAGCTTTCAAAAAATCAACGCTACGACGGATCTCTTCATTGGCATCAATCGCAGGTTTCGCGCCCAGCGCCTGAATAATTTCTTGTTGCAGAGCCATTACGCCCTCCCTATGCAGAACCAAACAGAAAGTGTGATCTGTTAAAACTAACCCTTTGTCGGGGAAACGACAAGGATCACAGTTTTGAGTGTACTGTTTTACAGCGATTTAGCAGCTTATCGTTGTTTTATTAGAATTTTCCGAAATTCGTCTGGCGTAACTCGCAAAGTTGAACAATAGTAATTTTTATCCCATGCTTAGTTAACACGCTGATAAACAAGAGGACGGAATATGAACAAGAACGTAGCAGGAATTTTAAGCGCAGCGGCGGTACTGACTATGCTGGCAGGGTGTACAGCTTACGATCGCACTAAAGATCAGTTCACACAGCCAGTGGTAAAAGACGTCAAAAAAGGCATGACGCGTTCCCAGGTTGCAGCCATTGCCGGTAAACCTTCTTCAGAAGTCACTATGATCCACGCGCGTGGTACCTGCCAGACCTATATTCTGGGTCAACGTGATGGTAAGGCAGAGACCTATTTTGTCGCCCTGGATGATACGGGTCACGTGATCAATTCTGGTTACCAGACCTGTGCCGAATACGACACCGACCCACAGGCACCTAAGGCACAGTAAGCCTGCTTGCCTGAGAGCGTTAACAAACCGGCCGGAAGGCCGGTTTTTTTATGCATACGTGAATCTTATTTCTTGGCGCGAATTATTTGCCTGAAATGTGAAGGTAGTCAACAAGCCAGGTCAATGAGAGACAATTTCAGTCTATCCAGAATTATCCCCTCCCTGTACCATTGCGTATACTCACTTCAACGACAAACAATGTTCAGCACACTGCCCGTCAGCCAGGATAGCGAGTCGAGTGATAGCGAGACGGCGGGTAGCCAAACAAGAGGGAAGTTATCATGGAAAAGAAACATATCTATCTGTTTTGCTCTGCGGGCATGTCCACTTCGCTGCTGGTTTCCAAAATGCGCGCGCAGGCCGAAAAATATGAAGTCCCTGTGGTGATTGAGGCGTTTCCGGAAACGCTGGCGGGCGAGAAGGGTCAGACAGCCGACGTTATTTTACTCGGGCCGCAAATCGCTTATATGCTGCCAGAAATTCAGCGTCTGCTACCCAATAAGCCGGTCGAAGTGATCGATTCCGTTTTATACGGCAAGATTGATGGTTTAGGTGTATTAAAAGCTGCCGTTGCGGCGATTAAAAAAGCTGCTAATTAATTTTTTATTTTTCCCGTCAAAGAGTTATTTCACACACAATACGCCGTAACGGTCGTTGCGGCATTTAAGGGTATTTTCCTATGAGTAAAGTCATCGCTTCACTTGAAAAGGTACTCCTTCCTTTTGCTGTTAAAATAGGAAAGCAGCCTCACGTTAATGCCATTAAGAACGGCTTTATTAAATTAATGCCGTTGACATTAGCCGGGGCAATGTTCGTTTTAATTAACAACGTTTTTCTGAGCTTTGGAGAAGGTTCCTTTTTTTATTCATTAGGAATTAGGTTAGATGCTTCAACTATTGAAACCCTTAATGGTTTAAAAGCCATTGGCGGCAACGTATACAACGGTACGTTGGGTATTATGTCGCTAATGGCGCCTTTCTTTATCGGAATGGCGCTGGCGGAAGAGCGTAAAGTGGATCCGCTGGCGGCAGGCTTACTGTCCATTGCCGCGTTCATGACCGTCACACCGTACAGCGTGGGTGACGCTTACGCCGTTGGCGCCAACTGGCTGGGTGGGGCAAACATCATTTCCGGTATTATTATCGGGCTGGTGGTGGCCGAAATGTTCACCTTCATTATTCGCCGTAACTGGGTTATCCGCTTGCCGGATAGCGTTCCGGCCTCCGTTTCTCGTTCATTTTCCGCGTTGATTCCGGGCTTCATTATTCTCTCCATCATGGGGATTATTGCCTGGGCGCTCTCTCACTGGGGCACAAACTTCCACCAGATCATTATGGACTCTATCTCAACGCCGCTGGCGTCGATGGGTAGCGTGGTCGGTTGGGCGTATGTCATCTTTACCTCCCTGCTGTGGTTCTTCGGCGTGCATGGTTCACTGGCACTGGCGGCGCTGGACAGCGGTATTATGACCCCATGGGCACTGGAAAACGTCGCGCTTTACCAGCAGTACGGCTCCGTCGATGCGGCGCTGGCGGCCGGTAAAACCTTCCATGTGTGGGCGAAGCCGATGCTTGACTCCTATATCTTCCTGGGCGGTACCGGGGCGACGTTGGGTCTGATCATCGCGGTCTTTATTGTCTCTCGCCGCGCCGACCATCGTCAGGTTGCGAAGCTGGCCCTGCCGTCAGGCATCTTCCAGATTAACGAGCCGATCCTGTTTGGTCTGCCAATTATCATGAACCCGGTGATGTTCATTCCCTTCATCCTGGTTCAGCCGCTGCTGGCCGCGATTACGCTGACGGCGTACTACCTGGGCATTATCCCGCCGGTGACCAACATTGCGCCGTGGACGATGCCGGCTGGTCTGGGCGCGTTCTTCAACACCAACGGTAGCGTGGCGGCCTTCCTGCTGGCGATATTCAACCTCGGGATTGCAACCCTGCTCTACATGCCGTTCGTGGCGATTGCGAACAAGGCCGCAACGGTTATCGATGAAGAAGAGAGCGAAGAGGATATCGCCCTCGCATTGAAATTCTAAAATTGCACGGCGCGGGGCAACTCGCGCCAGCGGAAAGGAGCTTAAAGATGTTAGATTTAGAGAGTATCGTTGCCGAAGAAACCGCAGAGAACGATCTGGAAGAGGTGGTGATGGGCCTCATCATCAACTCCGGGCAGGCACGCAGCCTGGCGTATGCGGCGCTTAAGCAGGCTAAGCAGGGCGACTTCGTTGCCGCGAAAACCATGATGGAGCAGTCCCGTACAGCGTTAAACGAAGCGCATCTGGTGCAGACGAAGCTCATCGAAAGCGACCAGGGCGAAGGGAAGATGAAAGTGAGTCTGGTGCTGGTACATGCGCAGGATCATCTGATGACCTCCATGCTGGCACGCGAGCTGGTCGCGGAGCTCATCGAGCTTCACGAGAAGATGCAATAAGTCAGTTGAAGTAGCAGGAGGTCAGCACGATGGAAATCAAAACCGCACATGAGCAACAGCTGTTTAATGGCAAAAATTTTCACGTGGTGATTTACAACAAAACGGAGAGCGCCAGCGGTCTGCACCAGCATGACTACTACGAGTTCACGATTGTTCTGACCGGCCGCTACTATCAGGAGATCAACGGTAAGCGCGTCCTGCTTGAGCGTGGCGATTTCGTCTTCCTGCCAATGGGATCTTATCACCAGAGCTTTTATGAGTTTGGTGCGACACGCATTCTGAACGTAGGGGTGAGCAGGCGTTTCTTCGAGAAGCACTATCTGCCGCTGGTGCCGTTCTGCTTTGTGGCGTCACAGGTGTATCGCGTTAAAAATGAGTTTATGACCTGGATTGAAACGGTTATCGCCTCGCTGAATTTCCGCGACAATGAATTTGATGAATTTATTGAAACCGTGACGTTCTACGTCATGAATCGCCTCCGCCATCACCGTGAAGAACAGCAGGTGGTGGATGATATTCCTCAGTGGCTGCGCAGTACCGTGGAGCTGATGCACGATAAAGGACAGTTCAGCGATAACGCCCTGGAGAATATGGTGGCGCTGTCGGGTAAATCGCAGGAATATTTGACGCGCGCCACGCAGCGTTATTACCGTAAAACGCCTGTGCAAATCATTAATGAAATCCGCATTAACTTTGCCAAAAAACAGCTGGAAATTACTAACTACTCTGTCACCGATATCGCTTACGAATCGGGTTACAGCAGCCCCAGCCTGTTTATTAAAACCTTTAAAAAATTGACTTCATTCACACCGAACAGTTACCGCAAAAATTTAACGGTAATTAATTAACTTTCGGCGGTTTATCCGCCAGGAACAGTGACGTAATGGCTTGCCCAAATAGCGGGAAGAGTACGCTATACCTTGCAGGCGATTAACCTGATACGCTAAGGGAGATATTATGCAACAGAAATTAAAAGTCGTAACCATTGGTGGCGGCAGCAGCTATACCCCGGAATTACTTGAAGGTTTCCTGAAACGGTATCATGAATTACCGGTCAGCGAATTATGGCTGGTGGATGTTGAAGAAGGTCAGGAGAAGCTGAATATTATTTTTGAACTGTGCAAACGCATGGTTGAAAAAGCGGGCGTGCCCTTAACCGTGCATAAAACGCTGGATCGCCGCCTGGCACTGAAAGATGCTGACTTCGTGACCACGCAGCTGCGCGTCGGCCAGCTGAAGGCGCGTGAGCTGGACGAGCGCATTCCGCTGAGCCACGGTTATCTGGGCCAGGAAACCAACGGGGCAGGTGGCCTGTTTAAAGGCCTGCGTACTATTCCGGTCATTTTTGACATCATTAAAGACGTGGAGGAGATCTGCCCGAACGCCTGGGTGATCAACTTTACCAACCCGGCCGGGATGGTCACCGAGGCAGTCTATCGCCACACCGGTTTCAAACGCTTTATCGGCGTCTGCAATATTCCGATTGGCATGAAGATGTTCATCCGCGATGTACTGGAACTGAGCGATAACGATGATCTCTCCATTGATCTGTTCGGCCTGAATCACATGGTCTTTATCAAAGATGTGATAGTGAACGGGCAATCGCGCTTTGCGGAACTGCTCGACGGCGTCGCCTCTGGTCGCCTGACCGCGGCCTCGGTGAAAAACATTTTCGATCTGCCGTTCAGCGAAGGGCTGATCCGCTCCCTGAATCTGCTGCCGTGCTCGTATCTGCTCTACTACTTTAAGCAGAAAGAGATGCTGGCCATTGAAATGGGCGAATACTACAAAGGTGGCGCACGCGCTCAGGTTGTACAGAAAGTAGAGAAGCAGCTTTTTGATTTGTATAGAGATCCGAACCTGAACGTCAAACCGAAAGAGCTGGAGCAGCGCGGCGGGGCATACTATTCGGATGCCGCGTGTGAAGTGATTAACGCCATTTACAATGACAAGCAGGCCGAGCACTATGTGAACGTTCCCCATCATGGGCACATCGACAATATCCCGGCAGACTGGGCCGTTGAGATGACCTGCATTCTTGGGCGCGAGGGTGCAAAACCGCATCCCCGCATTACCCACTTCGATGATAAGGTGATGGGCCTGATTCACACCATCAAAGGCTTTGAAGTGGCGGCGAGCAATGCGGCCCTGAGCGGCGAACTGAATGACGTGCTGCTGGCGCTGAACCTCAGCCCGCTGGTGCATTCTGACCGTGACGCTGAAAAACTCGCGAGTGAGATGATCCTGGCGCATGAAAAATGGCTGCCAAACTTTGCTGCAACGGTTGAGAAACTGAAACTCACACACCGTTAAGAGGAGGCGCGATGGAAAACCTGCTGATCGTCAATGCCGATGATTTTGGCCTGTCAAAAGGGCAGAACTACGGCATTATTGAAGCCTGTCGCCGGGGCGTCGTGACCTCTACAACAGCGCTCATCAACGGTGAGGCGGTGGAACATGCGGCGCAGTTAAGCCGTGAGCTGCCCGAGCTGGGCGTGGGCATGCACTTTGTGCTGACGCTTGGGTTGCCCCTTTCGCCAATGCCGGGCCTGACGCGCGACGGCCAGCTGGGGAAATGGATTTGGGAAATGGCGGAGCAGGACGCTCTGCCGCTCGATGAGATTGCCCGCGAGCTGGATTGCCAGTTTAACCGCTTTGTGGATGTGTTTGGCCGCGAGCCTACCCATATTGACAGCCATCATCATGTGCATATGATCCCGGCGATTTTCCCGCTTGTGGCAGAGTTTGCGCAACGTAAAGGCGTGGCGATGCGCGTGGATCGTGAGGTGCGCGGGTTGCCGGACGTCGCGGTGACGTCAACGGAGGGGTTCAGCAGCGCATTTTATGGCGACGAGATCGACGAAGCGCTGTTCCTGAAGGTGCTGGATGACTCCGCCGCAAAAGGGGAGCGCTCGCTTGAGGTAATGGCGCACCCGGCGTTTGTCGATAACATCGTACGTAAGAGCGCCTACTGCTGGCCGCGTCTGGCAGAACTGGATGTGCTGACGTCGGCGTCGTTAAAGTACGCGATTGCCGAGCGTGGGTATCGTCTGGGGACGTTCAGGGATCTTTGAGTTAAAGCCCGGTGGCGGCTTCGCCTTACCGGGCCTACAAAAGCAATCGAAATGTAGGCCGGGTAAGCGCAGCGCCACCCGGCTTTTTTTTACGCCGGTATCTGGTCAATCTTACTGCTGCGCGACCACACGCGGTGCGCGGCAAGCAGGTCAAACAGCCGGGTCATAAACGCATCGTCAATGTTATCACCTTCGACAATGCCTTCTTCCCCTTGATCCGGTACCTTCAGCAGAGATTTAAACTTCCGCGCATCGCCTGCCAGGGCGATTGGCTTCAGGTGCTTATAGGCTTCCAGCAGATAATAGGCGGCATCACCGTTACCGAGCAGGCTCTCAACGTCGCCGCACGGCATAATCACCGCGTCAACCGTCAGCGACGGTGCCCCGGCGAAGGTCGCGGCAATTGGCAGGACAGAGCCATCGTCGGCTGTCACTTCACCCATGCGGGAGTAAAGCAGTTTGGCATGTACGCCCTGGGTTTTGAGCGCCTTCATGATCCCCAGCACGTCGCTGGCGCGCGGTTTATCATTCAGCAGGATAGCCACTACGCGGCCTTTAATTGACCCGCCAGGTACCGCGTACAGGCTCAGGGACGGATCCTTCTTCAGCCCGTTCACGTCTTTTGGCGGTGCGGCATGGCATTGCTCGTCAGTCAGCGTGATGCCGAGATTATTCGCCACGCCCTGAGCAAGCTGGATATCAATATGCGCCAGATGGTCGACCACGCGCTCGCGAATGTAGGTACGCACCACTTTGCTCAGCTCAAAGCTGAAACCGCCGATAATGTGCTGCTGTTCAATCGGGGTCTGGCTGTTCCAGAACAGGCGAGGCTGAGCGTAATATTCGCCGAATGACGGGCTGCGCTCGCGAATTTTTGTTCCGTCCACGCGCTCCTGATACGACTCAAATCCGCCACGTTTTGGCCCCGGCGGGGTTTCACGCGGCCAGTTATCGTTAATGGAGTTTGGCTCGTAGTTCGCCGGGTTGGTATCGATATCCTGGCGATGCATCCCGTCACGCTGGAAGTTATGGTACGGGCAGGTCGGACGGTTGATAGGAATTTCGTGGAAGTTCGGTCCACCGAGACGGCTGATCTGCGTATCGGTGTAAGAGAACAGACGGCCCTGTAGCAGCGGATCGTTGGTGAACTCCAGCCCCGGCACAATATGCCCCGGGTGGAACGCAGCCTGCTCATTCTCCGCGAAGAAGTTATCCGGGTTGCGGTTAAGCACCATTTTGCCCACCAGCTGAACCGGCACCAGCTCTTCAGGAATAAGCTTGGTCGGGTCGAGCAGGTCGAAGTCGAATTTGAACTCGTCCTCTTCCGGGATCAGCTGTAACCCCAGCTCGTATTCCGGGAAATCACCGGCTTCAATGGATTCCCACAGTTCGCGACGGTGGAAGTCCGGATCGCGCCCGGTCAGCTTCTGTGCTTCATCCCACACCAGGGATGCTTTCCCCGCGACCGGTTTCCAGTGGAAACGCACAAACGTCGCTTTACCTTCAGCGTTAATCAGACGGAAGGTATGAATACCAAACCCTTCCATGGTGCGATAGCTGCGTGGGATCCCCCGGTCAGACATCGCCCACATCACATTGTGAAGGGTTTCCGGTTGTAGGGAGACGTAGTCCCAGAAGGTGTCATGCGCACTTTGTCCCTGCGGTATGGCCCAGTGTGGCTCTGGTTTTACCGCATGGACAAAGTCAGGGAATTTATGCGCATCCTGAATGAAGAAAACCGGGGTGTTATTCCCGACGAGGTCGAAAATGCCCTCTTCGGTATAGAATTTGGTGGCGAAGCCGCGGATATCACGCACCGTATCGGCCGAACCCGCGCCGCCCTGTACGGTAGAGAAGCGCACAAATACCGGTGTGATTTTGTTCGGATCGGAAAGGAAATCCGCCTTCGTGATCGCCTTCAGGCTCTTGTACGGCTGGAAATAGCCGTGCGCCGCGGAGCCGCGAGCGTGAACGATACGCTCAGGAATACGCTCATGGTCGAAATGGGTGATTTTTTCCCGCAGGATGAAATCTTCCAGCAGCGTCGGGCCGCGCGTTCCGGCGCGCAGGGAGTTCTGGTCATCGGCGATACGCACGCCCTGATTGGTGGTCAGCGCATAGCCTTCACCCCCTTTGCGGTGCGGGTCGAGAGATTTTAACTTCTCGTTATCCGCATCGGGCGACTTCACGCTTCCCGGTGCAGTAGGTTGCTCGCCCGGCGCGGACAGGCCCGGCGACGGTTTATGAGAGCCATCCGCAGGGGCGAGTGAGTCCATTCCCGGTTGAGATTCTTCGGTGCCATGAATAGGGGCTTGATGTGGTTTATCATTGTTCGACATTGCACGATTCTCCTTTGTTCGTTCCTGAAAACCCTATTAAGGATAGAACAATGTGATGAATTAGCAGGCGAACTAAGCGTTTTCAGATAAGTGATTAGCGAAAGGAGCCATCTGCCTCACGTCAGGCGCGACGGGTGGGGGGAGAATCGGCTATGATAGAAATTTCCTGCTTTAAGAATTTGCTTTAGTGAACCCGTCGCTTATGAAACCTCTTCGTCAACAAAACCGCCAGGTTATTAGCTATGTGCCCCGCGTTGAACCCGCGCCGCCTGACCATGCCCTGAAAGTGGATGGTTTTCGCGATGTCTGGATGTTACGGGGTAAATACGTTGCCTTCGTGCTGATTGGCGAGCACTTCCGTCGCTCCCCTGCGTTTACGGTGCCGGAATCGGCGCAGCGATGGGCTGTGCAGACCCGCCAGGATGAAGAGGTTGAAGAATAACAGCCATAAAAAAACCGCCCGCAGGCGGTTTTTTTATTTCAGCCGTGATTAACGATGGGCCAGTTCCGCATCTTCTTCACTGTCGAGAATCGTTTTGTCGGTCTGCTTCAGCCACTGGCTGGTCAGGGTACCGGCGGTCATTGAGCCACTCACGTTCAGGGCGGTACGCCCCATATCGATCAGCGGTTCAACAGAGATCAGCAGGGCAACCAGCGTCACCGGCAGTCCCAGCGCAGGCAGAACGATCAGCGCAGCGAAGGTCGCGCCGCCGCCCACGCCCGCAACACCGGCGGAGCTAATGGTCACGATACCCACCAGCGTCGCAATCCAGACCGGATCCAGCGGGTTAATCCCCACGGTTGGGGCAACCATCACGGCCAGCATCGCCGGGTAGAGACCCGCACAGCCGTTCTGCCCGATGGTGGCGCCAAAGGAGGCCGAGAAGCTGGCGATAGACTCCGGTACGCCCAGACGACGGGTCTGTGCTTCCACGTTCAGCGGGATAGATGCCGCGCTGGAACGGCTGGTGAAGGCGAAGGTCAGCACCGGCCAGACTTTGCGGAAATATTTCAGCGGGCTAACGCCGTTCACGCCCAGCAGGATACCGTGCACCACAAACATAATGCCCAGCCCCAGATAAGAGGCGATCACAAAGCTGCCAAGCTTGATGATGTCTTGCAGGTTAGAGCCTGCCACGACTTTGGTCATCAGCGCCAGGACACCGTACGGCGTCAGCTGCATGACCAGACGCACCAGCTTCATCACCCAGCTTTGCAGGGTATCGATGGCTGTCAGAACGCGCTCGCCTTTCGGCGCATCGTCCTTCAGCAGCTTGAGCGCAGCCACGCCCAGGAATGCCGCGAAGATCACCACGCTGATAATGGAGGTTGGGCTTGCACCGGTCAGGTCAGCGAACGGGTTCTTCGGAATGAAGGAGAGCACCATCTGCGGAACGGTCAGATCGGCCACTTTACCCACGTAGTTGGTCTCAATCGCCGTCAGACGCGCGGTTTCAGCGCTACCCTGCACCAGACCTTCAGCAGTCAGGCCAAACAGATTGGTTACCAGCACACCCACCAGCGCCGCAATCAGCGTGGTGAAGAGCAGGGTACCAATGGTCAGGAAACTGATTTTACCCAGTTGAGAGGCATTATGCAGGCGGGCTACGGCGCTCAGAATAGAGGCGAATACCAGCGGCATAACGATCATTTGCAGCAGCTGTACATAGCCGTTACCGACAATGTTGAACCACTGAATAGAATCTTTCAGTACCGGGCTATCGGAGCCGTAAATGGCGTGTAAGGCCAGGCCAAACACCACGCCCATGACCAGACCGACCAGTACCTTTTTCGCCAGGCTCCACTGTTTGTGGCGAGCCTGGGCGAGAAGCAATAGCAATACGACGAACACAACAATGTTCGCGATGAGTGGAAAATTCATCCCCGTTCTCCTGATTTATTATACGGTCGGTTTTTACCGAACCTGTTGGCGCAAGGTTATCAGAAGTGTGATGTCGCGCTTATATCCATATGGAATGGTTTATGACAAAAGTGATTATATTGTCGGTTTAATGTTCAATCTGGTGATTAATAAAACGATTGAACTGAAATTGTAGCGAGTTGATCATTTGCGATGACCAGCGCACTGCACCATTTTCGGGCAATGTCTGCGGCATCCACACGGCATACGCAAACAGCGCCATACACAGAACGCGCTCCAGCTGGTTGCCTTTTTGCGGCACGAGGATTGGTAGACGGAAACGCCAGCGGCAGGGCCAGAGCAGCGGTACACCTGCTGGCGTCAGCATATCGGCGAGGATATGGCTTAAGTAGCCGAGCACCATGCCCTGAATGGCATCCGCCGGGACGATCCAGCTCTCCGGAACCTTCAAATAGAAGAGTGTAAGCAGGCCAAATACGGCCAGCAGGCTGTGGGTAAACCCGCGATGACCAAAGGCTCTGGCGATGGGTTTTGAAATCCACTTCAGCCGCTGGCCAAGGAATGACTTTGGATGATCTATGTCCGGCAGGAGGCAGGTCAGCACGGCGGAAGGGACAATATGCCACCAGTCCCCCTGTGCCAGCACAGGGGTCAGTTCAGCGTTTTTGGCAAACACTGCACAGGCAAGTGAAAAAAGCAGGTGGCCTTCCGCCGTCATGATAAAACCCGGTAAACTGTCGATTCATACAGTATAGGGTTTTTATACAGTGTGTGAAAGAGGTGACGGTGTAACTCTTTGTCACAAACGCACGGTTAGCGCGCCAGCCAGCCACCGTCTACGGCGAGGGTATGGCCGTTAACGTAATCAGAGGCCGATGAGGCCAGGAACACCACCGGACCCTGTAAATCCTCCGGCAGACCCCAGCGACCCGCCGGAATACGGTCGAGGATCGCCTGGCTGCGCTGCTCATCATCGCGAAGCTGCCGGGTGTTATTGGTCGCCATGTAACCCGGCGCAATAGCATTCACATTGATGCCCAGCGTTGCCCATTCGTTCGCCAGCAGGCGGGTGAGGCCCAGCACGCCGCTTTTGGACGCCGTATAGGAGGGCACCCGGATGCCGCCCTGGAAGGAGAGCATGGAGGCAATGTTAATAATCTTGCCGCCCTGACCCTGCGCGATAAACTGTTTCGCCACTGCCTGAGAGAGGAAAAAGACCGATTTCAGATTGAGATCGATGACCTCGTCCCAGTCCTTCTCGCTAAATTCCAGCGCATCGGCACGGCGGATGGTGCCGGCATTGTTAACCAGAATATCGATGCGGCCCATCTCAGCGACTGCGTTATCCACCACGCTCTGAATACTCTCCTGCTTGCCAAGATCGGCGCGAATCGCGATAAAGCGTCGTCCCAGCGCCGTAACGCGCGCTGCCGTTTCGTCAGGAACCTTGCGGTTAACCCCCACGATATCGCATCCTGCCTGGGCGAGGGCAATGGCCATACCTTGCCCCAGACCGGTATCGCACCCGGTCACCATCGCCACTTTTCCTGCCAGAGTAAAAGCATCCAGTATCATACGCGCCTCAGAAGTCAGGTTATTGTCATTCTGCACGTAAGAATAGGAGTCTGGAATGAGAAAAGCAAATAAAGTAAAACGTTGTTTTGATTTGGCGAGGCAGGCAGCCGAAGCTGCCTGAAAGAGCGTTACTCCCCGCGCAGATGGCGGGCAGTCAATTCTTCAAGAGACGTCAGCCTGACGTCTGCGAGGGCAAAACGGGGATCGTGTCGGCCTTCTTCAGCCGGCACAACGATGGAGCGCATACGTGCGGCTTTGGACGCCACCATGCCGTTAACCGAATCTTCCAGCGCCACACAGGTAAGTGGATCCAGCCCCAGTTTCGCGGCGCAGTCCATATATACCTGCGGATGTGGCTTGCTGTAAGGAAGCTTTTCGGCCGAGGCCAGCGCGTCGAAGCTGTCGCGCAGCCCGAACATCGTCAGCACTTTTTCCAGCATATGCAGCGGTGAGGCGGAGGCCAGCCCCACTTTCAGCCCTTGCGCCTTGCACAGGGCGATAGCGTCGCGTACGCCCGGTAACAGCGGCTTATACTCTTCTACGAGGGAGATAGCGCGGTTGATAATGCGCGCCGTTACTTCGTCGCGATCCGGGCCAACCCATGGCTGGTGGGCATACCAGAGGTCAACCACCATATCGATGCGCAGCCCCAGGGTATCGGGAAGCTCGTTACGACGACTGATATCGACGCCGAGGCTGGCCATCACGTCCAGTTCAGCCCGATCCCACAGGGGTTCGGAATCAATCAGCAATCCATCCATGTCAAAAATAGCGGCAAGTATCTGGCGCGGGGTCGACATTACAACATCTCCTTATCTTGGGGGTAAGACAAACGGTGCTAAGCACAAGCAATTTAGCATATTGCATTCAAAGAGCGGGCGAAAATGACCGACAGCAGGTAGACTTAGGCACAAATAACGCGTCTTTATGAAGAGGAACTAATGACGTATCAACAAGCTGGACGCATCGCGGTCTTAAAACGTATTGCTGGTTGGGTTATTTTCATTCCCGCCCTGATTTCAACGCTGATCTCCGTACTCAAATTTATGTACGATCACAGCGAAAAACAGCCGGGCATCAATGCCGTCATGCTTGATTTTGCGCACGTCATGATTGAGATGATGCGGTTTAACACCCCGTTCCTGAACGTCTTCTGGTTCAACTCGCCCACGCCGGATTTTCACCACCAGCTGAATGTCGGTTTCTGGATAATCTATGCGTTGATATTTATCGCGATGGCGTTGCAGGCCTCCGGCGCGCGCATGAGTCGCCAGACCCGCTTTTTGCGCGAAGGGGTGGAAGACCAGCTGATACTTGAGAAGGCGAAAGGCCCTGACGGGATGAGCCGCGAGCAGATCGAATCGCGCATTGTCGTTCCGCGTCATACCATTTTTGTGCAGTTTTTCCCGCTCTACATCCTGCCGGTCATTATCATTGTGGCCGGGTATTTCTTCTTTACGCTGCTTGGCTTCCTGTAAATCCTAAGGGAAGGGGCGTGAAGCCGCCCCCTCCCGCTATGCCGCCAGAATGCGGTCCAGCGCCCGCTGGGCATTCACCAGATGACTCCCGCCAAACAAAATAGCCCGGTTTATCAAGGTGTACAGCTGATAAACCGGCTGACGATCAAGGAAACCCGCAGGTAACGGCGAGACAGACTGATAGCCATCATAAATTTGCGGCGGCTGTTCAGGGTGCAACGGCAGCATTGCGAGGTCACATTCTCTGTCGCCCCAGTAGCAGGCCGGGTCAAATATATAGGGACCATCAGGCCCAAGTGCACAGTTGTTTGACCATAAATCTCCGTGCAGAAGGGAAGCCTGAGGCTGATGCGAAGCCAGACGCTGCTGAATGTGTTCAACAATCGCGTCGATGTTGCCGAACGCTAATCCCTTTTCAGCGGCCAGCTCCAGCTGCCAACCGATGCGCTGCTCGGCGAAAAAGGTCGACCAGCGGCGCTGCCATGCGTTTGGCTGTGGGGTAGTGGAGAGGTCGTTATCAAAATCGAGCCCGAACTGAGGTTGATCGCTCCACTGGTGCAAACGGGCGATCTGTTGCCCGAGAATAAAGGCGTTGTGCGCATCCAGAGGGCGCGCGGGAAGATAGTTCATCACCAGAAAGCTATAGTCACGATCGCTACCGACGGCTAAAACCTGCGGAACGGTGACTGTTTTACTGCGCGATAACAGCTCAAGCTGATCGGCTTCGGCAGTAAAAATGGGGAGTAATTCACGCTCATCACATTTAACGAAAAGATCGCGCCCGGCGTAACGTAAATGCCATGCGGCATGGATCTCTCCGCCTGGCAGTTCGTTACGCAGTTCAATTTCACCTTCACCCAGCTGCTCACTTAAAAGATGACTGATAGCCTGCCACATGATGTCTCTCCCATGTTGTCTGCCAGATCATAAAGTTAGCGCAAAACGGCTATAAAAAAACAGGAACTAACGCACAACTGAGCGGTTTAATTTTGTACAGGGCACTTATTGTTCTTTTTTATGCCAGTTTTCCCAGCTATCCACATCAATTTCCGTGGCTTTGTCAGTCACGCTTTCCACCAGACTACTGGCCAGCGCCTTCACCTCTTCCTGACTCAGCGGGCTTATCAGGCCAAATGCCAGTGAGCCGAGATCGTGAATATTGCCCTCATCGTCCGTCAGCGTGAGCAGAAAATTGGCGCGCGTGAACGCGTTGTTGAGTTCATTCAGTTCGGTCAGCGACGCCTCATGAATATTCACGGTTACGACGTAGCGGGTGATATCACCACTGCTCATAATTCACCTCGTTGTTATCCTGAAAGTTTTCTTAGCATAGTCGATATGCCCTGTTTAGCGACTTCCCCCTCCATGGGAAGGGGAAGCAGGTTCAGCTTCTCGCCAGGTAATCGACAATTTTCTGGGTATCCGCAAGCGAACACAGACGCGTTCCCTGGTTTATGGTGGCTGCACTCCCTGCCGCGACGCCATAGCGTGCCATCTCCAGAAGCGAAGCGCCCTGCGCTAGCTTCAGCACCATCGCGCCAACCATACTGTCACCGGCACCCACGGTGCTCTGGCTTTTCATCGGCGGTGGCACAACCTGTACAAAGCCCGTCTTGTCGACGGCCAGCGCACCCTGAGGACCGAGAGAGACCACAACGCGATGCGCTTTGCCCGTACGTACCAGCTCTTCTGCGGCAGTACGAACGTCATCAGGCTGGCTGAGTTCTCGATTAACCAGGGCGCTGAGCTCTTTCTGGTTAGGTTTAACGAGTTCAAGTTGTCCGGGTTCTAACGCCGCCTTCAGGGCTTCGCCTGAGCTATCGACAATGCAGCGGATGCCGCGCTGGAGCGCCGCCTGAACCAGCGCCGTCAGTTTTTCTGTTTCGACGCCCGGCGGCAGACTACCGCTGATCACCAGTAATGAGCCGCTTTCAATGGTCAGCACTTTCTCTTCCAGTTGACGAAACTCATCATCGGTCAATTTCGCCCCCGGCATCACAAAACGATATTGCTCGCCGCTGGATTCAACATGGACATGCAGGTTCTGCCGGGTCCAGTCTTTAGCGTCGACGGTGTCTACGGCAACCTGTTCATCTGCCAGCAACGCCACCAGATGTTCTCCCGTGGCGCCGCCAGCGGGGAAGATGGCGGTGGCTTTTCCGCCGAGATGGGTAATGGCGCGCGCCACGTTAATGCCGCCGCCGCCCGGCTCAAACACCGGCGCGCTACAGCGCAGCTTACCTTCCGGGTAGATTTGCGGCGTCATGGTCGCGGAGTCGAGGGAAGGGGAGAGTGTCAGCGTATAAATCGAAGCCATCATGACCTCCTTTTATCATGGGTTCTTTTAAGCCTGGCACCGTTTGGCAGGAAGGCAACGTAAATAACAGTATGATTTTAAATATGAATGCTGACAAATAACCTGCGCCGGGCATATAAAATAAAACACGTTTTGGGATCGTTCTTATTCAAAAAATGAAAGAAGAAAATATTGCTATGTTATTTGCGGCTTTTTATAATTTGTTACCTTTCTATGGTCGCCTTGTCATTGATCCGCAAGAAAGTTTCCGAGACCGTGACGGTCTCTTTTTATGTTGTACGGACTCCTTAAATAAAATGAAGCTTTTGAAGACAGTACCCGCAGCACTGATGCTGGCGGGTGGCGTATTTGCGTCACTGAATGCAATCGCCGATGATACCGTTTTTACTGTCATGGACGATCCCTCCACTGCCAAAAAACCCTTTGAAGGTAACGTGAATGCCGGGTATCTGGCGCAATCCGGTAATACGAAAAGCTCCTCCCTGACCGCAGACAGCACCCTGACCTGGTACGGCAACACCACGGCCTGGTCGCTGTGGGGAAATGCCAGCAACACCTCTGCTAACGATCAACGCTCATCGGAGAAATACGCGGTAGGCGGACGTAGCCGATACAACATGACCGATTATGACTACCTGTTCGGGCAGGCGAGTTGGCTGACTGACCGCTACAACGGCTATCGCCAGCGTGATGTCGTAACTGCGGGTTATGGTCGTCAGTTCCTCAATGGGCCGGTGCACAGCCTGCGTTTTGAATTCGGTCCGGGTGTCCGTTACGACGAGTACACCAACGGCGAAGATGAAACCCAGCCGCTGGGTTATGCATCGGGCACCTATGCATGGCAGATGACGGACAACGCAAAATTCACCCAGGGTGTGTCGGTGTTTGGTGCTGAAGATACAACGCTGAACTCAGAAAGTGCGTTGAACGTGGCCATCAACGAACACTTTGGACTCAAGGTGGCGTACAACGTAACCTGGAACTCATCACCACCTGATTCTGCACCGGAACATACCGATCGCCGAACCACGATTTCTTTAGGTTATAAAATGTAATATCGTCGGGCCGGGATTATTCTCGGCCCGTTTTTTATTTTATGAAACTGTGCTTATTTATATTAAACGGCGTTTTAAAATAATGGGTCTGGTTTCATCTTCATAATTTCTCCATAATTAGCCGACCAGGGCTTATTCAGTTTATTTGACACGAATTGATAAATAATTTGACTAGGCAAGAATGTGATCCAGATCTACACTTACGGCACAGGCGAAAAACTCGCCTCAGGCATATCGCATTAAATAAGTATGAGAATAAAATTATGAAAAAAATCAAAACCGCTACAGCAGCGATGGTGCTTTCCGCACTTTCATTTGGCGTATTTGCTGCTGATAATATGACGCAACCTGCCAGTGACGTTAACAGCCCAATCGGGATCGCTAAAGCCTCGGATGTAGAAGCAGGCTCCAACATTGCCCCTGGCTCTCAGTCTACCGGCCAGTCAATGAATGATGCATTTGATGTACACAAGCTGGTGGCGGGTGAGTGGTCCTGATATTTCAACTGCCACGTGTGACGGAATATATACGCTGTCACAGCCTGTCGAAAACCGGATTATGACGTACCGGTTTTGGACCATAAATTATCGTAAAGATAGTTAAGATTTATTCAGTAAATTCACGGCACGTTTTCGCTGACAAAATATTAGCCCCAGATCATTGCGGCCCAGCGCAGCAGCAACATCGCGCCGCAAATAGCAATTAACACCACGACCATTTTCCAGTGCTTCACGGCAAATCTTTTTGTTGGCATAACCTAATCCTTGTCAGTTGATACCCTTAGTCTACCAAAATCTGCGCCAGAAAGCGCTCAACCCTGGACAACAGGTTATGCCGGAACACCGGTTCGGCTTAAAACCAATGGAATCTGTCAGCCAGAATCAATACCAGGCAAGCAGCGGAAAGTAGATTCAATATCACAACGGTTCTGCTGGATACATTCATGTGATACCCCTTCGATGTTTAAGGACCAAGTCAAGAATAGCTCAGCACTTTCGGATTGCGAGCCTCCGTCAGCAAAAGTTCATGAACGCAGACAAAAGGATGAACGGTTCAAACGGTTGCAGAAGGTGCATTCGCCCTTTCAATAGTGTTACCATTACCCTGCTTGCCGTAAATTCGCATTTATCTGAATCGGCAGGTGCATGATGACGAACCAATTTGACGATTGTTGGTCAGATGGTTTCGTAATCTACTGTTTAATCACGATTATTTTCTTTGTATATGCTCTTATGTGTGGGGCATCACTGCAAATAAGGATATAAAATGCCTGTAATTACTCTTCCTGATGGCAGCCAACGCCATTTCGACCATGCTGTTAGCCCAATGGATGTTGCCCTGGATATCGGCCCTGGACTTGCAAAAGCAACCATAGCAGGTCGCGTAAACGGTGAGCTGGTAGACGCGTCCGATCTGATTGAAAGCGATGCAACGCTTGCGATCATCACCGCGAAAGACGAAGAAGGTCTGGAGATCATTCGTCACTCCTGTGCGCACCTGTTAGGCCATGCTATTAAGCAGCTCTGGCCAAACACCAAAATGGCGATCGGCCCGGTTATCGACAACGGTTTCTACTACGACGTTGACCTTGACCACACCCTGACTCAGGAAGATATCGACGCGCTCGAGAAACGAATGCACGAGCTCGCCGAAACCAACTATGACGTCATTAAGAAGAAAGTCAGCTGGCACGAAGCGCGTGAAACCTTCGTGAAGCGCGGCGAGAGCTACAAAGTCTCGATTCTTGATGAAAACATCGCTCATGATGACAAGCCTGGCTTGTACCATCACCAGGAATACGTCGACATGTGCCGTGGACCGCACGTGCCGAACATGCGCTTCTGTCATCACTTCAAACTGATGAAAATCGCAGGCGCTTACTGGCGTGGCGACAGCAACAACAAAATGTTGCAGCGTATTTATGGTACCGCGTGGGCCGATAAGAAGGCCCTGAACGCGTACCTGCAACGCCTGGAAGAGGCGGCTAAGCGTGACCACCGTAAAATCGGTAAGCAGCTTGACCTGTATCATATGCAGGAAGAAGCGCCGGGGATGGTGTTCTGGCATAACGACGGCTGGACTATCTTCCGTGAACTGGAAACGTTCGTGCGCTCCAAGCTGAAAGAGTACCAGTACCAGGAAGTGAAAGGCCCGTTCATGATGGACCGTGTGCTGTGGGAAAAAACCGGCCACTGGGACAACTACAAAGATGCGATGTTCACCACTTCGTCTGAGAACCGTGAATACTGCATCAAGCCAATGAACTGCCCGGGCCACGTTCAGATCTTCAACCAGGGTCTGAAATCCTACCGCGATCTGCCGCTGCGTATGGCGGAATTCGGTAGCTGCCACCGTAACGAGCCATCAGGTGCGCTGCACGGTCTGATGCGTGTTCGTGGCTTTACTCAGGATGATGCGCATATCTTCTGTACTGAAGATCAGGTCCGTGAAGAAGTTAACGCCTGTATTCGTATGGTCTACGATATGTACAGCACCTTTGGCTTCGAGAAGATCGTGGTCAAACTCTCAACGCGTCCGGAAAAACGTATCGGCAGCGATGAGACATGGGATCGCGCAGAGGCGGATCTTGCCGTAGCGCTGGAAGAGAACGGTATTCCGTTCGAATACCAGCTGGGCGAGGGCGCATTCTACGGTCCGAAAATTGAATTTACCCTGTATGACTGCCTCGATCGCGCATGGCAGTGCGGAACGGTACAGCTGGACTTCTCCCTGCCGCAGCGTTTAAGCGCCTCTTATGTTGGCGAAGACAACGAGCGTCAGGTGCCGGTTATGATTCACCGTGCGATTCTCGGTTCACTGGAGCGCTTCATCGGCATCCTGACCGAAGAGTTCGCGGGCTTCTTCCCAACCTGGCTTGCGCCAGTGCAGGTAGTGGTGATGAACATTACCGATTCTCAGGCGGATTACGTTAAAGAATTGACGCAGAAACTACAAAATGCGGGCATTCGCGTAAAAGCAGACTTGAGAAATGAGAAGATTGGCTTTAAAATCCGCGAGCACACTT
>OKMK01000148.1_pt1 | contig 45589 bp, 47 predicted proteins | sample 1613431 | NCBI WGS metagenome assembly OKMK01 (sample SAMN04436857, study PRJEB24849) | human gut metagenome | biome: human gut; feature: NICU; material: stool | host: Homo sapiens | place: USA: Saint Louis, MO | collected 2011-10-17
GGTAAGCCATATCGAATCTCCTTGTTTTACCGCTTAGGGTATTAAGGGTAGTCAATCTGACTGGCTTTGAAGGTAAAGTTGGGTATATACGGAGGGTTCTTAACAAGACGCTGCCAGGCGATGCGCAGACATGGTATAAAAAATGCTCATCAATGGAGTTCCTATGACCGATACCCGCCACATCCGCCAGACCTTTAACCGCGCAGCAGGCCTTGAGCTGCGCAGTACGTGGCAAAGCACCCGGGCATATAAACGTCATTGCCATCCACAGCTCTCCATCGGCGCGATTGTGGAAGGCCAGACCTGCTGCGTAAGTCATGGCAATGCGTACGTTCTTGATCCCGGTGATCTTATCGTGATCCCGGCTTATGCCCCGCACAGCTGCAACCCCGTTGTCGGGAAGCCGCGCAGTTACCATATGCTCTATATCGACACCGATCTTCCCCTGGCGCTACAGGTTATTCGCGATCCCACGCTCTTTAAGCACTTTCTTGCCGTTGTCGGGACGATGTCCTCCGCATCCGTGGAGACCCTGCTTTCTGCCCTTCCCCGTTGCGCGGGTGAGATGAATGCACCTCGCTCAACCAGCCAGCAGGTTCAGCAGGCGTTACTCTCCGACCTTACCGCACCGCCTTCCCTTGACGAACTCGCCCAACGATTCTCACTGCGCAAGGAGACGCTGATCCGCACTTTCAGGCAGGATACCGGCCTGACGCCGGGCAGTTTCCTCAACATTTCGCGCGTGGAGTACGCCAAAGCGCGGCTGCGCGCGGGGGATGATATCGCCGACGTGGGCTACCAGAGCGGGTTTGCCGACCAGAGTCATTTTCATAAGACCTTCGTGAATTATACCGCTGCCACGCCGCGCCAGTACGCCACGGGCCGATCAATATCAGACAATAATCAGGATACGTAACGTCGTAAGGTGACCTCAGATTTGTCACTGAGGTCGCTATGGAACTGTTATTTCCCTCCGCCTTTCTTGCCCTGGCGCTGGCGCATTTTGTTGCCCTGTTAAGCCCGGGCCCGGATTTCTTCCTGCTGGTAGGCTACGCCGCCCGCTACCGGCTGCGCGGCAGCGCCGGATTGTGTCTCGGCATCGCAGCAGGTAACGGGTTGTATATCTTACTGGTGATTATCGGCTGGAGCGCGCTGCGCCAGTTTGGGTGGCTGTTTACGCTTATCGAACTGTCCGGCGCGCTGTACCTGCTGTGGATTGGCTCGCATCTTGTGCGCAACCGCCCGCAGCCGCTGGCGCTGGAAGAACCCCGCCAGTGCTGCCCTTCTCTGCGTAAGCAAATCCTGCTGGGGCTGGGTTCGGCGCTGTTAAATCCCAAAAACGCGTTGTTCTACCTGGCGCTAATGACAGCGTTACTCGGGCCGGACGTCACACTGCTTCAGCAGGCGACCTGCGGCGTCTGGATGGTGATGGTGGTGCTGGTATGGGATCTGGCGCTGATATCGCTGATGGGGTTACCGGCGGTTCAGCGAAAGCTCAGCCGTTCGCTCTGGCTGATAGAGCGCACGGCAGGGGTGGTGTTGATGGGGTTTGGTGGGTGGGTGCTGTGGCGGTTTTTGCACTTTTCCCCCGTATCCCTCTATCCTTAACCCATGGAAAAACATACCGAACTCAAACGCGCCAAGCTTCTCGCGCTGTCGCTGCTGCTGATTGCCGTCGCAGCGTTTATCACCACCCTGTTCCTGCCGCAAACCTTCTGGGTGCGCGGCGTAAAGGCCATTGCCGAAGCGGCGATGGTCGGCGCGCTGGCGGACTGGTTTGCCGTTGTCGCGCTGTTCCGCCGGGTGCCAATTCCCTTTATCTCGCGCCATACGGCGATTATCCCGCGCAATAAAGACCGCATCGGCGACAATCTCGGCCAGTTCGTGCAGGAAAAGTTTCTCGATACGCAATCCCTTGTCGATCTTATCCGTCGCTACGAGCCCGCACAGATGATTGGGACCTGGTTCAGCCAGCCCGATAACGCCCGGCGCGTGGGGCAGCATCTGGTGCAGGTGATGAGCGGTTTTCTGGAACTTACCGACGATGGACGCATTCAGCGCCTGCTCAAACGCGCCGTCCACAAGGCTATCGACAAGGTCGATCTAACCGAGACCAGCGCCGTCATGCTGGAAAGCATGACCAAAAACAACCGTCACCAGGTGCTGCTGGACGCCATCATCAACCGCCTGATTACCCTGATTCAGCGGGAAAGCACGCGGGAATTTATTGCCGACCAGATCGTCCACTGGCTTAAGACCGAGCATCCGCGCAAGGCGATGGTGCTGCCCACCGAGTGGCTGGGCGATCAAAGCGCGGAGATGGTGTCGAACGCGGTGAACACGCTGCTGGACGATATCAGCCACGACCGCACGCACCAGATCCGTCAGGCGTTTGACCGCGCCACGATCAAGTTCATCGACAATCTGAAAAACGATCCGGAGATGACGGCAAAAGCCGAGAATATCAAACACTACCTGAAGAATGACGAAGCCTTTAACCGCTATCTGGGGGAAATGTGGGCTGACCTGCGCCAGTGGCTGAAAAATGACATGCAGAGCGATGATTCCCGCGTGAAGCAGCGTATCGCCAACGCCGGGCTGTGGTTTGGCGAAACGCTGACCAACGACGCCAGCCTGCGGGCGTCGCTGAATGAGCATCTGGAGCAAGCCGCGCACCGCGTGGCGCCGGATTTCGCCGCGTTCCTGACGCGCCATATCAGCGACACGGTGAAAAGCTGGGATGCCAAAGACATGTCACGCCAGATAGAACTCAATATCGGTAAAGATCTTCAGTTCATTCGCGTTAACGGTACCCTGGTGGGCGGAACAATTGGCCTGATCCTGTTTCTGCTCTCGCAACTGCCCGCCGTGCTGGGGCATTAATCCGCTTTTGGCGGCGCGATAACGTAGCGCGTCGCCTCGAAGCGGTTCAGGATCAGGTGCACCAGAAAGACCATCGTCAGCGTGACCACCAGCGCGAAGGTGACGGAGGTGATGCGGTACAGATCGCTGAACACCAGGTCGCTGTCCGGGTGCATGTTCTGCCCGAACATAATGCCGATGGTGGTGATACTGGCGAAGCCTACCCCGGCGCCGACCTTCTCCATTACGTGCAGACGCGCGCCAAACGCCAGTCCAAGGCCAATCAGCGGCATCATCAGCAGCATATGGCTGCTGTGATCGTAGAGGATAAGCTGGACGACAAGGATATAGAGACACCCCAGCACCACGCCGACTACGCGCCAGATGGAGCTGATAACCGATCCGCGATAGTGCATCGGGAACAGGATCAGAATGCCCGCCATCAGCGCCGAAAGAGAATCGCTTAAGTCGCTCATCTGGAACACCACGAAAATCAGCGTCGCCACGGTGCCCGAGAGCAGAGACTCGTGGCGCACGCGGGCGTCATCTTTCTCGATCAGCGGCGGCGGCTTACGCGGCTCCACGTCCGGCAGCAGGTAGTTCATCAGCGCGCTCAGGCACACCGCCATTACGCTCGCTTCGATGTTAGAGAATAAAAGCGTGTGCCAGTTGGTGGTGGGGTAGCTCATAAAGTTGAGCATCACGCTCTGGCAAACCACGCCCATCGAGCCGAACAGGAACAGCGGCCCCTTACTCATAAAGCGAAAACGCATCACGTACAGGGCAAACACCACCAGCGTCATAATGACCGGCCACTGGGACAGATAGCCGATGATAAACACCATTTCGATGCAGTTCAGCGAGGCGCTGAAGATAAACTGCTTCGCCACGTGGCGGTTAAACACCGGCACCAGCGAGAGCAGCATGATCGGATAGACCACAAAAAACACGCCGTAGCTGGTGTTGTAGAAACTCGAAATACTGAGCGCAATCATCCCGGCAAAGACGATACGCAGGGTCTGGCGAAAGTCGTTTGCCGTATAGACGATGTTGCCGTGCGGGGTAAATACCCGCGCCAGGGTGCTAATAGACATAGTGAAGCAGGCTCACCAGATGGATTTGCATCCCGGAGAAGAATCGCGCAAACGGCCCTTCGCTATTGTAGAGCTGCACGGTGGCGCGCGCGCCGGTCGGCAGCGACTTCGGTAAGGCTTCGTCCAGCGCCACGTGAATACGCATACGCTGGGCATCACGCACCCAGCGATTGGAGGTTTCCGGTTCAGAAAGTTGACCGTTTACGGCCTCCTGTCCGGCGAGGATCCCCGCGTCGCTGCTGGTGACGTGGGCACGGAAAACTTGCCCCGGGAAGGCGTCAAACACCACGGCGGCGTCGGTCCCCTGGTGGGTATGCCGCAGGCTCTTCTCGCGGAAATCCGCCACGATATCGATCCGGGTGTTCACCAGCGCCAGCGCAGCCGAACCGGACGAGGCGTAAAAACCGGGGCTTAATTGCAGGTTACTGACCGTGCCGTCCGCCTCGGCGTAGACCTTCGTCCAGCCAAGATTCAGCTCCGCTTCATCCAGCGCGTTACGGTATTTTTGCAGCGTCACGTTGTGGTGCTCGTCCTGCTCGCCGCGCTGAATGCGCAGGTTATGAATATTCGCCTGAATCGAGCTGACGGACTGCTCGCTGCTCTGCCAGGTGGTACGGACCTTATCCAGATCCGCCTGCGACACGCTCTGCAAGGTACTCAGTTTCTGGTAGCGGTCGAAGGTAACTTTGTCATTACGCGCCGTCAGCACCGCGGTTTTCAGGCTGGCCTGCGCCGCGGCAATCTGCGCGTCCAGCTGATCGTTAGACAGACGCGCCTGTTCCAGCGCAATCTGCGCCGCTTCGACCTTATTGCGAAACGGCGTGGCGTCGAGCTCAAACAGCAGATCGCCTCTCTTAACCTGGCTATTGTTGTGGACATGTACCGCCGCCACATACCCGGAGACGCGGGCAGACACCGGGGTCACCACGCGCATCACGGTGGAGTCCGGCGTCAGCGGGATCCAGATATCCGCGACGATAAAGTAGACAAACATCAGCAGGAAAGAGGCAATACTCACCCTTACCCAGCGGGCAAACTTTTGTTCAGGAGTCATTATTTTTCGGTCTTATTATCTTCTTCGCGGATTGTCCGCAAATTGCAGGCGATTTGATTGAGTGTGGCGCTGAAAATATCGATATGTTCCGGCGCGATGTTTTGCGATACGCGCGCCTGATACGTCTCAATCACCTGAGAGAGCCTTTCAAGAATGGCTTTTCCCTCAGGCGTCAGCGTCAGCAGCCGGATACGCTTGTCATACGGCGAGACGGTGCGCAGCAGGTAGCCCTGCTTTTCCAGCTGTGTCAGCGTACGCATTAGCGGAGGCAGTTCAATCCCCTGCACTTCCGCCAGCTCGCTGACCGAGACGTTATCCCCGAGTTGATGAAGCTGCATCATCACCGTCCAGCTCGACTGGGTTAACCCGGTGTCGAGAATGGCGTCGTCGATGACTGCGCGCCACTGACGCACGATCATCGCCATCCGCATGCCCATCGGCCTGCGGTTAAACAGATCTTCTTCACTCATGGGGAATCCTCTCGTAGTACGCCATTACGATAATAGTTATCAGGGTAAGTATCAAGAAATGAGAAGTTAAAGCGCAGGAATTGCGAAACGATGTTCTCCCTCTCCCTGTGGGAGAGGGTCGGGGTGAGGGCATCAGCCCGCAACGGCGTTTAGCGGCTAAAATGCTTCCTGACGGCACTTTTCCCCGAAGCCGTCACCACCACCTCCCTGTACCCCGCCACCCGCTGGATCCAACCTTTGCTTTCCATGTGGATGAGCAGCGCCGCGCCGGCCTCTCCCCCCAGATGAAACTGCCGCTCGCTCCAGTCCAGGCAGGCGCAGCACGCCTTGCGACGGGTATTGGGATTTAACGGAATACCAAGCTTCAGAAACTGCTCGCGGCCATGTAGCGTGAGCGCTGAACCGTCTGCCTCAAGCCAGCCTTCCGCCTGCATGAATTCATAGATATGCACCGCCACCGTTCCGGCAAGATGGTCGTAGCAGGTTCGTGCTTCGCGCAGGGCTTTTGGCGCGGAGGTTTCCGGCGACGTGATGCGGCTCCAGGAGAGCCCCATCATCTGCTCGACAAGCGCCGCCACGTCGTGCCCCGCCAGGCGATAGTAGCGATGCCGCCCCTGAGACAGGCAGGTAATCAACTTTCCCTCCACCAGCCGCGCGAGATGCCCACTGGCGGTCGACGGCGCAACGTCTGCCGCCACGCTCAGCTCTGTAGCCGTCCACGCCCGCCCGTCCATCAGAGCACAGAGCATCTTCACGCGCGACGGATCGGCCATTGCAGCCGCTACAGCGGCAATGGCCTTTTCCAGCGCCGCCGCAATTTCACCCAGCTCGCCGGGCCTGTTGTCGAAAATCACATGAACGTCATACATCCGCGTGCCCTCCCGTTTCGGAGCTGTACTCCCGCATCAGCTGCGCCACGCGAATACGGTAGAAAGAAAAAATCGACGCCCGTCCTTCGGCCTGCGCCGCCTGATGAAAGACGTTCTGCTTCCAGCGGCGGACGGCCTCTTCATCCCGCCACCAGGAAAGGGACAGGATTTTGCCCTCGGTCGTCAGGCTCTGGAACCGTTCGATATCAATAAATCCGTCGATGTCGGCCAGTAAAGGCTTAAGCTCTGCGGCCAGTTGCAGATAGCGCGCCTGATAAGCGGGTTCGGCTTTGGCTTCGAAAAGGACTGCGATCATGAAGGTCTCTCCGTTGTGATGATATGGAGAGAATGCGGGACTAATGGTATGGATGCTTCGGTATGGAGCGAAGTGTTTGCCGGATGGCGCTGCGCTTATCCGGCCTACGGTGTTTTGTAGGCCCGGTAAGCGCAGCGCCACCGGGCTGGTTTTAGCCCACCATCGACCTCGGCTCCATAAACGCCTGAATCCCCTACTCGCCATCGTCACGTCCCGCCAGGCTTACGGGCGCTGGTGGCGATAATCCGCGAGCGCGGGATTACTCCAGGTTAGCCTTGTTCAGCCCATATGCCGCATCCAGCGAGCCCGGCTCCATGCGGGAGGTAATGCCCAGGCGGTTCCAGGCGTTGATCGCTACGATGGCGAAGTTCAGCTCTGAAATCTCCACGTCCGAGAAGTGCTCTGCCACGCTGCGGTACAGCGCGTCGCTCACGCCGTGAACGCCAATCTGGGTCAGCGCTTCGGTGAAGGCCAGCGCGGCTTTCTCGCGGGCGCTGAACAGCGGGGATTCGCGCCATGCCGCCAGATGGTACAGGCGCAGCTCGCGCTCGCCAGCAATTTTGGCCTCTTTCGAATGCATATCCAGGCAGAAGGTGCAGCCGTTCAGCTGTGACACGCGAATGTCGATCAGGTGCTTCAGCGCCGGATCAAGGGAGGTTTTCGCCACTTCCATGCTCAGGGCGGAAAGCGCGTTGGCGAGTGCAGGTGTGGCTTTGTGGTGGTTTACGCGGGTGTTCATTGTCTTTCCTCTTTTTTGTGCGGTTTTTATCATGCGATGAGGCAAATCTACGCCGTTAATGACATAGTAAAAAGATACAAAAAACATGAAATGAGGTAGGACATGAAGCCGGGCTATCACGACATTTATACCCGCTATCGCGACAACATTACGCGCGGCGTACTGAAGCCCGGCGACAAAGTGCCTGCCATCCGCGTGCTGGCTGAAGAGCTGAAGGTGGCGCGCAAAACCGTCGAGACGGCGTATGCCATTCTGACGGGCGAAGGGTATCTGGTGAGCCAGGGCGCGCGCGGCACGCGGGTGAATCCGGATCTTCTGCTGCCCGCGCAAAACGCTCCGGCAGAACAAGCGACCGGCACGCTGCCGGCGTCGTTGATTAGCCAGCGCGAACGGGCCGGTTTTCTGCGCCCCGGCATTCCCGCGCTCGACAGCTTCCCCTATAAAAAATGGCTGCTGCTGGCAGGCCAGGCGACGCGCGCCATGCGACAGGATGAAATGCTCAACCCGCCGGTGCTGGGCTGGTATCCGCTGCGCGAGGCGATTGCCCGCTATCTCAATATCTCGCGCGGGTTGTCCTGCACCGCAGAACAGGTGCTGATCACCAGCGGCTACAGCGGCAGCCTGCGCCTGATCCTCGACACGCTCGCCAGCCGCAGCGATAAGGTGGTATTTGAGGATCCGGGCTACTTTATGGGCCAGCAGTTGCTCAAGCGCATTGTGCCCCGCCTGCACACCGTGCCGGTCGATCGCGCAGGGATGGATACGGACTACCTGCTGCGTAACCACCACGATGCCCGCTTCGCCATCGTTACCCCGTCGCACCAGAGTCCGCTGGCGGTGACGCTCTCCCTGCCGCGCAAGCAGCAGCTGCTCGACTGGGCGTCACAAAACGAGGCATGGATTATCGAAGATGACTATGACGGCGAATTTCACTACACCCGCAAAGTGCTGCCGTCGCTGAAAAGCCTCGACCAGCATGACAGGGTGATCTTTATGGGCACCTTCAGCAAAACCATCATGCCATCGCTACGCATGGGCTACGTGGTGATGCCCGCCAGCACCGTCGGCGCGTTTACCGACAGCGCGGACATTCTCACCAGCGGCCAGCCGGTCCTGACGCAAAAGATCCTCACAGCCTTTCTCAACGAGGGGCATTTTTTCCGTCATCTGAAAAAGATGCGCGCGCTCTATCAAACCCGCCGCGACTGGATGATTGCCGCCCTGCGTGAGGTCTATGGTGATCTGTTCTTCACCGAGCAAAACGACGGTGGAATGCATATTGTCGCGTTCCTCGCAAAGGGAAGCGCTGACCGGGAGATCGCCCGCTGCTGGCAGGAACAGCAATTGCAGGTCAATGCGCTTTCGGCGTGGTATCGCGGGTCGGGCAAACGCTACGGGCTGGTGATGGGCTATAACAACGTGCGGTCATATCAGGAGGCGGTTGAGCTGCTGGAAAGGCCGAAACGGCAGACGCTTGCGCTGTTGAGCTGAAAACCGCCGCGTGGCGGCTGCGCCTTACCCGGCCTACGGTCTCCTGTAGGCCCGGTAAGCGTAGCGCCACCGGGCAACCCTATGCTCACACATCATATCGCGATAACCCGACGTCCTTGAGCTGCTCGTCGCTCATCTGGCTCAGAATACGGCGGGTACGGTTGATGCGATACCAGTTACGCAGCGTTTTCGCTACCCAGACAAACGCGATAAACGGACGTTTTGAACGATTCTCGTAGAATTCCATGATGCTCTCCTCGCTGTGCCAGTGGAGTTATCATCATGGAAAACGACAAGTACAATACAGATTCAAAAACTGCTTTTGTTTACCATACAGATCCGCTAAAACGGTATCTGCATGGTGGTTTACCCATCAATCTGTACTGGTTTAATGCTCTGTATGGTGAAAAAAAAGGATACAGCATGACGCGCTATCAACATCTGGCCAACCTCCTGGCGGAACGTATCGAACAAGGGCTGTATCGCAGCGGTGAACGTCTGCCGTCGGTACGCACGCTGAGCCAGGAGCACGGCGTGAGCATCAGCACCATACAGCAGGCCTACCAGATCCTCGAAAACCGCCAGCTGATTACGCCTCAGCCGCGCTCCGGCTATTTTGTCTCGAAACGCAAAGCCCAGCCGCCCGTCCCGGCGATGACGCGCCCGGTGCAGCGCCCCGTGGACGTCACCCAGTGGGACGAAGTGATGATGCTGCTGGACGCCCGCGCCGACAAAGAGATGATCTCCTTTGGCGGCGGCTCACCGGACATTAACCAACCGAGCCTGAAGCCGCTGTGGCGTGAGATGAGCCGCATTGCGCAGCATAATCCGGGCGAAATGCTGAGCTATGACGTGCTCGACGGGCGCCTGGAGCTACGCGAGCAAATCGCCCGTCTGATGCTGGATGGCGGCTCCACCGTGGCGGCAAACGAGATTGTCATCACCAACGGCTGCCACGGCGCGCTGTCGATCGCTCTGCTCTCGGTGTGCAAGCCGGGTGACATCGTGGCAGTCGAGTCACCATCGTTTCACGGCACCATGCAGATGCTGCGCGGCTTTGACATCAAGGCCATTGAAATTCCCACCGATCCCGAGACCGGGATCAGCATCGAGGCGTTAGAGCTGGCGCTGGAGCAATGGCCGATCAAGGCGGTGATCCTGGTGCCGAACTGCAATAACCCGCTCGGGTTTATCATGCCGGAGTCTCGCAAGAAGCAGGTCTTAGCCCTGGCACAGCGGCACGATATCGTGATTGTTGAGGATGACATTTACGGCGAGCTGGCGGCGGAGTACCCGCGTCCGCGCACCATTCATTCTATGGACATAGATGGCCGCGTGCTCTTATGCAGCTCGTTTACCAAAACCGTGGCGCCGGGCCTGCGGGTCGGCTGGATCGTGCCGGGGCGCTATTACGACCGGGTGATGCACATGAAGTACGCCGCGGGCGGGTTTAACGTGCCGGGCACGCAGATGGCGGTGGCGGCGTTTATTCGCGACGGCCATTACCATCGCCACGTGCGCCGTATGCGTCAGATTTATCAGCAGAATATGGAAACCTATACCTGCTGGGTGCGGCAGTATTTTCCGGCAGAGATATGCGTCACCCGCCCGCAGGGAAGCTTCCTGCTGTGGGTTGAGCTGCCGGAGACGGTCGATATGGTGTGCGTCAGCAAGCAGCTGTGCCGTCTGAAGATCCAGGCTGCGGCCGGGTCGCTGTTTTCTGCCTCCGGGAAGTACCGCAACTGCCTGCGGATCAACGTGGCGTTGCCGCCGACGGAGAAGAACCGCGAAGCGCTGAGGAAGATGGGCGAGGCAATTGTGATTGCGATGGAGGAGTAGTGCGGCCTGTTGCCCTCACCCCAACCCTCTCCCACAGGGAGAGGGTGGAAACCGCCACCGGGCAATGGTCAACGACTCAGAACTTCCACGAAACGCTGCCAACAATGCTGCGTTCTGCACCGAAGTAGCAGTAAGAGAGTGAGTTACACGCCGCGACGTAGCTTCTGTCCGTCAGGTTATTGACGTTCAACTGCGCGCTCACGCCCGTGAGCCCCACTTTTGACAGGTCATACCCCACGGTCATATCCACCAGCGTGTACGACGGAAGCGTATGGGTGTTCTGGCGATCGCTGGCGATCCCGTTGACATAGCGCACGCCGGAGCCGGCGGTCAGGCCGTCCAGAGGGCCGGTTTTGACGTCGTAGCTCAGCCAGGCGCTGGCCATGTTACGCGGGGCATAAACGGCGCGCTTGCCCTCCTCTTCCGGGCTGCTCTTCTTGTAGCGAATATCCGTGTAGGTGTACGCCGCCTGCATACGCAGGCTGTCGGTCAGCTGACCAATCGCCTCCAGTTCAACGCCTTCGGATTCGATTTCACCGATGGAACGGTACGGATCGGTCGGCTCCTCTTTAGTGGCAATGTTCTTCTGGTTAATGCGGAACACCGAGGCGCTGAACTGGCTGTTCATCCCCTCCGGCTCATACTTCACACCCGCTTCCCACTGCTTGCCCTTCATCGGATCCAAAATGTTGCCCTGCTCGTCGGCAAAGCTGGTCGGCGTAAAGGCGGTAGAGTAGCTGACGTACGGCGCAACGCCGTTATCAAACAAATACAGCAGCGCCGCGCGGCTGCTGAAGTTGTTTTTATCCAGATCGCTGCGGGTGTGGTTGAAGTTGTCGACGTTCGACACGCTCACCTGGTCGTAACGCCCGCCCAGCGTGAGGCGCCAGCGGTCAATGGACATCTGATCCTGTAGGTAGTAGCCGGTCTGGCGCAGCTTGTGTTTTTCCCTGCTGTACTGGGTGATGTAGTCCGGCTTTGCGCCGTAAACAGGATGGAAAGCGTCAATCGGCGGGAAGCCGCCGTAGTAGCCGGTGACGTTGTTGGTGCGGTCCTGGTAGTCCATGCCGATCAGCACGCGGTGGTTTACCGCCCCGGTATCGAAGCTGCCGTCGACCTGGTTATCCAGGGTGATGGCGTTCATCTTCTCGTCAGAGCCGGAATAGCCGCGGTTCAGCTCGGTGTCATTCAGCCAGCCTGCGGCATACACCTGGTTCAGCTCGACTTTGGTGTGCAGGTAGCGCAGCTTCTGGCGCACGGACCAGCCGCTGTCAAACAGGTGCTCGATGTTATAGCCGACCATGTTTTCCCGACGATCGTACTTGTCGTAATCGTCCTCGCCCTCGAAGAAGGTGTTGGAGATTTTCTTACCGCTGTGCGGTACAACGGTGCCCTCATATGGCAGGCCGGAGTGGCTGCCGCCTTCTGGATCGCGGTGCAGGTAGGCCATCAGATCCAGACGGGTGTTGTCGGTGATACGCCAGGTCAGGCTCGGCATCAGGGCGTAACGCTCTTCCTTCAGCGGATCGAACTGGGAATCGGCATAGCGGGTCATCCCGCTGAGACGCACCGCCACGCGGTCATTATCATCAACCGGGCCAGTGACGTCGAACATCGCCCCACGCTGGTTATTGTTACCGGCGAAGAGCTTGATCTCCCCGCCAGGATCGAACGATGGCTTACGGGAGGTGAGCGCCACAATCCCGCCCGGCGATGAGCGGCCATAGAGCACGGAGGCCGGACCGCGCACGACTTCGATACTGTCCAGGAACCACGGGTCAACCACCAGCGAGCTGTGGGAGTTGGTGTCGCCCATCATCTTCAGGCCGTCGAGGTAGACGTTGTCCAGGCTGCCGTCCGAGAAACCGCGCAGCACCATGTAGTCAAAGCGGTTTGACGCCCCGATCTGGTTGCTGTAGACCCCCGGCGTGTAGCTCACGGCCTGACGCACGCTGGTTGCGCCCTGCTCTTCGAACTGCTCGCGAGTGACGATAGAGACCGACTGCGGGGTTTCAATATCCGGTGTTTCAAGCTTGGTGGCCGCAGACTGCATCTGCGAGGTCACCACCACGGTGTCAGTTTTTTGGGCATCCTGCGCCAGTAAAGGAAAAGCAACGCTACCGGTAACCCATCCCACCAGCAGTGCCAGACGCGATTTAACAAACATAACCCTCTCCAGAGATATTTCTTATTGTTAATAAGAATTATTACCTTTTTGAGAGTGCAAACGGCTATGCGTGCCGCCAGGTTACGTATGCGCGATGCTAAACCACACGAAATGCATTCGCGCGACAGGAGAAATTACGTTAGCGGAGTTTGCGCACGTCCCCCGGTGAAATCCCGTAATGACGACGAAACGCGGTGGCAAAGTTGGTGGCATGCTGATACCCGCACATCCAAGCCGCCTGCTGCACGCTGTGGCCTTCCAGCAGATAGCGGCGCGCCAGCGCAAGGCGACAGTCGCGAAGGTAATCGAAGAGCGTGCAGCCGTAGCGCTGACGGAACTTGCTGCGCAGGCTGCTTGGGCTCATTGCGGCAAGGGCTGCCAGCTGCGCGAGAGTATGATCCCGTTCAGGAGACTGTTCCAGCAGGCTCCGCACGCGTTCAAGACGCGCATGCTCAGGCCGGCGCGGGCAAGGCTGCTGGCGCTGGTTGAGGCCATGGCCGAGCAGCTGATACATCAGCCCCTCCAGCAACAGCTTGCGTGAGAGCACGCTTCCCCCCTGCCGCTGCGCATGCAGAATACCTGACATCACAAACTCGGGAACCTGCCAGACAAACGCGGGTGCATTCAGGCTTTGCCATTCCAGAAGCAATGACTCAAGCAGGGCTTCACGTCCGGCATCGTGCGGGTAGACGCCAAACGAGAGCGTTTTCAGCGTGCTGTCGGCATCGTGACGCGCGCTCATCACCTGATCTTCACTCAGACGTGAGCTGAACGCCATGCCCGGGCGGACGGGATAATTGATACCATTGAGCGTGAGCGTCACGCACCCTTCCAGCACCACCAGCATATAGAGCGGGCTGCTGTGGCGAGAGGTGGTTTCATAGGGCTGTAGTACACGTACGTCGGAGTGGGTCAGCGAAATGCCGGACGAGAGCATCATCTCTTCAACATTCCCCTGCAACACGGGGCTACAGCTGACCTGCGCCTCTTTTAACTGGGGGAAACGGTAGTCGATGCCGTAGCGCTCGCCGAATACCTGAAAATCTTCAACAAAAAATATGCGTTTCGCTGATCTATTTTCACTCTGGAGCATCATTTGGGGCCTGCATCGGGGAAAGGACAGGCAAAACAGTACCATCCATTTGTAATGGCAGCAATCACCGGGCGCAGACACTATTACGCTCCGGACGAAGCCGGAGCGAAGGCATATATTTCCTTGCGAGAAATATATTTATGCTTCCTGCCACTCAGCAAAAACCTCTTTATGGTTTTTGGTCAGGACAACTTTATTATCTTCGACCTTATCAACCCAGCCGAGAGGAATAAAGTGGTGCTTGCCGCCCGATTCCGGATCGCTCTTCGCAAGCTTGATACGCTCACCATCAAGATGGTCCACAACCCCGACGTGCGTTCCGCAGCTGGCGACAACCTGAGTGTGATCCTTAATTGCGCTTTTATCTACCATAATTATTCTCCTGTTTCGGTTATTTGCCTGTTGCACGAAATTAACTGTAGCGCATAAATTCAGGCTTAAACGTCTTATTAGCATTTTGAAACATCATTGACAGAACCGAATATTAAGTCTACTTAACGCCGAAATGAAAAAATAGGAATGAGATGAATTATTACCGACTGATTATTTCCCGTTCATAATTAAATTATCGCAACCAACGAGGAGGTATTTATGACGATTCGCAATAATCGGGCAGAAATTTCACTGGCTCTTGGTGAAGCGGTTTTAGACATCGTGCAAAAAGGCCATGAAGTATCGCGAGAAAATCTTGCCCGGGCGATGAAAATCAAAGCGGAGAAAGAGCGCGACGATGAGCGGCTTCTTAACTACTGGAAGGCCTGTAATATGCTGGTCTGAACCTGGCGGCGTTTAGCCTGACTAAACGCCGCCTGCTGTTACTCGTCGAAGAACCAGTAGCCCTGGTTAATCAAACCGGTCAGCTCTTCCACAAACGCCGGATTATTCAGCGCATCGCCCAGCTCAGCCTGGCCGAGCTCGGTGAAGCGGCACAGCGCATCCGCACCGTTCACATCCGCCGTTTCCAGCTGTTCGCTGTTGATAAAGACGCTGCCGTTGATGTTCAGCACGCGCAGCCCGCTCAGGCGGGAGAGCGTTTCGCCCCCTTGCAGCGCGTCGAGCACCTCTTCTACGGAATACGGCGGCTCGGCGGCGGCAATATCCAGCTCGTGACGCGGCGTGGAGACGAAGCTGCCAAACCATTTCGTAAAATCATCTGGCTTGCTAATCATGTCGATCATCATCTGGCGAATGCGATCGAGCTCGTACTGCTCCACGCGGCCAGGGTGTTCGCGGCAGGTCAGATCCGGATCGCTGTAATGTTCGCCGCCCAGATCGTTCTCCAGCGCGTAGTCGGCAAAGCTGCTGATCAGATCGCGACCGTTCGGCCCGCGGAAACCGACAGAGTAGTTGAGCGCGGTTTCATGGGTGAAGCCGTCATGCGGGAATCCAGGCGGAATGTAGAGGATATCGCCCGGGGCCAGATCTTCGTCGATGATCGGCTCAAACGGATCGACATGCAGCAGGGCCGGATGCGGACAGAACTGACGCATCGGCAGCTTGTCCCCCACGCGCCAGCGGCGGCTGCCCATCCCCTGGATAATAAACACATCGTACTGATCGATATGCGGCCCAACGCCGCCACCCGGGACGGAGAAGGAGATCATCAGGTCATCAAGACGCCAGTCCGGCAGGACGCGGAACGGACGCACCAGCTCTGCTGCGGGCATATGCCAGTGGTTCACCGCCTGCGCCAGCAGGGACCAGCCGGTTTCACCGAGGTTATCGAAATGCTCAAACGGGCCATTGCTCGCCTGCCACTTGCCGTTAGCATGGCTTACCAGGCGGCTATCAACTTCCGGCTCCATCGCCAGACCCGCCAGTTCATCAGGGGTAATGGGGTCGACAAAATTCGGGAAGGCATTTTTCAGCACAACGGGTTGTTTTTGCCAGTATTTTTCAAGAAATTCCGGCCAGTTCAGGTTCAGTTGATACGCCATGGGTAGCACCAGTGAGAGGGGAGACAGGCGCGATTATAGAAGAGACAGCGAGGGGGGAACTTGTCATGGGTCAATCGAGCGCGCGTAGGTCGGGTAAGGCGAAGCCGTCACCCGACGCACACGCGGGCTTAAACTTAATCCAGGTTCAGCTCGTCATAATGGGTGATCAGTTTACCCACGATGCCGTAGTCCAGCGCTTCCGCCGGTGACATCCAGAAGTTACGGTCGGTATCTTTCTTCACTTTCTCCAGCGGCTGGCCGGTGGCGTCAGCAATCAGCTTGTTCACGCGCTCCAGCATGCGGATGATCTCGCGCGCTTCGATTTCGATATCCGTTGCCTGACCGCGCACGCCGCCCAGCGGCTGGTGGATCATAAAGCGGGTATTCGGCAGAGCGTAGCGGTGCTCTTTTTTCGCCGCCAGGAAGATGGTGATCCCGGCGCTCGCCACCCAGCCGGTGCCGATCACATGCACTTCCGGACGGATAAACTTAATGAAGTCGTGGATGGTGTCGCCCGCTTCTACATGGCCGCCCTGACTGTTGATGTACAGCTTGATCGGATCGTTGCTGACGCTTTGCAGCAGGATCATCTGAGTGATGACCTTCTGGGCCAGCTCCTGGTTAATCTCTCCGGAGATGACAATCGAACGGGATTCCAGCAGTTTTTGCTGTAGAGCGCCCGCGCCGTTTGTTCCTTCCGCTTTTTCCTTGTCGCTTTCTTTCAGTGTGTAGTGCATTGTTGTTTCCTCAGCTTGTCGCGCTCAAAACCAGAGTGTAGCCTGTTTTACCGGTGAAAGTCCTCACAGACAAATAACGAGGGATCTTATGAATATTGCACATGTCGCACTCTGGACCCGCAGCCTGGACGCGCAGGTTCAGTTCTGGGAAACGGTGTTTAGCGGCCGCAGTAATGACCGCTACGTCAGCAAAAATCGTCCGGGGTTTAAATCTCACTTTATTACCCTGGATGACGGGCCGACCATCGAGCTGATGACGCTGCCGGGCCTGCCCAGTGCACCTTCGCACCCGGAATTTGTCGGCTGGGCGCATGTCGCCATCAACGTCGGCAGCAAAGCGCAGGTGGACAGTATGGCAGCGCAGGCGCAGGCAAGCGGCTCCCTGCTCAGCGCCCCGCGTATGACCGGGGACGGTTTCTATGAAGCGGTGATTGCGGACCCGGACGGCAACCGTATTGAGCTTGTCGGTGCATAAAAACAGCGTTTCGTTCCTTCATCGCCTCCGCTCCAGCTCGCTATACTTCATATGGTTATCATATTGCTAAATGATAATGATATTTAATGTGTTAAGATGAAAGTCAGCATAAACAGTCTCTTACGTAGCCATAGTGACTGTTTGCATCCTCGACATTTAAATCAACACCGGGGCGGTGAATGGAACACATTGTTTATGTGGTTGATGACGATGACACAGTCAGGCAGTCCGTTGTCAGGCTGCTGGAATCTGCGGATATACATGCCCTTGGCTTTTCCTCAGCAGAAGCCTTTCTCAGCCATCCCTTTGAGGATCTGCCCTCCTGCGTGATCCTCGATATGCAAATGCCCACGATAACCGGGTTTGATGTCGCAGATGCGCTGAAAGACAGCGGGCGGGAAATACCGATCATCTTTCTCACCGGCCACGGCACCATCCCTATGTCCGTCCGGGCGATCAAAGGCGGGGCCTACGAATTTCTCACTAAGCCCGTTGAATCCAGCGCGCTCATCGGCTCCATCGAATCCGCGCTCAGGCTGGCACAGCACAACGCCGCCCGCGTCAAAGAGCACTACGCCCTGAAACAGCGCCATCTGTCCCTCACGCCGCGCGAGCATGAGGTGCTTGAGCTGGCCGTCAGCGGCAAGCTCAACAAGCAGATCGCCGCCGAGCTGGGCGTCAGTGAGATTACGGTGAAAGTGCACCGCCGCCGGGTGATGGAGAAAATGCAGGTCCGCTCCGTGGCTGAACTGGTCAGGGCCGTCGAGCGCCTGACCAAACATCAGCCAGCGGAATAACCGTTACATCTCCTGTCCGGCAAGCGGCAACGCGAAGGTAAACACCGTGCCGTACGGCTCTCTGCGGCGCGCGCTCAGTTTCCCCCGGTGCCGTTCAATGATGCTGGCGCTGATGGTCAGCCCCATGCCCATTCCCTGCGCTTTGGTCGAATAGAACGAGTCAAAGATCCGCTCGGTGAGCTCCGGCTCAATGCCGCTGCCGGTATCGGCGATCTCAAAGATCACCTTCCCTTCAGCGCAGTTCGCGGTGGCGATCGTGATGCTGCACGGGCGATCCGTCACTTCCGCCATCGCTTCCATCGCATTCATCACCAGGTTAAGCAACACCTGCTGGATCTGCACGCTGTCGCCGATGATAAAGCTGTCGTCAGCGTTCAGAAGATAATCAACGCTTATGTGTCGCAGCTCAAGTTCGCTGCGGGAAAGCATAATGATGTGGTGGATCAGGAAGTGCAGATCGATTCGCGTAAACGTGGGGTCCTGTTTGCGCGTCAGAGACTGAATGCTGCGGATGATCTCCCCTGCCCGCTCGCCCTCGGCGGCGATCTCCTCCAGCCCCTCGCGCACTTTTTCCAGCCGCGCCGGATCGCGGTTGAGCCAGCGCAGGCTCGCGCCGGCGTTCGAGACAATCGACATCAGCGGCTGGTTGATCTCGTGCGCGATCGAGGAGGTCAGTTGCCCGACGGTAGTGGCTCGTGAGACCCGCGCCAGATCCGCCTGCGCCACCCGCATCGCATCCTCCGCCGCCCGCTGGCTGGTGATGTCGGTAATGATGCCGTAATACTCATTCACCTCGCTGCCCACCCCCACCGGATCGCCAATCCCGAGGAGGTAACGAACGGAGCCGTCGGTGCGGATGATGCGAAACTCCGCGCGCATCGACAGCCCGTCACGCACGCTCTGATTAACGAGGGTGCTGATCCGGCCATAATCATCCTCATGCACGAAGGTCAAAAACTCCGCCATTGAGATCATCTTTTGCTGTTCCGGCAGGCCAAGGATACGGGCGTACTCTTCGGACATAAACATCAGATCCTGCACCAGTTCCCAGCGCCAGCTGCCGGTATGGCTGATCTGCTCGCCCAGCATCAGTGAGGTCTGGCTGGCGCGCAGCTCTTTCTCCACCCGTCGGCGCTGGATGTTTTCCGCCAGCAGCTCGGCGTAGAGCCGCGCCGTCTCCAGCGAAACCGCCGCCTGCGCGCCCAGCAGGCTGACCACGCGCGAATGTTCGGCGGTAAACACCTCCGGCATCAGGCGGTTTTCCAGATACAGAATCCCCACCAGCCGCGCCTGTTTGAACATCGGCACGCACATCACGGCGGCGCCGGACGTCACCAGATACGGATCCTGGCTGAACGGGTGGAACTCCTCCAGTTTGCCGGTGCGGATCTCCTGCCCGGTGCGGATCACCGCGGCCAGCACCGACAGCGGCATGTCCGTCGCCATCGGTGACGCTTTCAGGATGCGTACCCGCACGCCGTCGGTACTGGTCCAGGCGCTGGCTTCAATCTCCGGGATGTGATTATCGCTGACGCGCAGCAGCAGGCCACGCTGCGCCCCGGCCCGTTCAAGCAGCAGCGTCATCAGGTTTTCGATTAAACGTTCAAGGTTGATCTCTTCGGATAAGGCGCGTGAGGCTTTGATGACGCTCTGTAAATCGCGGATCACCTCGTTCTGGGCAAACGCCGCCGTGTCATACGCGCGGCTCTGCCCGGAGGCCAGCAGATGGGGGAAATCCTGCTCCAGCTGGCGCACCTTGGCCTGCGCCCCGACGCGCCCCCAGGCGGCAATCGCGCCGCGGAAATGGGCGTCGGAGGCGGTCGGGTAGCCGCAGGCCAGCGAGAAACGCCCGGCCAGCTCGTGCGCCAGGGCATTGATCGGGTTAAACCCGCCCTCCCGCGAGAGTCGCACCGCTTTTTCATACTGCTCCAGCGCGATGCTGTTCATGCCGTCCAGACGGACGATTTCGGCATAAATCAGCGCCTCTTTATCGGCAAATGTGCCCGGATTGATCCGCGCCCAGAGGGCAATTTTGTCGTAATGGTGATGAATACTGCGGCGATAATCCGCCGAAAAGGTTTCCGGCGTGAGCTGGCGGGAGAGCGCCAGCGCGCTGTAAAAATGGTAATCCAGCAGATGAATATGACCCGGCGCGGACCACGCATACCAGCCCGTCATTTCTAAATCCGCCTGTGCGTCGGCGTATTCGCCGCAGGAAAAGTGCGCCATCCCGCGATAGAGCCAGTACCAGAAGAGCATGGTCGAGGTCTGCTCGGGCGCCTGCTCCGGCGGCGCGGGCAGCAGATCGTCAGGCAGCGCCTGGGCGGCGCTCCATGGGCCCGTCACCGGCGTGCGTAAAAACTCCACGTAGCGGCGCTGAATGTGCAGAACGGTTTCAATGTCCTGGTAATCCGTTTTGCGCACAAAGGCCAGACCGCGATCGATGCTGGTCAGCACGCCATCCAGATGGTCGCCCCGGGAGAGGAAGTTAATGATCTGATGACAGGCCGCGAAGCAGGCCATCGTCATGTCGCCGTGGGTCACCGCTGAGGTAAAGCAGGCCTTGGCGCACTCGATAGTGTACGACAGCGGCTGGGTCCAGACGCTGAGCTGGTCGAGCGGCAGCAGAGTTTTGGCTTCATAGGCATCATAGCCGTGGCGGTTCACCAGCTCACGAGCCAGCGTGCCGTACTCAAACCCGAGACGGTATTCGGCGTAGCGGTGGCCAATCAGCACGCCAAACCAGGCCATCGCCGTGGTGGAAGCACCGGTTATGCCGTGATCGAGCGTAAGGTGCATCATCCGGCACAGGAGTAAAAAGTGCAGGCGCGGGCAGGTAAAGCTGGCGAAAATACTGGCGCTGTAAAGCAGGTTCATCACCGCTTCGGTCTCTGCGTTCTCCATCAGCTTAAGCTGAGAAAACGGGTTCTGCGGCGCGTCGGCGGTGCGTTGACAGAACTGCTGCCAGGCCTCGTCACATTCGGCATTTTCCGGGTAGCGGCTGATCTGGATCCCGAACACGCCCAGCCAGCATAACGACGCCTCCAGCGCCAGGCGGATCTCCGACTGGCGCATATAAACTTCCGCCAGCAGGTTGGCGGCCAGCGCTTTCTCCGTCAGCCCGCCCGGTGAACCGAGGATCGCATCGCACAGCGCACGTGTGCGCTCCAGGTGTCCGAGCGCAAACTCACAGCCCGCCTCTTCGATATCCAGCATAAAGTCCGAGACCGGGCCCGCATTCCCCAGCGCTCTGGCGGTCTGGATATAGCTTAAGGCGGAAAGGTAATCGCCGGTACGCTTCGCACGCCGCGCGGCCTGAAGGCTCAGCTCCCGGAATCGCTGCCGCTGGGGTGCAGGCTGGATGCAGTCCAGCGCGGCGCTGACGTGGTGAACCGCGCGGAACAGCAGTTCGTTGCCCGCCGTCTGCCGCGCGGCATCCGCCAGCAGGCTGGCGGTGGTCAGGTGCAGATGGCTTTTCTCGCCCTCATCCAGCAGGGCAAAGGCGGCTTCCTGCACCCGATCGTGGGTAAAAGCGTACTCTTTCTCCGTCAGCACAATCAGCTGAGCGGTCACCGCCGGATGAAGCGCGTAGCGGATTTCCGCCGCCGACCGCCCCACCACGCGGCACAGCATCTCCAGCTCGCCCGTGCAGCCGAGGCAGGCGATGCTGCCCAGCAGGCGGCGCGTCTCGTCGGGCATCTCCTTGAGCTGTTCAAGCACCAGCGTCACCACGTTCTCGGTGTAGTGCCGGGCGCGGATGGCCTGGAGATCGTAATGCCATTTCCCCTGATATTTGTTGTGCACCACCAGTCCGTCATCGACGATGCGGCGGAAAAATTCCTGCACGAACAGCGGGTTACCGCCGGTTTTTTCATGGATCAGCGTGGCAAGATCGGCGGTACCGGTACTGCGGGCATGAAAAATCCCCCCGAGCCAGCGCGCCACGGCCTTCACCGACAGCGGCTGCGGCACGATCGTCGTGGCGTGTTGCGCCGCCTCCGGCAGGCTCGCCAGCGCGGTCTGCAAGGTGGGCTCAGAAAGCGAACTGAGATCGCGGTGCGCCACCACCACCAGCAGCGGGATGGCGCCGCAGGCGCGCAGCAGGTGATCGAGCGTTTGCAGGCTGGCGGCGTCGATCCACTGCACATTATCCAGCAGCAGCACCAGCGGCGCGCCCTGGGTGGCTAAGGTTTTCACCAGCGCCAGCACCATATGGCTGAAGCGCGCCCGCGCGTCGATGGAAAAGGTATCCGCAGAGAAACGCGGTTTGTTCTCAAGGAGTAAATTCAGCTCCGGCACCAGGCTAACGGCCAGCTCCTCGAAGCCTTCCAGCGCGCGCGACAGGCGGATTTTCCACGTCGCTACCTCCCCGGCTGGCAGCCCGAGCAGGTGCAGCGTGAGCGTCCGAAACGCCGAACTCAGCACGCCGTAGGGCAGCGTGGGAGAATATTGATCGACCTTGCCCACCGCCAGCAGCACCTTGCGCTGTTGCAGCGATTTCAGCGTGGTGGCGATCACGGAAGATTTGCCGATCCCCGAAGGCCCCCCAATCGTCACCAGTTCCGGCGCACCGCTCTGGCTGACCCGCTCAAACGCGGCGATGACGTCGCTGGCCTGCGGATGCGCAGAGAAAAGCGAATCGGCAAGATGGATCGCCGGAGAGCGATCCTGCTGGCCGGGAATAAAGTCGACGATCTCACCTTCGGCGGTCAGCGTCGCCTGGCAACGCCTGAGGTCGGCAATCAGCCCGTCGACGGTCTGATAGCGATTCTCCGGATTCTTCTCCAGCAGCTTAAGGATAATGGTCGACAGCATGCCGGGTACGTCCGGGCGCACCCGCCCCGGCGCAAGCGGCTCAGAGGCAATGTGGTAATGCGCCCAGTTGGTCTGGTCATCAGCGCTCAGTTCAAACGGCAATCGCCCGGTCAGAAGTTCATAAAGCACGATACCCAGACTGTAGAGATCGCTCCGGCTGTCGACGGCGCGCCGGGTACGCGTGGTATGTTCCGGTGACATGTAGGCGGGCGTGCCGCCAGACGCGGCAAGCCGGGACTGGGAGAACGCGTCGGAGGTGCCGCAGGAAAGACCGAAGCTGCAAAGACGGCAGGTGGCGTCGTGATGAACGAAGAACGCCCCGGGTTTGATATCGCCGTGGATCAGGTTGTGCAGATGCATCTGGCGCAGGGGACCGCAGATGCGGATCGCCATTTCGATAAAGCGGGCGATCCCGGAAATCGCCTTACCTGCCCGGCACGCCAGCAGTTCAAAGCAGAACGGCGCGTAGACCAGCGCAAAACGTCCGCGGTACTGGGTTGAAGCGACGGGCCGGATAGCCCAGCCGTCATGAAGCCGGTCGCGCAGGGCAAACTCGTTTTTCAGCAGCCGCGTTGCCCGCTCCTCTTCTTCATCGCTGACCGCGGTGGCAATAATAAACGAACCGCCGGACTGGGGATGCCGCCCGTTCATCCAGGAGATGCCGCCCTCCTGCGCCAGCACGGTAAAAATGACATCCTCTTTCAGAACAAAAGCCCGCCCTTCATGGAGACTTCCCCGGGCGGGCCAAAATGCAGGCGACGTATGTTCGTTCATCCGCGATCCTTATTGTCGGCGGGCCAGCTCCCGCTGAATATGATCCAGCAGAATATCGATGTTAATCGGCTTACGCAAAAATGCAGCGGCGCCCAGACTGAGTGCATACCGCTGCATATTTTCATCAGCATGACCGGAGATAAACAGTATTGGCGGTGGCGGCGTGGCCAGCAACCGCAGCTTCTCAAACAGCTCGATGCCGTTCATGCCGCGTAGCTTGATGTCGGTGATCACCAGCGACGCGCCGGACAGGGCGAGAGGGTGGCTCAAAAACACCTCTGCCGAATCGAAGGTATCGGTAGCATACCCTTCCGATTGCAGCAGGTTACTGAGCCCGCTGCGAACAGAGCGTTCGTCATCAATGATGGCAATGCGCCACGGCAGCGTCATGCTGTCTTTCCTCAAACAAATCGTTACGCGTCGCGGCTTTCCTTCGCGGGCGCTGGGGGCGCGGTACCGCTGATCTTCGGTACGCATTCATGACGAAACCAGGCCAGGGTCAACGGTTCGCGGCTCACCAGACGCCGTCCGATGGGGATCAGCTGTTCACCCACCAGCATGCCGAACAGGCCAAGCAGCGCGACGACCGGCGGCGCCGGGGAATGCACGTCGAGCAGGGCGTAAAGTACCCCAGCCGCGACCCCGCACACTAGCGAAATAATCCAGGCCTTCATGATGACGCTCCGGACAGGTGCTGAACGTGGGGAACCGTCACCTGCACGCCCGCGGGATTGTCGCGGGATAAAAGATGACGCATCGCCTGTTCCCCCGCCAGCATCCCCAGCAGGCCAATCAGCGCCAGCGCGGGCGGCGCGGGGGAACGCACCTTCAGCACGGCATACATCAGGCCAATCAACACGCCTGCCGCGAGGGATATCAACCCTGTACTCATTGTGAACTCCAGAGAAAAAGGCAGCGGCGAGCCGGATGAGGGACCAGCCCGCCAGCGGAACTTAGCGAGCCGGAACCGGCGCTAAGGTGCGGTGCTCGCTCTTCTGACGAGACGGCGCTTTGTGCACCATGGTGTAGGCGTAATCCACACCCATTCCGTAGGCGCCGGAGTGCTCGCGCACGATATCCATCACCGCGGTGTAGGTCTCTTTGCGCGCCCAGTCACGCTGCCACTCCAGCATCACCTGCTGCCAGGTCACCGGGATCACGCCCGCCTGGATCATGCGCTGCATCGCGAAGTCGTGGGCTTCTTTGGAGGTGCCGCCGGAGGCGTCTGCCACCATATAAATTTCGTAGTCGCCTTCCAGCATCGCGCACAGGGCAAAGCTGTTATTGCACACTTCGGTCCACAGGCCAGCGACAACCACCTTCTTCTTGCCGTTGGCCTTCAGCGCGTCGCGCACCTTCTGGTCGTCCCAGGAGTTCATGGAGGTACGCTCCAGAATGTCCTGGCCCGGGAACACGTCCAGCAGCTCCGGATAGGTATTGCCGGAGAAGCTTTCGGTCTCAACGGTGGTGATGATGGTTGGGATGTTGAACACCTTAGCCGCTTTCGCCAGCGCCACGGTGTTGTTTTTCAGCACCTGGCGGTCAATAGACTGCACGCCGAACGCCATCTGTGGCTGGTGATCGATGAAGATGATCTGACAGTTGGTAGGGGTTAAGACTTCGAGCTTAGAAGTGGTCATAAGATTATCCAGTGAGGTTAAAGGTTAAAATCGCCGCGAACAGCACGCCGATAAAATCGCGTTCATCCTATGACCCACAGCGCTGTGGTGTAATTATCTCTTCGTATAGTTAACCTTAGGTATAGTTATACTTTGGTATACCTATCCTATTGTATAACTGGATCTTTGCCGAAACCGGTTCCCATAATCCTGACCATTCCCCTCTTAGTCTGGAGCTATTATGGTTACCCTCGGTAAAGCCGATCTCATTCTGGTTAACGGCCAGTTTCACACCGTCGATCGCGAGAATCCTCTCGCGGAAGCCGTTGCCGTGCGCGACGGAAAATTTCTGGAAGTGGGTACCGTCGCCGAGGTGATGCAACACCACTGCGACGGCACTAAGGTGGTCGACTTAAAAGGCCACACCGCCATCCCCGGCCTGAACGACTCGCACCTGCACCTGATCCGCGGCGGCCTGAACTACAACCTCGAGCTGCGCTGGGAAGGCGTGCCGTCCCTGGCCGACGCCCTGCGGATGCTAAAAGAGCAGGCCCTGCGCACGCCATCGCCCCAGTGGGTGCGCGTGGTGGGCGGCTGGAGCGAGTTCCAGTTCGCCGAGCGCCGCATGCCGACCCTCGACGAAATTAACGACGCCGCGCCTGACACCCCGGTGTTTATCCTCCACCTGTACGACCGCGCCCTGCTCAACCGCGCCGCGCTGAAGGTGGTCGGCTACACCAAAGACACGCCAAACCCGCCGGGCGGGGAGATCCAGCGCGACGCCAACGGCAACCCGACCGGAATGCTTATTGCCCGTCCGAACGCCATGATTTTGTACGCCACGCTGGCGAAAGGGCCGAAGCTGCCGCTGGAGCAGCAGGTCAACTCCACGCGCCAGTTCATGCGCGAGCTGAACCGTCTGGGGCTGACCAGCGCCATCGACGCGGGCGGCGGCTTCCAGAACTACCCGGAAGATTACGAGGTGATTGCCGAGCTGCACGAGAAAAAGCAGATGACCATCCGCATCGCCTACAACCTGTTTACCCAGCGTCCGGGCCACGAGCTGGAAGACTTTGAAAAATGGACCGATATGCTTACGCCGGGCCAGGGCAGCGATTTCTTCCGCCACAACGGCGCGGGCGAGATGCTGGTCTTCTCCGCCGCCGATTTTGAAGACTTCCTCGAGCCGCGCCCGGATCTCGCACCGGGCATGGAGGACGAGCTGGAGCGCGTAGTGCGCCATCTGGTGGAGCACCGCTGGCCGTTCCGCCTGCACGCCACTTACAACGAATCCATCAGCCGCATGCTGGACGTGTTCGAGAAGGTGAACCGTGACATTCCGTTCAACGGGCTGCACTGGTTCTTCGACCACGCCGAAACCGTGTCGCAGGCCAACATTGACCGCATCAAAGCACTCGGCGGCGGTATTGCCGTGCAGCACCGCATGGCCTTCCAGGGGGAATACTTCGCCGAGCGTTACGGCATCGAAGCCACCCGCCACACACCGCCGGTGGCAAAAATGCTTGAGACCGGCGTGCCGGTAGGATTAGGTACCGACGCCACCCGCGTGGCGAGCTATAACCCATGGACCGCGCTCTACTGGCTGGTCTCCGGCCGCACCGTTGGCGGGATGCAGATGTACGATCACAGCGCCCGTCTGGATCGCGATACCGCCCTGATGCTCTGGACCCAGGGCAGCGCGTGGTTCTCCAGCGAGCAGAACCAGAAGGGGCAGATCAAAGCGGGCCAGCTCGCGGATCTGGCGGTGCTCAGCAAAGATTACTTCCGCGTGCCGGAGGAGGAGATCAAGGGCATCGAGTCCGTCCTCACCGTGGTGAACGGCGATATCGTCTATGCCGCAGGCGCTTTTGGCCCACTCGCGCCGCCCGCCATTCCGGTCCTGCCCGAGTGGTCCCCGGTGGTGAAGGTGCCGGGCCACTACCGCAGCGCGCCGCCGCAGGCCGCACGCGTGGGTATGAGTGTGGCTCACCACTGTAGCGGCCCGTGCGGGGTTCACAACCACCAGCATGACTTTGCCCGCACGTCAGAGATGCCGGTATCCGACGATAACGCTTTCTGGGGTGCGCTGGGTTGCAGCTGCTTTGCATTCTGATGAAACAAAATGACGCTTCGCCCCGGATCGATCCGGGGCTGTTCTTTCTGCGCCTGACCGGCAGTCTGTTGCTGCTTTACGTGCACGGCCTGCCGAAGGTGCTGCACTTCAGCGAAGAGCTGACGCGCATTGAAGATCCGTTCGGCTTCGGGCCTTACGCCAGCCTGATCCCGGCGATCGTCGCCGAGGTGATCTGCCCGCTGTTTATCATTGCGGGGATTTACACCCGCCTGGCGTGCCTGCCGATTATCGCCGTGCTGCTGGTGGCGATGCTGGCGGTCCACCCGAACTGGTCGATTGCCGAGGGGCAGTTTGGCTGGCTGCTGCTGATTATCTTCACCACCCTCGCCCTTACCGGGCCGGGCCAGTGGCGAATGCAGCGTAAAACAACGGAGAGGTTCGCATGACCCAGGTAAACGACGTTCGCGACGCACACGTCGAGACGACGCCCGCGGTTTCACCCTGGCAGCCGCTGAGCCAACCGGTGTTCCGCATGCTGTGGATCGCCACGGTGGTCTCTAACGTCGGCTCATGGATGAGCGACGTCGGTATCAACTGGAGCATGCTGACGCTCAGCGCCGATCCTTTAGATATCGCGCTGGTGCAGGCGGCGAGCAGCCTGCCGATGTTCCTTTTCGCCCTGCCGTCCGGGGTGATGGCGGACATCGTTGATCGACGTAAATACCTGCTCTTCTCGCAGCTGTGGGTGTTCATTGCCGCCGCCGGGCTGACGCTGCTCTCTTTTACCGGACACGTCACCCCCACCGTTCTGCTGGCGGCGACGTTTCTGCTGAGCGTGGGTGCGGCCATGAGTTCGCCGCCGTTTCAGGCGATTGTGCCTGACCTGGTGAGCAAGCCCGAGCTGGGTTCCGCCGTGGCGCTTAACTCGCTCGGGGTCAATATCAGCCGGGCAATTGGCCCTGCGCTGGGCGGTTTTCTACTGTCGCTTGCCGGGCCGTGGATGGTGTTTGCCCTGAACGCGCTGTCCGTGATGGGCGTGGCGTGGGTGCTGTGGCGCTGGCGTCCGGCACCGTCCGTGCAGCGTTTGCCACCGGAGCACTTCTTCTCTGCGGTGCGCTCCGGGATTCGCTACGTGCACGCCGCGCCGGTGCTGCGCAACGTGCTGGTGCGCACCGTGGCCTTTTTTGTTTTCGGCAGCGCGGGCTGGGCATTGCTGCCGCTGGTGGCGCGCCGCGAGCTGGGCTTAGGCCCGGCGGGCTACGGCGTGATGCTGGCGTGTATCGGCCTTGGCGCCATTGCCGGGGCCATCCTGCTGCCGCGTCTGCGCCAGCGGCTGAACGCCGATCGGCTGATGGTGGCCGCCAGCCTGACGTTTGCGATCACCATGCTGGCGCTGGCATTTGTACGTCACTTTTGGCTGCTAAACTTGTTTGAGTTCTTTACCGGCTTCGCGTGGATTGCGGTGCTCTCCACCCTCAACCTTGGCGCGCAGCGCAGCGCCGCACGCTGGGTAAAAGCCCGGGCGCTGGCGGTGTATCTGACGGTCTTTTTCGGTTCGATGACCGCAGGCAGCGCCGTCTGGGGCCAGATCGCCTCGCAGTTCGGCACTCCGGCTTCGCTGGTTGTCGCCACGCTGGGGATGGTGCTGGCGAGCATGACGGTGTTCCGCTGGAAGCTGGAGAAAGATCCGGATTTAAATCTCGACCTGAGCGGGCAGCCGCTGAACGGGGTGGAGATTGAACTCCCGAACGAGCGTGGCCCGGTGCTGGTCTCGCATGAGTACATCATCGACCCGCAGAACGCGAAAGCGTTTTTGCAGGCCGTGCACGAGCTACGCCGGGTGCGCCGCCGCGCCGGGGCGATGAGCTGGGCGGTGTACGAAGATATTGAACGTCCGGGTCTGTTTATCGAAACCTTCCTGATGGGTTCCTGGATCGAGCATCTGCGCCAGCAGGAGCGCCACACCATGAATGACCTCCTGTTGCAGAGCCGCGTTCTGGCTTTTCATCAGGGCACAACATCACCGGCAATTCGTTATCTGGTCGCGCCGGTCTGAACATAACAATCACCTGTAGAGGAACACACTATGGCAACGTTTAAGGCAAAAGATGGTACGCAGATTTATTACAAAGACTGCGGCGCGGGCAAACCGGTTCTTTTCAGCCACGGCTGGCCGCTGGATGGGGATATGTGGGACAGCCAGCTGAACTTCCTGGCCGAGCGCGGCTACCGCACCATCGCCTTTGACCGTCGCGGGTTTGGGCGTTCGGATCAGCCGTGGAACGGCTATGACTACGATACCTTTGCGTCCGACATTAACGACCTGATCACCACGCTGGATCTGCGCGACGTGACGCTGGTGGGCTTCTCCATGGGCGGCGGCGACGTGACGCGTTACATCAACAACTACGGCAGCGAACGCGCGGCCGGTCTTGCCCTGCTGGGCGCGGTAACGCCCATTTTCGGCAAATCCGAAAGCTACCCGGAAGGGGTCGATCAGAGCGTGTTCAGCGGGATTCGCGACGGACTGCGTAAAGATCGCGCTCAGTTCATCAGCGATTTCGCCACCCCATTCTACGGCACCAACGCCGGGCAGACCGTTTCTGCCGGTGCCCTGACGCAGACGCTGAACATCGCCCTGCTGGCGTCCCTGAAGGGCACCATCGACTGCGTAACCGCCTTCGCCGAAACCGACTTCCGCCCGGATATGGCGAAAATCGACGTGCCGACGCTGGTGATCCACGGCAGCAACGACCAGATCGTGCCGTTTGAAACGACCGGCAAGCTGGCGGCAGAGATGATCAAAAACGCCACGCTGAAAGTGTACGACAACGCGCCGCACGGCTTCGCGCTGACCCACCAGGACCAGCTCAACGAAGATCTGCTGGCGTTTGTGAAGTCGCTGTAAGTCATTAAGCGAAGCCTGATGGCGCTTCGCTTATCAGGCCTACAAGGGCTGGTCCTGTAGGCCGGGTAAGGCGCAGCCGCCACCCGGCGCTTTCGCAGACGTATTCCGCTCCGCCAGCAGCCGACAAATCTCCGCATGCTTCTCTTCGGTAAAGGTAAAGCGCGACATAAACCCCATTCGGATCAGCGAGCCTATCGCCGGTAACAAACAAATCCCGAAGAACAGCCCCGCCAGCACGCTGTCGCTCTGGCTTTGCGCCTGCGGCACATAGTCGATCATCGTCAGAAACACGCCGATGAGCCCGCCGCCCACCGCCACCGACATCTTGCCGGTGAAGGTCTGCCCGGAGAAGGTGATCGCCGCGCAGCGCTTGTGGGTGTGGTATTCCGCGTACTCGATGGTGTCGGCAATCATCGACGAGGTGAGGATGTTGGTCATCATCACGAACAGGGTGCTCAGGCCGAGCAGGACAAACAGCAACGCCGTGTGCTGATAGCCCGTGAACCACATCACCACGCGCACCGCCACGTCCAGCCCGCAGAGGATCATAAACAGCTTCCGCTTCTGCATCCGGCGGGTCAGCAGCGGGGCGACCAGGCACAGCACCGCCGCCACTATCCCCATCACGCCAATTGCCATTTGCAGGCTGCCGTCGCCCATATTGTTGATAAAGAAGTAGATATAGAGACCGCCCGCCACGTTATGGAACACGCAGAAAAAGAACGACAGCAGGACAATAAACAGCGGCTTGTTCTGGCGCAGGTTGTGGAAGGTGTCGCGCATCGTCACCTTTTCCGGGCTCGGCGGCACGCGCTCTTTGATCTGCATAAAGCCGTTGAGCATCAGCGGCAGGCCCACCAGCATCATCACCAGCGCCGCCATAAAGTAGCCTTTATCGTTGCTGTACTGGGCAAAGAACGCCGCCAGCTTCGGGAAGAAGATGTTGGCGCAGGCGATCCCGGCGTTCACTCCAAGCATCGCCGCCGTCACCGCGCGGGTGCGCTGGCCGGAGTCGTTGGTCATCACCGATGACATCGACCAAAACGGGATATCGGAGATGGCGTACAGCGTCCCCCACAGGATATACGTCACCCCGGCGTAGAGGATTTTGGTGGTCATGTCCGCTTCGATTTTATAGAACGCCAGCAGGGTGACCCCGGTGATCAGCAGCGGGGCGATCAGTAAAAAGTGGCGAAACTTGCCGAACCGGCTGTTAATGGTGTCCATAATGCTGGCAAACAGCGGATCGTGAACCGCATCCCACGCACGGGCAATCAGGAAGATGGTGCTTGCCGCCAGCGCCGAGATCCCCAGCACGTCGGTGTAAAAATAGTTAATAAACGAACCCACTAAACCAAAGCTAAAACACTGACCTAAACCATAGCCAAAGTAAGACCACAACTCGCGAGACGGTATTTTCATTGTCATTGCCATAGTGCGTACCTGGTTGCCCGGCGACAGCGCGCCGGGTCATTATTATTAGCCCTGCGGATTCGGGGCGATTTTGCGCAGCTTCTTCATCAGCGCGATTTCAGCGCGTGAGAACGGGATACCGTTCTCCTCAAACACGTCGTGGAACCACAGGCGGCAGTAGTCCGTGGACTCCTTCATCACTACCGGCCACGGCAGCCAGGTCTGGGTTTTACCGCGCACCAGCCCCCACTGATACGGCGCGACCTTCGCCATGTACATCAGCGGGAGCTGCTCTTCGATGGTGCCGCCCACGTGACGCGCCAGCCATTCGGTGCAGAAGATTGGGCGGCCCAGCGCCTGAAGCTGCTGGATAATCGCCGTCATGCGCCCGGTATTGGTATAGGCGTGGTAGCTCACCACATCTGACAGCGCCAGCGCGGTCTGGTCCAGCGGGTGCTGGTAAAACGTCTCGCCCTCTTCTTCCGCCGGCAGACGCCACGCGCAGATGGTGAGCGGCTGGGTCGGGTCTTCCTCACGCACCCAGCGGAACGCCTGCTTCATCAACTCGTGCGCGCAGGTTTCCAGCTTCTCGTCGTACAACACCTCCTCCGTGCCGGTCGCGAAAATGCCGCGGTTGCCCGGCTCGTTATACAGATCCCAGAGCAATACGCGCTTATCCTCGCGGAACTGGCGCACAACGTCGCGGATATAGCGCTCAATCTGTGGCCAGCAGTCGCGATCGCACACCTTATCGCGTCCCGGGCTCGCTGCCGCCTGGCTGTTGTGCTTGCCCGGTACGGGCGGCTTTTGCGGGCCGAGGTACGGCTCGTCGCCGGAGAAGCCGCAGTCATCCATCAGGGTCAGCATGGTGCTGAACCCGTGACCGTCGGCAATCGTCAAAAAGCGGTCGATGCGCGCCATCAGCCCGTCGCGGTCGTGCTCCCAGACGATGAACGGCAGGTTGATGCGCAGGGTGTTATAGCCCGCGTCCGCCGCCCAGCCCAGCTCGCGGTCGATGGTTTCGGCATCGAAGGTCTCTTCCTGCCAGATATCGGTCCAGTTCACCGCCGTCGACGGCAGATAGTTAAACCCGCACAGCCAGCCTTTCTGCTGATACCACGCCTGTGCCTGCTCCCTGCTCCATTGCTCTTTCATTACGCATCCTCTTACTGATAATATTTAGCTAATAAATATTAGTTGCAGAATAAATGCGCAAATCGTGGCGCTCAGAAAAGCGACGCCTCTCACAAAGTTCACGCTTCGATGGATGAGAAACGTGATCGACGGCGCGGAAGCGCGCGGTTAGGGTATGATGCAAATTCGCGAAAGGGAGAGGACGGATGAAGCGAAAAACAAAAGTGACGATGAACGATATTGCGCGGGCGGCAGGGGTGTCGCAGGCGACGGTATCGCTGGTGCTTAACCAGTCCCGCAACATCAAGCTCAGCGACGATACCCGCCAGCGGGTGATTAATGTGGCTACCGAGCTCGGCTACGACCGCCTCCCCGCCGTTCACGCCCCGCGCAACCAGGAGGAGATCGCCCTGCTGGTCAGCTCCATGCAGAGCTTCGACCCGTTTATCGACGCCATCAGCCAGGCGCGGGAAGCGGCGTGGCGCAACGAGACCCTGCTCACCGTCTACGACTACGGCGACGACGTGGAGCTGGCCCTGAACATCATCCGCCAGCTGGACAAGCGCAACTGCATCGGGATTATCCTTGCCTCTCCGGTCACGAACGTCGTCGATATGACGGCATTCCAGGACTGCACCCGCATCCCGCTGGTGCTGCTCAACCAGCGCGACCCCGGCTCGCCGCTGCTGCCGTCGTTTATTCCGGACGACTACGCCAACGCTTTCCAGGTTACCAGACACCTCATCGCCTGCGGCGCCACGCGCATCGCCCACATCACCGGCGAGAGCTGGATGGAGGCCTCGCGCCAGCGTCTGGCGGGCTACCAGGCGGCATTACAGCAGGCCGGACTGGCGTGCGACGACGGTCTGGTGCGCCAGACCAACTGGCAGTTCAGCGAGTCCTTTACCGCGACAGCTTCGCTGCTGGAACTGGCCGAGCGCCCGGACGCCATCTTCTGCGCCAGCGACTGGCTGGCGATCGGCTGCTACCAGGCGCTGGCGGTGAACAGCGTGCGCATTCCGCAGGATATGCTGCTGGCGGGCTACGACGACCAGAAGATTTCCGAGCAGCTCACCCCGCCGCTGACCAGCATCCAGTTGCCTTACAGCGAGCTGGGACGGCTGGCGGTGGAGTACCTGTGCAATCAGGAAGATGCCGCCACGCACGTGACGCTGGCGGGCAGGCTGAAGGTGCGCGCCTCAAGCCTCGTCTGAGGTAAACACCATGCCCGCGTAGGGCTTCTCGCGACACGCCGCCAGCCGCGCGGCGAGGCTGCCCACGTGCAGCTCCAGCTTGTGCCCGTCCGGGTCGAGAAAATAGAACGACGCCCCCTCGCTTTTGTTCTGCTTCCAGACGGTGACGCCCGCCTGCTCAAGCCTTTGCGAGAACGGTTCAAAATCCTCTTCCGCCACGGTAAACGCGTAGTGGGTGTAGTCGCTCTCCTGCGGCGGCACATACTGGCGCGCCTCGTCGTACGACAGGCAGACCCACAGATCGCCGCAGGTAAGATAGGCCCCGGTATTCCAGCGGGCGTGCAGCGCCAGCCCCAGCAGCTCGTGCCAGAAGGTGACGCTTTTTTGCAGGTCGCTGACCGCGAGGGTCAGGTGGTTGAGTGATTGCAGCATGACGTGCCCTTTTGTTTTTCGCGCCGGACATGGTACGGTAAAGAGATGAACATAAACCACGCCGTGCTCACCGTAAACCGCTGGTGGCTGCCTTCTTAAAGGCGGCACGGAGTAGTTTTCCTCATTTTCAGATAGCCGCCGAAAGGCGGCTTTCACATTTCTAAGACCCCTTTCGGCCACTGCACATTAAGGAGTCTTTATGAACGCACCCACCATCCTCACCGGCGATCGCCCAACCGGCCCGCTGCACCTCGGTCATTTCGTCGGATCGCTACGCCAGCGCGTGGCGCTTCAGCACACGCACAACCAGTTTGTGCTGATTGCTGACCTTCAGGGGCTGACCGACAACGGCAGCAACCCGCAAAAAATTCGCGACAACATCCCCGAAGTGCTGGCCGACTACCTCGCCGCGGGCATCGACCCGAACCTGACCACGATCTGCCTGCAATCCGCCCTGCCCGCCCTCGCCGAGCTGACGATGCTGTATATGAACATCGTCACCGTCGCCCGCGTGGAGCGTAACCCGACGGTGAAAAACGAGATTGTGCAGAAAGGCTTTGCCCGCTCGCTGCCGGTCGGGTTTATGGCCTACCCCATCAGCCAGGCGGCGGACATCACCGCGTTCAAGGCCGAGTGCGTGCCCGTCGGCGACGACCAGCTGCCGATGATTGAGCAGACCAACGAGATTGTGCACAAGATGAACAGCCTGCTGCCCGCCCCGGTGCTGCGCCACTGCAAGGCGATGCTGAGCGACACCAGCCACCTGCCCGGCATCGACGGCGGTGCCAAGATGTCGAAATCGCTGGGCAACACGCTGCACCTTTCGGCCAGCGAAGAGACGATTCATCGTGCGGTCAGCGCCATGTACACCGACCCGCACCACCTGAAGGTGAGCGACCCGGGGCAGATTGAGGGGAACGTGGTGTTTACCTACCTCGACGCGTTTCATCCGGACAAAGAGAAAGTGGCGGCGATGAAGGCGCACTATCAGGCAGGCGGGCTGGGTGACCGGGTGTGCAAGAACGAGCTGGAGGCGTGTTTGCAGGAGCTGATTGCGCCAATGCGGGAGCGGCGGGCGATGTATATGCAGGACAAGGGGGAGATGATGGCGATGCTGAAGCGCGGGACCGAACGGGCGCAGGGGGTGACGCAGGCGACGTTGAGGGAGGTGAAGGTTGGGCTGGGGGTGCCGGTGTTTTGAATAGGTGAGTTGATTGAGGTTGGGCGGTGGAGTGCGTGCTGTTAGCACAAAGCCGCTTATTATCTCATTTAATATAATATTAATTCCTCCAATAATTCTTAATTCGTCGTTTAGATATAATTAATTGCTTTATCTACATTAATATCACATTGATATTACCCTTTATAATACATTTGAAGGGATACTATGGCTGATGTAGAAGATATAGCCCGGAGATTATGCAACATAATCGCTTCTCCTGATACAGTTACTGGGCTTATAAATGGAGGACTATCTGTACCGTTAGATTATGGATATCTGGTTTACGGAATCTTTGACACAGATACCAGGTATGCTCGTGAAACTCAACGCATAAGAATGATGACTGCCATAAAAAACGACATTTTGAATTACGAGAACATTGTCAACGCAGTTAAAATTATTTTTAAAGTGTTCAATAGATATTTAACCGAGGATGAGCAGGATAAAATATACAGATCTGTAATGACTTCAATTGCAGGTAGAATATCAACCAATATTATTGCATCAACTATCGCAAAGCATGTTATTGAAAGGACGTCCTTCACGTTTGTTGTTTTCAAAGGGAAAAGTAACCCAATCACGGCACTGAGCACACTCCTTTTGTTTGGGGGAATGGCTGAGCGATCAATTAGAACATCTGACAGACTCGAAGCAGAAGCCCCAGAAGTATATCAACTTCTGAGACCAAGAGACTATGACTTACTTTATTTTCTGTTCGCTGATGCCGTCCAGCCTTTCGTAGATGCTATCCATGCAGGTTATTCAGAAGGAAAACCTGTATTTAATCAAATCATAAAGAAAGTTAATGAAAAACTAACTGCACACACTACGGCAGGCGCGTATGAGTAAGTTTATCACCCCAATTATAAACCTGCTTCTTTGCTCATATTTAGTTTTAGCCTATATCCTTAGCTGGGTTGAATTCGAAACCTGGCATGATAAAACAATCGCCTTTTGCATCATTACCCTAAGTGCCTACCTTATTTCATTAGTAATGAATAAATTCCTGCCAGGAAAGATACGTATTTTTAGCGGGATCCTGGATGTGTTATCAGGCCCCTTACTGATCATCGGTGCATTTGCTTGTATAGCTGTCCTTGAACCATGGCCGCTGAAAATTATTGGCTTATTCATATGGGTCGTGGCGATGTTACACCTACCTTCTTTTGTAAATATAGATGAGGAATAATCATGTCAAATCCAGCATATCTTTGGTTAACCGATGCTAATGGCTCACCAGTCGTAGGAGGTTCCATGGTATCCGGTCGGCTAGGCGCTATTGAATTAAAAGCAGTTGCTCATCACCTCACCATTCCTGTGAGTGGAAATACAGGCCGACTAACAGGTACTCGTGTACATACACCAATTGCCGTTCAGAAGGAGTTTGATAAAACAACACCCGTTCTCTTCAGGGCACTGTGTGAAAATCAAACACTAAAATCGGCTACGATAAAAATGTATCAAATTGATGATGCAGGAATCGAGAGAGAATATTTCAACATTATCCTGGAGAATGTAAAAATCACGGGTATCACGCCAAATCTGTTCCCGGGTTCTGGAACAGGAACGCATACAGAGACGATCGAGTTAAGATATGAGGCAATAACCTGGAAACACTGTGACGGGAATATAGTTTACAGAGATGCCTGGAATCATATGGCGATAGCTTAAATCGACTCATAATTTCGTGGGCCGATATAACTTTGTTCTTGTTGGTCCGCACAAGCGGAGCGCTGCCGGAAAGAGCTAGCGATTATTTCCATCGCTTTAAAGGAGAACATCTTTATGGAACCCACTCTCTCACAAGTCATTGAGGTTGTTCGAAACTCCTCAGGTGAGCATCGTAAACCTATTGATAGCAATACGTTGATTGAGGCCGATTTGCATATTTGCGGTATCGACGGCGAAGACCTACTGGAAGACTGCGAAGAAGCGTTTGGCGTTCAGCTTGCCACGGAAGAAGATGGCTACAGGAAAACGTTCTCTCTCGCAGAAAATGAGTATCTGTTTACGGGTGAAGGCATAGACTTTTTTGGCATCTGTCGGTTTATCCGCTGGGTACGTGGCATAACCTGATAAAGCCACAGCGTGATCGAGGCTCGAAGGTAGAGCAAATCCTCAATGAACTACGTCAAGTTGGTACGTATGCACATGCAGCACCGGAGCCATTAAGCGCCCCTGTAATGAGTTGCCCTTCCCTCTTGAGGATGCGGGATCAATACATTCTCCAGTTCAGCGAGAAGCGCAAACTCACCACGCTATCAAAGACAAACAAGGCTGTAGAAGTGCTCTTAGAACATCTGAAAAAGCGCGATGTTCAGCTTCGTGACATTAACCGGACCACCGTTACAGGTTGGCTTGATAAGCTCAAGACGGAGAAAGCACCACAGACCATACAAAACTATGTCAGCGCACTGGCTCAAATCTGGGATCTGGCTCGTAACAGATATCACGATGCACCACAGGAAAACATCTGGCGCGGTCATGCGCTGGAGGCCAAAAGTAGCAAGGTGAGCTATGAGGTGTTTGAGCCTGGAGAATTGGCGAAAGTATTCGCTGTGATGGCAGATGATGAAGAGATGCAAAATGTAACGCTGATCGGCATGTATAGCGGTATGCGTCTTAATGAAATCTGTTCACTACGTGCAGCCAACATTAAGGAGATCGAGGGGGTGCTCTGCTTCGAAGTTACCGAAGGTAAAACCAAATCAGCCGCTCGTATTATCCCATGCCATAGCCTGATCACTCCGTTGGTTTTGTCGCTGCGTGAGAAGCCTCACGACGGCTTTTTATTCTATCGCGCGTCAATCACTGACCGTGCAGACGGAAAGCGCTCTACATGGCATTCACAGCGTTTTACGAGGGCTAAACGTAAGGCATTAGGCGAAGCTGGATCAGAGTTAAAAGTTTTCCACAGCCTACGCCACCAGGCCGCGCAAATTTTGGACAGAGGCGGCATAGGTAAGAATTTAAAACCTGTACCAGAAGACCGGATCGCCCTTCTCCTGGGTCACGAGCGCGGCTCTACAGAGAGTTTCAAGACGTACAGCAAGAATGCCGCCTCTCCTGTTGAGCTACGGCAGTATATAGAATTGCTACGCTATCCAGAGATAGAGAATCAATAAAAAAGGGGCGTAAGCCCCTCGTTAACTTATCGAATAGAACATTATTACATTACTTATATGTTTATGTGAATATGAACCAGTATCAAACAAAAAACCGAGCAAAAAAACAACCAGAAAAACATTGCAAGACTAATATATAACAATCAGCAAACACCCACTATAAAGCAGAAAGGTATGTGATATCAATCACTTAGTCAAAGCCATACATCCGTACCACAAATTTTGGCAATACTATTGCTTTATTGTGATAAAAATTACAATATAATTTTAATTAAAATTTAAGGTATTTGTTATGGATACTACATTCATTGCTGAACCTATAGTGAGCATTGACGAGAGGTTGTTAGGCGTTGAGCTTCTCACTCGCTTCATTACCTCAGATGGACGTCACCTTCACCCTGAGTTCGTAATTTCATCTTGGGATTTAGATAGGAAGCGGCTTTTCCTATACGAACAATGTGGAAACATTGCCATTAAGCAAACGTGGTTCGAGCAAAAGAATCTATTTTGTACACTGAACATTGATCAGCAAATGGCTTTTCTGATACGTCATGACTACATACTTAGACAAACTTTCGAATCGATGCCATTCATCAAACTTGAACTTTCTGAGCATTTCCCTGGTTTGGATAAGGGATTGAAAAGTCCCTTATTAAAATCGCTGAGCCAGGGTGTAAATGGGCTATGGCTCGATGACCTTGGCGCAGGAAACGCGAATGTAGTTAGTTTGATCGAAGGATACTTTGAGGTTGTAAAGGTAGATCGCTGCTTCTTTAATGAACAGGTGCAGAAACCAACCTTCAACCTGTTGATTGCATCAATCAAAAAACACTGCGACAAAATTATTATTGAAGGGATTGAGAATAGAGATCATATGGGGTTACTGCGTGAGGTGGGAATTTGGGGATTACAGGGCTATCTTTTTAAATCTGTCCCTTTTAAAAATGTGGATTCATTGCTTTAGTGTTGAAACCATCAAAAAAGGGGCGTAAGCCCCTTATTTCTTAAACTCGGTAGTAACCGTATCACCTTCGGTTTTCTTAGGTGCATTGTTTACTACCTTCTGTTTCACCGTACCGCCTACAGATTTATTTCCCTGCGTTTTAGTAGCGATAACATTAACTGTAGCTTTGCTAACAAGTCTGATCTGTTCAAATTCAAGATCGAATTGCATCGCGTATTCAGATTTATAATCGTAGGAAATGCCAGAGAGAATAACATTCTCATAAACCTTGTGCTCTGTCACTAATGTGATGGGCTGGCGACTGTCAAACATCTTATCAAGGTATTCGATAGCTTGACTAATACGAGTGCCATTCACACCAGCGCTGTATAACAAATCCTTTTCCAGCCTCACCGGAGTTTCGGAAATAATCCCCGATAGCTTGAATGTATTATTCTTAATCTGAACGTGATCGCTCACCTCTGCCCCGCTCTCAACGGGATAGCTGGTAATATCAGCCTGTCTACGGACTCCCGTGTCCGTCACGGTATCAAAAACTATCGCCTGATAGTTCTGAATATAGCTATCTGAGGACGAATTATATACAGATGCAAGGATGGTGAATCCGTTTTCACCTTTGGTGCGGGTAGCACTGCTGTTATTACTGTTCTGAGTTGAATTGATTCGGGAGGCATCGCTGCCCCCGATAGTTAAACTTCCAGGTGTTGCCATTTAGCCCCCCGTCCCTTGTCCAGATGAAACAGCCAACACCATACGCTGATTGTTATCATTGATACGCTGGTCAACGGTAGCATTCAGCATGTTTCCAAACGTTGGATCAGGAGAAATAGTTAGATGGATAAGCCCTTCCGGTAGCTGATTCTGCAATACTACAGGCTGCATGATCGGCGCACTGGCTGGCTTAGCTGGCGCTGCTGCACTCTGTTTCAACATTGAAACAGGAGAGTAATCTCCATTGGTGCTCTGCGCGTAGCTGCTCACGTCCTTAGCGTCGCTTGTCCCGTTCCACCAATCATGGAATGTATCGAACACATTAGGCTGGTGTGTGCCGTCTGCTTTCGGCTGGCTGGCTCCATAGGCGTTAGCCACTGGATTACTTCCAGGCTGTGCAGGTGCTGACGTTGTGCCGTAATGCTGGCTCACCGCCTCTTTAGTGCTGTTGTCACCAGTAAGAAGGTTTAGCTTTCCAGTGATCCAGTTGGTTAGCTTCATCAGACCATCCACCACATCGCCCGCAGCCCGTCCGACACCCTGAAAGAAGGGTAACGCCTCCTGCATAGCTTCTTTAAACTCTCGCATGGTTTCAGGGTCAATCTCTGACATAAACCCTTCGAAGAATGCCAGCTTCTGGCTATCGGAGAGAATGCTAAGCTCCTGGTTAAACTTACGGTAGGCTACAAGCTGATCCTGCTGTTCCTGGTTCAACCACTGACCATTACGTTTGAGCACGTCCACCTGATCAGTGATTGCTTTTCCTTGATTAGAAAATGCCTTGTGATACAAGCCTAAATCGTCTGCAAGGTCTTCCAGATTATGAAGAATTTGCTCTTGTGAATAGCCTTTCCCCTGCATGGTGTTGGTGTAAGCAGAGACGAAGCCAAACGGATTGGATTGGTAGGATTTCAGATCGTCTTTAGTGAATCCCATATTCAGGGCTGTATCTACAGCAGCGTTTCCACCTTTCCACTGTCCAGACTTCTTATCAAAGGTGCTGTTGGTGTAGCTGTCTGCCAGCTTTTCGGAGATGTCTTTTCCCGAGTCCAGTAGCTTACGTTGTCCTTGAATTCCCATACCGGAATCAATACCGTTAGCCGTGGCATACTGCGAAAGTGCCTGCAAAACGTTGTAATCCACCCCGCCCAGCTTCGCACGTTGTACAATTTCGCTACGCTCTTCCTGTGCCGTTACAGCTTCTTTCCCCCATGAATAAGCGCCATAAGCCGCCGCCCCGATACCAGCGCCAGCCAGCGCACCAGTGCCTAAGCCCATCAGAGAGCCAGAGATAGCCCCTGTAGCCTTACCACCGCCACCGAGAGCGTTAGATCCTCCCGCCTTTGCTGCTGCCCTACGCTCTGCGTTAATGCGTCTGTAGCTCTGCTGGAGTCGTTTGATCTCGCTGTTTTGCCTGGCGAGGCTGATCGTTCCCTGAGAGTACGCCTTAGTTATGCGTGACGCTGCCAGTGCCGCCTGGGTCAATTCGACGTTGGTAAGGTGTTGCATACTTCTAAAGCTGCTGGCAGTGTCCAATAGCTTCAATTCAGCCCGTTCACGGCGCTGTGCGTTTCTTGCGGCCTCTTTCGCTGCCTGAGCCTCTACACGGGCTTGCGCCTTAGCTGCCCTTGCCTTTTCTCGTTCATCGCTATTACGAGGCTTTGACGCTTTCTTATTCAGCTTATCGAGTTCCCTTTCAGCAGATTTTAGCCCCTGGCTGAATCTTTTCATGTTCAACGTAGGGTCTTTAATGCCTTTGGATTTCTTCTGAATTTGATCGAAAGCGTCCATAGCTTCCTTCATTGAATTACGATCAACGCTGAATGTCACGGTGTTCTTGATAGAACTTGTGTGGATTTCAAGCATGATTATTCACACCCTTTTTTTCGTTCACAAGATAATTAAGTGCATCTGATACACTCATTCCTTTGAAAATAAGTTGTCTTAAATGTGAATAGCTCACATCAAGTGCTCTCGATACGGCTGCTAAATTCAGTAATTGCTCTGCACTTGTATCATTAAGTTGTAAATGTAAGCCTCGACTCTTTAGGATAATTTCCAATTTCATCTTTCCTCATTATTCTGGAAATAAAAAAGGGGCAAGGGCTGGTGCATTTGCTTTGCGTGTTCCAGTTCCCTACGCCCCTGATTAAAAGCTCTTCTGTTATTTTCCAAGACGGGAAGAACTACCGTCTATCGCTCTTATTCTGAGGCTTTGATGTGAACAGAGAAGCCCAACCCGTGGTTAACACTTAGCGCTGAGTTTTCCGAGATCACGTTCACCACGTCACCACGTTCGCTTTCATAACTCCAGCTATAGGTTTCTGCTGGGGTAGAATCAAGTAGCTGGAAGGAACTCGAAGGGGCACCAAAAATATTTTGGTAAACGCCGGAGCCAGCCGCAAATTGCGGAATAGCGATAGCGTCGGCATCACCCATTTGCGCTAAGAGCAGCGGATCTGTCACCTTCACCACGTCGCAGTTTGTCCCTGGAATGCTGAAAGTGCTTACACCTGGCAGTAGTTCACGGCGCTGATAAACAACGTTCCCTTCATCAAGTGGTGACACGTATCGGAAAGCCGCTTCCATCGCAGGGCTGAAACGCAGATCGCTATAGAATCCACCCTTGGCGAAAACGATAATCCTCTCTACCTGTGACGCCATACCTTGAGCCGCTTCGGTGATCTGGCTCACCATATCGTCAATCGCACGTAGAGTGCTGCTATCAGTAGCTGACAGATCAAGAGTTGCATTCATCGGCGCTACGCCGAACAGGTCGCCAAAGTCGATTAACAGATCGTCTGTCTTAGGCGTATACACCTGACCAGAGAACAGGCTACGAGCAAGATAGCTTTCACGAGTACGCATAAACGCCACGCTGTGCTTGTGAGTGTAATCAGTGAATAAATCGGTGAGGGTTTCTTGAGTGTCCGTGCCAGGTTTGCGCTTGCCCTGGATATCTGCTGGAGTGATCTGATCCTCACGCATATAGAAGGGAAGCTCCACAAGATATTCTTTCCCGTTCTGCCGTGCTGTCACGTTATGCTCACTTGAGAAACGCGCTGTAGGCTCATTGAACAGAGAACGGTTATCTTCAACAAGACGGCTCACCGCCACTTTATGAGAAGAAACGCCCACACCATCGAACAGCCCCAGTGAGGCCAGCAGATAATTGCGTGTTGGGTTAAGATTGAAGAGTGGAGAAAGATCCACGTAGTTTTGACCTAAAATAGCCATGTTAGTATTTTCCTTCCTTGATTAACTGGTGAAGAATTCGCGCATCTGGAAGCCTTGAGCAGCCAGAGCAGCTACAGCGGCATCATGTGCGCCATCAGCAGCGGTGAGGTTGTCCGATTTGATGCAGACAAGAGAGCCACGCGCCGGAGAGCGTAGGACGTTGACGGCTTTATTAGAGCCAGCAGTGACAAATTCACTCACCACCACAAAGGCATCAGCGCCGGAGGCGTAGAGAGCACCCGTGCTATCAAGCACATCGCCGCATTCAACATCAGCAGGAAGAGATGCAAAAATTTTGCTTTCCACAGAGGCGAATGTGTCTGTGGCATAACTGACAATATCAGTTGGTGATAGGCGCTGCGGGAACAGCGTATCAAGATCAATAATCATTGTTTGGTTGATTCCTTTACTTTACGTGTAATCAAATCCTGAATAGTTGTTTCTTGTTTTGGTGATTCGTCAGGAAAATATTTATCCATCGCTTTGATCACTTCATCAACCGAACAACCAGCATACTGAGCCACCATCTCAATCATCTGAGGATTGACGGTGAGAACATCATTTTTATATTTGAGTACACGCGATTTGTTATTAAGTAGAAACATCTTTTTTGTTTCCTTCGCGTTGCATTAACTTTTTTGTTACTGTGGGATAAAAAGAAAGCGGCAATAAAGCCGCTTCTTTGGGATAGCTGGAAATCTTATAAACCAGCTTGGGGATCATTCCGTGTCGTTGCAAAACACGCTTAGGATGAATGATCGCCCTATGGAATTTCTTATCACTACCAAGCCTTTCGACTTAATAATTAATAAGGAGACAATACAACTCGACTAAAGAAAAAATGTTCCAGTGTCTGAATTCTCTGTATTGTCTGACAACTGCGCATTATAAAGACGTATAACGATTTCAGTTGTAAAGAGCGGGATTGCTCTTCTATAAAATCACTCGTTGTGAATTACTACCCTTAGAAGGTGCTCTCCACCGGATATCCCCTATTTACTGTGACAAGCAATAAATAAGGCAGTGGAGATCCCTTGTTAGAAACAAACGAAACGTAGCAATAAAGGACACAGCCAAAAATCACAGAAGGAATGATTTTAGAGAAGAGGGCTACCCTACAAGGGAGGAGTAGCCATCTACGGGAGAAGTGATTCGAATACTCAACCCTTATCTCTATAATGACACAAATAGCACAATATGTCAAGCGATTTATTAACTTTTATGTTATAGCGCATTCTTCCGCGATCTGGATGGCAAGCTCTCCGAGTTCAACGGTGATGTGTTCCATAGCGAGGGCAAGCTCCTCCATATCATTGGCAATTCGCCACGCCTGATCCACGGTGACTGTATCCCCGTTCATCTGCACCAGGTGCTCTACAGCAGCGTTCCAGTGTTCAAGGGCGGTGATTGCCTGTTCAGTGTATTGTATCGCTTCCAGAAGCGCGGAGGGCGTTCTCTCACGCCACGCTGCATTAACAAGCTGCAATGCTGGTAGATGCCAAATATCGTGGAAAGAGTTAATTAGGGTGTTCACGTTGTTCACGGTGTCCATAGTTTTATTATTCATTGTTGTTTTCCTTGTCGTCAAAGAGAATGTCAAAATCTTGTATGTGGTGAGATAAGCCGTTAGTTTGGGAATACCCCACCCAGTCAATATAGTTTTCTGCGTATAGCTGCCACTTCTTAAGATTCGATGAATCAACACGGTATTCACGGCGGCGGCGTGGTTTATAGAAGACGTTATCCGAAGATGCTAAAACATCCTGCAATAGTTCAAACTCAGCCCCTACGGGCACCGTTGCAGGGTATTCTATTATTTCGGTGATCCATTCTCCTGGAATAGACTCTCGGGCGAGGTCTTGTAGAGAAGAGGTGTATTTACGTTTGCTGGCGCGTGTTGCTTGTTCTATCCGTTTAATTGGATTTCGTTCTTTTCGTCCCATTCATTCCTCGTAGAGGGGGAAACTCCTTGTCTTGTCATAACGTGAACGCCATAGAATATGGTGAACCACCATAAAGCAGTTATCA
>OKMK01000157.1_pt1 | contig 43641 bp, 40 predicted proteins | sample 1613431 | NCBI WGS metagenome assembly OKMK01 (sample SAMN04436857, study PRJEB24849) | human gut metagenome | biome: human gut; feature: NICU; material: stool | host: Homo sapiens | place: USA: Saint Louis, MO | collected 2011-10-17
CCGTAAATTTAAGTAAAAAACCAGCGGTAATTTAGCAAGATCTGTTACTTTACCGCCCTACGTTTTTATAATTATAACACCTGCATAAATGGAGATGGTTCATGACCCATGCACATGAGGCGGTAAAAACCCGCCATAAGGAGTCTTCCCTCGTCTTTCCGGTGCTGGCGCTGGCGGTGCTGTTTTTCTGGGGCAGCAGCCAGTCACTGCCAGTGGTTATCGCGATCAATATCCTCGCGCTGGTCGGCATTTTGAGCAGCGCCTTCAGCGTGGTCCGCCACGCCGACGTCCTCGCCCACCGCCTGGGCGAACCCTATGGCTCCCTGATTTTAAGCCTGTCGGTGGTTATCCTTGAGGTCAGTTTGATCTCTGCCTTAATGGCCACCGGCGACGCCGCGCCGACCTTGATGCGGGATACTCTCTACTCCATTATTATGATCGTCACCGGCGGTCTGGTCGGTTTCTCTCTGCTGCTGGGCGGGCGTAAATTCGCCACCCAATATATGAATCTGTTCGGCATTAAGCAGTATCTTATCGCCCTGTTTCCGCTAGCGATTATCGTGCTGGTCTTTCCGATGGCGCTGCCGGGCGCGAACTTCAGCACCGGGCAATCGCTGCTGGTGGCGGTAATTTCGGCGGCCATGTACGGCGTTTTCCTGCTTATTCAGACCAAAACCCATCAGAGCCTGTTTGTTTATGAGCATGAAGACGACAGCGACGATGACGACCCGCACCACGGTAAACCGTCCGCCCATAGCAGCGGGTGGCATACCGCCTGGCTGCTGGTGCACCTGGTGGCAGTGATCGCGGTTACCAAAATGAACGCTAACCCGCTGGAAACGCTGTTGACCAGCATGAATGCCCCGGTGGCCTTTACCGGCTTCCTGGTGGCTCTGCTGATCCTGTCGCCGGAAGGCCTTGGCGCCCTGAAAGCGGTGCTCAACAATCAGGTTCAGCGGGCGATGAATCTGTTTTTCGGCTCTGTGCTGGCCACCATCTCGCTGACGGTCCCGGTGGTCACCCTCATCGCCTTCCTGACCGGCAATGAGCTGCGCTTTGGCCTTGGCGCCCCGGAGATGGTGGTGATGGTCGCCTCGCTGGTGCTGTGCCATATCTCCTTCTCCACCGGACGCACCAATGTGCTGAACGGCGCGGCCCACATGGCGCTGTTCGCCGCCTATCTGATGACCATTTTCGCCTGACCCCGTTTTCCCACCCGGCGGAGTCCGGGCGAAAAAAAGCCTGCCGGTTTTGACGCCGGCAGGCTTTTTTACTGATGCAGTCAGGCTTACTTGCTGGTATCCAGCTCGTCGAAGCTTTTCACCAGATCGTCAATCGCTTTCATCTGTTTCAGGAACGGCTCCAGTTTATCCAGCGGCAGCGCGGACGGGCCGTCGCATTTCGCGTGGTCCGGATCCGGATGCGCTTCAATAAACAGACCGGCGATACCTACCGCCATACCGGCGCGGGCCAGCTCGCTCACCTGCGCACGACGACCGCCGGAGGCTGCGCCAAACGGGTCGCGGCACTGCAGCGCGTGGGTGACGTCGAAAATGACCGGCGAGTTGTTGGAGGCTTTCTTCATCACGCCGAAGCCGAGCATATCCACGACCAGGTTGTCGTAACCGAAGTTAGCGCCGCGGTCGCAGAGGATTACTTTGTCGTTACCCCCTTCGATAAACTTATCGACGATGTTGCCCATCTGACCCGGGCTGACGAACTGCGGCTTCTTGACGTTGATCACCGCCCCGGTCTTCGCCATCGCTTCCACCAGGTCAGTCTGGCGCGCGAGGAAAGCCGGAAGCTGGATCACGTCCACCACGTCAGCTACCGGCTGCGCCTGGCTGGCTTCATGAACGTCGGTGATGATTTTCACGCCAAAGGTCTGCTTCAGCTCCTGGAAAATCTTCATCCCTTCTTCCAGACCCGGCCCACGATAGGAGTGGATGGAGGAACGGTTGGCTTTATCAAAGGAGGCTTTGAAGACGTAGGGAATACCAAGCTTCTGCGTAACGGTGACATAATGTTCGCAGATACGCATCGCCAGGTCGCGCGACTCCAGCACGTTCATCCCGCCGAACAGCACGAACGGCAGGTCGTTCGCTACGTTGATATCACCAATGCTAACCACTTTTTGTTTCATAAGTTCGCCTTATCAGGGTGTAACCGGAATGGTTCCAGACTAATGCAATGTAATTTGTTTATGCGAAATCGTGTTGATCTGCGCGCGGATCATCTCGCTGATCGGATCCTCCGGGCACTGCTCAACGAAATAGCTCAGATCCAACAGCGCCACGTGATCGCAGTCCAGCTGGGCGTATATCAGCCCGCGGTCGCGGATCTCATACGGATCTTCCGGATTAAACTGCAGCAGCGCTTCGCTGGCGCGCAGGGCCAGCTCCATCTGCCGCTCTTCCATCAGCGCCGACTTCAGGGTGTCCAGCAGCTTGCGGATCACCTCGGCGTTATCCGCTTCGTCGAGATCTTCATTAAACAGTTCCGCCACCGGCCCGATGTTGCCCTTCAGCCATACCTCCAGGGTATGCTCGTCGAGGGTCTCGCCGTTAAACGGATTAATCAGCCACATCTCTTCGCTGGTTTCCGGGTCCGCACGCAGCAGCATCTGGGTCGGGAAGATCACCGGCACCACCGGCAGCGCCAGGCGCTGGGCGATCCACAGCAGGATCGCGCCTAACGACACCGCACTCCCCTGGCGGTTAACCAGCACTTTATCCAGCCATAGCGCGTCGGAAAGACGATACACGCCCTGCGAGGCGCCAAAGCCCCACTCGTCGTAAAACAGCTCCAGCAATCGTTCTATCTGGCGCTCCTGGTCCCACGACGGCGCAATCTCCTCCTGCGCGAGGCGCAGCAATCGCTGCAGCTCTTCCTCGACAAAACGCGACGGAAAATCGTCGCGGACCTGTTCAGAAATGAGGACCATGCCATCACACAATGGCGCTTTGTTAAATTCGAAATCCGCTAATGACCCCATGACCTACCCCAGTATCGGTATTCTTGTGATGGCGAGTTGAATGATGATAAACAACACCACCAGCGCCAGCAGGAACGCGATAAAACGGCTCTGCTGGCTGCGCGGACGACGACGGCCCAACGCGATAAAACCTAATGCGATGTAAATGATAACGCCAAACAGCTTTTCAGTCAGCCATGCGCCGTCTTCTGTGAACGGCAGGTAGTGCGTTATCGCCATTAACCCTGCGCCGCTGAGAAACAGCAGCGTATCGCTGCAGTGCGGCGCAATTCGCACCCACCGCTGGTTCAGCAGCGGGCTCTGGTGATATATCCACCAGTAACGTAAAACGAACAATCCTACCGACACCGCCACTGTGGCAATGTGCAGGTAGAGGACAGCCGTGAATAAGTTCATCAGCCAACATTCTCCATGTCGGGTAAACGTCCGAGGGTCAGACGCTCATTGTCGCCATAGTCGCGACAGGTCGCGACGTCCAGATAGCCCGCTTCGCGGAACAGCGCGCGAACCGCCTCGCCCTGAGTCCAGCCATGCTCCAGCAGCATCCAACCGCCGGGCTGCAGATACTGCCGTCCCTCGCGGATGATATGCGCCAGATCGGCCAGCCCCTGGTCGCCTGCGACCAGCGCCGTCAACGGCTCAAAGCGCACATCGCCTTCGGCGAGATGCGGGTCGGCGGCGTCGATATAGGGGGGATTGCTGACGATCGTGGCGAAGCGCTGCCCGGCCAGCGCGCTAAACCAGTCGCTTTGACTTATCGTCACGTTAGCGATGCCCAGATGTTCGGCATTGCGCAACGCCAGCGCCACGGCGTCCGGCATCACGTCCACCGCGGTGACCTCACAGTCCGGACGTTCGCTGGCCAGCGCCAGGGCAATGGCGCCGGTCCCGGTGCCGAGGTCGAGAATACGGCACGGCGCGGTTGGCAGACGCGCCAGCGCCTGCTCTACCAGACATTCGGTATCCGGGCGGGGGATCAGCGTCGCCGGGGAGACGAACAGCGGCAGCGACCAAAACTCGCGCTGCCCGACCAGATGAGCAATAGGTTCCCCGCGCTGGCGTCGCACCAGGAGCGCCTCCAGCTTCGCCGCCTCGTCAGCAGAGAGCGTCGTTTCACCGAAGGCCAAAATCCAGGTTCGCGCCCGGCCGGTAACGTGTCCCAGCAAGATCTCGGCGTCGCGTCGCGGGCTGTCGCTCTCCGCCAGGCGGGCGATCGCCTGCTGCAGCCAGGCCTGAAAGGTCATCATTCCTGCTCGGACAGCGCCGCCAGCTGATCGGCCTGATGTTCCTGGACAATCGGCTCAATCAGCATGTCGAGTTTGCCCTCCATCGCCTCATCCAGACGGTAGAGCGTCAGGTTGATGCGGTGGTCGGTCACGCGGCCCTGCGGGAAGTTATAGGTGCGATTGCGGTCGCTGCGGTCGCCGCTGCCCAGCAGGTTGCGGCGCGTGGAGGCTTCCGCCTGCTGACGTTTGGCCACTTCGGCGGCGCGGATGCGCGCGCCCAGCACCGACAGCGCCTTGGCTTTGTTTTTATGCTGAGAACGCTCGTCCTGGCACTCCACCACGATGCCGGTTGGCAGGTGGGTAATGCGGATAGCCGAGTCGGTGGTGTTAACGTGCTGACCGCCTGCCCCGGAGGAACGGAAGGTATCGATGCGCAGATCTGCCGGGTTAATGTCCGGCATTTCGGCTTCCGGCAGCTCCGGCATCACCGCCACCGTACAGGCGGAGGTGTGGATCCGCCCCTGCGATTCGGTGGCCGGCACGCGCTGCACGCGATGGCCGCCGGATTCAAATTTCAGCCGACCGTAAACGCCGTCGCCGCTGATCTTGGCGATCACCTCTTTAAAGCCGCCGTGCTCACCTTCGTTGGCGCTGAGGATCTCTACCTGCCAGCGGCGCGATTCTGCGTAACGGGTGTACATGCGGAATAGATCGCCGGCAAACAGCGCTGCTTCGTCGCCGCCGGTCCCGGCGCGCACTTCCACGAAGGCGTTACGCTCGTCATCAGGATCTTTCGGCAGGAGGAGAACCTGCAGCTGTTGCTCCAGCTGGTCGCCTTTTTCTTTGGCGTCACGCAGCTCTTCCTGCGCCATTTCGCGCATTTCCGGATCGTCGAGCATCATCTGCGCGGTTTCAATATCCTCCTGCACCTGACGCCAGTCGGTATAGCAGCGCGCCACATCGCTCAGTTGAGCATACTCCCGCGACAGCGCGCGGAATTTATCCTGATCGGCAATCGTCGCGGCATCGCCGAGCAGCGCCTGCACTTCTTCATGGCGCTCGTACAACGCTTCCAGTTTGGCAACAATAGAAGACTTCATAGGCGTGAATTCACCCTGTCCTGAAAATAAGAGAAAGGTGCGCTATTCCAGCCCGAGGCTGTTGCGCAGAATATGCAGACGTTCGTCGTCCCCGTCACGGGCGGCCTGCTGAAGAGATTTGGTTGGCGCGTGGATCAGGCGGTTAGTGAGCTTGCGCGCCAGATCCTGCATAATTTCCTGGGCATCACCGCCCTGCTCCAGCGCGGCCAGCGCTTTCGCCGTCAGCTCCTCACGGACCTGCTCAGACTGAGAACGGTATTCGCGAATGGTCTCGCTGGCGCTCTGCGCGCGCAGCCAGGCCATAAATTCGCTGGTTTCCTGCTCGACGATCGATTCCGCCTGCACCGCGGCAGCCTTACGCTGCGCCAGGTTATGCTGAATAATGTTTTGCAAATCGTCGACGCTGTAGAGGTAGGCGTTAGCCAGTTTGCCGACCTCTGGTTCAACGTCGCGCGGGACGGCGATATCCACCAGCAGCATCGGCTGGTTACGCCGCGCCTTAAGCGCACGCTCCACCATGCCTTTGCCGATGATCGGCAGCGGGCTGGCGGTGGAGCTGATAATGATGTCGGCCTCTTTCAGCCGTTCGTCGATATCGCTGAGGGCTATCACCTCGGCGCCCACTTCCTCCGCCAGCGCCTGGGCGCGTTCACGGGTGCGGTTGGCGATCACCATTTTGCGCACGTGATGTTCGCGAAGATGGCGCGCTACCAGCTCAATGGTTTCACCGGCGCCGACCAGTAACACGGTGACGCTGGAGAGCGATTCAAAGATTTGCCGCGCCAGGGTACAGGCGGCGAAAGCCACAGAGACCGCGCTGGCGCCGATATCGGTTTCGGTACGCACGCGCTTAGCCACTGAAAAGGATTTCTGGAACATCCGCTCCAGCTCGCTGACGTTAAGATGGCCGCGGCTGGAGTCGGCGAAGGCTTTTTTCACCTGGCCGAGGATCTGCGGCTCGCCCAGCACCAGCGAATCGAGGCCGCTGGCGACGCGCATCAGATGGCTGACGGCGTCATTACCCTGATGCCAGTAAAGGCTTTTTCGCAGGTCTTCTTCGTTGAGGCCGTGGTAGTTGCACAGCCAGCGGATCAGCGCTTCCTGCAGGTTATCCTGCTCTTCGACGCTGAGATAGAGTTCCGTGCGGTTGCAGGTCGACAGCACCACCCCACCCTGCACCATCGGCTGAGCCAGCAAGCTCTCCAGCGCCTTATCGAGCGTTTCCGGCGAAAACGTGACGCGTTCTCGCAGGGCGACCGGAGCTGTTTTGTGATTGATGCCAAGAGCTAAAAGGGTCATTGTGAGGGAGTAGTACCAGCGTTGCTAAGGTTAGTCTGAGTGCATCATACAGGATGCGCGTAATCAATAAAAGAGAGGCTCCCCTTTTGGAGTAATAGTTAAAGCAAGACCGCCATTAAGGTTAATTTTTTGATTTCAGACAACTTGAACGTAGACGCTATCGCCCGGCGACGCTAGCATTAAGGGTTATAAATGTAACCTGCTACACAAATCGGCCCGCTGTTCCCTGTCGCCGTTTTTCCCTGTAGACATCAAGGATTTGTCATCATTATGAATCGACTGTTCCGCCTGCTGCCGCTGGCCAGCCTCGTCCTCACCGCCTGTTCTCTTCATACGCCGCAAGGGCCTGGCAAAAGCCCGGAATCGCCGCAGTGGCGTCAGCACCAGCAGGCTGTCCGCAGCCTCAATCAGTTCCAGACCCGCGGGGCGTTTGCCTATCTTTCCGATGAGCAAAAAGTCTATGCCCGCTTCTTCTGGCAGCAAACCGGCCAGGACCGCTATCGCCTGCTGCTGACCAACCCGCTGGGCAGCACCGAGCTGTCGCTGACCGCGCAGCCGGGCAGCGTGCAGCTGATCGATAACAAAGGCCAGACCTATACCGCCACTGATGCCGAAGAGATGATTGGCCGTCTGACCGGGATGCCGATCCCGTTGAACAGCCTGCGCCAGTGGATCATCGGCCTGCCGGGCGACGCCACCGACTATTCGCTGGACGATCGGTACCGTCTGCGTGAACTGAACTATACGCAAAACGGCAAAACCTGGCACGTGACCTACGGCGGCTACACCAGCGATACCCAGCCAGCCCTACCGTCCAATGTCGAGCTGAACAATGGCGCTCAGCGCATCAAGCTGAAGATGGATAACTGGATCGTGAAATGATGACCCGCTGGCCCTCTCCTGCAAAACTGAATCTGTTTTTATATATCACCGGCCAGCGGGCCGATGGTTACCATACCCTGCAAACGCTGTTTCAGTTTCTCGATTACGGCGATACGTTGACCATCGAACCGCGTAGTGACGGCCAACTGCGCCTGCTGACGCCGGTGGCCGGCGTGCCGGACGAGGAGAATCTGATCGTTCGCGCCGCGCGTCTGCTGATGCATGCCGCCAGCGAAAGCGATCGCCTGCCGGCGGGCAGCGGCGCCGATATCAGTATCGATAAGCGCCTGCCGATGGGCGGCGGCCTGGGCGGTGGCTCCTCCAATGCTGCCACCGTGCTGGTGGCGCTCAACCATCTGTGGGGCTGCGGTCTCTCGGAAGATGAGCTGGCGACTCTTGGCCTTCAGCTGGGGGCCGATGTGCCGGTTTTCGTGCGCGGCCATGCCGCCTTCGCCGAGGGGGTGGGTGAAATACTGACGCCGGTAGAACCCGAGGAAAAATGGTACCTGGTGGCCCACCCGGGGGTCAGTATTCCGACGCCGATCATTTTTCGCGATCCGGAGCTACCACGAAATACCCCGCGCCGGTCAATTAATACGTTATTAAATTGTGAATTCAGCAACGATTGCGAGCTTATCGCAAGAAAACGTTTTCGCGAGGTTGATGCCGCGCTTTCCTGGCTGTTAGAATATGCGCCGTCACGCCTGACCGGCACAGGAGCCTGTGTGTTTGCTGAATTTAACACCGAATCCGCTGCCCGTCAGGTGCTGGACACTGCCCCGGCATGGCTAAATGGCTTTGTGGCGCGCGGAGTTAACCTTTCGCCGCTCAAGCAGGCCCTGCTCTGAATCCTGCGCCGTGATGGCACATTGATAATGAGTCAGCCGGGGAAATTGAGTTACGGTGACAACGTCACCCTGTTCCAGACGTTGCATCGTGCTCTTTAAATACACCGACTGGATCGAATGGCGCCATCCCGCACATTATTGGCCCATTCATCCACCACTGGACGCATGCCTGAGGTTCTTCTCGTGCCTGATATGAAGCTTTTTGCTGGTAACGCCACCCCGGAACTAGCACAACGTATTGCCAACCGCCTGTACACTTCTCTTGGCGACGCCGCTGTAGGTCGTTTTAGCGACGGCGAAGTCAGCGTACAAATCAATGAAAACGTACGCGGTGGTGATATTTTCATCATCCAGTCCACTTGTGCTCCCACCAATGACAACCTGATGGAACTGGTTGTTATGGTTGATGCTCTGCGTCGTGCTTCGGCAGGTCGTATCACCGCCGTTATCCCTTACTTCGGTTATGCTCGTCAGGACCGTCGTGTTCGTTCTGCTCGTGTGCCAATCACCGCGAAAGTGGTGGCGGATTTTCTGTCCAGCGTCGGCGTTGACCGCGTGCTGACCGTTGACCTGCACGCAGAACAGATCCAAGGCTTCTTCGATGTGCCAGTCGATAACGTGTTCGGCAGCCCAATCCTGCTGGAAGATATGCTGCAGCTGAACCTGGACAACCCGATTGTGGTTTCTCCGGACATCGGCGGCGTCGTGCGTGCCCGCGCTATCGCTAAACTGCTGAATGATACCGATATGGCTATCATCGACAAGCGCCGTCCGCGCGCCAACGTCTCCCAGGTGATGCACATCATCGGCGACGTTGCCGGTCGTGACTGCGTGATGGTCGACGATATGATCGACACCGGCGGCACCCTGTGTAAAGCGGCAGAAGCGCTGAAAGAGCGTGGCGCGAAACGCGTATTCGCTTACGCGACGCACCCAATCTTCTCCGGCAACGCTATCCAGAACATCAAAAACTCTGTCATTGATGAATTTGTCGTCTGCGATACCATTCCGCTGGCACCAGAAATTAAAGCGCTGGATAAAGTGCGTACTCTGACGCTCTCCGGTATGCTGGCTGAAGCTATTCGCCGTATCAGCAATGAAGAATCTATCTCTGCTATGTTCGAACATTAATCGAGCCCAGCACAAAAACCCGCTGCGGCGGGTTTTTTTGTCTCCGCACCTTATTTGTATGATCAATGCCTCCTTCACCTGCCATTTAGTTGACAGATGATGCGCTCATGGATGAAACATTATTGTGAACAGATTATTTTCCTCACATGTGATGCCTTTCCGCGCCCTCATCGACGCTTGTTGGAAAGAAAAGTACACCACCGCCCGCTTCACGCGTGACCTGATCGCCGGGATCACCGTCGGGATCATTGCGATTCCGCTGGCGATGGCGCTGGCGATTGGCAGCGGTGTGCCGCCGCAGTACGGCCTCTATACCTCAGCGGTGGCAGGGATTGTGATCGCCTTGACCGGCGGGTCACGCTTTAGCGTTTCCGGTCCGACTGCCGCCTTTGTGGTGATCCTCTATCCGGTTTCCCAGCAGTTTGGTCTGGCGGGACTGCTGGTGGCGACGCTGATGTCGGGGATCTTTTTAATCCTCTTCGGCCTGGCGCGCTTTGGCCGCCTGATCGAATATATCCCGCTGTCAGTCACCCTCGGCTTCACCTCGGGGATCGGTATCACCATCGGCACCATGCAGATTAAAGATTTCCTCGGCCTGCAGATGCCCCATGTGCCGGAGCATTATCTGCAGAAAGTGGCGGCGCTGGCGATGGCCCTACCGACCATTAACGTTGGCGATGCCGCCATCGGCGTCGTTACTCTTGGCATTCTGATCCTCTGGCCGCGGCTGGGTATCCGCCTGCCGGGCCACCTCCCGGCGCTGCTGGGCGGCTGCGCGGTCATGCTGGTGGTCAACTTGCTCGGCGGCGATGTCGCGACGATCGGCTCGCAGTTCCATTATCAGCTGGCGGACGGCACTCAGGGCAATGGCATTCCGCAGCTGCTGCCGCAGCTGGTATTGCCCTGGGATATGCCGGGCTCAAACTTTACCCTGAGCTGGGCCTCGCTGCAGGCTCTGCTGCCTGCCGCCTTCTCAATGGCGATGCTCGGCGCCATTGAATCTCTGCTGTGCGCGGTGGTGCTTGATGGCATGACCGGCACCAAGCACAAAGCCAATAGCGAGCTGATTGGCCAGGGGCTGGGCAACATTGTCGCGCCGTTCTTCGGCGGGATCACTGCCACCGCGGCGATTGCCCGCTCGGCGGCGAACGTCCGCGCCGGCGCCACATCGCCGGTTGCCGCCGTGATCCACGCCCTGCTGGTGATCCTCGCCCCACTGCTCTCCTGGCTGCCGCTGTCGGCGATGGCCGCCCTGCTGCTGATGGTGGCATGGAATATGAGCGAGGCGCATAAAGTCATCAATCTGCTGCGCCACGCGCCGAAGGACGACATCGTGGTGATGCTGATGTGCATGTCGCTAACGGTGCTGTTTGACATGGTGATCGCTATCAGCGTCGGGATCGTGCTGGCTTCGCTGTTGTTTATGCGCCGTATCGCACGCATGACTCATCTGGCGCCGGTCAACGTCGAGGTGCCAGACGATGTGCTGGTGCTGCGGGTAATTGGGCCGCTGTTCTTTGCCGCCGCCGAAGGCTTGTTCAACGATCTGGAGACCCGGATCGCCGGCAAGCGCATCGTGGTGCTGAAATGGGACGCGGTGCCGGTTCTCGACGCCGGTGGCCTGGATGCCTTCCAGCGCTTTGTGAACAAGCTGCCGGAAGGCTGTGAATTGCGCGTATCTAACCTCGAGTTTCAGCCGCTACGCACGCTAGCGCGCGCCGGCGTCAAGCCGCTGCCCGGACGCCTGAGCTTCTACCCCGATCGTCAGGCCGCGCTGGCTGACCTGTGATCACCCGGCGGCAGGTCCCTGCGCCTGCCGCATCAAGGATCCGGTCGCCTGCTGCAGCCAGCTCAGCACCGCCGGCGTCATCCAGGTGCCCTTCATCAAATGCGGCTCCTGCTCCATTGCCCGACGAAACTTCTGCAACGTCTGCGGCCGGGTACCGGCGTAGGACTGAAACAGTTCAAGCCACGCCCGGGCCAGCGCCTGACCCGACGCCGAGTCCGGCGCTACGCCCTCCCGGCACGCCTGATGCAGCTTCGCCACCAGCGCAGGCCACTCCTGTAGCCGGTCAAAATAGTGCTGGCGGGTGAACGCCATCTCTTCTTCGTCAAGGTACCGCGCCCAGATCGCCAGTTTGCTTTCGGCAAAGGCCTCGGTGATATAGGCGATGATTGCCGGCGTGACGCCGGTCTGTTCAACCATCTGCGGCTCGGCGGCATGCATCTCGTTCAGGCGGGTCAGAAACTCCGGACGCCCGGCCGTATCCTGCTCCAGGCGCTCCATCCAGCGCGTCGCCAGACGCATCGCCTGCGGACTGTCCGTCGGGCAGCCGCTCGCCATCAGCGTCTGCACCTCCTCCGTTAGCTCGCGCCACGCCTGCGCCCGCTGTTCATCCTGTGCCGCAAACGGCAGCGCGGCTAACTCCTGTTGACTAAACCAACGATCGTACATTTTCATTAACTCCAGCGTCTGTAGCCAGGACTCCAGATCGGGTTCATTGCCGCTCGCCAGCGCCTCGCGCAGCACCAATAGTCGGTCGCGCAGCCTGCCAACATCGCGTAGCTGGGCGTTGAGCATATCTATCTGCTGCGTCAGCAGCTCGGGCAGCGACAGCGTTTGCCGATCGAGATAGTCCTTGATTGTGGCGAGCGTTAGCCCGGCCTGCGCCAGCGCCTTTATCATATGCAGGCGCTGAACCGCGGACAGGTTATAGAGCCGATAGCCCGCCTCGCTTCTGGCCGAAGGCGTTAACAGCCCCGTCTGTTCATAATGATGCAGCGTACGTACCGTCAGTCCGGCACGCTTCGCCAGCTCTCCCACCTGAATTAACATGACTGCTCCTCTCTGTGGCCAGGTCCGCTACTCTGCAGCCTGACGTAACGTCAGGGTCAAGCAAAAACCGCGCTTGCTATTCATTTTATGCTGGCAACCATAGCAGCACGAAGGCCAGGACGGAATGGGGGCGTAATATGGCGGGAAAAAGAGGAAGAGATAAAGTGAGACACAGAAAAGCGCATCGGCCTTCAGTGGCCGATGCGGGAAATCATGCTACGGTTAGCTGTGACGATGCTGGTTACGACGGCAGCGTTTATCGTAGTGGCGCACCCACCAGTAGCGGTCGCTGACCTGCTCGTGGCCGCCAATACGGGCACCGGCCAGCCAGAGCACTGCGCCAACGAAGATGCTTAGGATTGCGCCATGCGCAAAGAACTGTGGCAGGTTAAGCTGCGGAAGCTGGTTCAGAATGGAGTAACCTACCCCCACAACCATCACCACCAACCCTAACCCCATGAGTACGTTACCGAGTAACGAAGCGTTTTTGCGTTTCATGTGTCACCTCCGGACTTTGGGTTGCCAGGGAATGTCCCCAAATCTTATAGGTGTAGTATAGACAAGGTCTCTTCTGCGGAGTGCGTCCACGATCACATTAGTGAACAGCGAATAGACAAAAATTTACAAATAAGTCTATGAACCATATCAAATTCTAATGATTTAGTGAGTAAATCATCAATGCGGGTATTGTCTAATAGCCAGAATTTTGTCAAGCGCGCCCGCAGACAGTACACTACGCGGCAGAGAATGCCCCATGCAGGATAGAAAACGTGACCATTAAACTGATTGTCGGCCTGGCCAACCCCGGTGCGGAATATGCCGCTACCCGGCACAACGCTGGCGCCTGGTATGTGGATTTACTGGCGGATCGCCATCGTGCGCCGCTGCGCGAAGAGAGCAAATTCTTCGGCTACACCTCGCGCATCAACCTGGCGGGCGAGGACGTCCGCCTGCTGGTCCCCACTACCTTTATGAACCTCAGCGGTAAAGCCGTGGCCGCGATGGCGACCTTTTATCGCATCAACCCGGATGAAATTCTGGTCGCCCATGACGAGCTGGATTTACCGCCGGGCGTGGCGAAATTTAAGCTTGGCGGTGGCCATGGCGGCCACAATGGCCTGAAGGATATCATCAGTAAGCTCGGCAATAACCCGAACTTTCACCGTTTACGCGTCGGAATCGGCCATCCGGGCGACAAAAACAAGGTTGTCGGCTTTGTGCTTGGCAAACCACCGGCCAGCGAGCAGAAACTGATCGATGACGCTGTCGACGAAGCGGCGCGCTGTACCGAAATCTGGTTAAAGGACGGGCTGACCAAAGCGACCAACCGTTTGCACGCCTTTAAGGCGCAATAAGCCGTTGGCGTGCGGCATTTTTGCCGCGCACCGTGTATAATAGGCAAAGCTATTCAATTTTCTGCAATCTGTTCCTTGTAACAGATTGATTATCCAAAGATTAAGGTGATTTAAATCATGGGATTCAAATGCGGTATCGTCGGTTTGCCCAACGTCGGCAAATCCACCCTGTTCAATGCGCTCACCAAAGCGGGTATTGAAGCGGCCAACTTCCCCTTCTGTACCATTGAGCCGAACACCGGTGTCGTACCGATGCCCGATCCGCGTCTGGACAAGCTGGCTGAAATCGTCAAACCGCAGCGCATCCTGCCGACCACCATGGAGTTCGTGGATATCGCGGGCCTGGTGAAAGGCGCGTCCAAAGGTGAAGGTCTTGGCAACCAGTTTCTGACCAACATCCGTGAAACCGAAGCCATCGGCCATGTGGTTCGCTGCTTTGAAAACGATAATATTATTCACGTCGCGGGGAAAGTGAACCCGGCGGAAGATATCGACGTTATCAACACCGAACTGGCGCTGTCTGACCTTGATACCTGCGAACGCGCGATTCACCGCGTCTCCAAAAAAGCCAAAGGCGGCGATAAAGACGCGAAGATTGAACTGGCCGCGCTGGAAAAATGCCTGCCGCAGCTGGAAAACGCCGGTATGCTGCGCGCGCTGGATCTGACCAAAGAAGAGAAAGAGGCCATCCGCTATCTGAGCTTCCTGACCCTGAAGCCGACCATGTACATCGCGAACGTCAATGAAGACGGTTTCGAGAACAACCCGTACCTCGATCAGGTTCGCGCCATCGCCGAGCAGGAAGGGTCTGTGGTGGTGCCGGTGTGCGCCGCCGTTGAAGCGGACATCGCCGAGCTGGACGATGAAGAGCGTGACGAGTTCATGGCTGAGCTGGGCCTCGAAGAGCCGGGCCTGAACCGCGTGATCCGCGCCGGTTACGCTCTACTGAACCTGCAGACCTACTTCACCGCGGGCGTGAAAGAAGTTCGCGCATGGACCATCCCGGTGGGAGCGACCGCGCCGCAGGCAGCCGGTAAGATCCACACCGACTTCGAAAAAGGCTTTATCCGCGCGCAGACCATCGCTTATGAAGACTTCATTGCCTACAAAGGCGAACAGGGCGCGAAAGAAGCCGGTAAAATGCGTGCTGAAGGTAAAGACTACATCGTGAAAGATGGCGATGTGATGAACTTCCTGTTCAACGTCTAATCCCGCTGGCTGGCGTTTTCGCCGCCACCGCGCAAAAAAATCCACGCAGCGGCGTGGATTTTTTTTTACCCAGGCGACACGCTACTCCACAATATGGGTATCTTCTGCCGCCTCGTAGCCATCAACGATCTGCACAATTTTCTTTAACTCAGCCTCAATAAAAGCCGGGGTGGCGCTTTCCCCTGAGGCCGGGTGATGAAGCTCCACCGAGATACCGCTGGCGGCATTGGTCAGCGACAGGCTGATCTCCTGCTGGCCCCGCGAGGACGAAGAACGCCCGATATGCTGCATGATAGCCGCCGCCGCCGCGCGCGTATCAACGTCTGCGAGATGCCCCCATCTCATTTCAACATGCCCCTGCTGCCCTGCCTTTATCACCTGCAGCGTATAGCCGCTTCTTGCCGTTGCCATGCCTTTTCCTCCGATTTAGTTGCCCGGGCGTCACATTATCAGCCCGGTTTTATCAGCCAGGTTCGCGCACCTGCGCCTTGCCGTTAATGACTCTTTTCCACATAGGTCTGCATGTTTTCTTTGGTCACTAACTCAAACGGGATCCAGACATGAGACTCGACCTTTTCTCCTTTAATCAGCTTCAGCGCTACCGCTAAGGCCGTTTTGCCCTGACCGACGGCGTCCTGGAAAACCGTCACCTGAATCTTATCGCTGGCCAGGGCTTTCAGCCCGTCCGGGGTGGCGTCGATCCCGCCGATCAGCAGCTTCTTCTGGCTTTTCTCCAGCGCCATCGCCGCGCCAATCGCCATCTCATCGTTGTTCGCCGCCACAATATCAATCGCTTCTCCGTTGCCCGTCCAGTTCTGCATCAGATCCATGCCCTCGCTGCGGGAATAGTTGGCCGGCTGTTTCTGCACCACTTTCATTGCCGGATACTTGGCCACCACCTGCTCCACATCTTTGGTACGCTGCAGCGCGCCGGCGTCGGTGAGATTGCCGATCATGATGGCGACGTTGCATTTGTAGTTCGCCAGCTTCGCCAGCGCCTCCATCTGCAATGTGCCAGACTCCCGCTCGTCCGAACCGACAAACACCACGCCGGGCGGTAACGTTTTATCCCCCGGCGTCCGGTTCACATACACCAGCGGCATTTTGGCCTGCTGCGCCATCTTCGTCAGCTGCGGGGTGCTGGCGGAGTCCACCGGGTCGACGATGATCGCGTCCACGCCGGAGGCGATGAAGCTCTGCACCTGATCGGCCTGGCGTCCGGTGTCGCCGCGGGCGTCTTCAAACTGTACGTCGACGTGGCGGGCTTGAGCTTCTTTCTCAATGGACTGGCGGATAATAGTGAGAAAGTTTTGATCGAAGTAGGCCATTGAGACGCCGATCTTCTCCGCTAATGCCGAAGCGGAACTGGCCAGAAGGCCTACTAACAGGATGATTTTACAGTGCTTCATAGTATGCCCTCAGAGATCGAAATAAAATTTTCAATACAACTACAAACGGTATATTTAAATCATTTTCAGACTACGAAGGGCGTTCGGTTCTTGCAATATTGATGTAAAGAAAATGTTGCCATGCGCACACTTTATTTCACCGCCTCACTCACCGAGGGCTCACCGGTTGCGGGGAGCGCAGCGGTCGGCGACGCCGGCTGTTTTCGCTTCAGCAGGGCATACTCCACTATCAGCTGTTGCAGATGCAGCTCCGCGAGGCTTCCCCGCGCGGCTGGCCAGGGTTGATCAACGGGAAGCGCGGCCAGCTGGCGCAGCTGCTCCTCCAGCGGAACAGCGCGGTTAAACGACTGCGTGATGGCAAATACTGCGGTTTTCAGTTCGCTCACCGTCAGGTACTTCCCCTTCTGCTCGTCGAGGGCATTGAGCTGGTCGGCGAGCCGCTGCAGCTGCTGCATGCCCTCCGACCAGCCGGTAAGGTTTTCCGCGGGCAATGCGGCAGCACTCAGCTGCTGCCGCCACTGCTGCGCCAGCGGTTGCGCCTGATCCGGCCAGCGGATCAGGGCCTGGTGGACCAGCTGGTCGCCGTAGCTGACCGCCCAGTCCGGCGCCAGGCGGGCAAGCTCGCCAAGCTGGCGCTGCGTCTGTGGCAGATCAACCGGCCCCGGGGGCGTTGTCGCCGGCAGGCCCGGTATCGGTCCGGCATTTTGGGTGACCGAAATGGGCGGCAAGTCGGACTGACGCAGCGCCAGCCATCCGCCGACGGCGATACCCGTTACCGCCAGCATGGTAACCATTCCGGCGATAAACGGCTTCCAGCGCGGCGCGGCTGCCGGAGTAGACGCCGCCACCGGCGCGGGCCGCTTTGCAGGTGAAGGCGGAGCCAGCGGCTCAGCCTTTGGTCTACGTTTTAGGTCTGGCACTGGCTCAGCCTTTGCTCTACGTTTTAGGTCTGGCACTGGCTCAGCCTTCGCCGCATCCTCTTCGCTGACCAGAGTGCCGGGAAGTTCCGCGTCAGACACCGCCACCGGCGGCGCGGTGGGAAGCGCTGGCGCAGGGTCGAGGCTCTCGAAGCGAGTTGCCGTGCTGTGCAGTAGCGCCCGCAGGTCGCTCAGCTGGTTTTCAGGAGCGATCTCAAGGCGCTGGAGCACTGCGTCGAAGCTTTGCAGCGAACGTTCAGCCTGCTCAAGCGAATCAACATCCTCTGGGGTAAGATTCAGGGTACGGATCACCTGCCGCAGCCGCTTGCTCAGGGTGCGGAAGATCTCTGTCCGGGCCGGGAGCGCCTGTGGCCACAGGTTTTTCCCCTGACGAACCAGCAGCGACTCCATCAGCGTCAGCCCCTCATTGATCCCTGCCACCCCGCCCAGCCGGGCGCGGGCCAGGGTATACCAGGCGACAGTCTGCAGGTCCGCGCCGTGATGCTCCAACAGCCCGCGGGCAAGCTGCTCGGCATACGGCCAGTTAATATCCGGCCGCGCCGGGTGGCTGAGCTTGTTCATTTCCGCACGCAGGGCCATAAAATCAGCCAGCGTGCGCGGGTCGCCACCGGCTTTATAGTGACGGTCGTGGTGTGTTGTCATCATGATGTCTTTCAGCGAGAGATTAGAGGGCGGAGCGGGCGTCAAGGTACTGCTGACGTTTGAGGTGGCGGATCAACACCCTGCCCTCGGGCATAAACTCCGTGCCGTAACGCACCAGGCCAATATCCTTCAGCTCCGCATCAATGGCATAGCGCAGTTCGCCGGGCGCATGCTGATCGAGCATCACCACCGCGATCCGCTGCAGGCGCGGTTCGTATTTCAGCAACACCGCCGACAACGTGCTCATCAGCTGGTGCGCCGACGCTGGCATCCCCTGGAGGATAGCGGTCATATCCGGCAGGCCGTAGTCCGGCAGATGCGCCAGCGTTCCGGCCCGACAGTTGAGGATGCGCTGCATGTTATCGAGCACCGACAGGATGACCTGATCCGTTTCGCTGACAGTATTCAGGTCAAGCCCGCCGGCGAAATTGCCGTACAGGATGTCATACAGGGAGGGACGAGGCATTTTCACTTCTCCTTAAACGGGTGCAGCGTCAGTTGATTTTGGCTGGCTTCGATAATGCGCGGCCTCGCCGGATCAAGTTCGTCCCGGGTGAGTACCAGCCGCCAGCTGTTTTGCGTCAGGTCTGGATCGATAAACATGGCCGCCACCGCCACAAACTGCGCGCTGGTTTCCATGGGCATATCGACGGTCACCGATTCGCCCGGACGCAGGCGAACATCTTTTTCCGCCACCCGGTCCGCATGCAGCGCCTGGCCATCGCCGGCAAACAGCGACGGGTAGTCAGTATTGTCGAACGCTTGCCGGTCCTTCAGCTGATAAATACGCACCACCGTCGCCAGGGAGGCGCCTTTGGCGTTGTTATTCACGCCTTCCCGGGCGCGAAGATCCAGATGCAGGGTTTTCACCTGGGGGTAAAAAATGGACTGGGTCACGGAAACGGCGCCGTCTTTCACGGTCTGCGTCAGGCCGCAGCCGGTTAAGACGGTAACCATGAGGAATGCCAGCAACCTGGCGGAGGGTTTAACTGCGGTAATCGCCATCTTCATCGCTCTCCCTGCGGTGGATATTTTCCCGGACGCGCTGATAGCGCCCCAGATAAATCGTGACTCTGTCGTCAGCCTGCTTCTGCGCATCCAGCGGACGCAGCACAGCGGTACGGCCGAGCTGGACGGCATGCTCCTGCTGGCAGCAAAGTTGCGCATCCGGCAGTAAATGGCGGGCGACGCAAAGCTGCAGCCGCACGTCAAGATGAGATCCGAGCCAGACGTGCAGAAGCGCCATCAGGTCGCTGAACAGTTCGCCGCCGGGCAGCCAGCCGCGAACCTCATCAGGCTTTTCCGTGGCCAGCTGCAGCAATACCTGACCGTTCACATCCGTGGCGTGGGTTCCCATCACTGGCCTATGTTGCAGGCTAACCGGCTGACGGACGCTCATCGTTAACGGCTGCGACAAGGGGATCCGGCAGGGATCGTGGTGGTGCACCGTCGCCCGGGTCCCCGGGGCCAGGAGCGCCACCAGCGCCTCCATGCCTTCCCCGGATCTCCCCGGCAGCATCATCACCGGCAGCAGCGCCAGAAATCGCGACAGCGGCGCTGCGGCAACAGCGGCACATCCCGGTATACCCAGCCCCGCCAGGCCGAGCAGATACTGCGAGATGTTGTCCGTGCCGCCCGCCCGAAAGGTTGCCGGGTAGGAATATTTGCGCCATATACGGTAATACTGGGCGATCAGCCGATGGTTAAAGATATCGAGGAAATCCTCGGTGGCCTCGACGCCTTCCCGCCGTTGCGCAATGTCATCGCTATAGTGGGTCGGCAGCGGGGATTCCACGCCGTAGAGTCCCATAAAAGTCACGCGAACCGCCGGCGGACGGGGCGGTTCAGGATCGTCCATTCCACGGATTTCGCCAGCCGGAAAGCCTATCCCCGGATGCGGGCGAAAGCGTATGGGTTCATCACCTAATAGCCAGCCGCTGCCGATGATCGGCGCCTTCGGATGGTTCTTCTCCAGCAACTGGCAGAAGCGGTAAAAATTCATGTACGGCAACTGAGGCCGGAGCTGCGCTATCAGCCGGGCAGGCGCAGACTGTGATTCTCTTTCCACCGGATACATTTCCCTTCAGGTTGAACAATGAGCGTCAGCTGGTTGAACTGATTCATATCGGCATACAGTGCGAAAAAGCGGTTGAGCATGTCGCCAAACAGGTGGACATCGCCCGCACCGGTAAATCCGCTACCGTCGAGCGTCACTTCGATATCCAGCCCGCGCAGCAGGAAGCCCTGCTCGAAACGCTGAATTCGGTGATGGCTGACCGCCAGAATGGCGTCCAGACGGCGATTATTGAGCTCATCCTCCCGCCAGTTGTAGAGCGACAGCGTGCCGCGCAGCACCTCGGCGCTGCTCATCATGTTGAGAAAACGGGTGCCCAGATGGCTCATGACCCGCCAGTGGTAGCGGTCTTCCGCCGGGGGATAGGCCGGCAGCGTGGGCCTACAGAGATTGCGGACGGTAAGCGGCGTGGCTGATATCGACTCACAGCGATCCAGCAGCGTGCTCTGTAGCGCCCGGCGCGGCAGCTGGCCGTTAGTGCCGGTGATGCGCAAGGAGACCGTTTCCCGCGCCAGCTCCCGGTCAGCCTCCCATTGCTGTCCGCCGAGGATAAGCCAGGTATCGTGCATGCCGGTTACGCCCCGTTTTACGCGGGTGTGGTAGTAGCGCTCAGGAGCATGGCGACGCATCATCCCGCCCTGGTGACGAAAGCGGGTGAAAGGCACATAGCGCGCCTCCCCGGTGCGCCCGGAGCCGGTCACGCTGTCGACAGAATAGATTTCGGTATGCCCGTCCTGCAGGCGCTTCGGACGCAGGAGGTATTCGCTCTCCAGCCCGCTGATGGTCAACGGATCGGCCTCAAGGGTAAACAGGTTAATCACCGGCACACAGTGCAGGCGCAGGCTGCTTGCGCTGACGGGTAAATCACTTTGCCAGACCTCGCTGAACACCACCTCAAGCGTGAAATGCGATATCCCCGCCGGCAGGGTGATGTTTTCCAGGCCATTTAGCTGCACGAACATAAATTTTTCGCGAAAGGTGAAATACTCGAGCAGCAGCTGATAGCCGCTGAAAGCGCTCTCCCCCTTCGGCCATAAACGATCCTCATCGCTGAATCCCCCCGGGGAAAAATAGCCGTCGAGGCTTACCCGCTCTGTCTGACCCGGCAGACGCAGGTACAGCGCGGCCTGGCGTCGGGTCAGCCACAGATGGAGGGCGCTGCCGGTAACAGCGTCTTCCCCCAGGTACAGCGCCAGGTGGCGGAGATCGGTCTGCGACCAGTCAGCCAGCTCGCTACAGGCGAATCGTAGTCGCAGGGCCGAACGTCCGTCCGGCTCCGCCGTCATCACCGCCTCCTCTATCGCCAGCGGGTTAAGCGTCAGAGCGCGGGTGGTTCGGTACCGGCACACGGTATTTTTCGGCCCCAGTGGGCGGGAGCTAATCTCAAACCCGGCGGGCACCGTTTCCGCCATCTTCATCGCCGGCAGCGTTGGGGTCAGCGCTACGATCGATAACGACGGAATGGTGCGCAAATAGTGCGGCCACAGCATGCTGACCAGCCCCTCGGTCAGCTCCGGCAGATCATCATCAATTTTTTCGCGCAAGCGACCTACGGAAAAGGCAAAGCCTTCAAACAGGCGCTCTACATAAGGGTCCGGCGTACCGGCTTTATCGAGATCCAGCATCGCCGCCCGATCGGGGTGAGCCTGCGCGAACGCTTTTGCCGCCTCGCGCAGGTAGCGCATTTCAGCGTCAAAATATCGCAGGGTTAAATCGTCCATTATGAATATTCCCTTATTCGTCTACAGGGAGACACGCAGCATGGCTGCGCGGTCAGATTAGTTGGCCGTCGGGCGGCCATGAGCGAAGGAGGCCTGGCGTTGCAGGTCAACGCCAATCAGTGAGGGAGAAGGTTCAGTATCCCTCTTCGCCGGGTATATCGTCGGTCAGCGGAACACGTTCCGCAGACGCGCGCACGCTGAATATCGTCTCCGGTAGCGTAAAGTTTCGCAGCGCCAGCAGCGCCAGCGGTCCTTCCCCCGCCTCGGTACGCAGCGTGTAGTTCAGCAACAGACCATCCGGCGCTTTCCAGCTCAGGCTCCAGCTGCTGCTCGTTCCGGGATAAGCGCTGACCACCGCCTTATCCAGCAGACGGATCCACCCCCAGGCGCCCGGGAAATCGCCATACTGGCGGGTGCCCGCCCGGGTACTGATCCAGCTCAGACTGGCGCCCGGCGCTTCGGTGTCAGCGGGCCAGCTGAACCGCCGCCAGACCGGCATCTGGTTCATATAGACAAGTTTCTGACTGTCGATGACCAGCTCCGTCTGCATCACGCCGTCCGCCGTGCCGGGGCGAAGCGCAAAATGCAATCCCGCTTCGCCGTTGGCGAACGCGACGTCGGAGAGATGGCTCAGGGTATTCATCGCCTGCAGAAAGGCCGGGTTAAACGTCAGCCCCTGAGCATTGATACTGTCCGCCATCCAGCGGCTCCCCTCTTTATGCAGCACGCCGTTCAGCCGGGTCTGCAGAAAGCGGGCGATGCGCCCGGTCTCGCTGTTGAGGTATTTTGCCAGCAGCGGCAGAGAGACTTCACTGCTGGTATTTTTAAAGGGGTAGCGACCGCCAAAAGCGCTATTCCAGTCCTCCACCACTGCGCTGCGCCACTGGGCGTTGAGGCTTTCCGCCGCCGGGGTCAGCACCTGCTGCCAGGCCTGTTCCATCGGGCGAACAAACAGCGTCTGCCCAAATCCACTCCACTGCTGGCCCAGCCCCGCCGCCACCAGGCTGCCGTAGTCGCGCGTTTCGGTTAAATCCACGGCCTTGCCCTGGAATACCGTCTGCGCAAGCAACCGGGTCATCGCCTGCGGATCGGTGGCGTTGGTGACCTGCTGCAGGCGCAGACGCACCTGGGTGACGCGGGTCAGGAAGGTCTGCAGGCTAAGACGGCTGGTGGGTGTCCCGCCGTCGCGATTGTCCAGCAGCGCCAGTACGGGCCCGAAGGTGGCATCCAGAGGACCGCGCGCGCCGGACCGTTGATCGATGACGGGCGAGTTATCACGGTTGAACAGCTGCCTGGCCGATTTGACCAGCGAATCGGCGATGGCTTCCCCGGTCTGGCCGGTTCGCCCCTGCACGCTCAGGGTGTTCATCAGCGCCACCAGCGGCGACTGGCGCACATCGGCCATCAGGGTCAGCTGGTCGATAGCATCGGAGAGGGTCGCCGCGCGCTGCCAGCGCAGACTGTTGAGGAAATCCAGCCAGGCGCCGCTGAAATCAGCGAAATAACGCTCCGCCAGCCTGGCTCGCAGAGCTTCCGGCGACGTCGACTGCGCGGCAGTCTGCTTCGTATCGCTCAGCACCCAGTCCATTTCATCGCGGCGTTCCGCGACCACTTTCTCAATGGCCGGCTGCACGGCCTGCTCCCAGGCCTGACGGGTAAACATTCCCGGCACCACCTCATCAGTGCTGAACAGACGCGAAGCATCGGTGTCGGCAGTCATATCCGCCAGGCGCATATCGGCATACTGATTCGCCACCTGCGCGAGCATCTTCTGGTAAAGCGTGGACTCACTGTTGCGCTGGCCCAGTTGGCGAATTAACCGTGTGCGCACCTGGCTGACCAGACCGTCATCGACAGGCAGACGCCACTGCGGATGCGATGCCAGGCTGGCGGCATAAAATGCCAGCAGCGAAGGGCCGCTGCCCTGCCAGACGGCGTCGGCGATGCCTGAGCGCTGCGGCCAGTCCTGCATTAGCGTAGTGGCGAACCACGCGGCGTCCATTTTTTCCGGGCGGGTCAACATCAGATATTGTTTCAGTTGTCCGTAAGCGGTCTTCGTCATCTTCTCACGCAGTGGGCTGTCCGGCGGCAGCTGCACGAAGGCGGTGAGCTGCTCTTCCAGATGATGCGCCGCCGCATCGCGCAGCAGCGGTTGCGCCATCTCCCCGTAGCGCGGGAACAGCGCCGCCAGCAGGTCATCGTTCTGACTGAGGCCAGCGCGGAGGTACCACGGCGCGCCGTGCTGCGAGCGGTATTCCAGTTGAGAAAGCGTTTTCTGTAACGCGGAGAGCGCATGCAGGCGTACGGCCAGCGGCTGTTTTCCCGCCGAGGCCTGCTGCACCTGCTGCTGTGCGATCGCCACCAGGTGGCGGTTGGCGATAAAAGAGACTGTCATTGAGGCGGCCCAGAGTAACATCAGGGCGGCGGCGGCCACGCTCATCCCACGCATCCAGTTGACTCCCTGTTTGCGCGGACGTAGACCGGCTGGCAACCACAGCACTGAGTCTGGTATCGTTTCCCAGCGGTTATCCCGTCCCCAGTGATGACGGACACTGCGACCAGCCTCTACTGACGCCTCACTAAATACCACCCCGGCCAGCGGCTGCGGGCGGTAAGGATTAAGCAATACCGATAACGGCTCCGTCACCGTTTCCGGTTTACGGGTCAACTGATCGGCCAGCGCGAGTAAAAAATTGTGCTGTGGTTGCCCGCATATCTGCTGGATGCCCTGCTCTATCAGTAACGACGCCAGGGCAGTGAACTGTTCGGCAACTATTTGCGGCGTACAACCTGCAGGTAACAGGCAGCCTACAGGCTGAGTGATACGTCCATTTTTTTCGTTGCCCCCCTCATACAGCGACCAGACGTATAGGGGTAGTTTCCAGCCAAGAGCTTCGAAGCGTAGCTTTAGAGAGTGAGACACACTGTCCATTTCATCTGGCGTGAGCCTGGGCTTCGTTCTGTTCATCGTTGTCAAAACGCCGTCAAAGCCCGATGTTACCCACACCATACCATCAGCCGGGCGATAACGCAGTTTACTCAGCGCTGTGAACCAGGCGTTATCTACCGCTGCCCCAGGGTCTCCACCCCACAGCAATAATGTACCCTGATCTTCCTGCCAGAGTTCCTGCGTGAGCTTTGGGGTCAGTTGTTCTACGTCTCTGACTGAGCCAATTATCAGCAGAATACGGACTTTGCAGGACCAGGCGCGTCCATACTGATAGCGTAGAGTCTGGCGAATTTCCCCCACCGTAATATAATGGGGAGGTGTCAGCGCCACGCGCCCTTCTTCGCCGGGTAAGACGCTGGCCTGCTGCGACTGCCGGCGATATAAACTCTCCTTCACACGGCGGGACATTGCAGGAAGGTAAAAAACAAATACCAACGCCAGACAGACCAGGACAAACACCAGTACCTGCTCGCCCCGCGTATTGATATTCAGCATGCCGCCATAGCGGGTGATCCCCCACCATATTGCAGCCATCCCGGCCAACGTAAGCCCGGCCAGGCCAAACCGGCCCAGGCCATTACCCGGTATATTCATCTTCACTCCCTGGGGTGATGGTACTGATAAAATGTTCCTGTTCGCTGGAAAATAACGCCAGCAGGGGCTGTTTACGGAGGCTGACCAGATCGGCTGCCAGCGCGGTCAGGAGCCAGGGCGCTGCGGGTCCCGGAATACCGCACCATTTTTCCAGCAGCGCGATATCTTCAGCTTTCCATGGGGTATGCATTTTGCCGCCCTGCGTGATAAGCGCGGCGCTTCTTTCCGTCCATTTTTTTGCGTCCCCGATAACGGAGGGCGTATGGCAGGCGACAGTCTGGGTTTCCAGAAACAGGGTGATATCGTCTTCAAAGTTCGTCATATCTAAGGGCATAGGACGTAACAGCCGTGATGAGTGCGGCAGATGGTATTTTTGCGCCACATCATCGCTGGTCAGCAGCAGCACGGCCAGCCCGTCGGAGTATGCTGTACCACCGTTGAGCTGGATGACCAGGAGTAAATTGACCGTCAGTACAGGCTGCTTCAGGCGCTCCTCCACTTCCGACAGTGAGAATGAGCCGGTAACGGTAATATCATCAGGCACGGCGCGGCCAGGAATGTGTTCTTTCCAGAGATTACTGAAACTGCTGGTCAGCTCAGGCGAGGGATTATCCGTGATCAGGGTGACATACAGCGGTAGCTCTTCCGGCAGGCACTGCACGCGCTCTTCTATACTGGTCAGCAGCGCATGCATCGCACTCAACTGCACGGGCTCTTCTGCCGGAAGGTAATTAATCCTGCGGGTAAGTCCGTATTGCTGAGGCCGCTCATCCCCCCAACGTGCCGCAGAAATATGATCCGGCAACAGCACTGCACTGCCCAGTACCGCCAGATAACGACCGGCCCAGGCTTCCCACTTTAATTGCCCGCGTTCCGCCTCTTTCTGTAAGAACTGATACTCTTTCAGCTCTCTGTCCCACTGCCAGCACCGCAGACAAAAGGCCAACAGCCAGCATCCTGCTGGAGCGAGAGATACCCACCAGATATTCATCGCTGAAAGTGTTTCTATGGTGCCGGAAGCATGGAGGATAAAGAGCAGGACACCGATAATCGCCATCAGTACACCGGCAAACAGCCATCGGGTCAGTGAAGGAGCCGATGGCTGCTCCATGGTCAATGCTTTTGTTCGTACCCAGCCCATTTTTTATCCTATCGCGCATTCCGGCGCGCCGGAAATCACCTGGCAACCGCACTGACATTTGCAGCCATCGACCACGATGGCTTTACCATCGGAAGACCATTCCGGCGCTCCCTCAATAATGGCATTAGTGCCATGTCCCGGAATCGGGCAGCTGACTTTATCCCCCACCAGCGCTACGGGCTTTCCATTTACAATCATGGTGGAGGATGCGGAAATAACAGCACCGCCGTGCGTGGTTTTATCGCCGAGTAATACAAAACCTTTGGACATTGAATTTCCTTTTATATATCAGCGATACAGTAATTATTAATTAGAATACTCAATCGCATCTATTTCAACCTAAAGAGTGAGGCAATAACATTTAATAACAGACAAAAAACGGCCACTCCTGTCAAAGGAAGAATAATAAACATAAAATAATATCTGGAATATCTGCACGCCTCTCTTTACTTAATACATACTTCTTCCCCCAGGTGATATCCCCTACATTAATAATTTTTCACTTCGAACGCCAATTGCCAGACGACCTTATACTCGCGAAAATCGCCTTAATTACTATTGCATGCTCTATACAATAAAAAAATACACTAACAACAAAATAATCAGAATTATAAGCAAATAAAACAGACATTTTCTGATTAGGTGGCAACAGTGGGTATACCTCGCTAATATGACGACTATTGCTCCCTATCATTTTGCGTTCGCCATAACCTATGGGAAATCCAAAGCGTTCGCGCATCCATCGCTGCGTCATTACTGGTTCAAGACTAAAAGGCAGCGGATTAGGAAATAACCAAGCCGTTTTATTTTCATCTTCTAACCGCAAAGTCACTTCCTCAAGATTTTTTCTGGTTATTTATAAAAGATGAAAATATTCTTTCTCGCCTCATTTCCAGCCTGAAAATATCATCACTAACAGTAATCGTTGGTTTTGTTTTGTAGGGAATTAAACCTTGTTCATAAATATCCTGATAAGGTTTACCTAATTGCTTCACAAGTGTTCGATATCAATATTCATTTGCCACCAAGTCGCTTTTTCTCCAGCGCAATATGAATCTCCTTTGCTCGCTCCAGTGGATAAAAAGTCACGGTTTCTGAAAATAAATCCTTGTTATAGGTAAATCCGACAGAACTATTTTGATGAGGTATAGGTAAGGTATATATCTCTTCCCCCCTATAAGCAGTCATAACAATTTTTGCTTCAACGTAAACCATCGGAAATCCTAGATAAGCCCGCACCCACTGGTGAATCATAACTCGTTCCAGACCAAACGGCATAGGATTAGGAAACAGCCAGTCAGTTTTGGCTTCATCTTCAAACCTTAACATTTCTTCTTTCAGATTTTTAATGAGCACCACCTTTTCCGTTGACAATCATCGTTGATGACGATGAAATAATTTCACTACTGTACATGATTTTACCATCCATTAGAAAAAAACCTTATATGTTGAACGCCACCGATTTTTTAAAATAAGATATAGCATCACACATTATTTATTAACGACACAACGAAATACATACTGCGGACCAACACCATATTTTTCATAGTCACCATCAACTTCTTCTGGGAGTGGTGAAGCAGATTGTCTAAACATAGTCAATGCGTACTGTCTGTCGCCGCCAACATTCCCACGCAACACTTTCTTGGTCCCTTGCTCTGGTCCCTGAGGATTCTTTACCGGAGAGTTGGAGTAATAATCTGCTGCATACCAGTCATTGGTCCATTCTGAACCACTCAATCCCATATCATACAGCCCTAAGGGATTTGATGGGTATTTACCTACTGGATAAATGGGAAGCCCCATCCCGTCAGTGTATTTATTCAGTTCATCCTGGCTTGGGACATTTTTTCCTGGTGAAAACTCACCATTGTTAGTAGCAAACGGAAGATACTGACCTCTGGATCTTGCTGCAAACTCCCATTGTGCCTCTGTCGGCAAATCAATTTTTTTACCGGATTTTTTACCTAACCACTGACAATAATCTTTTGCCTGTTGCCAGATAACACCTGCAGGATAATCCCCCTTTAGCAGAGAAGGATGACGTTTTGCCAGTATATCCACAGGTGGATTTTTTTTATCTGTTACTTTCAAATAAACATTAAAATCATCGTTGGTGACTTTATATTTTGATATCGAAAAATCACTTAAAATAACCTTATGTAAAGTTTTATCATCCTGTTGTATGCTGAAAAGTAATTTTTCACCAACTAATGGACCAAAATCACCCATTAAAAACTCACCACCCTGAACAGGGACCATATTAGAGACCGATTTATCCACAAGTGCTTTAGCTGCTTTTTCACTCCCGGTGGTATTTCCCTGATCGCACCCGAGCAGTAAACTGGCGGCAACAGAAGCAACTACGATTAATTTTATCATCTTATCACCTCAGCCATTGCATCAGGCAGTCATTATCCCCGTCGGGTGCTGGTCATCAATCATGGCAAGATATTCTGACATCAGGAAATCCGGCGTAGATTAAATATCCTATCCGGTTCAGCCGAATATTCGTTGAGCATTCTGATTCGGTTAAAATAAGAGATAGCATCACACATTATTTATTAACGACACAACGAAAGACATACTGCGGGCCAACACCATATTTTTCATAGTCATCGTCTTTATCGATCTTCGGAACTGGCAATTTTGATTGCCTGAACATGGTTAAAGCGTACTGTCTGTCGCCGCCAATATATCCACGCAGGACTTTTTTAGTACCCTGCGCAGGTCCCTGGGGATCGTTTACCGGAGAATGAGAGTAATAATCTGACGCATACCAGTCATTGGTCCATTCTGAGCCACTAAGTCCCATATCATACAGACCCAGGGGGTTTGGGGGATATTTCCCCACTGGATAAATAGGAATACCTGCTCCATCAGTATATTCACTCAGCTCATCCTGGCTGGGGATGTTTTTACCGGGCAGGAACTCACCATTATTCGTTGCAAACGGAATGTATTGCCCTCTGGATCTTGCTGCATATTCCCATTGCGCCTCTGTTGGTAAATCAAATTTTTTACCAGACTCCTTACCTAACCACTGACAATAGTCTTTTGCCTGTTGCCAGGTGATGCCAACAGAATAATCACCTTTTTGCAATGATGGGTAATCTTTTAGCAGAATATTAATGGGTGGTTTTTTTACTCCTGTTATCCGCAGATATTTATTATAATCATCATTGGTGACTTTGTATTTTGATATTGAAAAATCGCTTAATACAACCTTATGTAATACCTTGTCATCCTGGTTTATGCTGAAAGGCAGTTTTTCACCGACTAACGGTCCAAAATCGCCCATTAAAAACTCACCGCCCTGAACGGGAATCATGTTAGAGAGCGACGTACCCACAAGCTCTTTAGCCGCTTTTTCACTCCTGGCAGCATTTCCCTGATCGCACCCGACCAGTAAGCATACAGTAACTGAAATAGCTATAATGTTATTTTCCATTTCAATGCCTCAGTAATTTAATCAAGCAATCATTGTATTAGTTGGATGCTGCTCGTCAACCATGGCAAGATATTCTGACATCAGGATGTCAGGTATGGGTTTAAATGGCTCATCCGGGTCAACAAAAACCGGGAGGTTATTATGCAGTAAGGTGAGCTTTTCGCCATAATTGGTGTAAAAAAACAATTTTTGTTCCCCGATACCTAAAAAGTTAATCACATCTTTTTCATTTAGTTCTTTATTACCTTTCTTCTCCCCTGGCGACAACGTCAAATGCTGCATGACATTGTTATAATCTGCCTGACTTTGTATCCACTTCAGCGCCATAAACACCGCTTGTTTTCGCCTCTTTAGAGGACCGAGCTTCCAGCTGTTAACGGAAAAAGAATCATTATTCTGATTGCGAGGGTCAAGCCAGTCCACCCAGTTCTGATCAATTAATGTGGCAATCACTGCCCCTTTTGTTTCCGGAGGGGTATATTTAAGCTGATCAGGATTAGACAAAATACTGTCCATCAAATTAACGCGTTTGTTTTCATCCTTAAGATCTGCTCTAATTTGTTGCAATATTACGACCATATTCTTAAGCATGGCCTCACCCACCTGTATCCCTTGCGCCGCCATAATAATAGGAATTGCACATAAAGATCGAAAGGCATCCCCTGCCATCATCTGCTCAAGCTTCTGATAATCCACATTCCTCTGCATATACATAAAGCTCTTCATAAAAGCCGCAAAGCTGCTGCCATCAACTTCAAAACCGACTTCCCCTTTGGCTCCCACTCCCCAACATAAAGCCGCTTTACAGTAAATACGAAAACGTCCCTGAATATAGGTGATATAAAAAACCCCACTTCCCCCAGCGCCTGCCTGCACCGTCATCCCCGCTTCCAGTTTGGCTATCGCGGCAAACTTCTTCTCTTTATTGACAAGGGGTTTGTTATCTTTCTCAACACCTATAGCTACTGGCGTATCATCAGGATGCGGGTCAAACCACTCAATGGCACCACTGATATTACCTCCCGCCTGAGCACCAACAAAAACACCAATTTCACCTCCCCCCTGTGCTTCAGGTATTGTTGAGGTCTTTAAATTCACCTGCTGCTGTCCTGGCAACGGTGGAGCAGTCAGGGTTGCAGGACGGCCTTTAATGCCATAGCCCTTTCACATTTCTCCACTCCAGTCTGCTGTCACCCCTAATTCAATTGCAGCACTGGCACCAACGCTACCTGACAATACCAGTTTCATGGCAAAACGCAGCGCTCCCATATTACAGACACCATCCGGTGTCTGTGGCGTCACTTTTTTCGCCGGAAATAAAAGGCTGACACCTAACCTGTCCGGCAGGTACAGGGCCGTTTCGGCCTTCGCCTCCCCCAGTGCAAAACTGGCATGACCTTCAATTTTTCCCTCCAGTTTTTTTTCTGACGGATTATATTCCGCTGATGCTCCCGCTCCATGACTGAAGCGCATCAGTTGAGCCAGTGCGCTAATGTCAATATACTGATGGATTAGGAAATAGCCAGTTGGTTTTACTTTCATCCTCGAATGTCAGCGTCACTTCTTTAAGTTTTTTTCCAGATCATTAATAAACGCTAGATATATTCCCTCACGTTTCATATCTAATCTATAAATATCATCACTAACCGTAACACTTGGTTTTGTTTCGTAGGGGACTAACCCTTGCTCATAAATATCCTGATAAGGTTTACCTAATTGTTTCACAAGTGTTTCGACATCAATACTCATTTGATAAATACACCACACGTCCTTGTATCCTGCTAGTACTATCTTCATTGCGCAAGGAAATGGTCCAGCTATGAGCGAACCATTGCAGAACAATTACCCACCCAACCTTTTTATCTCTAACGCGGCTTGTATTTCTTTGGCTCGCTCAATTGAGTAAAATGTGACTTTTTGTACAAAAAAATCTTTGTTATAGGTAAATGCAGCAACGATATATTGATGAGGGACAGGCAAAGTATAAAATTCCTTCACACCAACATAAATAGTCATGATTATCTGCGCATCAGTGTAAATCATTGGATGACCAAGTTTGGCCCTTACCCATTTCTGGGTCATTACTGGTTCAAGACCAAATGGCAGCGGATTAGGAAATAACCAATCCATTTTATTTTCATCTTCTAACCGCAAAGTCACTTCTTCAAGATTTTTTTCTTGGTTATTGATAAAAGATAAAAATATTCCTTCTCGCCTCATATTCAACCTGGAAATATCATCACTAATAGTACCCGTTGGTTTTGTTTTGTAGGGCATTAAACCTTGATCATAAATATCCTGATAAGGTTTACCTAATTGCTTCACAAGTGTTTCGACATCAATATTCATTTGCGACCAAGTCGCTTTTTCTCCAGCGCAACCTGAATTTCTTTGGCTCGCTCCAGCGGATAAAAAGTCACACTTTCAACAAAAAAATCTTTATTATAGCTAAATGACGCAACTATATTTTGATCAGGAGCTAATAGCGGATAAAACTCCTTTACTCCTCTATAGAGCGTCATAACCACTTTCGCATCAACATAAATCATCGGCAACCCAAAACGCGCCCGTACCCACGGCTGCGTCATCACAGGCTCCAGACCAAAAGGCATCGGATTAGGAAACAACCAGTCACTCTTGCTTTCATCCTCTAACGTTAATGTTACTTCTTTCATTTTTTTTTCAAGATCATTAACAAATGCTAAATATATACCCTCATGCTTCATATCCAGCCTGGCAGTATTATCACTAACCGAGCCATAAGGTTTTGTTTTATAATTAATCAAACCTTTATTGTAAATTTCTTGGTATGGCTTTCCTAATTGCTTTATCAGTGTTTCGACATTAACATTCATTTAATATAACCCCACATTTCGGTTTAACTTATGTAGTTTTGCTCTGATCTCTTCGATTTTCTCGTTACTCATACCATATTCATTCTTAAGGCATTCAGCATTCGCATCCCAGTTGGCATTGACGGCAGCTTCTAAGTCACGAGCATCTAGCTCTTTTTTAGTTATCATCTCGCCGCTTTCTGTCTCTACCTTACGATTATTACGCCCGCCATAGGTTTCACTACATTTTTGATGAACAGCTATTGGAATAGCAACTGAAGCAACCTTATCAACCATCTTATCTATATATTTACTTCCCTCATCAGGATATAAATCCTCTAAATATACACGAACCGCATCTCTAGATGGAATATGATCGACTTGATATTTTCCCTGCCTTGAACGGCCTTCAAAATTTTCATAATAGTCAACCTCATACTCTTCCACAGGGGCTTTCTTAAAATACACATAGATTGCCGGGACAACCCCCATCGGGTCAACAATAATAAAGTCATTGAAATCCCGGTCTTCGATGGGCAATGTTTCAATATTTGGTCCCTGTTCCTCCGGGATCGGCGTTCCCGGTACGGGCGGTAACGATTCCGGGGCCGGGTTAGGCAATCCCCAGACGCTCCGCGGTTCCGGAATGGGTGTAGGCGGTGTGGTAGAGCCGCCAGCGCTCCCGTCATGGACAGTCGTCTGGCTGGCTCCCCACTCAAATTTTCCCTGCCCGGCAGACCGGGACCAGACAAATGTTCCTTTAATTGAAGGATCTTCAAAGCCCCATGTCTCTTTATCCAGCTGTTTTGCAAACCGCACCCGGACCCGATCCAGCCCGCTTTTTTCCCCCACCTCATAGCTGCGGGAAACCAGTTCCCCTGACTCAGGATCTTCTTCAATACGAAAGCGTACCCTCGTGCGCACTGTGCCGTTTTGTCGGGCTATTTCCCGGAGTTCATATTCCGGGACATAATCCCCCTGAATGACCGTTGAGTTTACGCGGGTAAAAGCGCCCACCATCATCTGGCCATGGATCAGATTCTGATAGAGCTGGTCGCCACGTATATTTTGTAGCGTTTCCGTCTCACCTTCATTCAGTGACGGAGAATAGAAGATAGCCAGCAGAGCAACGGTGAGAGGATTAGGCGCAGCGAGCACCCGTGCGCCCGCGACGCCTTCTCCGGCACCTGCCGCAGTCCCCGCCCCCAATGAAAGCGAATTTCCCAGCGTTGTGGCTGTTGGCCCTGCATAATAACCACTCATTGAGGCAGCCAGCGCCATTGATTCAAAAAATACCTGTGCGGGTTTACGTTCAACAACCGGCTCTTTTGCGGCTGATGATGTTTTTCCCTCTCCGGTTCCCAGTATTTGTGTCATCCCGGCTTTCTCCTGTCCATGGCTCACAGTAGCTCTATTTTTATTGATTCAGGCAATGCGGTATAAACGCTGGCCGTTTTCCCATCAGCATCTGCCCGGCCTTCGAATACCTGGCCTTTTTCAGTGGTGATGCGGTAACGGGCAAAAAGAACAATTTCATCGGTCTTATGATCACATTAGGGGAGCAGCTCTTCTTAAGAATGTGGTCAACATTGCGGGAACAGTACAGAGATCAGGGAATATGAATTAGCTCTGTAAAAAATCATCATTTACAAGCAGTAAAACATTAACGCTTATTTATTCATTAATCTATTTCGCTCTGACGCAGCCTGAATTGCTTCTGCATGCGCCAAAGAATAAAAAGTCACACTAACAACAAAAAGGTCGGCGTCATAAACAAATAAAACAGCAATGTTCTGATTAGGTGGTAACAGTGGGTATACCTCACTGATACCACGACTGTAACTCCCCATAGTTTTATGGCTCGCCATAAATCATTGGGAACCCAAAACGCTCACGCATCCAGTTTTGAGTCATTACAGGTTCAAGATTAAAAGGCATTGAATTCGGAAAGACCCAGTCTGTTATGTCATCATCTTCTAATGTTAATGTAATTCCTTTGAAGGTTTTATTTTTATCATTCTCGAAAGATAAAAATAATCCTTCTCGTTTCGTATCTAATGTAGCTGTATCATAGCCCACTGTGGCAGTTGGTTTTGTCTTATATTTAATTAGCCCACTATCATAAATTTCCTGATAATCTTTACCCAATTGCTTCACAAGTGTTTCGATATCAATATTCATTTACCACCAAGTCGCTTTTTCTGTAACGCGACCTGTATCTCTTTGGCTCGCTCCAAAGAATAAAAAGTGATTTTTTTTACAAAAAAATCTTTATCATATGTGAGCGCTGCTGCAATATGCTGGTTGGGCATTGGTAAAGCGTAAATTTCTTTAACCCCCATATAAATAGTCATAACAATCTTTGCCTCAACATGAACCATCGGCAAGCCTAAATTCTCACGAGCCCACTGCTGGGTCATCACCGGTTTCAGACCAAACGGCATAGGGTTAGGAAATAACCAATCTGTCTTACCCTCATCTTCTAATCTTAGTGTGACTTCTTTAAGTTTCTTTTCTGAATCATTAACAAAGACCAAAAGCATTCCTTCACGTCTCATATCCAGGTCAGCTTCATCTTCATCAATAGGACCATGGGGTTTTGTTTTATAAGGAATCAATCCTTTCTCAAAAATCTCCTGGTACGGTTTTCCTAAGTGTTTTATAAGTGTTTCAACATCAATTTTCATTTAGTACAACCCCACTTTTCTGTTTAAGTCATGCAATTTTGCTCTAACTTCTTCAATTTTCTCATCACTTATGCCATATCTTTCTTTAAGACACTTAGCATTAGCATTCCAATTCGAGTCAACGGCAAATTCTAAATCACGAGCATCAAGTTCTTTTTTAGATATTGTCTCACCATTTTCTGTTTCTATCCTACTATTATTACGCCCTCTGAAGGTTTCACTACAGTCACGATGTACATCTATAGGGATAGAAACGACTGCAACCTTACCAAGTAATTTTTTTATATCATCCTTTTCTGCTTCAGGATATTTATTAATCAAATATTCTCTAACCGCCGCTTTTGATGGTAAATGGTCAACCTCGTACATTCCTTCTCTTGACCTCCCATCAAAGTCGTTATAATAACCGGTTTCTAGAAATCCGGCAGGAGCCTTCTTAAAATACACATAGATTGCCGGGATAACCCCCATCGGGTCAACAATAATAAAGTCATCGAAATCCCGGTCTTCGATGGGCAATGTTTCAATATTTGGTTCCTGTTCCTCCGGGATCGGCGTTCCCGGTACGGGCGGTAACGATTCCGGGGCCGGGTTAGGCAATCCCCAGACGCTCCGCGGTTCCGGAATGGGTGTAGGCGGTGTGGTAGAGCCGCCAGCGCTCCCGTCATGGACAGTCGTCTGGCTGGCTCCCCACTCAAATTTTCCCTGCCCGGCAGACCGGGACCAGACAAATGTTCCTTTAATTGAAGGATCTTCAAAGCCCCATGTCTCTTTATCCAGCTGTTTTGCAAACCGCACCCGGACCCGATCCAGCCCGCTTTTTTCCCCCACCTCATAGCTGCGGGAAACCAGTTCCCCTGACTCAGGATCTTCTTCAATACGAAAGCGTACCCTCGTGCGCACTGTGCCGTTTTGTCGGGCTATTTCCCGGAGTTCATATTCCGGGACATAATCCCCCTGAATGACCGTTGAGTTTACGCGGGTAAAAGCGCCCACCATCATCTGGCCATGGATCAGATTCTGATAGAGCTGGTCGCCACGTATATTTTGTAGCGTTTCCGTCTCACCTTCATTCAGTGACGGAGAATAGAAGATAGCCAGCAGAGCAACGGTGAGAGGATTAGGCGCAGCGAGCACCCGTGCGCCCGCGACGCCTTCTCCGGCACCTGCCGCAGTCCCCGCCCCCAATGAAAGCGAATTTCCCAGCGTTGTGGCTGTTGGCCCTGCATAATAACCACTCATTGAGGCAGCCAGCGCCATTGATTCAAAAAATACCTGTGCGGGTTTACGTTCAACAACCGGCTCTTTTGCGGCTGATGATGTTTTTCCCTCTCCGGTTCCCAGTATTTGTGTCATCCCGGCTTTCTCCTGTCCATGGCTCACAGTAGCTCTATTTTTATTGACTCAGGCAATGCGGTATAAACGCTGGCCGTTTTCCCCTCAGCATCTGCCCGGCCTTCGAATACCGGGCCTTTTTCAGTGGTGATGCGGTAACGGGCAAATGGCACAATGGCACCGGTCTTCTGATCTTTGACAGTAAAACGCTCTTCGAACCCTTTAGGCAATTCCAGCGGAGGCACCCGAAAATCCGCCTTACCCATTTTCTGCACATTGGCCGATTTCAGCAGAATATTCCCAGGGCAGCCCAGCTCGATATTGCCACCACTTAGCCTGATATACGCTCCCGCACAGTTCACCACCAGTTCCTCCGCCGCCGTGATTTCCACTCGCCCTTCCACGCTGGTCACGGTGATATCCTTTTTCGCCGTCGCCTCCAGCGCATCATCCTGCGCCTGGATTTCAATCTTTCCCTTCGCCGCAAACAGCTTCATCCCCGCCTTTCGCGCCAGCAGGCTGACGGCTTCTCCCGCCGCCACCGTAAAACGTTTCAGCGCACTGATGTCCGTATTCTGCTGTGACACAATCCCCACGCTGGCGCTACCCGAAGACAACCGTACCGCCTGCGGACTGCTGATGCTCACGCCCTGCGGCGCATTCAGCACTATCCCCGGCTGCGCCAGCTCTTTCAGCGCATCGTTCAGCGTCTGCTGGTTGCCGGTATCCGATGGCAGGGCCTGAGCCGATTCCGCTGCCGACGCCAGGCTTTTCGCAATACCCAGGGCATTTTCAAGCTGCGCAATCGCCTCCTCCATTGCCAGCATCCTGTCGCCTGCCGAAGGCTGTTTATCCGCACTGATAAACACCCCCGCACCGCCCCGGATGCTCACCCATTTATCCGTACGCAGTTCCGCACCCTCGCCCCGCAACTCCCTCTGCGCATTCACGTTATGCCCCAGGTTCAGCTGCGTCTTGCCGCCGTACTCGGTGCTGAGCTTGATATGCTCCTCGCCGCGCTTGTCCTCCATTCGCAGCTTATTATTGGCCGGAGTACGAATCACATTGCGGGTGCTGTTTTTCTCCGTCACAGGATCGACATGCCGCGAGTCATGCAGCGCATGCGCAATATACGGCCGGTCGGGATCGCCTTCGTGGAAAGCAATCGCCACCTCCGTGCCCTGGATCAGCGGGAAGTGAAAGCCGTACACGTCGCCGCCGTAGGGTTTGGCGAGACGCACCGGCATGCTTTCCTGACCCTGCCCTTTCTCGTCTCTGTCAGCGTCAAATTTCACCCGGTACAGGCCGGACGCATCTTGCCAGGCATAGATATCATTCGCCTTCGCGCTGGTCACCCGCGCCGTCATGGTGCCAGTCACCTTCGGGCGCGGCAGCAGCGGCGGACGCCAGCACAATGTTTCGCTGTAGGGCACCGCAAGCAGGGACACCCGCAGCGCCTCCCGGCGGCTGGCGGTAAAACCGGTGCCGGTGATTAACAGCGGATCCTGTACGGGCGCAGGCAGGGTCGACGGCAGACTGTCGGTAACGTTCAGCACCTGGGCCGGCGCCAGCCAGGCTGCAGTACTGCTCGCGGTAATAAGCGTCTGGTGAGCCAGAAAACGCTCATGGTCGAGGCGGGCATAAAAGTTGGCGGTCTCCGTCTGCGGGTCGATTTTATCGCCACGCTCCCGGTGGCGAAGCTTATAGTGGTATACCTCACCGTAAGTGAGGCCTTCACCATTTTCCCGGGTCATATCCGCTGTTGCCGACTGGAGAACGCTCTGCGCATCGCGGGGGTTATAATCCCGGGTAGTGACGTTCGCCTCTACGACATTGTGGGTGATGCTCAGACCCCATATCGATTCCGTACCGCTGTCGCTCATCCCGGACGGGCTGTTTACAGGAAGTGTTTTATCGAACATCAGCGCCCGCTGCGCGTCGGCGAAATGGACCACTTCGCTCTGGGCCTCTTCCTGCAGGGTGAAGAAATAAAATATCCCCACCTCTGCCAGCAGGCGCTGGATAAACGCCAGGTCGCTCTCCTGATACTGATTAATTTGCTCGCGCCGTGGATAGTGTTGCTTGAGATTAAACTCATACTCCCAGTCATGCAGGTGATGTTCCTGCAATACCTGCTCCACCACCTCCGGTACCGATTTGTTGACGAAAAAACGATGGCTGCGAAACTGTTTATCTAGCAGGGAGAGAAACGGCTGGAGGGTTATCTGATAGGTCGACTGATCTTCAGAACGATTGACGCGCCGGAAGGTGGTAATCACACCATGGACGCGTTTGCAGTCCGCCAGCTGCTGCAGTGCGCCGCCGCCCATCGTCAGCATGGCGGGTTTGCTCAGGAGCTGTGCGGCATCAATATTTTTCTCTGCGCTGGTAAACGTAATAGTGTAATAATAAAGTTCACTCAGTTTTTCTGCCCCACTGAATTCTTCCACATCCAGCGATGCGGTACATGAAGGAATACCCAGCTGGTAACGGTTAAGGGTGGTGCCGGTAATTATTGAAGAGGTATCCATTATATTCCTGTTTTACTCCGCTGTAATGACTATCAAAAATCAATTCACAGGACGCCCTGTTTAATTTTGTTTAATGATAATCATCTCATTCATCATAAATATATTTATGTGCATATCGATATATCAGATACCCCACCAGGAGTTTCGTAACTAAAAGGTAACCCCAGGGATATTTATATTCACAGACTGAGAAATAAAAAAAGCAGCCAGAAACCGGAGCCTTCAACGTTTATCGCCGCCAGCATTTCTCTGCCACTGTCCTTAGCGCTATCCATAATGATCTCCTTTATCCATCCCCTTTCCTGCGCTTCATCCCCGCAGAGGCCGCGCTTTGCCGACAAGTTTGACTGGCTGCAGGCACGCTACCGCCCATCGCTGTTTCCTGTTTATCAGGGACCCGTAGCGCACAAGGTCAGGCAGGCAGATTGTTGTTCAACCTCCGCGATCGGGGTCGCTGATTACTCGGTTTCGCTTTTTAATCCGTTAGTCTCTGCTCCTGAGGTATTGGCCGTGCCCGGCGTCAGACAGGCGTCCTTCTGCGGGACCAGACTGATCTCCACCCGGCGATTTTGCGCCCGCCCCTCTGGCGTCTCGTTGCTGGCGACAGGACGACTTGCGCCGTAGCCCTGCACCGCAAAACAGCTCTCCGGCACATCGCCGGTATCGCGCATCCAGTCGCGGACCGCCTCGGCACGCTTCAGGGAGAGTTGTTGATTGGATTTATCGTTGCCGATGCTGTCGGTATGGCCTGCCACCACGATCAGCCAGCCGGGTTTCGCCTTAATGCCCAGCAGCGAGTTCACCAGCAGCTTTGTCGAACCCGGTTTCAGCGCCGATTTGCCGGTATCGAACAGCGCCATGCTATCGAGGCGGATCGTCTGCGGCCCCTGCACAACCTGCTTAATGACCGGACGCGGCGGCGGGGGCGGCGCCCAGTAATTGATAGCGGCTTCAACGAAGGGGATCAGCCGCCCCCCCTGATAAAGCCCCAGCCGATAACGCAGCGGCTCCCCCCGGCGCAACCAGTCATCCAGCAGGCGGCTGTCGGCACGCAGACGCTGCTGCGCCTGCAGCTTCGGCGTCGGCGGCGTGCCGCTGAGGCGGTGGTACACCGCCAGATGATCGCCGACGCTACGCACCAGGCGCTGGTTGTTGATAAAGGAAGCCAGCATCGCCAGCGCCAGAAAGAGGAAGCCCACCCCAGCGGCAAGACCGGCATCGCGCATCCGGCGGCTGACCCCGTGGCGGTGCGGCAGTGACGACAGAAGAAGATCCGGCAGCGGGTGAGGACCTGGCGCCGCGTCGTTGCCCGGGGAGAGCGTGGTGATCGCGGCGATTTGCTGTTGCCAGAGGTTGTTCGCCACCGCCGCTACCGGTGTCAGGCAGATGCCCGCGGCACACAGGTTCAGCGGAGGAAGTTCCGCCTGCCGGGCGCGGAATGGCCGGAAAAGAGCGTTTTCGGCCAAGGTCAGAATGCTCTCCAGCCACAGCGTCTGATGCAGGCGTGAGGCAGGGCTGCCCTCCCGCTGCCACTCGGCAACCGCCTGGGGCGCTTGTCCCTTCTGCTGCACCTGGAGACCAGGCCTCTCCGGCGTGACGGTAAACCAGCGGCTTTCCACGGCCTGGCCGCCTGGCGGCGTCACCCAGAACACGCTCCACACCGGCGGCAGACCGTTTAGCCAGGTTCGGCACTGAACGATACTCCGCCGCCAGTCGCGCAGCGACTGCGCCAGATGCTCCCCGGAGGGGTGGTGCTCCGGTACCACCGCCAGCAGCACGGAAACCTGCGATACCAGCGCCGGACGCGCCGCCGCCAGGTACTGCGCCAGCCGCGGCAATTGCTCCGCGCTGTCTCCCCGTAGATACCAGCCGTGACGGGTTTCGCCGTGCGCCGAACGCCCGGGAAACAGACCGTCGGTATCCCCGCAGACCAGAACCACTGCCCCCTGAAAATCCTCGGGTGGCAGGACGATTTCCGATCGCTGACGGCTGACTGCCCGGCGACGCTGACGCCAGAGCGCCGCGCCGCCCGCCAGCAGGATGCACAGACTGAAGATCACCTGGTTGCCGATGGACAGCGGCCAGAAGCCCAGCACTAGCCACAGGGCCAGGATGACGGTCAGTATCGTAAGCAGACGACGGGCGTTATCACGCATCTCTTATCCCTGCCCTGCTATCTGCGCCACCATCTGTGACAGCATGGCGGAGCAGGTCAACCACAGCGCCGCCAGCGCCACAATGCCAGCCGCCCAGCCGCACCAGTACATCCGCCGTCCGCTGCGCAGCCGGGAGGCACGAACCACCACCGGCGCCTCCTGGGTCAGGCTGAACGGCGGGACCCGCGCGCCAAGCGCTTGCGCCACGTCCTCACGCCGTTCGTCATCCTCGGCGCGGTACTGTCCGACAAACCCCAGTTGCAAAGTACGAAAGAAGCAGGTCAGCACTGCCGCATCCGCCGTGGGCTCTCGCAGCAGCTGGCGGATCCGTTCCCAGAGCTCTTCCCCGGCGTTGAGAGTGCTGAAAAAGCGCGCCTGCAGCGGATCCTTGCGCCACCTGCGGTAGCCATCATCCTGACTGGCGCGGTTGAGGACGCTCTCATCGAGCAGCGCGCAGTAGGCATAGAGCATCTGCTCAGCGCTGGCTTCACTGACTCCCCCCGCCGTCAGCGCCTCGCGCGCCTCGGTCACCCATCGACAGGCCTGGCGATAGAGCGCCTCGCCATCCGTCACCGGCTGGCCGCAGCGTAACTGGCTGACCATCAGCCAGCCCGGGTAAAAAGTTATGTTGATCAGATCGCTTTCAGAGGTATTCATGAGCGCAGTACCGCAAAGAGTTCAAGTTTCACGTCGCCAAGCGATTCCGGGGTATAGAAGGTGCAGTTGCCAGCCTCCAGCATCGCGCGGGCGGCATCGGTGGAAAGATCCAGAGCGAAATATTGGTTTTCCAGACGTAGCGGAATGGCCGCCGGCACATGGCTCAGCGGTTTGATCGCGATGCCGCTGAGGGCAATATTGACGACCTCGGCGACATCATCATGGCTACCCGCCTTACAGAGCTGCGGAAAGCGGCTCTGTAGCTGGTGAGGGGGGAGTGAAGAGCGCACCGACAGATAAAAATCCGCCCCCTCGCGCAGCCGCGCATCGTGCAGCCTGCCCCGCCAGATCTCCCGGTCGGCGCCCTGCTCCAGAACGATGGCGATCACCCTTGAGGGCAGGCTGACTTCGAGCAGCGTATCCAGCAGGGCAAACAGCGGTGGGAATACCTGCTCTGGCGAGGCATGCCGGTAGCGGGGGATTGCTTCCAGATGATGTTCAAGGGAGAAAGTCAGCAGACTGCCGGCCAGCCTGGCCAGTTCGCGATAGAGCAGCTCCGGATGGCGCGAAGGGTACTGATGCAGCTCGCTGAGCACCGGTTCAGCGCTGTTCAGCGCATTGAGCAGCCAGAACAAGGAGACATCCGCCACGGCAAAATCAGCCATCCGCGCATTGCTTTCACGGCGCATGGCCATCAGGCGTCTGCGTCGGGCCTGCAGGCGATGTAACAGCTCACCCAGCTCGCTAACCAGCGTCGGGCTTGCCGCCAGCGACAGCAGCGGCGGGATGAATTCCGGGTCAACGATCCACTGCCCCTGGGCGTCGCGCACCAGACGCGCTACCGGGCAGGTGAGGAAGGCTGCATTTTCCTCGGTGGAGAGACGCAGCGTTAGCGCGTGCCGCAGAACGGCCAGCTCGCTGCGTTCATGGCCGGCCAGCTCCTGGACGGTCACCTGCTCGGCGCGCCAGCGGCGCGGGCGGGCGCTCTCCTGGCCGTCATCAAGATTGCCGCCGCTGGCGCTGAGCAGCGGCAGAGCGAGCAGAACCTCCACGCTGTCCTGCATCACGTCCGATACATCGCGGACCGGTGGCAAAATATCCGCCAGCTCGGTGTCAATCAGCGTTCCGTCGGCGAAACGCACGATCAGCCGGGTAGCGTTGAGCCGGGAAAGGGTGAGCGCGCTCGCGTCAAACTCCGCGCGCAATACCCCCCACGGGTGGGCGAGCGCCATGCGGGAGACCGTATCGGCGACGTGCGCGTCCCAGCGGGCCTGTTGCTGAAACTGCTGCGGGACCAGAAAAGCCCCGTCGCGCCATAATGGGCGGAAAATCTTCATTGCACCTCCTGTGCCTTTCGCTTTCATTGGTCTGCAGACAGGACCAAATGCCCGGACGGATATCCCTCATCCGCCGTGTGTTCGGCTGGATTTATTACCTGCCGCTTCAGGGAAAGGAAATATCTCCCCTGCCCGCGAGAGTTTCGAAGTCAGATGGTATTTTTTGGTCAAGGGATGTTTATCATAAAGCGAAAGAGTCAGGGGGAGGTAACGCCTGGCCCTAAATAATATCTGAATTCAACCCAAGGTAGCTTTATTGCTCTCGGTCATCACATGTAGAAGGAATATTCCATAAGCGACCCT
>OKMK01000181.1_pt1 | contig 38225 bp, 31 predicted proteins | sample 1613431 | NCBI WGS metagenome assembly OKMK01 (sample SAMN04436857, study PRJEB24849) | human gut metagenome | biome: human gut; feature: NICU; material: stool | host: Homo sapiens | place: USA: Saint Louis, MO | collected 2011-10-17
AGATATTCCTGTGGCACTAATTTATACCTATTTCAAAAATAAGGAAGTTTTGTTTGATGCAGTAGTAAGTTCTGTTTATATAAACTTCGAGTCAGCTTTTAATGAGGAAGAATCTTTGGAAAAAGGCTCTGCTTCTGAAAGGTTTGATGAGGTTGGAGAAAATTATATTCATGAACTTTTAAAAGAGCGTAAGAAGTTAATTATTTTAATGGATAAAAGCTCAGGTACAAAGCATACAGAAGCAAAACAAAAACTTATATCGCAAATGCAGATTCATATTGAAGTGAGCCTAAAAAGACAATCAGAAAAAGAATATGATCCAATGCTTGCCCATATTTTAGCCAGTAACTTTACAGAGGGGCTTCTTGAAATAGCAAGGCACTATCAAAGTGAAAAGTGGGCAAAAGATATGCTAAAACTTATTGCAAGGTGTTATTACAAGGGAGTGGAATCCCTATAATCAGCACTAAAAAATAGACTTTGCGTAATTAGCAAAGTCTTACTTTAAACCTTAATACTGAATTAAAATTCAATATTATTCAATTTTGAAAGGAGAGTTGTTCATGCCGGAAAAAGAATTAAGAAAAAAAGTGATTGGGAAAAACGGTTTATCCAATTCACTTCTTGCTTTAAAAATAGTATTTGATTTGATACCACAAATCTTACTCGTATATTTGATTAGTTCTTTAATTACAAACAATATTAACGAAGGTAATTTAAAGTATATATTTTTGGGAATCTTTATATCGTTTGTATTAAAAGGAGTGTTTTATTATTTTGCAACAAAGGTTGCCCATGAGAAAGCATACGAAAAATTAACAGAACTTAGGTTAGATATTATCGGTCATCTGAAAAAACTAAGTTTGGGATTCTTTAAAGAACATAATACAGGAGAGCTTACCAACATTGTCCAACATGATGTAGAACAAGTGGAAGTATATCTTGCTCATGGTCTCCCTGAAATAATGTCAGTTACACTTCTGCCTACCATTATTTTTGTAGCTATGATTTTTGTGGATTGGCGTCTTGCTCTTGGGATGATTGCCGGAGTTCCACTCATGTATTTGGTAAAAGTTCTTTCACAGAAAACAATGGATAAAAACTTTGCGATTTACTTCAATCATGAAAACAGAATGAGAGAAGAGCTAATGGAATATGTAAAAAATATTTCTGTGATTAAGGCTTTTGCTAAAGAAGAGGAAATTAGTGAAAGAACATTAAAAACGGCAAGAGAATATATTTACTGGGTTAAAAAGAGCATGGGGATGGTTACAATTCCAATGGGACTCATTGACATATTTATGGAAATTGGAGTGGTTATTGTCATGATTTTGGGAAGCATATTTCTTTATCATGGAAATATTACAACGCCTAATTTTATCCTTGCCATTATTTTATCGTCTGCTTTTACTGCTTCTATAAGTAAGACAGCTACATTGCAACATTTTTCTATTGTGTTTAAGGAAGCGTTAAAGGCGATAGGGAAAGTATTAACAGTTCCACTTCCAAACAAAAAGACAGAACAAGGTTTAGAATTTGGAAACATAGAATTTAAAGATGTGAATTTTGCATACGGAAAAGATAGCTTTGAGCTTAAAAATATCAATTTGAATTTTAAGAAAAATAGTTTGAACGCCTTTGTAGGAGCAAGCGGTTGTGGAAAGAGTACGGTATCTAATTTGCTTATGGGATTTTGGGATGCAGATGAAGGACAAATACTGATAAATGGAAAAGATATAAAAGAATATAGTCAAGAAAATATCTCAATGCTGATTGGTAGTGTGCAACAAGAAGTTATCCTTTTTGACTTAAGTATTTTTGAAAATATAGCAATTGGAAAACTAAATGCAACAAAAGAAGAAGTCATAGAAGCTGCTAAAAAAGCAAGATGCCATGATTTTATTTCAGCATTGCCAAATGGATATGAAACACGAGTAGGTGAAATGGGAGTTAAGTTATCTGGTGGAGAAAAACAAAGAATCTCCATAGCAAGAATGATACTGAAAAATGCACCGATTTTAATATTAGATGAAGCAATGGCAGCTGTTGATAGTGAAAATGAAAGACTAATCGGCGAAGCAATTGACGATTTAAGCAAGGATAAAACCATTATTACAATTGCTCATCATCTAAACACAATTAGAGATTCAGACCAAATTATAGTTATGGATAAGGGTGTTGTTCTTGATGCAGGAAGCCATGAAGAGTTGATGAAAAGATGTGAGTTCTATAAGGATATGGTTGAAGCACAGAACAAGGTAGATAGATGGAATTTGAAAGAGGTGGTAACAGAAAATGTTTAGAGAAATGTTAAAGCTGCTTACAAAAACCGGCAAGAGAGATTTGATTATATCAAGTGTATTCTTTGCCCTTTATGGACTAAGCTCCATAGCCATGATTGTTATCGTATTTTCTATACTGTTTCAGATATTTGATGGGACGAGTTTAGCAAGTTTATATAAAGGTTTTATTGCAATTGGGTTACTTGTAGTATTCAAAGGCATTTGTAATATGGTTGCAGATATGAAAAAGCATAGTGCAGGTTTTGATATTGTTCAGCAAATCAGAGAACGCATGATTATTAAATTGAAAAAATTCAGTTTGGGATTTTATACCAATGAAAGACTGGGAGAGATCAATACAATTTTACACAAAGATGTTGATAATATGTCTCTTGTTGTAGGACACATGTGGTCGAGAATGTTTGGCGATTTTTTGATAGGTGCAGTCGTATTTATCGGTCTTGCAAGTATTGATTTCAAACTTGCTATTCTAATGGCTGTATCTGTTCCGATTGCACTTGTCTTTCTATATCTGACAATTAAGCAATCTGAAAGAATAGAGAATCAGAATAATTCAGCACTTCTTGATATGGTTAGCTTATTTGTTGAATATGTTAGAGGAATACCTGTACTAAAGAGTTTTTCAAACAATAAAAGCTTGGATAATGAGCTTATGAACAAGACAAAAAAGTTTGGAGAAACAAGCAAAGTAGCTTCAAGATTCAAGGCAAAACAGCTATCTATATTTGGGTTTTTACTGGATATTGGATATTTAGTTCTTTTAATTGCAGGAGCAATACTTGTTATAAAGGGAAGTCTTGATGTACTTAATTTTATTATCTTTGCAGTAATTTCAAAAGAGTTTTATAAGCCGTTCGCTTCTATGGAACAACACTATATGTACTATGTTTCGGCGGTGGACAGTTATGAAAGACTTTCAAGAATTTTATATGCAGATGTAATCCCGGATAAAGTGAATGGGATTATTCCGAAAGATAATGATATAGCTTTTGAAAACATAGATTTTTCCTATGAAAAAGATGAATTTAAAATGGAAAAATTGAGCTTTTCTATTGCTGAAAAAACAATGACAGCCTTAGTTGGAGAATCAGGTAGTGGAAAGACTACTATAACCAACTTGCTTTTAAGATTTTATGATGTGCATAAAGGAAAAATTACCCTAGGAGGAATTGATATAAGGGATATTCCTTATGATGAGCTTTTAGATCGTATTAGTATTGTCATGCAAAATGTTCAGTTGTTTGATAATACCATTGAAGAAAACATCAAGGTAGGTAAAAAAGGAGCAACGAAAGAAGAAATCATTGAAGCTGCAAAGAAAGCGAGAATACATGATTTCATTATGAGTTTACCAAAAGGTTATGAAACTGATATTGGAGAAAATGGTGGGATTTTATCAGGTGGACAGAGACAAAGAATATCTATTGCAAGAGCTTTTCTAAAGGATGCACCTATTTTAATTCTTGATGAAATGACAAGTAATGTTGATCCTGTAAATGAATCTTTGATACAAGATGCTATTACAGAACTTGCAAAGAATAGAACTGTACTTGTAGTGGCTCATCATTTAAAAACCATTCAAAAAGCTGACCAAATTCTCGTATTTCAAAAAGGAAATTTACTTGAAAAAGGAAAGCATGAGGAACTTCTTGAGAAAGATGGTTACTACACAAAATTATGGAAAGCTCAGTACGGGGTATAATCATGATTTTGTTAAAAGATGTTTCTTATGAATGGGAAGATGGGCGAACTGCTTTAAAAAATATCAATCTTGAAATTAAAAAAGGTGAATTTGTTTTAATTTCAGGGAAAAGTGGAAGTGGTAAAAGCACTCTTGGAAGTGTAATGAATGGTCTTATACCACATTATTACAAAGGCAAAATGAAAGGAGAAGCCTTTGTGTCCGGAAAAGATATAAGCAAATTATTACTTCATGAAATAGGGCATATTGTAGGGACTGTTTTTCAAGATCCAAGAAGTCAGTTTTTTACGACAACTACAGATGAAGAAATAGCTTTTGGTCTTCAAACGATTTGTAAATCAAGAGAGGAAATCAAACAGAGAGTAGAAGAAGTATATGAAGAATTGGATATTGAGGAACTGAAAGGAAAATCTGTTTTTGAATTATCAAGCGGACAGAAACAAAAGATAGCTATTGCAAGTATCTATGCGATGAATCCGAAAGTTTTAATTTTAGATGAACCTTCAGCAAATTTGGATATGAAAGCAACATTTGACCTATTTTTAATTTTGGAAAAATTAAAGAAAAAAGGAACAACAGTTGTTCTAATTGAACATCGTTTGTACTATGTAAAATCTTTATTTGACCGTTTTCTTTTGGTGAAAGATGGAGAAATTGCACTGGACTTGAGTCGGGAAGAAGTTATTCATCTTGAAGGGGAGTTTTGGGATGAGAATGGACTAAGAACTCTTGAATTAGAAGAATATAGGATAAGTGAGAAGAAAGACTCATATCAATTAAATGATGAAAGTATAAACGGAAAAGGCTTGAGATTTTGCTATCCGAATGTAGCTAAGGATGGAAAGAAGCAAAAACAGTACATTTTAAATCATCTTGATTTTAATATGGAGTGCGGAATAGCCATTGGTCTTATCGGCTTAAATGGTACCGGAAAAACTACCTTTGCAAGAGTGATTTCAGGACTTGAGAAGATAAAAGAGGGGAAGATATGGACGGGGAAAGATAATTCGCTTAATCATAAAGATTTAATGGATATGTCATATTTTGTCTTTCAAGATTCAGACTATCAGTTGTTTTCGGAAAGTGTACTTGATGAAATGCTGCTTGGTATTTCAAGTAAAGATAAAAAAGAAAATACTCAAAAGGCAAAGTCTATTTTGAATGTACTTGGCTTAGATAAATACATTGATAAGCATCCGTTTGCTTTATCAAGAGGAGAAAAACAAAGACTCACAATAGCTTGTGGAATGATGAAACAGGCAAAAGTTTTTATCTATGATGAACCAACATCAGGTTGTGATAAAGACTCAATGCTTTCAGTGGCAAAATTAATTGAAGAACAATTAAAAAATGGGACAACAGTTTTGGTGATAAGTCATGATTTTGAGTTTTTAGCGAACACAGTGAGTAAGCTCTGGGTAATGGGAGATGGAAAAATAGAAAGTGTTTTGAATATGAGTGAAAGTAATAAAATTCTCATATTGGACAAGATGAGAGGAGGTAGATAACTTGATGGATAGAAAAACAGTCGATCCGAGAATAAAACTTACTCTACTTCCAATTGTTGGATTTACGAGCTTTTTTATAAGCGATACAATTCTACTTTTCGGACTGATTCTCTTTGCCTTTTTTCTGTATGTATACAGCAGTATGTGGAAAAGAGCATTACGCTTTATTTTGTTTTTTGTGATTTTATACTGCATAGAGTTATGGCTTGGAAAGTTTTGTGAAGCAAGTATCGTATTTGCAATATATATGTTTATTTACTTTGCATCAAGGATGACCTTAATTGCTATGTTTGGTGGATATATAACAAAGACTACAAGTGTAAGTGAAATGCTTGAAGCATTAAATAGAATGAAAGTACCAAGAAGCATTGGTATACCTTTTAGTGTTTTGCTTAGGTTTGTACCAACTATAAAAATAGAACTCAAGGCATTAAAAGAGAATATGAAGATTCGAGGAATCGTAACAAGTAGATTTTTCCCCTTGCTACATCCAATTAAATATATTGAATATACGCTTGTTCCGCTTTTAATGAGAATGATTAAGATTTCAGATGAACTGTCAGCTTCAGCACTCATTAGAGGACTTGATAGTGATGAGAACAGGGTTACATTAACAAAATTGAGGTTTAGAACAACGGATTTGTTGATTGGACTATTAGGAGCTTTGATGATTGCTTTTGTGATAGTAATACAGAAAATTTATTAGGAGGACTTTTATGAAAAACAAATTAAATGGTCGTGATTTTATTACAATCGGAATCTTTAATGCAATTGGAATTGTCATATACATGGCGGTTGCATTTGCTATGGCAACAACAGTGATTGGAGGATTTATTGCTTCAGGAGTTAGCTTTATGGTAGCTGCTACCGTTTATATCCTTATGGCTTTGAAAGTTAAAAAGAAGGGCGTATTTACAATATCAGGAACGCTTCTTGGTTTAATTGCATTGTCAGGAGGACATTTGCCTCATGCAGTCTTTGCTGTAATCGGTGGAATTATATGTGATTTGATTATAGGAAATTATGAGAGCAAGGGACGAATGATTATTGGATATGGGATATTTGCATTAGCGGATTTTTTAGGGACAGTAATTCCTGTGATTTTATTCGGAACAGCTTCTTTTGTGGAAAGAGCATCAAAATGGAAAATGAGTGAAGCACAAATAAATGAAGCATTATCTTATTTCAAAGTTTCATGGGCAGTAGGCTTTGCCTTGATAACATTTGTTCTTGCTTGCATAGGAGCATTCGTTGCAACAAAGATACTCAAAAAGCATTTTGAAAAAGCAGGAGTGATTTAATAATAAATTTACTTAGGAGGGAAAATAATGGAGGGATAATTATGTCAAAACTTATAGTTTCGGTTTTCAAAGAACGATATAATTATCCTTTTTTATTCTTGGAATTGCTTACACATAGCAATAATACTTTACCAGAAACGACCAAATAGAAAATTATATAAAACATTAGTTTTTAAGCCGAGAGGACTTTTTACGCCAAAGTGTAGAAGTCCTCCTTTTTTATTCTCAAAACCAAAACAGAGAACTTAAAAAGGAGGATGACTAAGTGGCAAAGAAAGAATATTACCTTTATGTAAAAGGCAAAGCCGTACCTGTAAGTGAAGAAGTCTACAAAGCCTATTGGAAGATAACAGAGCATGAAAAGTATCTCCAAAGAAAAGATTGGAAGCATAATGTAATACCATTTTCGGCACTGGATCATGATGGACACTTTGTAGATAACATCATAGATGAAAAGATAGACTTAGAAAAAATTGTAGAAGTAAAAATGCGAATTGAAGAACTTCATAAAGCATTAAATACTCTTACAAAAGAAGAACGAGAACTAATGGAAGCCATCTTCTACAAAGAAGAAAGTCTAAGGTCAATCAGCAGAAGAGAGAAAGTTACACATCAAGCAATCAGTGGGAGGAGGGATAGGATTTTAGAAAAACTGAGAAAGATTTTAGAAGATAAAATCTAAAAACTTGGAAAGGTTAAGTGTCAAAAAAGGTGCTTAACCTTTCTTTATGGAAACAAGCAGATACCAAAACGGAGGAATTAAAAATGAAGAAAGAAAAAACATTACAGGAAGTACAGGAACAAATTTCTGAACTTCAGGAAGAAAGAGAAAAGTGCGATGTAAAGCTGAAACAATTACAAAATCAAGGCAAAAAATTAGAAAAACTGGCAAATGAAAAGGAACGAAAAAGAAGAAATCACAGGCTCATACAAAGAGGCTTGATAGTAGAAAGAGTAATTGAAAATTCCCTTATGTTTGCCAATGAGGAGATAGAAGAACTACTTAAAGTTGCTACTGATACAGAAGAATACAGACAAGCCTATGAAGAAATGATAAATGGAAAAGATATGGAAGATGAAACAGATATTGAGTGAACAGAATAAAAAAACTTAGTTTTTTCAGAAGCTCCCTGCAAGGGCAAAAAGCTTCGCAGAACGCAAAACACCCTTTAGGGTGTATAATTGCGCCCTTAGAAAAACTAAGGGATTTTAGCAAGTATTAAAAAATCCAAAACTTAATAAAAATATACGGATAAAGCAGATAGGAAAAGATACAAAAAATAGCCTGTCTGCTTTTTTCCTTTACCTAAAAACAAATAAAAAATGAAAGGAGCTTATGAAGATGGCAGAAACATTTCACTTTAATATTTCCATGATAAGCAGAGGAAAAAGTAAATCGGCAGTTGCAAGTGCAGCATATATCTCTTGTGAGAAAATCAAAAATGAATGGGATGGAGAAGTTCATGACTATCATAATAAAAAAGGACTTTTACATTCAGAAATCTTCTTGCCGGAGAATGTTCCCATAGCATTAAAAGATAGAACTACTTTATGGAATAGCGTTGAACTAAATGAGAAAGCAAGTAACGCACAGCTTGCAAGAAACTTCATTATCGCCTTACCAAAAGAATTATCCTTTGAAGAAAATAAGAAACTCATTACCGACTTCATACAAGAAAATTTTGTATCAAAAGGAATGATAGCAGACCTTGCAATCCATGATGAAAGTGATGAAGAAAATAATAATATCCATGCACATATTATGACTACCCTCAGACCAATCAATGAAAAAGGAGAGTGGCAGGCAAAAAGCAAAAAAGAATATGTAATTGATGAAAATGGAGAAAAGATAAAACTAAAAAGCGGGAACTACAAAACAAGAAAAGTAGAGCTGACAGACTGGAACAATAAAGGAAACGCAGAGAAATGGAGAGAGAATTTTGCAAGACTTTGTAATCAGTATTTAGAAAAAAATCATCAAGAAAAGAGAGTGGATCATCGTTCCTACAAAAGGCAAGGGATAGAAGAAATCCCAACCATTCACATGGGAGCAAGTGCCAGTGCCTTAGAGAAAAAAGGAATCGAAACCGACAAAGGAAACATCAACAGAGAAATAAAAAAACATAACTCTTTAGTAAAAGCTATCAAGAACAAGATAAAAGAAATCACTTCTTGGATAGACTCTTTACTTGGAAATCTGCAAGCAAAATACGATGGGTATAAACAGACCAAGAAAGATGAACTGGAGAACAAAGCAGGACTCTTTAACCTTTATGAATATATTTCTATCTACAACGAAATACAGGGAAAAAAAACAAAAAATCTATCCTACTATGGACAGATAAAAAAGGGAAATGCAGACCTAAAGAGATTTGTAAAAGCAATCTACTATCTAAAAGATAATCATCTTCAAACCATAGCAGACCTACAAGAAAAAGTTTTTGAACTGGCAAAGCAAAGTAAAAAGATAAGTGAAGATATTCAAAGCAAAACCCAAAGAATAAAGGAGTTAAATCGTTGCTTTATTTGTGCAGACATCATCAAAGAAAATAAGGCGGTATATCAGGAATATAAAGATAAAACTTTTCTTAAAGATAAATTTTACAATTCACATAAAGATGAAATTGAAAACTACAAAAAAGCAAGAAAGACTATAGAAAAATTTACTGGGACATCAGCTATAAAGTCGAGTGATTGGCAGAAAGAAATATCAAGCCTTGAAAATCAGATACAAGACTTAACCAAAAATAAATCTAAAGTACAAGACTAATTTAAGCAGATAGACCATATCAAATATGCAGTAAAGATTGTCAATGATGAGTATGGAATAGATTTATCCATAGAGATAGACAGGGCAATTAAGAGAGGAGATAAACCAAGTGTAATTGCACAACTGAAAAAATTTCAAGAGCAAGAGGAAAGAAAGGAACAGTACAAACAAAAAGCCAAGGAAAAGGCTAAAGAAAATTATAAAAATAAAGGGGAGGAAAGATAAAAATGGCAGACAACAGAAGATACTATTGGTTAAAATTGAAAGAAGATTTTTTTACAGATAAGAGAATCAAAAGGCTAAGAAAAATATCAGGAGGAGATACCTATACAATCATCTATCTTAAATTGCTTTTACTTAGCTTAAAAGATAGTGGAAAGCTGTATTATGATGGAGTAGAAACAGATTTTATCAAAGAGCTTGCCTTAACGATTGATGAAACGGAAGATGATGTAATGGTTACAGTAAATTATATTGTAGCACAAGGATTGATGGAGATAATCACAGAAAATGACGAGTATTTTTTAACAGAAATTCCAAGTCTAATAGGTTCAGAAACAGCTTCTACAAGGCGTTCAAGGAAATCAAGAGGACAAAAAGCGTTGCAATGCAACACTGGTGCAACATCTTGCAACCTTTTTCAACAAAACTGCAACGGAGATATAGAGATAGATAAAGAGATATATAGAGTTAGAAAAAGAAAAAATGTCCCCCTCCTTTTACGGAGAATATAAAAATGTTTCCTTAACTGATGAAGAATATGGAAAATTAAAGGAAAACAGTAAATCAAAAGTATATACCTTTGAAGATTATGACAAGGGTGAACACTTGTAGACCTCGTATAAGACGGTGGAAAGGTGTTTTTAGAGCGTTAATGATAAAATAGGTATCAGACTATAGCTAAGTGTAAAATAGGGCTTAAAATTGCAGTATGGAAAAAATATCGTATTTATGATAAAATGATAATGATATTGTAATAAACTCAGTTATAAGGAGAGGATATATAAATGCGAATTCAATTTACTGTAACCGATGAAGAACTTGAAATTTTAACTAAAAAAGCAATAGAGGGAGGTTTCCCAAGCGTTACTGAATATTGTAAGTGTAGCAGTTTACAAGAAAATACAAGCTATGCTGACCTATATACTACCTTATTAAACAAAATTAGCTCTTTACCGAAAGGCAAAGAATTTGTTTTGAGAGAGTTAATCGCAACACCTCCGGCATTGATTGGCAGATGGTTTTACGAAAATGTAAATAAGAGACTTGTAAAAAATGTGGAACACATAGGAAAAGCTGAAGGTGGAGTAGAAAAATACAAAAAAATATAAGACTTATTCAAAAAGCTACGCAGTGCGTGGCGAATTGGAAAAGAATTTAGATAATGTTGGAGGTGCATTTCATGGCAGAAGAAAATAAAGAGATAGTTATTGTAGATGATAAAACTATACAAGAAAAAATATATCTTATTCGTGGGCAAAAAGTAATGCTTGATGCAGATTTAGCTGAAATATATGGTTATGAAACAAAAAACTTTAATAGACAGGTGAAAAACAACGCAGAAAAATTTGAAGGTGAAGACTTCATGTTCCAATTAACGGACGAAGAAATGGTAGAACTTTCAAGGTGCAAAAATTTCACCTTGAACAGAGGGACTGGTAGAGGAAGTAATATTAAATACAATCCTTATGCCTTTACAGAACAAGGAATCTATATGCTCATGACTGTACTAAGAGGTGAACTTGCTGTTAAGCAAAGCAGAGCTTTAGTTAGAACATTTAAGCAAATGAAAGATTTTATCATTGAAAACCAAGATTTTATCGGTTCAAAAGAATTAGTTCAAATAGCAGTACAGACAAATCAAAATACAAAGGATATAGCTGAAATAAAGTCGCAAATGGCTACAAAAGAAGATTTGAAAAAGGTGATGGATAATTTTATAGATCCAGACACTTACAAGCATTTCCTTTTAATGAATGGAGATAAGATTGAAGCAGATGTTGCTTATACAAAAATATATAAGTCTGCAAAGAAAAGCATTTATGTAATAGATAACTATATAGGCTTGAAAACCTTAGAATTATTAAGGGCTGCAAAAGACAATGTTGAAATTATAGTCTTTAGCGACAATGTGAAGAACAAGGATATGCTTACAAAAAATATCCTTAACGATTTTAGAAAAGATTACCCTAATATCAATCTTAAGATGAAAGTCGCAGGGGAAAAATATCACGATAGGTATATTGCTATTGACTATGGAACAGAAAATGAAGCCTTTTATCTTTGCGGAGCATCATCAAAAGATGCAGGAAATAAAATATCAAGTATTACAAAGATAGAGGAATCTTCCAAGGATATGTATCATACGATGTTTGGCGGAATGCTGAACAATAAGGATTTGAAAATTTAATATGTAAATGGTAAAGCGTTATTCAGTGAATAGCTATAAAACTTGTGAAAGGCGGTAGAAATAAAACTCTATCGTCTTTTTTAATTGCAACTAATAGGAGGAAAATAATATGCACGAAAATAGAAATGAACAAAATACTGGAACAAAGACCATAAAGAAGATAGGAAAGGCAACTTACGAGGTTGTAGTCCATTTTAATGAAAATGTGACTGAAACCATGCAAGATAAATTGAAAAGGATAATGCTTAGGGAAATGGAGCAAGAAAAAGATAAAAAAACCCATAAAAATGATTAGAAAGTCCTTGACAAGTTGTTACAGGAAAAACGGCGAAGTCTATTCTTATTTCATGTGGTGCAAGACTTGCTCCTTTTGATATTCAGGAGCTTAGGGACTTGATGAAAGAAGATGAACTTGAGCTTGATACTCTTGGAGATAGAAAGACAGCACTTTTTGTCATTATATCTGATACAGATGATACTTTTAACTTTGTGGTATCTATCATGTACTCACAGTTATTTAATCTACTTTGTGATAAGGCAGATGATGAGTATGGAGGAAGATTACCTGTTCATGTAAGGTGCTTGCTTGACGAGTTTGCAAACATAGGCTTAATTCCCAAATTTGAGAAATTGATTGCGACAATCCGTTCAAGAGAAATTTCAGCAAGTATTATCTTGCAGGCACAATCTCAGTTAAAGGCAATCTACAAGGATAATGCAGATACTATTGTAGGTAACTGTGATAGCACTTTGTTTCTTGGCGGAAAGGAAAAGACAACACTTAAAGAGCTATCAGAAACGCTTGGAAAGGAAACGATAGATCTATATAACACTTCTGAAACACGCTCCAATGCTAATAGTTATGGACTCAATTACCAAAAGACAGGAAAAGAGCTGATGAGTCAAGATGAGATAACGGTTATGGATGGCAGTAAATGTATCTTTCAGCTTAGAGGTGTAAGACCGTTTTTATCAGATAAATTTGATATTACAAAGCACAAGAATTACAAGTTACTTGAAGATTTTAATAAGAAAAATGCCTTTAATATTGAGGAATATATCAAGAGAAAAGGGAAAGCAAAATTAAGTAGAGAAACGGTTATTACAAGAGTGCAGTAAGTCTAAAGAACATAGATTTGCTGCTTTTTTATTACTCAAAATCAGGAGGAAAGATGGTAAGGATAAGAAGTCCCACTAAGGAAAACTAAATAGCAAGAGTATCAGCGATTGGAAAAGAAAAACTCCGATCGCTTTTTTTATTGAAAAGAAAAGGAGAAATTTTTAATGAAGCAAGAAATGATTAACATCAATGCCAACTTATTGGCAGAACCAACTTTTTCAAGTTTTGACAAAGAGGGAGAAACGGTTGAAGTTGTAAACTTTACGCTTGTAAAAAAGTATGGGAAAGGCAAGGAATATATCAATTGTGCAGCCTATGGTGAAAAGTCAGAAACAGCAAAAGCCTTTGAAAAAGGTGATTTGATCCATATCTTTGGATACTTTAAGAAGCGTGAAAAAGATGGAAAGACTTACAAAAACTTTGTTGTGAAGTCATACAACAAAATTGAAAAGAAAGAAGAAAACGAGGAGGAATAAATTATGGAATTTTTTACACAGGCAGTAAATGTATTAAAGATTTTAGTTATGGCAGTAGGTGCAGGACTTGGAGCATGGGGCGTTATTAACCTGATGGAAGGTTATGGTAATGACAATCCGGGTGCAAAATCTCAGGGCATTAAGCAGCTTATGGCAGGAGGCGGCATTGTCCTTATCGGATTAAAGCTGATTCCGCTTCTTGCAAATGTACTCAAGTAAGAAGAAAAGGAGAAATTAAATGTTTGGGATATTCGACAAGATAGAGGAGTTTTTCAAAGATCTTCTACTGGGCGGTATCCAAGCAAACTTAGAGTCCATGTTTCTTGACATCAACGATAAAGTTGGTGCGATTGCAACGGATGTGGGAAAGACACCGATGGGGTGGAACGGACAGGTTTTTAGTTTTATCAAAAGCATTAACGACTCTGTCATTATCCCCATTGCAGGGCTAATCATAACGGCAGTCCTTTGTATCGAGCTTATCAATATGGTTATGCAAAAGAACAATATGCACGATACGGATACCTTTGAATTTTTCAAGTACATCATAAAGATGTGGATTGCCGTATGGTTAGTGTCTCACGCTTTTCAGTTTTCTATGGCAGTCTTTGATGTGGCACAGCATATGGTAAATAAAGCGGCAGGGGTAATTAACACCTCTGCCGTTATCTCTGGAGATCAGATTGTAACGATGGTAGAAGGCTTAAAAGATAAAGGTCTTGGAGAGCTTGTCATGATACTCTTTGAAACCTCGCTCATAAAGGTGGCAATACAGGTCATTTCCATTGTGATTATGCTTGTAGTATACGGCAGAATGTTTGAGATTTATGTTTACTCATCCGTTTCAGCCATTCCTTTTGCCACAATGGGAAACAAAGAGTGGGGACAAATCGGAACAAACTATATCAAAGGCTTATTTGCCATAGGCTTACAAGGACTCTTTTTAATGGTTTGTCTTGGAATATACGCAGTATTAGTTAAGACAATACAGATAACAGATATACACACAAGTACCTTTACGATACTTGGATATGCGGTTTTGCTGGGGTTAATGATGCTAAAGAGCGGAACACTGGCCAAAAGCGTATTAAATGCACACTAAAAGAAAGGAAATATATGATGAACAAAAGAAAAACAGTATTGATAGCAGTAGCAGTTGGAACAGGTATTGTGGCAGTGATGGATAGAATCAGGCTTCACAGCAAAGTGAAGGACTTGGAAGAAAGAACAAAGGACATCGGTCGCTGCCACAATGATTTTTGTCTAATGCAGGAAAGATATAACAGAAGTACAGATGAACAGATAGAAAGTATTCAGGAAGAAATCGGCTCCGTATATGAGCATATAGAGGAGCTTTCAAAGGGTAAAGAAGATGGGAGGTAAGTTATGGCGTATGTACCTATCCCAAAAGACTTAAAGAAGGTAAAAACAAAGGTTGCATTTAACCTTACCAAAAGACAACTGATAGGTTTTACGATTGCAGGACTGATTGGAATACCAATCTATTTATTTATGCGAAAGGTCGTTCCAAATGATATAGCAGTCATCTTTCTCATTGTGTCCACTCTCCCTATATTTTTCATAACTCTTTTTGAAAAGGACGGACTTAGCTTTGAGAAATATTTTAAGTATATTTATCTTCATAAATTTTATCAGCCACAAAAAAGAGTGAGAAAGGAGGTTTACCTTGAAAGACAAAAGAAAGATTCAGCAGCTAAAGTTAGAACAAAACCAAAAGAAGTTAAGAAGTCAAAAACAGGACTTAAAGCAAAATAAGGGAAAGTCTAAAAAAGACAGGAGCGGATTACTTGACTTTATCTTTAGGAAAGAACCGAAAAGATACACTGTTGAAGATACCATTCCCTATCTTAGACTCTTAAAAAGCGGGATATGTCAGATTGATGAAAAGCATTTTAATAAGAGTATCGTCTTTGAGGATATAAACTATCAGCTTGCTTTAGAAGAAGATAGAGATTTGATTTTTAATCAGTTTGCAAATTTTCTTAATTCCTTTGATCCAAGTGTCAGCATAGAGTTTTCATATATTAATCAGCTTGGCAGAAATGAAGAAATGAAATCAGCTATTCAAATACCGGATAAAAAGGACGGGTTTGACGATATTCGCCTTGAGTTTAGAGAAATGCTGAAAAGTCAGATTGTAAAGGGAAATAACGGACTGAAAAAATCAAAGTATGTAACCTTTACAGTGGAAGCGGATAATTTAGAGCAGGCAACATCAAAACTGGAAAGACTGGAGATAGATATATTATCGAGTCTTAAAAGTATGGGAGTAAGAGCAGAAAGCCTTAACGGAGAGGAAAGGCTGAAGATACTTCATGATGTTTTAAATCCGAATAAGACCTTTGAATTTTCATATAAGGACTTAAAGAAGAAAGAAAGCACAAAGACATACATTGCTCCTGATGAATTTAACTTTACACCGTCAAGGTATTTTAAGTTTGGAAAATTTATCGGAGCAGCAAGTCATTTTCAAATCCTTGCAAGTGAGCTTTCAGACCGTATGCTTGCAGAGTTTTTGGATATAGATGACAACATCAATATCTCTTTTCATATCAAGACAATCGAACAATCGGAAGCCATCAAGATGGTTAAAAGAAAAAATACCGATATTGACAAGATGAAGATTGAGGAGAATAAAAAGGCTGTAAGAAGCGGTTATGATATGGACATTCTTCCAAGTGATTTAATCACCTATGGGGAAGATGTAAAAAGCCTCTTAAAAGACCTTCAGACAAGAGATGAGCGTATGTTTGTCGTAACCATCATCTTTATGAACTTTGCAAGGACAATTCAAAGGCTGGATAATACCATTTCTCAAATCAGCTCCATTGCCAATAAGCATAATTGCAAGTTAAAAAGACTTGATCACTCACAGGAGCAGGGCTTAATCAGTGTACTTCCACTTGGGGTAAATAAGATTGAAATTGACAGAGGACTAACCTCATCATCTACGGCAGTATTTATGCCTTTTACCACAGAGGAGCTTTTCATAAATTCGGCGAACAGTTTGTATTATGGACTAAATGCCCTAAGCCATAACCTGATTATGGCTGATAGAAAGAAATTGAAAAACCCGAACGGTTTAATTCTCGGAACTCCGGGAAGTGGTAAATCCTTTAGTGCAAAAAGAGAAATGGCAAATGCCATTCTTACAACGGATGATGACGTTATTATCTGCGATCCGGAAGGCGAGTACGGAAACCTTGTTCGTCAGTTTAAAGGAGAAGTAATAAAGGTCAGCAGTAAGTCAAAAGACTACCTTAATCCTTTAGATATAAATATGAACTATGGCGATGGGGACGCACCACTGAAAGATAAAGCAAACTTCATTATGTCGATGCTTGAATTAGTAGTTGGCGGTAGTGGTCTTACAGCAGAAGAAAAGTCGGTTATAGACAGATGCCTACCTAAGATTTACGAAAGGTACTTTGAAAATCCAAAGCCTTGTAATATGCCGATTCTTCAAAACCTGTATGATATGTTAAAAAATCAGGAAGAAAAAGTCGGTAAAAAGCTGGCAACGGAAATGGAGATTTATGTAACAGGTTCTCTTAATGTATTTAACCATCAGTCCAATGTGGACTTAAATAAGCAGCTTCTTTGTTTTGATATTAAGGAGCTTGGAAGTCAGCTTAAAAAAATCGGAATGCTTGTTATTCAGGATCAGGTATGGAACAAGGTGTCGCAAAACAGAGGAAACAAGTCTACAAGGTACTATATCGACGAGTTTCACTTGCTTTTAAAAGACGAGCAGACAGCTTCTTATTCCGTAGAGATTTGGAAAAGATTTCGTAAGTGGGGAGGAATTCCGACAGGCATCACGCAAAATGTCAAAGACCTACTTATGAGTAAGGAAATTGAAAATATCTTTGACAATACGGACTTTGTTTTAATGCTTAATCAGGCTTCAGGCGATAGAGAAATTTTAGCAAGGAAACTTAAAATCTCACAGCCACAGCTAAAATATGTAACGAATTCCAATGCAGGAGAAGGACTTTTGTTCTTTGGAAATACCATTGTACCTTTCCTTGATAAGTTCCCGAAAGACACAATTCTTTATCAGAAGATGACAACCAAGCCTGAAGAAGTGAGGTAGGCTTATGGGAAAGAAACTGAAAAAGGACTTTAAGGAAAGGCAAAGAGCAAGGATAGAAAAGGAAACATTGCAAAGTAATGGCAGTATAGAGCCTGAAGAAAGTAAGTTAAAGCATAACGATGATTACAGAGGAAAAATTGTCCATGATAAAGACCGATTTCAAGATAAGGTGCATGAAAAGGTCAGTAAGAGAAGCATAGAAACTGAACAAAACGGAAAAACTTCCAAAAGAAATGCAAGGTATAGAGCTTCTGATAAGGATAGCGTAGCTTTTGTCACTGAAACAGGAAGATCGGATTATATTACGGAGGTTAAAAATGGAATAATCTATGATCCTTTAGGAAAAGACCTCGACAATGACGGAATCATAGATAGATATGACAATGACTTTAGGGACAGCGACTATTTTGAGTCAACTTATGATGTGGATGATAATCTCCATAAAAAAGATGAGTTTATTGGAAGTTCCTCTAAAAGTTATGAGGCTAAAAAGAGAAAGTATAAGAGGAAAAACTACACCGAAAGCCTTTATACAAGAAAAAAAGAAGATGTATCAAAGGAAAATAAGACTGAAGGTAAAAAGGCGGGAACAGATGCTGTCAGCGAAAAAGTTCATAGCAGACTTTCTAAAGAGCAGAAGAAAAAGCTAAAGAAAGATATGGTAAAAGTATCTGCCCTTTCAGGACTTGCTAAAGGAAGTGAAACCGTAAGAGATTACCTATCCCATGGAAGCGATGAAAACAAAGGGGTGGAAGCAGGAGAAAAGACAGCGGACGCAAGCTCGAAACTCATTCATGGCATAAAGAAATATTCTGATAAGAAAAAGGCGAAGAAAGGATACGATCTTACAAATAAGGACTATAAAATCAGGAAGCGAAAATCGAAGCTTGAATTTCGTGATGCCAAAGAGAACCTGAAAAAGATGAATGAATATAAAAGAGCAAATGCCTATAAAAGATTTCAAAAGAAAAATCAGGTAAAGGCAGCCATTCGTCGTGAGAATAAGTCAAGACTCAGAGATCGGATTAAAGAAAACCTCATTGGCTCGTTGAAAGGCTCAAAGAGATTTATAGTAAGAAAAGCAAAGGGACTTATGATTATTTTCATAGGTCTTATTATTTTGGGAACTTTCTTTATCAACTTTGCAGGAACAGGTATGACAGGCTTTATGAACTCCACAAGTTCTGTTCTTACAACAAGCTATTTGTCAAAGCCAAATGTCCTAAGTGAAATCAATGAGAATTTTTCTGGGATGGAAAAGGAGCTTCAAAGCGAGGTTGACAATGTCGAAGAAAATTATCCCGGATATGACGAGTACATCCTAAATAATACAGAGTACATCGGTCATAATGTCCATGAGCTTTTATCCTACATTACATCAAGGTGCGGAGAAGTAAAGAATGTATCAGAAGTAAGTTCCGTATTAAATGAGCTTTTTAAGTCCATGTATGACCTTGAGTATAAGGAAGAAGTGGAAATCAGATATAGGACAGTTACAGAAACTTATACCGATGAAGATGGAAATGAATATACCGAAAGCCATGAAGAACCTTACGAGTACAAGAAACTGATTGTAACGCTTCATAAAAAAGAGATGGATAGCATTATCAGAAAGGTTTTTGCAAACTATCCTGACAATCTGAAACACTATGAAGCCTTATTCCTTGCTCAAGGCAATATGGGAGAAGCCTTTGGTAATAGCGACCTTATTGCTTCCAATGGAGGTATCGGAGGCGGAAAAGAGTATGAGGCTTCTACGGAAGTTCAAAAGAAGATTGTAAATGCTGCATACATTACGCCATCTCCGGGTGCAGGCTGGTGTGCTATGTGGGTGTCTCAGGTCTATCAAAATGCAGGACTTGGATATATTGGAGGAAATGCCTGTGATATGTACCGAAACTACACCTTTACATCAGATAAATCAAAACTCAAGGTGGGAATGCTTGTTGCGGTTGAAAGTAGTAGCAGCGGAAGTACAGCAGGACTTACCTATGGTCATGTAGGCATTTATATAGGCGATGGCAAGGTAATAGATAATATCGGTCGAATCAGAGTAACAACTTTAGATGATTGGATAGCATCTTTTTGTCAGCATCATCCAGTAGGTTTCGGCTTTCCGCCAAATGTAAACAGATAAGGAGGACACAATTTGAAAAAAGAACTTACAGCAGTAAAAAACAGAATAAAGAAATTAAAAGATAAAAAGGCTCTGATTGATGAAGAATTGGAGCCTTTGTTCATTCGTGAGGAAGAACTTGAAAACGAAGAAATTATTGCCATTTGCAGAAAGAACAACATTACAATCAGTGATTTAATGGCAAAAGTAAACAGAGAAAAAGCAGAAGTGAAAAAGGAGAAAACAAATGAAAACCAGTTTGAAAAATAAAAGAATTACAGCCATTGTTGTAGCTTTTACCCTGCTAATGGGTGGAGTTTTAGGGGTGTTAAAAGTTGGTGCAAAGACAGTATTTGCATCAAATGAACCGCCTGAAAAATATGAAACATATTATGAACTGAAATTTGAGGATCATACTTCAGATGACACCTTTAGAGGATTTTATCATCTCGGAAAAGGAAATAAGGAAGGTCAGCCATTGAACTTTAAATTTTCCTTATCAAAATCCTTTGAAGAAAAGGGCGGTGTAGTTGTCGATAAGTATAATGAAACCTTTACCAATGAGAATATGGACAAGGTAAATCAGTTAGATGATCTAAGATATATGACAAAGAAACCCTATCCATATTATCGAATTCATAATATAGGGACAGGTGCTTTTACAAGTATCGTTTCTCCAAGAGATAAGGATAATTACTATATTGGAGATATTACAGAAAATGCAGAAGAACGAACCGTAAAAGGAAAGAAAGCAAATGTCATTGTCTATACCTGCCCTGTTTTACAGTTAAATAGAAATATTGAGAAAGTAACTGTTGACTATGAGGGAGAGTTTAAAGAGGAAACAAAGAATTCTATTATTGGCAGAGTAAAAGAAGCAAATCCCAATATCAACAATGTAAAAGAAATTAAGATTGTTAAGGACAAGCTGATTATTGAAACATGGAATAGATTTCATACTGGTGTACCCTACCTTGAATTACCTTTAGAGGATTTATATAAGAGGGTAGCGAATGCGTCAGCTCAAACAGACAATAAGGATACTAAGGATGAGGAAAGTCAGACAAAAAGTGAAGTAAAGATCAAATATCAATATCAGGACGGAAATGTATATAAGGAGTATTCAGCTTATTTTGATAAAAATCAGATGATTGATGCGTCTGATCTTGAAATGCTTCCGGATAATATGAGTTTTAATGACGATTTTGTAAGCTACACAGTAAAAGGTGATGGAAGCGATAGTATTATCCGAATTGTAAAGAAGTTAGAAAGTAATGCTCAGACGCAGACAGAAAAGCCAAAAACTGAAGATAAGGGAATTCAAACAGAGCTTAGCAAAGATGACATTTCCAAAATGGAAAAGGAATCTAAGGAGCTTCAGGAAAAACTTGATAAGCTAAATCAGGAAATTAAGGACAAGGATAAATTAAGCGATAAGCAAAAGGAGAAAATCAAAGACCTTGAGGAAAAAATAGATAAGCTGAAGGAAAAACTTGAGAAGGGCAAAAACGATAAGGACTTATCGGCGGATATGAAAAAGGAGATAGAGAAGCTGACTGCGAAAATTAAGGAACTTGAGAAAAAGACGAATGAAGTTAGCAAGGCTACGGTTACACATAATCCTACTGTAACACCAATCAGCCCTATCTCCGGAATGAAAACAGGAACAGGAAACTTCCCTCAAACATCGGTAAGTGATATGGGTAAAGGCTCATTATCACAGGATAATACAGGAAAGATTACAAAGGACACAAATGTTAGCAAGACCGATGGAAAAGAAAAAGAAGTTCGTTATCCCAATAAGCTGACACCGAAACAGCCTGCCAATAACAGTAGTCAGGATTCCTCTATGGATGGTTCAAGTAAGACAGTAAATACCAATAAAGGAGTTGCTTCTGCTCCATCAAAGGTACGAGGAACTGTTACGGAAAATAAGGATAATGCGAACAAGGATTATCCGATTCATCATGGAGATAGCAGTGATAAGGGAGAAACGGATATGTATTCAGCGGATGCAAGACAGTTTGTTACCTTTACTACTAAGAATGGCAAGACTTTCCATCTAATCATCAATCACGATGAGGATAGCGAGAATGTTATGCTCCTAACAGAAGTATCCGAAGACGATCTTCTTAACATGGTTGAAAAGAAAGAAGCTCCAAAACAGGAAATTACAAAGGAAGAACCTAAAAAAGAAGAACCTAAGCCAGTAAAAAAAGAAGAAAGCAGCAATATGGGAACTTACTTAATTCTCATTCTTGTAGTAGCAGGAGCGTTAGGTGCAGGATATTATTTCAAGGTCGTTAAGAAAAAGGAAGATAAGGAGCTTGAAGGCTTTGAGGAGGAAGATGATGATTTCTTTTCAGAGGCGGAAGAAAGCGAAAATGAAGTAGATGAAGCAGAAACAGAAGATAAGGAAGATGATGATTTGGAATAAATTTGCACCCAAAACCATCTCATATTTGGTGTAAAAGACAGGGCGGGAGAGTAACATCTTTCGCCCTTTTATATTGAAAAACAGGAGGACAAATATATATGAAACTTGTAATTGCTGAAAAGCCAAGTGTTGCAATTTCTATTGCAAAAGTAATTGGAGCAACAAAAAAGAAATACGGATACTATGAGGGAAACAGATACAAGGTGAGCTGGTGTGTCGGACATTTAATTCAGATGGCAAATCCAGAAAGCTATGATGAAAAGTACGCAAAGTGGAATATGGCGGATTTACCGATTATCCCAAGAGAATATAAGTATGAGATTGCAAAGTCCACAAAGAAACAATTTACGATTCTTAAAAAGCTCATGAACGATAAGGACATAGACATCGTGATAAATGCTTGCGATGCAGGGCGTGAGGGAGAAGCAATCTTCAGGCTTGTCTATAATCAGGCAAATTGTAAAAAGAAGATGAAACGCCTTTGGATTTCGTCAATGGAAGATAGTGCAATTAAAGAGGGCTTTGATAACCTAAAAGATGGAAGTTCTTACGATAATCTTTTTGAGTCTGCACAAGCAAGAGCAATAGCAGATTGGATTGTGGGAATGAATTTAAGCAGACTGTATTCGTGCCTATATAAACAGAGTTATTCTGTTGGGAGGGTACAAACACCAACTCTTGCCATGATTGTAAATAGAGATGATGAGATAGCCAATTTTAAGAAAGAAAAATATTATACAGTGGAATTAAGTCTTAATGGCTTTACACTATCAACAGATAGAATTGATGATGAGGTTACTGCTGAACAGCTCTTAAATTTAGTAGGTGATAAGATAGAAATTACCGATGTTATTCAAAAGGAAAAGATAACAAAGCCTGATTTGCCTTTTGACCTTACAACACTTCAAAGAGAGTGCAATAAGTATTTTGGATACTCAGCTAAGCAGACACTTGATTATGCTCAAAGTCTTTACGAAAAGAAACTGATTACCTATCCAAGAACAGACAGCAGATTCCTTACTGAAGATATGATTGTAAGTACGGTTAATAACATTTTAGGAAAGAATGATTTTGACACAGGGCGTATCAAGACGGTATTTAACTCTAAAAAGGTTACAGATCATCATGCGATTATACCGACAGAAAGCAGTATGAATGAGGACTTAACTTCTCTTCCGGAAAGTGAATTGAAGGTATATGAACTTATTTTAAATAAGCTACATGCAAGTGTAGGCTATCCTTTAATTGAGAATGCAATGAAGATTGTGGCTGAATTTGATAGCTTTACTTTTACAAGCTCAGGCAAGACAATTAAAGATGAAGGTTTTACAAAATATCTTAAAGAATATAAGTCTAAGAAAAATGAAGATATGGCACTTCCTGATGTGAACATTGGTGATGTATTGAGCATTGAAAACAAGGAAATAAAAGAAAAGTACACTCAACCGGCTAAGCATTTTACGGAAGATCTTCTCCTAAAGGCGATGGAGCTTGCAGGAAATGACGCATTGGAAAAAGGAGTAGAGGTTGAGCGAAAAGGACTTGGAACACCTGCAACAAGAGCAGGGATTATTGAAAATCTGATTTTCAAGGGATTTGTAGAAAGAGATAAAAAGAACCTTATTGCTACACATAAGGGAATCAGCCTTGTAACGATTGTAGCTGATACTTTTAAATCAGCAGAAACAACAGCAAAGTGGGAAATGGAGTTATCGGATATTGCACAGGGAAAATCATCAAAGAAAAATTTTTTAGAGGCAATTGAAACTGAGATAAAAGAAGTGGTTTCAACTTATATCAAGTAAGATGGCACTAATTTCAAGGTGGAAAAAATGCCCTAAAAATGCTATAATCTTTTGTAGGAAAAGTAGGGCGAAAGGAAACGGGTATGAAAGATACATTTATGGATACTGCAAAAGTTATGTCAAAAGGGCAGGTTACTATTCCGAAAAGGATAAGAGAACTTTTGGACTTACAAAATGGAGATTATGTTACTTTTGTAGTTAATAACGATAAAGTGCAAATTCAAAACTCCAAAATTTTTATTGAAGAAAACATTGATAAATAAAGGTGGTGAAATAACAAAGATGACGATAGATGAAATAAAAAAGTTAATTCAAAACGGAGAAAAGATAGATGTTGAATTTAAAGAATCAAGGAATGCTTTAACCAAAGATGTCTTTGATACAGTATGCTCTTTCAACAATAGAAATGGAGGACATATTTTACTTGGTGTAAATGATAAAAGAGATATTGTTGGTGTTAGTGAAGATAAAGTGGATAAGGTTATTAAAGAATTTACAACATCTATCAACAATTCGCAGAAGATGTACCCACCACTTTATTTATTACCGGAAGTCTTTGAAATTGACAGTAAAAAAGTCATTTATATCCGAGTGCCTGAAGGTTATCAGGTATGCAGGCATAATGGAAGAATATGGGACAGGTCTTATGAAGGAGACATCAATATCACAGACCATGCAGAACTTGTCTATAAGTTATATGCAAGAAAACAAGGAAGTTATTTTGTAAATAAGGTATATCCAAATCTTGATATTGATTTTCTTGATGCCTCTGTTATCGCTAAAGCCAAGAGAATGGCAGTTGCAAGAAATAAAAATCATGTTTGGGAAAATATGAGCGATGAGGAGCTATTACGAAGTGCAAATCTCATTCTGACAGATCCTGAAACAAAGCTTGAAGGCATTACATTAGCAGCGATTTTGCTATTTGGAAAAGACAACTCTATTATGTCTGTTCTTCCACAGCATAAAACTGATGCAATATTTAGAGTTGAAAATAAGGACAGATATGATGATAGAGATGTGGTAATTACAAATCTGATTGATAGCTATGACAGGCTTATAGCGTTTGGACAAAAGCATTTGAATGATTTATTTGTCTTAGATGGAATTGTAAATGTGAATGCAAGAGATAGGATACTTAGAGAAATTGTTTCTAATACTTTAGCTCACAGAGATTATTCAAGTGGTTTCCCAGCCAAAATGATTATTGATGATGAGAAGATTACCATTGAAAACAGTAACTTGGCTCATGGAATAGGAGCATTAGATTTACAAAAGTTTGAGCCTTTCCCTAAAAATCCGGCTATTTCAAAAGTGTTTAGAGAAATAGGACTTGCGGATGAGCTTGGTTCCGGCATGAGAAACACCTATAAATATACAAGACTATATTCAGGTGCTTTTCCTCTGTTTGAGGAGGGAAATATATTTAGAACGATTATTCCTTTAAAGAAAATAGCGACTCAAAAAGTTGGAGGAAATGGTGTCGCTCAGGATGTCGCTCACAGTGTCGCTCAGGATGTCGCTCACGATAAGATAGCTCTTGTAGAGTTTATAAAAGAAAAAATAAGAGAAAATGACAAGATTACAAGAAAAACAATTGCAGATGAAGCTGGAGTCAGTGTAAAGACTATAGAAAGAACCATAAAAGAAATAGATAATCTACGATATATAGGTAGTGGAAGTAATGGTCATTGGGAACTGACTGAATAGCAGTAAGTTGCAGCACATAGAATTGAAAGGTGATTAGAGTAAAATCTAACCGCCTTTTTTCATGCAAAAAAGAAGGAGGTAAACATGCGAATAAATGATTTTCATAACATCTTGGAGCTAATAAAACAAGATATTCTGCAGAGTGAAGCAGAGTATCTGAAGCTCTTAAAGGTTGTCGGAAACAATCAGAGGTACGACTTTAGAAGTCAGCTAAGTATTTATGACAAAAATCCTGAAGCGACAGCTTGTGCCAAGTTTGACTACTGGAGGGAACGCTTTAATCGAACTGTTATGAGAGGACAGAAAGGTATCCCCATTTTAGAGGACTATGGCACATATAAAAAGGTGGACTATATCTTTGATATAAGTCAGACCGTTTCCAAAAACAGAGATGTCAATGAGGTAAATCTTTGGAGATTTGATAAAGAGGCTCATAGAGATGTATTAAAAGAAATGATAAAAGCTGAAGGCTATGAAGAAAGTGAAAGCACCTTAGAAAATATCTTTTCTTTAAGTAGGCTCTACGGAGATGAAAAAATAGATAGCCTGATGAATGAACTTAGAATATCTGATGAGGACAGAATAGCCTTTACCAAGTTTGTGAGGAACTCGGTAAGCTATGCAGTAGCTGCAAGATTTAAGTTAGACTATCCTATAGATACGGAGCTGTTAAAAGAAAACTTTGCAATGCTTGACAGCATTTCCCTTATGAGCCTTGGAGAAACGGTATCAGACATTAGTGGAACAGTCATTGATGCAACCATTCAAAAAAGCAAAGAGTTAGAGCTTCAAAAAGAAGTGTTAAGAGGTAAAGAAGCAGGATATAATAAAATTAGAGAAGAATTAGAGGAGGTAGAAGAAAATGTACTTCGACGAGATGATCAGGAAAGAATTAGTGAAAACGAGCGAATTTTCCGAAATGGAGAGTACGGACGAGATAATAGAGAAAATCAAAGAGAATACACTGAATCAGTTAGAGGAAGAGATGGACTTTATGAGGGAATATCCGAATCCGACTTACGCAGTGATGAGGCTGGATTATCTTTCAAACAGCGAGGAGCAGAGCCACTTCGAGATGTTAGTGGATCTATACAAGGAGAAGAAATTGACCAAACACCTGATGGATACTCAAAAACAGGCGATAGAATTTATGAGGACGGAGAAGCCAAAATTGATGGCAGCTTGGAAGATAGAGGACGAGAGCCATCCACAGTACCAAGCGATGATTTCAGCACTCAAAGAAATTACCATCAAGGAAGTAGTGGAAATCTAAAAGAAAATACGGATAAAGAGATAAGAGAAGCTGACAAGGCTTCTTTTTCTTTACCCGAAAACAGATCAGGACAGATTAAACTTACAATACCTCTTACTCAAAATGAAATTGACAGTATTCTTATAAACGGTGGAAACCATGAGGGTGGTAGACTCCCTATCATTGCTGAATTTTCCAAAGGAAAAACAGTAGAAGAATTAGGAGAATACCTTAAAGGTACCTTTAGAGGCGGAAACGGTTTATTTCTTAATGAAGCAGAAGTATCTTCCTGGTATTCGGATAAAGGCATTCATTTAGCTTATGAAACTTCGGCAAGAGAAGATAGCACACAAATTTTAAGCTGGAGTGATGCTGCAAGAAGAATTAATGAACTTTTGGAAAATGGAGAGTTTGCAACAAATGTAGAGCTTTCTGAAGCACAGGACTATGAAAGAGATAGAGTTTCAGAATCCTTATGGTATCTATACCACGATTTAAGTGAAGAAGGGAAAGCACAGGGATATTTTGACTTTATAGAAAGAGGTGGTGGCTTTCCGAAAGAAACAAGACAGTTATCGGAAGCTCTGAAAAATCCTGACTATCTAAAGAATGTTATTTCCAAGTACAGTCGCTTTTTGACAGGATATAAAGAAAACAAAGATGTACTAAGATTTCATTATCACAAGGTAGATAGCCTTTATCAAAAATTGCAGGAGCTTGAACTTCCGAGAAAGGAATATACCTCTAATCTTACCGAACTTCCAAAGGTACAAGGATTTATTACAGAAGATGAAGTCCTTGCTACGATTTCAAGAGGAAGTGGAGTAGATAGAGGGAAAGAAAGAATTACAAAGTATTTTAAAGAAAACCATACGCTTCAGGAAAAAGCAAATTTCTTAAAAGACGAGTATGGAATTGGCGGAGGCTCTCATGCTGTTTCAGGCGAAAGAGGAAGTGGAGAATGGCACGATGCAAAGGGACTTAAATTACAGAAGAATCATTGTAACGATGTATTTCTTACATGGTCAAATGTAGCAAAGTATATAGATGAGCTGCTTTCTAAAAATCTTTATCTTGAAGAGAATAAAATTGAAAGCAAGACAGCGATAGAAGAACAAAAAGAGCCAAGTTATTACTCTAAAGACGATCCATACAATCTGATGACTGATGAAATGCTTGAGCGAGTTCCTGAGCTTTATGCACAAGAGGATGTCGCTTTAGCGGATAAACAGGTTCATGCAGCATACATCATTCCATTTAGAAGCAACTGGACTTGGTATATGACGGAGTACGATAGAGAAAGCAAAGACGCTTTTGGACTTGTTTTAGGTATAGAACCGGAATGGGGATATTTTAATCTTGATGAGCTAAAGGAACTAAATGCACAAAGGCTCATTTTAGAGGATTTTCCAAAGACCTTTAGAGAACTTAAAGACAGTGAACTTAAAAAGCAGATGGATGAGCAGGAGCTTTACCATGTCTTTAATGGAGAACTTAGCTTTGAGGAGAATAATACAGAGCTTGAAGCACCTGAAGAAGTAGAAGAAAGCATACAGGCAGAACCTCTTCAGGCTACCTTATTTGATTATCTAAAGGAAAAAGAAGAAGTAGAGCTTAATGAAAAAGAGGATATCCTTTCCGATGAGTTTGTAGTTAAAGAAGGCGATACCGTCTATTTTAATCATGAGGAGTACAAAGTAAGGGAGATCTCTAAAAATCAAATCACAGGAAGAAATGATTTGTGGCTTGATCCTGCAAGGCAAGGTAATCATCAAATACCGATTGTAGCCTTTATAGATAATGAGGATTTATTAAGACAAATAAATCTTGAAAGACCTGAATTTATCATCGGTGATGAAGTGAAGTACAAGGGAAAAGACTGTACCATCACAAGATTTGATGATATGGGAAATAACCTAAAGACAGTAACGGTCAAGGATAATACAGAGTATCTTGGAGGTATGATTACAGGCGCCGATGTAATTCCTTATTACAAAGAAAGTGAGCTTGATAAAATCTTTGAAAATCTTACCAATGCAAAGCCCGAAAAGACTTTTGAGGAAATAGAAATAAAGAAAAATGAAGCTCATAATTTCAAGATTACAGAAGGAACTCTTCCTCAAAAGCTATCTCCAAGCGAGAGATTAAACAATAACCTTGAAGCAATCTCTATGCTTAACAGGGTGGAGAGCGGAGAACGAGAGCTTGATATTACAGCTCAAGAAGTTTTAGCAAAATATGTAGGCTGGGGTGGATTATCTGAAGTCTTTGATGAAAGCAGAGAAGGACAGTGGAAAGAGGCAAGAGCCTTCTTAAAAGACAACCTATCACAAGCAGAATACGAAGCTGCAAGAGAATCAACCCTAACGAGCTTTTACACACCCAAAACTGTTATTGACGGAATATATAAGACGCTTTCCGGTATGGGATTTAAACAGGGAAATATCCTTGAGCCGTCAATGGGGATCGGGAACTTTATCGGTAACCTACCTGATGAAATGAATAAGTCCAAGTTTTATGGTGTAGAGCTTGATTCGGTAAGTGGTCGTATTGGAAAACTCTTATACCCTGAAAGTGAAGTACAGGTAAAGGGACTGGAAGAAACGGGATTTTCCAACAACTTCTTTGATGTTGCAATCGGAAATGTTCCCTTTGGAGAGTACAAGGTAAATGACAGAGAATATAACCGCAATAACTTTCTTATTCACGATTATTTCTTTGCCAAGTCCATTGATAAGGTAAGAAACGGCGGGGTTATCGCCTTTATTACATCTTCAGGGACAATGGATAAAAAAGACGAAAGTGTAAGACGCTATCTTGCAGCAAGATCCGAATTTTTAGGGGCAATCAGACTTCCAAACGATACCTTTAAGGGTGTTGCAGGAACTGAGGTAACAAGCGATATTATTTTCCTAAAGAAAAGAGATAGCGTACTTGAGCGAGATGAAGATTGGATACACCTTGCGGAAGATGAAAATGGACTTGTATATAACAAATACTTTGTCGAACATCCGGAGCAGGTGCTTGGTTCTATGCGTGAGGTAAGTGGTCGATTTGGAAAAACTCTAACTTGTGAGCCGATAGCCTTTTTAGGGCAAGAGAACAATATGGCTTCGTTAAAGGATCGTATCGAGATTGCGGGAGAAAGAATTTCAAAAGATGCAAAGTATGAATAAATAGAGCTACTTGATGATGAAATAACATCAATTCCTGCAACCGATGATGTAAAGAACTTCTCATACACCTTAATTGATGATGAAGTTTATTATAGAGAAAACTCACTCTTTATCAAAAAGGAAGTATCAGACAAGAAAAAAGAAAAAATCAAGGATTACCTTGAGCTGAATGCTGCCTTAAAAGATGTGATTTACAAGCAGAAAGAAGATTTTAATGAAGAAGAAATTAAGGCTTCACAGGAAAAACTAAATGAAGTATATGACAATTTTTCAAAGAAACATGGCTTTGTAAATAACCTAAGTAATACCAGAGCCTTGAAAGAGGATAGCAACTTCCCGCTTGTTTCATCCATTGAAATCCTTGATGAAGAAGAAAATTTCAAGGCAAAGGGAGATATTTTCTCCAAAAGAACCATTACAAAAGCCAAAGTCATAGACCATGTGGATACCTCTTTAGAAGCTCTTGTTTTATCGGTATCTGAAAAAGGCTATGTGGATTTTGACTATATGGGAAGTCTTACCGGAAAAGACAGACCAACTTTGATTGAGGAGCTTCGAGGGGAAATCTATCTAAATATTAGAGAAGAACAAAACTTTTACAGACCGCTTTCTTTTAACCCTGAAGATGGCGATTTACCTTTTGCCTGTGCAAATGGCAGCAATTCCTATAAATATGGCTATGTAACAAAGGATGAATATTTAAGTGGGAATATCAGGGATAAGATTGCCATTGTAGATAGTTATCTATCTAAGCTCAGACAAACGGAAAGAGAACTTCCTCATCTTGGCTATGAAGAAAATGGAAAAGAAAAAGAGCTGATAAGATATGAAATAAACCGTTTGGAATACCAAAAGGCAGAGCTTACAAAAGTTCTTCCAAAGGAATTAGAAGCAAGTGAAATCAATGTGCGTCTTGGTGCAACTTGGATACCGATCAAAGATATTGAGAAATTCATCTTTGAAACGCTAAAAACTCCGGGGTATGCCAAATGGGATATTAAGGTTAAATTTTCAAACCTTACAAGCGAATGGAATGTAGAAGGAAAAAGCAGGGATAGAGGAAATGATCTTGCGGAAATGACTTACGGTACATCAAGGGTAAATGCCTATAAGCTGATTGAAGATGCCTTAAACCTGAAAGAAACAAAGGTATTTGACCAAATTGTAAATCCGGACGGCTCTAAAACTTCTGTATTAAATAAAAAAGAAACCATGCTTGCAGGACAAAAGCAGGAGTTATTAAAAGAAGAATTTAAGAACTGGATATTTAACGATCAGGAAAGAAGAAACCGTCTTGTAAAACTGTATAATGAGCGTTTTAACTCAATCCGCAACAGAGAATATGACGGAAGCAATCTCTCTTTTGAGGGAATGAATACAGAGATTGACTTAAGACCTCATCAAAGAAATGCCATAGCAAGAAGCCTTTATGGAGGAAATACCTTGCTTGCCCATGTAGTAGGAAGTGGAAAGACCTTTGAAATGGTAGCTTCCGCAATGGAGAGTAAAAGGCTTGGAATGTGCAGTAAGTCCTTGTTTGTTGTACCAAATCATTTAACAGGGCAAATCGGGCGTGAGTTTATGCAGCTATATCCATCGGCTAACATTATGGTGGCTGATAAGAAAGATTTTGAGCCGAAAAACAGAAAGAGATTTATTGGTAAGATTGCCACAGGGGAATATGATGCGGTTGTTATCGGACATACGCAGTTTGAAAAAATCCCGATGAGTAAGGAATATCAGGAAAAGCATATTCAAGATCAGATTGATGAAATCGTAAACTATGTAGAAGAATACAAGCATGATAGAAATCAGAACTTTACCGTAAAACAGCTTGAAAAGACAAAGAAAAAACTGGAAACAAGGCTTGAAAAATTAAATGATGATTTTAAGAAAGACGATGTGATTACCTTTGAGGAGCTGGGAGTTGATAAGCTCTTTGTTGACGAAGCACATGGCTTTAAAAACCTTTATCTCTATACCAAAATGAGAAATGTTGCAGGTATAGGGCAGTCAGAAGCCTTTAAGTCCTCCGATATGTTTATGAAATGCCGCTATATGGACGAAATGACAGGTGGGAAAGGCGTGGTCTTTGCCACAGGAACGCCTGTAAGTAACTCAATGACCGAGCTTTATACCATGCAGCGTTATCTTCAGTATGAGAGCTTAAAGAAAAATAATCTGGAGCATTTTGACTCTTGGGCTTCCACTTTTGGAGAAACACAATCCTCCTTTGAATTATCGCCTGAAGGTACAGGATATAGGGTGAAAACGAGATTTTCAAAGTTCTATAACTTGCCTGAGCTTATGTCTATGTTTAAGGAAGTTGCTGATATTCAGACGGCAGATATGCTTAATCTTCCTACACCTGAAGCTAACTATGAGGTTATTAAAACAGAGCCTTCTGAAGAACAAAAAGAAATTCTAAAGAGCCTCTCTGAAAGAGCAGATGATGTCAGAAATAGGGTTGTAGAGCCAGATGTTGATAATATGCTTAAGATTACCAACGATGGTAAGAAACTTGCCTTAGATCAGCGTTTAATCAATCCACTTCTTCCTGATAATCCTGATAGCAAGGTCAATGTATGCGTGAAAAATGTATTTGCTATTTGGGATAAGACAAAAGAAAACAGGTCAACACAGCTACTTTTTTCCGATATGTCCACTCCAAAAGGAGATGGAGAATTTAACATCTACGACGATATTAGAGAAAAACTTGTAGCAATGGGAATACCGAAAGAAGAAATTGCCTTTATCCATGAAGCAAATTCTGATAAGCAAAAGGATGAACTCTTTGCGAAAGTAAGAAAAGGCGAAGTTCGTATCTTAATGGGTTCAACGCAGAAGATGGGAGCTGGAACGAATGTGCAAAACAAACTGATTGCTTTGCATGACCTCGATGTGCCTTGGCGTCCCGCTGACTTAGAGCAAAGGGCAGGAAGAATCGTAAGACAGGGAAACGAAAATGAGAAAGTAAATATTTATCGTTATGTTACAGAGAATACCTTTGACGCCTATTTATGGGTGCGACATGAAGTCGCTTAATTTAACTGTTTGGCATAATGACCAAACCAACTATTCCGTTAGTTGAGCCAAGTATCGACTGCACTTAGGTGTGGTAAGCCGATATTAAAGTAGCCCTACTTGAGGTTGGACCGTGAGGGAATACCGAAACTGCCAGCAACAAGGCGGTTAGGGAGCGAGGCTTGATAATATGGCTAACATATGTGAACTACTGATAAATGTCGTTAAGGTGAACAGGCTAAAGTTGCTGACAAGCCTGAACCAAAATGGTGCGTAGTCGGATAATCCTTTCCACAGTGGGATTACACGGACAAAATGACTACCGGCAGAGAGGTAGAGCCTAAGTTATCAATGTTAATTAAGTGGAACATGGTAAGCCTGTACCGTTGCCAAAAGGCAAGGTAAATCGTAAGAAATGCTGATAATGGTGCAGGTAAAGGATAATGGAAAAAGCGAACGCCATCTTGTAATGAGATGGATAGGGGTTCAAAATTTGCCCTAACTTGAAAGAGTGCAGACTTCCATTTGGTTTTTAATCACAAGAGAACTTGTAGAATTTTTGAAAGGAGAAAGCAAATGAACAGTAAAATGTGTGCTACTACTAACAGAGCTAAAGACTGGGAAAGTATAGATTTTTCTCTAGCAGAAAGCTACGTTAAAAAACTACAAATGCGTATTGTGAAAGCGTGGAAAATGAGTAAATATGGAAAGGTAAAATCTTTACAACATTTACTCACAACTTCATTTTATGCAAAAGCCTTGGCAATTAAGAGGGTAACTGAAAACCAAGGCAAGAAAACAAGTGGTGTTGATGGTGAATTATGGCTAACATCACAGGCAAAGTATAAGGCGATAGAAAAGTTAAATTTAAGAGGATATAAACCTAAGCCTCTTAGAAGAGTGTATATACCAAAGAAAAATGGTAAGAAAAGACCTCTCAGCATTCCTACAATGACGGATAGAGCAATGCAAACCCTATATAAATTTGCACTTGAACCAATAGCAGAAACTACTGCTGACCCTAATTCTTATGGATTTAGGGCAAAAAGATGTACACAAGATGCTATCGAGCAGTGTTTTACATCACTTAATAAAAAGAAATCTGCAAAATGGGTACTTGAGGGAGATATAAAAGGTTGTTTTGATAATATAAGTCATGAATGGATATTAAATAATATCCCAATGAACAAGAAATTATTAAAACTCTGGCTTGAGTGTGGATATATAGAAAAACAAAAACTATTTCCAACAGAAACAGGAAGCCCCCAAGGCTCGCCAATATCACCTATTATTTCCAATATGGTATTAGATGGTTTAGAAAAAGCAATCAAAGAGAAATACCATAGAAGAACAGTAAATAAGAAAACATATTTCCCAAAGGTTAACTTTGTTAGATATGCAGATGATTTCATCGTTACAGGGGAAAGTGCAGAATTGCTTGAAAATGGTGTAAAGCCAATCATTGTAAAATTCTTGGCTGAAAGAGGTTTAGAATTATCAGAGGAAAAGACACTCATAACACACATAAATGACGGTTTTGATTTTCTCGGAGTTAATATTAGGATGTATAAAGATAAGTTGCTTACAAAACCATCTGATAAGAACTTCAAGGCTATTGTCGATAAAATCAGACGAATCATAAAAGATAATCCGTCAATGAAACAAGAAATTTTGATTAGAAAATTAAATCCAATCATTATAGGTTGGGTAAACTATCAGAAATATAATGTTTCATCTAAAGCCTTTGAAAAACTTGATTATGAAATATATAAAAGCTTGTGGACCTGGTGCGTTCGTAGACACCCAAAGAAAGGTAGAAAATGGATAGCTAAGAAATACTTCCATACCATTGGAAATAGAACCTGGACTTTCAGTGTAGCAACTGGCGACAGAATGGAAAATGGCGAGAAATACTATCTTCGTCTTAAATATGCTACAGACACTGATATTAAAAGATTTACCAAAATACAAGCTGAAGCAAATCCATTTGATGAAAATTGGCAAATATACTTTGAAGAAAGAGAAGAGTTAAAAATACGAAACGAACTTAAAGGACGTACAGTTATAAATAGACTGTATAAAACGCAAAATGGAATATGCCCTGTTTGTGGAGAGAAAATAACTATTGATACAGACTTTAGAGTACATCAAACAATTCAAAATAACATTACCCTTAAAACTTTAGTACACCCTTGGTGTCATAGAAAATTGCATATAAATGATGAAGAAAACACGCTGGCTCTTTAATTAGGGCTTATAAAAACTTGAGCCATGTGAGGGGAAACTCTCATGCACGGTTCTTAGAGGGGAAAGGGATAGTAATATCCTCGACCTACTCGACCAGACGATAGAAAATAAGCAAAAGTTTATTTCACAGATTATGACTTCAAAGACACCTGTTCGTGTGGCGGAAGATGTGGACGAAAGCTCCCTTAACTATGCAGAGATTAAAGCTCTTGCCACAGGTGATCCGAAGATTAAAGAAAAGATGGACTTGGATAATGAGGTTACAAAACTAAAAATGCTTGAAGCAAACTATAAGTCTAACCGTTACAGATTAGAGGATAAGGTGGCGAAAAATTATCCTGAAGAAATCGCAAGAACGGAAAAACTCATTGAAGCTGTCAAGAAAGACATATCAGCGGTTGAGCCAAAAGCGGAAGGTGAGGAAAAGTTTACTTCCATTACAATTGCGGGAGAAAAGATTACCGACAAGAAATTAGCCGGAGAAAGACTGCTTGAAGCAATTTCAAAGGTTAAAATCAATGAAAGCAAGGTTATAGGAAAGTATAGAAATATGGATTTAGAGGTAAGCTATAACTTCTTTACCAATGAGCATAACTTTAGCTTAAACGGTGCTGCAAAGCATTCAGGAGAGCTTGGAACAAGTGCGGACGGTAACATTACAAGATTGGATAACGCTCTTGAGAAAATGCCTGAGAAATTAAACAGGCTTGAAGAAAAACTTATCAGCACAAAGGAACAACTTGAAAATGCCAAAGAAGAACTCAAAAAGCCTTTTGAAAAAGCTGATGAGCTGAAAAGTAAGGTATTAAGACTTGCAGAACTGAATAAACTGCTTGATATGGGAGAAGTGGAAGAAAAGAGAAATGATAATCCACTTGTAGAAAATGTAAAAAGGGCAATCATTGACTTCTGTAACAGAGAGTACGAAGAAAATCACAGCTATGATGAATTTAATACCCTGTATCCTGACTTAAAGCATATCGGTATCGCCTATACCAATACACCGGATGAAAGAAATGGTATTCAGTATGAGCTTGATTTAGAGGAAAAAACTTGGACACAGTATATTGATGATACTCCTATCAAAACAGAGAGCTTCGATTATGAAAACAAGGGAGAGAATGAAGCTCTAAGGAATATGAAAAATGAAATAGAAATGTCCTCTTTTAGCGATTTAGTTTATGTTGATTTCGAAGATTTAAGAGCAGCAACAGGACTTGATATTGATGATGAGGGTAACTTCTATGATCCGCTCTCTAAAGACCTCGATAATGATGGTATTCCTGACAGATATGACAATGACTTTAAGGACAGTGATTATTTTGAGTCAACCTATGATGTAGAGGATAATCTTCATAGTAAAGAAGAAACCGCACAAAAATCTGAAGATAAGCCATCTATTTTAGGACAGATAAGAGCTTATCAAAATGAAAGCAAAACTGAAGAAAAGCAAAAAACAAAAGAACAGGAATTTTTAAGATAAGGGGAGGGCAACCTCCCTTTTGCAATGAAAGGAGATAAAAACATGGATTACAAAACAATGAGAAATCAGATTGAAGATATGGTAAATGATAACCACAAGGACTTTGTAAAAGCGATTATAAGTATGGAAAAAGGCATCAACGATGAAAGTGCTTTGGATAAACTCTATGACGCTTATATGGACAATGACAGCCTTAATTTACTGCATGAGGAATTTGACTATATGATTGAGGATTTAAGGGAACAGGGGCAGATAAAAGACCTGCCTTATGTTCAGGAAGAAAAGGATAATCTTATCAATATTGTGGGAAATATCGTTGGAGAGGTCGATGTAGTTGAAAGAGAAAATAAGAACGGAGAAGCATTTAAGGTAGCGAATTTCTCCGTAGTATCCAAAGATGATGCAGGTAACAAGATATATCATAATTGTTCCGCTTATGGAGAAAAAAGTGATATTCCAAAGAACTTTAAGCAGGGAGATTTTGTTAAGCTGTTTGGACAAATCAGAACTTCCATTGATGATAACGGCAAGGAGCATAGTAACATCAGGATACTTTCTTCAAAGCTGTTAAAGGCGAAGGAACAGATGAAAGGGCAAGAAGAAAAGAAAGAATCTGTACTTGGAGCTATCAAGAAATATCAGGCTGAAGATAAGGAAAAGCCAAAAGAAAAGAAAGAAGCAAGCAAAGAAGCTGAGAGATAAATTTACGGTCGGTGTGGTCTTAGGACTGCACTGACTTTTTTTGTTTATGGAGGTTCACTAATATAACCTTTGACATAAAAAAATAAAAGCTCCAACATTTGTCCCATAAGTATAGAATTATGTCCCGATTTGTGATATAATGATAAAGAAAATAGGAGGTATGGCAATATGAAAAAACAAAATGTTTTGAATTTAATAAAATACCATGTGGAAAGGAATGAAAATTCCTTTAGAAATGAGGCTATAGCAATAGCAAGATATTTTGATAGCATAGGAGATTATCAGTTATCTGAATATTTTATGGGGCTAATATCTGAATCAAATTTATATTCACCACAAAGTAGTGATTTTGAAAGTGAGTTTTTAAAGCAAGTTGAAATAAGAAATTTAGAGGCTTTAAATTTACCGCTTGAAATAACAGAGGATATAAAAGGCATTATTAATGCTGTAAATCATAATGTTGGTATTAATAAATTTTTATTTGAAGGATTACCGGGAAGTGGAAAAACAGAAGCAGCAAAAAATGTTGCCAGATTGTTGGATCGCTCTCTTTTTAGAGTGGATTT
>OKMK01000285.1_pt1 | contig 24615 bp, 22 predicted proteins | sample 1613431 | NCBI WGS metagenome assembly OKMK01 (sample SAMN04436857, study PRJEB24849) | human gut metagenome | biome: human gut; feature: NICU; material: stool | host: Homo sapiens | place: USA: Saint Louis, MO | collected 2011-10-17
TACGAGATCGGTCTCGGCATTCCTGCTGAACCGCTCTTCCGATCTTACTACATCAGATGGCCGGCCACCGTTCCGCCAATATGACCCTTGAGCAGCTCGAAGCGCTGAGCGCCGAGCAGAAAGCGAAGATGGTGCTGGTGGTGCAGGATCCCTTCACCAGCTACTACGACGCCCAGGTGGTGGCCGACTTTATCCGTCTGGTCGAGGCCTTAGGCTATCAGCCGGTGCTCCTGCCGTTCTCGCCGAACGGCAAGGCGCAGCATATCAAAGGCTTCCTCACCCGCTTCGCGCGCACCGCGCAGAAGACGGCGGACTTCCTCAACCGCGTGGCGCAGCTGGGCATGCCGCTGGTGGGCGTCGATCCAGCGCTGGTGCTCTGCTACCGCGATGAGTACAAGCAGACGCTCGGCGACAAGCGCGGCGATTTCCAGGTGCTGTTAGTCCATGAGTGGTTGCCGAAGGCCCTAACCAGCGACGCCCGTCCCGATCTGGGCGGTGAGCCCTGGTACCTGTTCGGTCACTGTACCGAAGTGACCGCGCTACCGGCGGCGACAAAGCAGTGGGCAGATATTTTTGCCCACTTCGGCGCGAAGCTGGAAAACGTCAGCGTTGGGTGTTGCGGGATGGCTGGCACCTATGGTCATGAAGTGAAAAACCACGCCAACTCGTTGGCCATTTACGCGCTCTCCTGGCAGCAGGCGATGCAGCGGCTGCCGCGAAACCGCTGTCTGGTGACGGGCTACTCCTGCCGCAGTCAGGTGAAGCGTATTGAAGGCAGCGGCGTTCGCCACCCGCTGCAGGCGTTACTGGAGATAATCGGATGATTTGGAAACGTCAGGCCACGCTGGAGCAGCTCAACCGGCTCGGTGAGGGGAACATGGTAGGGCTGCTCGATATTCGCTTTGAGACCGTTACCGACGATACGCTGGAGGCCACTATGCCGGTCGATAGCCGCACACAGCAGCCGTTTGGCCTGCTGCACGGCGGAGCGTCGGTGGTGCTGGCGGAGACCCTGGGGTCGGTGGCAGGCTATCTGTGCAGCGAAGGCGAACAAAAGGTGGTGGGGCTGGAGGTTAACGCCAACCACATCCGTTCGGCGCGCGGGGGCCGGGTGCGCGGCGTCTGCAAAGCGCTGCACGTCGGGACGCGCCATCAGGTCTGGCAAATTGAAATCTTCGACGAACAGTCGCGGTTATGTTGTTCATCACGACTAACCACCGCGGTAATATAAGCCGCATGGCGGGAGGCGAATAGCCTCCCTTTTTTTAAGGTAATAAGCGAGAGCCGGCCTGCCAGAGCCAGAGAGGTTGTCACAAGATCAGCCGGGCGTCGGCAGGGAATTATCTAATATTTATATTATTACCGATCCACTCTCGTTATTTATGCTACTCTTTTCAATACTAAATGCTTAAAGGTAACAAGAGGACGGTTAACCATGGGTATTCTTTCCTGGATCATTTTTGGACTTATTGCCGGTATTTTAGCCAAGTGGATTATGCCGGGAAAAGATGGCGGCGGATTTATCGTGACCGTTATTTTGGGGATCATCGGCGCCGTGGTCGGCGGCTGGATCAGTACCCTGTTTGGTTTTGGTAAGGTCGATGGGTTTAATTTCGGCAGCTTCGTGGTAGCGGTTATCGGTGCGCTGGTGGTACTGTTTATTTACCGGAAAGTGCGTAGCTAATTTTCAGCTGCTCAGCTGTAAATAAGTACATAAAAGCTGCCGCGATATGCGGCAGCTTTTTTATTGCTGACAGATGACAGCGTAGCTCTCCCCTGGGCTATTGTCTGTCGGTTCCCTCGCCAACCGGCACCACCTCAACGTGCACTTCGTAGTGTTTCGCCTGGCCGGCGGGGATCAGCGCGGTCAGTTTGTTAATGGTTTCCGCTGGCGTATCGGTTGCTACCGTGGCTGAAAACAGCACCGGTCTGTGCGGCGGAAGCTGCGGCGGGAACGGCGGCAGGGGGCCACGATCCCTCTCCATCGGCGGGCGGACTCCGTTATCGACGACAGGCGCCGGGACGTCGGTTTTATCAGCCGCAAAGGCGCTGGCGGCGGTAACGGTGGCGATAGCGAACAGGGCAAGCAGAGCTTTTTTCATCCGGGATTCCTCAATAAGCAAGTCCCAAAAGAGTAGAGGGTGCCGGCAGGAGGAACAATCCCAGGCGGCGCGAATCCTCTGAATCTTCTTTTTTCCTCGCGAATGTGGAGGTCAGATGAGAGCGAGTGTCATTGCGTTCGGGAGCCTCTTAATTCAGCAGTACGCTCATAATCAGCAGTACGGCCATGCACATCGACATAATACTGATATCAACAATCATTCTGTACGACAAAAGCTCCAGCTAAACGGGTACGGCGGGCAGGTAAGCCCATCTTATAGTGGTTAAAGAGTGTACCCTGCCTACTTCCATTGAACAAACGTTTATTGACTAATATTGTCGGCCTGCGTCGGCCTGCGTCGGCCTGCGTCGGCCATCGGCCACCGCCTGGAGCAACATGAGGATGGCTCATGTTGCATTGAATTTAAGTCGCTTTCCCTCCAGCGCTGACTCTGGCAAAAATAGGTTCATTAACGAATCAACAACATTTACCGGTTGAAGCGCGCCCGGCCTGACTCCGCGTCGCCAGGCTGGTGGAGAGTATTCCGCCGGGTTCGCTTTATGCCCGCCATCAGGATGGACAATCGCCATGAATAATAAATTTACCTATACGATTAAGCGCACCCGGTTTGATGAAAATTATAACCCTGCGGAAAATACGCGTATTACCACCAACTTCGCTAATTTAGCCAGAGGGGTGAACCGTGAGGAAAATCTGCGCAATACGTTAATCATGATGAATAACCGTTTTAATAGCCTGGCCCACTGGGATAATCCCCATAACGATCGCTATGCGGTGGAACTGGATATTATTTCTGTCGAGATGAATATTGCTCAGGATAGCGCCAGCTTCCCGGTGATTGAGATCCTGCAAACGCATATTGTCGATAAAAAGAGCGGGGAGCGTCATGCCGGTATCGTCGGCAATAACTTCTCCTCCTATGTGCGGGATTACGATTTTAGCGTACTGCTTCTGGAACATAATAAGGACCAGAGTCGCTTCAGCGTACCGGAAAACTTTGGCGAGCTGCACGGCAATATCTTTAAGGATTTTGTGCAATCCAGCGCCTGGCGCGCCAACTTCAGCAAGGCGCCGGTGATTTGCCTGAGCGTCTCCAGTAAAGATGTTTACCATCGCACCGGTAACGAACATCCGGTCCTCGGCATTGAATATGCTCAGGAAGGCGTCTCGCTGACCGAGCGTTATTTCAGCAAAATGGGGCTGCAGGTACGCTATTTTATGCCAAAAAACAGCGTCGCGCCGTTGGCCTTTTATTTTACCGGCGATCTGCTCAGCGATTACACCAGCCTGGAACTGATCGCCACCATCAGCACGATGGAGACGTTTCAGAAAATATATCGCCCGGAGATCTACAATGCCAACTCCCCGGCGGGGCAATACTATCAGCCCAATCTCAGCCACCTGGATCATTCATTAACAAAAATCGTCTATGACCGGGAAGAGCGCAGCCTGTTGGCGATTGAGCAGGGGAAATTTACACAACAACATTTTATCAACCCGCACAAGACGTTGCTTGAGCAATGGTCTGCTAATTTCGCGCTTTGCTAAACCCATATAAAAGGCTAATGACTATGAAAACATGGCTTCCGACATCGACCGCCGGCAGTTTACCGAAACCTTCCTGGCTGGCGCAGCCAGAGACCCTGTGGTCGCCCTGGAAACTGTCCAGCGAAGAATTACTGGCCGGCAAGCGCGACGCCTTGCGGTTATCCCTCGACGACCAGCTGCGGGCCGGGATCGATATTGTCAGCGACGGCGAGCAAACGCGGCAGCACTTTGTCACCACCTTCATCGAGCACCTCAGCGGGGTGGATTTTGCCAAACGCGAGATCGTGAAAATTCGTAACCGCTATGAGGCCAGTGTTCCGACGGTGGTGGGCGCCGTGGAGCGCCAGAAACCGGTCTTCGTGGAGGACGCTCGCTATCTGCGGCAGCTCACCAGTCAGCCGATCAAATGGGCGCTTCCGGGCCCGATGACCATGATCGACACGCTGTATGACAACCACTATAAAAGCCGGGAAAAGCTGGCCTGGGAATTTGCTAAAATCCTCAATCAGGAAGCGAAAGAGTTAGAGGCTGCGGGGGTTGATATTATTCAGTTCGATGAGCCGGCCTTTAACGTCTTCTTCGATGAGGTCAACGACTGGGGGATCGCCGCCTTAGAACGAGCCACCGAAGGGCTGAAGTGTGAGACAGCGGTGCATATCTGCTACGGCTATGGCATCAAGGCCAATACCGACTGGAAAAAGACGCTGGGCTCCGAGTGGCGACAGTATGAAGAGGCTTTCCCGCAGCTGCAGAAATCGTCCCTTGATATTATCTCTCTCGAGTGCCACAACTCGCGCGTGCCGATGGATCTGCTGGAGTTGATCCGCGGTAAAAAGGTGATGGTCGGGGCGATCGATGTCGCCAGCCATGCTATCGAAACCCCGGAAGAGGTGGCTGGAACCCTGCGCAAGGCGCTGGCGTTCGTCGATGCCGACAAACTCTACCCGTCCACCAACTGCGGTATGGCGCCGCTGCCGCGCCATGTCGCGACCGGCAAACTGCACGCCCTGAGCGCCGGCGCCGAGATTATTCGTCGCGAGCTGGCGGCAAAGTAAGGCGGGGCGCGCCCGTTATCTTCCCCAGGCGGTGTACTTTATCGTCGGTTCCCTTCCAGAGCGGGCTGTCGCCCGCTCTGCGTCATGTTGCCGCCAGCGGGCGACAGATTGCCCGCAGGGCGACGGCGCTGCACAGCGGAAACAGCGCCAGCAGAAGCCAGGGATAAACCGCCTGCGGCGAGGGAATGAGCGCCTGGTCAAGCAAATGACCGAGCAGTAAATTCCCGGCTAACACCGCGCACCCTCCTGCGGTGGCGAGCGCTCCGTAGTGGGCGCCCAGCGTCGACTCCTCGGCGAACAGCGGGATCAGATCCTTGGCTGCGGGCACTAACAGCATCTGGCCGAGGGTGAGCAGCGTGACAAAACCAGCCGCCGGCATTAACCGCAGCCAACCTTCGGCGGGTGGGGCGGCGGCGAATAACGCCACGCTGGCAAAGGAAGCCGACAGCAGCAGAAAGCCCACCGGCAGGATGCGCACGGCGCCCATTCGCCGGGCGAAGCGGGCGAGAGGGAGCTGGAGGGTGATAATCAACAGCGAGGCCAGCATAAAGAGCGGCGCCAGATCCTGCTCGCGGCCGCCGGAACGTTGGATCTCCACCGGCAGGGCGAGGTACAGTTGGTTGTAGCTCAACAGCCATGAGCTGTAGGCGAGAATAAACGCGACAAAGCGCGGCTGGCGCAAAGGCGTCCACCATGGGACTCGTCTGCGCGTTGTTGTCGTGTGCCCGTCGGCGGGCAGACAGAAAAAGAGCACCGCCAGCGCCAGAAGAAATATTCCCGCGCCGGCGAGGGCGATATGCCGAAAGCCGATCCCGCTCAGCACGCCTCCGGCCACCGGGCCGATCACCGCCCCCAGTTCACCGCATACCGCAAACAGCGCAAACCACTCGGCGCGACTGCGTTTCCCGTTGGCCTGGCTGAGGGTACCGGCCCGCGCCAGCAGGGCCTCTATCGACGGGGAGAACAGGGCGCCGCCGACGCCGGTCAGGCAGGCGCCGAGGATAATGGGCCACAGCGACGCCCCGCACGCCAGCAGGAGAAAACCGGCGACGCGAACGACGCAGCCGGCGAGAATGATCGCCTTAGCGCCATAGCGGTCGGCCAGCGTCCCGCCGAGGATAAACATGCCCTGCTGAGAGAAGGTACGCAGCCCGAGGATCAGGCCGATAAGTCCGCCTGAGAGCAGCATGTCGTCGCGCAGGAAGAGGGCGAGGAAAGGAACGACCGCGTAAAAGCCAATATTAAAAACGAACTGGCTTCCCAGTAACACCGGAGGCCAGAGGGTTGCCGCAGGGCGCAGGGAGAAAAGAGGCATATCCGCCCAACCTAAACGATGAAATGAATGTGCTTTTTGCCGTGGTAAGGGGAGATCTCGATTTTGGTTTTCACCCGGAAAACGTCCCACAGCAGCCCTTCGGACAAAATCTCCTCCGGCGTCCCGCTGGCGAGGATCTGCCCCTGCTGCATCACGATCAGCGAATCGCAGAACATCGCGGCATGGTTAAGATCGTGAATGGCCACAATGCTGGTTACCGGCAGCTCGCTGATCAACTGCATTAACTGCATCTGATGGTGTATATCCAGATGGTTGGTCGGCTCATCCAGCAGGATTTCGCTCGGGCTCTGCGCCAGCGCGCGGGCGATATGCACCCGCTGCCGCTCGCCGCCGGAGAGGCTTAACCATCCCTGTTCGCTTTTCTCCAGCATCGCTACCCGCTGCAGCGCGGCGGCAATCGCCTCGTCATCCTGAGCGCTCCAGTTTGAGAACGGAGAGTGGTGGGGAATGCGTCCCAGGCGCACGACGTCGCGCACCCGCATATTGGCCTCGGTCATGCCGTGTTGCTCGACGAAAGCCACGCGGCGGGCGAGCTGCTTTTTCGCCATCCGGGCGATATCCTGGCCGTCGAGGGTGACGCGACCTGCATCCGGGCGGCGCAGGCCCGCCAGAACGCGCAGCAGCGAGGATTTGCCGCAGCCGTTGGGCCCCAGCAGTCCGACCGTTTCGCCTCGCGGCACCCGCAGCGAGACATTATTGACGATGACCTTTTTGCCTGCCTTCCAGGTGATATTTTCAGCGCAAATACTCATCACTTATTCCTTGAGCGGTAGATAATCACGGCAAAGAAAGGCACCCCAACCAGGGCGGTTACTACCCCAACGGGCAGACTTTGCGGGGCAATCAGCAGGCGCGACGCAATGTCCGCCAGTACCATCAATATCGCCCCTGCCAGCGCGCTGGCGATCAGCAACGTTCGGTGCAGCGGGCCAAAGAAGAAACGCATCACGTGCGGCACCACCAGGCCAACAAAGCCGATCGAGCCGGCCATACTGACGATGGTGGCGGTGATCAGCGCCGCGGTGGTGAAGAGGATCAGGCGTACCTGTGGCACGGCAATCCCCAGCGAGGCGGCGGCATCATCGCCGAAGGTGAACGCATCCAGCGCCCGGGCATACCACAGACAGACCGCCAGGCCCGCGAGCACCACCACGATGACCAGCTGGAATTCGGGCCAGCGGACGCCGCTGAAGCTGCCCAGCAGCCAGAACATCACATCGCGCGCCTGCTGCGCGCTGGCGGAGGTGCTGATGGTGTAAGCCGTGATGGCGTTAAATAACTGCGATGCGGCAACGCCCGCCAGAATCGTACGCTCATTACCGCCGCGCGCACCGTTAGTCAGCAAGGCGACAAAGGCGAAGGCGGCGAAGGCCCCGGCAAAGGCCCCGGCCGAGAGGGAAATTGCGCCAGCGCCAAGGCCCAGCACCACGATCGATACCGCGCCGGTGGAGGCCCCGGCGGAGACGCCGAGGACGTAGGGTTCCGCGAGGGCATTCTTCAGCAGGCTTTGCAGCACGACGCCGCAGATAGCGAGGCCGGCGCCGCAGCAGGCGGCGACCAGCGCGCGGCTGAGGCGGAAATCCCAGATTACGCTCTCATAGATACGGTTGAGAGGCTCAGCGGTTAAGCCGGTTCTGTTGCTGATAGCGTAAAAGACATTCTGCAGCGGGATGGCCAGCTCGCCGACGCTGACGCCCACCGCTATCACCAGCGCCAGCACGATCACGGCCAGTAAACACCAGCCGGTGAGCAGTATGCTGCGGCGCGTCTCAATCGCGGCGACGCTCATCAGTTAAGCCCCATTTTTCTCAGCTGCTCGCCCACCTGTTCCGCGCCGTAAAGCGTGCGAATGGTCGGATTCATCGCCTGACCGTCCATGACCACGATATGGCCTTTTTTCACCGCCTCCAGCTGGCTGACGGCGGGATCGCTTTTGAGGAATTTGATCTTCTCCTCGGCCTTATCCAGCGCCCAGCGGTTACGGTCCAGACTGGCGACCACGATCACATCCGGGTTGGCGGCAATGATGCTCTCCCAGCTCACCGTGGGCCACTCGGTTTCGGAGGTAATCGCATTATGTCCGCCCAGCACGCTGGCGATAAATCCGGAGGCGCTGTTTTTGCCGCCGACATAGGCATCGGCCGAAGGTGAGGCGCTGGAGAACCAGAAGACGAAGGAGAGATCCTTTTTGCTTTTACCAAACTCCTGGCGCAGGTCGGCTTCACGTTTTTTGAAATCGGCAATCAGCGCCTGACCACGATCTTCGACGTTGAAAATGCGGGAAAAATCGCTAATTTCCTGATACAGCCAGGTCATATCCCACAGCTTTTGCCGGCTGCCGTACATATCGCCGGTGGCCTTTTTGGTGGCGCACATCCCCGGTGAGACGTAGCTGTTCACGCCGACGGTGGCGAGATCTTCACGCCTGGCGACTTTGCTTTCCGGCCCCAGCAGCAGCGGCAACTGGGCGGGAACGAAATCAGGATTTTGCGCCAGCACCGATTCCAGGCTCGGTATTTCCACCGTCAAGGTTTTAATCTTCGCGTTTTGCTCAGCCAGCTGCGGTAAAACGCTGGTCGGCCAGAAGGCGCTGGCGACCACCTGCTTTTGCAGCCCGAGCAGCAGCAGAATTTCGACCGTATTTTGCCCCAGCGCGACCACGCGCTCCGGCGGCCGGGTGAAGGTCTCCTGATAGCCGCAGTTTTCAATCGTCAGGGGGTAGGTTGTTGCCAGCGCGGAACTGACGGCGGTGAACATCAAGCCTAACGCGCAAAGGACCTTCTTCATTAAACGCTATCCTTGTAAACAGGCGAGTGGATGACCAGCAAATGGGAGTAATGCAAATGAAACTCATTATTGGGGCGGGGTTTTATACAATGCCATATTTACAGTGTCAATGAGTGACTATTTCCGCAGGCAATGAAATGCCCGCGCGATGGGGTGGGTCAGCTCGCCAGTGGGCCACGAATATACGCCTGCAACCCCTGGGCGAGAAAATCAAATACCCGCTTGCAGGCAGGGCTGTGGCGCAGATCCTCATGCATTACCAGCCAGGTATCAAGATACAGAGAAAAGTCGGCCGCCAGCACTCGCTGCAGGGGAATAATGCCATCCGCAAGAGGCGCCTGGCAGATGCCGATCCCCGCTCCGGCGCGGATCAGACTCAACTGGGCGAGGTCGCTATCGGTCCGCATCGCGAACGCCTCGCGCTGAAAACGGGGGTAAGCCTGCAGCGCCCGGCGCACGAGAGGGGTGGCGCTATCAAAACCAATTAGCGCGTGGCTGGCCAGATCGTCGAGGGTCGCGGGCAGGCCCTGGCGCGTCAGGTAGGCGGCGGTGGCATGTAACCCAAGCTCGATCCTGCCGAGACGGCGGGCGATAAGCTGCTCCTGCTGCGGGGCGACCATCCGCACCGCAATATCCGCCTCCCGGTGAAGCAGATCCTGAAACCGATTGGAGAGCATCAGTTCGATGACGATATTCGGGCACGCCTGCCTGAGCCGGGCAACCAGCGGCGGCAGCACCTCGGCGCCGACCACCTCGCTGGCGGCCACCCGCACCACGCCACGCAGCTCGGCTCTGTCGCGACTGAAGTTAGCCGCGGTGCGTTCCAGCGCCCGGGCGGTATTGTCCATCGCCTCGGCGTGCACCCGCAGCGCCAGCGCCGCGTCGGTCGCCAGCAGGCCGGTTTGCGAGCGGGTAAATAAGGCCTGGCCGAGGGCGGTTTCCAGCCCGGCAATATGGCGCCCCGCCGTCGGCTGAGTGATGTTCAGGGTACGCGATGCGCCCGATAAAGAGCCTTCCTGCAGGACGGCGAGAAAGGTTCGGTACCACTCCCAGGGAATAGAGGTATTCATACAAATATGTATAGCCGCTCGACGATGGTATGCAATTTCATTTGATATGAGCCACAGGTAGGCTGTCAAGCATCCATTAGCGAACGGGGAAAGAGGATGAACAGCAGCGGCAAGGTACTTATTCTGGGAGCAAGCGGGGGCATCGGTGGGGAAGTGGCGCGCCGGCTGGTGGCAGACAACTGGCAGGTTCGGGCGCTGAAGCGCGGCGCCCAGATACGTGATCCCGAAGATGGCATACAGTGGATAGCCGGCGACGCGCTGGATGGCGGCCAGGTCGCGGCGGCGGCTGCCGGTTGCGACGTCATCGTCCATGCGGTGAATCCGCCGGGCTACCGGCACTGGCGGCAACAAGTACTGCCTATGCTGCGCAACACCCTGCAGGCTGCCGAACGGCAGCGGGCGCTTGTAGTCCTGCCCGGCACGGTCTACAACTATGGACCGGATGCCTTTCCGCTGATTGCTGAAGAGGCCGCACAACAGCCGGTGACCCGCAAAGGCGCCATCCGGGTGGCGATGGAGCTGGCGCTGAAGGATTACGTGCAGCGCGGCGGCCGGGCGTTGATTGTTCGGGCGGGCGATTTTTTTGGTCCACGCGCCGGAAATAACTGGTTTTCGCAGGGGCTGGTCAAGCCTGGTCAGCTTCCCCGCATCATTAGCTACCCGGGGGCGATCGGCGTGGGGCATCAGTGGGCCTGGTTGCCCGACGTCGCCGCCACCATCGCCGCGCTGCTGGCCCGCAGGCGCGAGCTTGAGCCGTTCGCCCGCTTTCATATGCAGGGCCACTGGGACCCGGACGGCAGCGAAATGAGTCAGGCGATCCAGCGGGTGGTCGCCCGCTATGGCGGCAGGGCGGTAGTGAAGTCCTTTCCCTGGTGGCTGGTGAAGCTGGCGGCGCCCTTCAACGCCACCCTGCGCGAAATGGTCGAGATGCACTATCTCTGGCGTCTACCGGTACGCCTGCGCAACGATAAACTGGTTGATTTTTTAGGCGCGGAACCGCATACCCCGCTCGACAGCGCGGTTTATCAGACGCTGCAAGGCCTGGGTTGTCTGCCCGCCGGCGCGATAAACTCCGAGGCGTGACGCGGCGAAGCGGATCGCAAACCGGGGCGTTATTGTGACCAAATCATAATAACGTCACTCGTTGTCAAACGATAACGATCGCATTAAGCTAAACGAATGACGAAAAATACCCCCACCCCTGCAAGCCGTGGTCCCCATGACCACAGCGTTCGGGACCAGATTCTTGACGCGGCCATGGCGCACTTTAGTCGCTATGGCTATGAGAAAACGACGGTCACCGATCTCGCCAAAGCGATAGGCTTTTCCAAAGCCTATATCTATAAATTCTTTGACTCCAAGCAGGCGATTGGCGAGGCGATTTGCGCCAGCCGGCTGGAGAAGATCATGGTGGCCGTCAGCGAGGCCATCGCCGATGCGCCGTCCGCCAGCGAGAAACTGCGCCGCCTGTTGCGGGCGCTGACCGAGGCCGGCAGTGAACTGTTTTTCGAGGATCGCAAACTGTACGACATCGCCGCCGTCGCGGCGCGCGATAAATGGCCTTCAACGGAACAGTATGCCGGTCATCTGCAGCAGCTGATTGGTCAAATTCTTGTCGAAGGCCGCCAGGCGGGTGAGTTCGAGCGCAAAACCCCGCTGGATGAAGCGACCCTGGCGGTCTATATGGTGATGTGTCCTTTCATCAACCCGGTGCAGTTGCAATACAATCTCGACACCGCGCCCACCGCGGCGGTGCTGCTTGCCTCCCTGATCCTGAGAAGTCTCTCCACCTGATTAGTGACTATTGACTTTATTGGTCACTAGTCTGAAAATGCGGTCACCATCCGGTCTTTTCATTAAGGTGACCCATGCTCAGGCTAAACGCCGTCCATCTTGCCGTCTGCCTCCTGCCGCTGGCCCTCGCGGGCTGCGGCGAACCTGCCGATCATGACGACCCCCGCATCCGGCCGCCGCTGGTCCGGGTGGCGACCGTCGAGCGCGCGGAGGCCGGCTCGCGGGCCTTTACCGGCGTGATAGTGGCCCGAACCCAAAGCGACCTCGGTTTCAGGGTGGCGGGAAAAGTGCTTGAACGGCGGGTGGAAACCGGGCAGAGCGTCAAGCGCGGTCAGCTGCTGCTGCGCCTGGATCCGGCTGATCTAGCCTTGCAGGCGCAGTCCCAACAGCGGGCCGTAGATGCCGCGCGGGCGCGAGCCAAAAAGGCGGCCAACGATCTGGCCCGCTATCGCGGCCTGGTGGCGAGCGGCGCCATCTCTGCCGCGGAATTCGACCAGATTAACGCGGCAGCAGAGGCGGCGAGAGCCGACCTCAGCGCGGCCCAGGCGCAGGCCAATGTGGCGCAAAACGCCACCGGCTATGCCGGACTGCTGGCGGATGCTGACGGCGTGGTAGTGGAAACCCTCGCTGAGCCGGGGCAGGTGGTCAGCGCCGGGCAGGTGGTGATCCGCCTGGCGCGGGCGGGGCAGCGCGAAGCGCGGGTGCAACTGCCGGAGACGCTGCGCCCGGCGGTCGGCAGCGAGGCGCTGGCGACACGCTATGGCAGCGAATCTCAGCCGGTCACGGCGACCATGCGCCTGCTTTCGGACGCGGCTGACGCCACCACCCGCACCTTTGAAGCGCGCTATGTACTGAACGGCGCGCTGGCGAATGCCCCGCTGGGGTCTACCGTGACCCTGCGCATCGGCAACGACCAGGCGCCAGGCCAGGTGCTGGCGGTGCCCCTGGCGTCGGTCTACGATCCGGGTAACGGCCCTGGCGTCTGGCGCATTGCCTCTCGTCCGGCCACCGTCTCCTGGCAACCGGTGACCGTGCTCGGCCTGGATGATGAAACCGCGCGGGTGACCGGCCCGCTGAAGCCCGGCGAGCCGATCGTCGCCCTGGGCGCCCATCTTCTGCACCAGGGCGAGGCGGTACGTCTGGCGGAACGACGCGAGCATAATGCCGCCGGGAGCCAGCCATGAGCGCCGGGCGTTTTAATCTCTCCGCGCTGGCCGTCCGCGAGCGGTCGGTGACCCTGTTTTTGATTATCCTTATCTCCGTCGCCGGGCTGGTGGCGTTCTTCGGACTCGGGCGAGCGGAAGATCCGCCCTTTACGGTCAAGCAAATGACGGTCATTACCGTCTGGCCCGGCGCCACCGCGCAGGAGATGCAGGATCAGGTCGCCGAGCCGCTGGAAAAACGGCTCCAGGAGTTAAAGTGGTACGATCGCACGGAGACCTATACCCGCCCTGGCATGGCGTTGATCACCCTGTCGCTGCAGGATCAGACCCCGCCTTCCGAGGTGCCGGAGCAGTTTTATCAGGCGCGCAAGAAGCTGGGCGACGAGGCGAAAAATCTGCCTGCCGGCGTCTCCGGCCCGATGATGAATGACGAATTCGCCGACGTCACCTTTGCGATCTTTGCCCTGAAGCGCGGGGAGAGCCGCCGCGGAAGCTGGTGCGTGACGCTGAAGCCCTGCGCCAGCAGCTGCTGCATGTATCCGGGGTGAAAAAAGTGAATATCCTCGGCGAACAGGCGGAGCGCATTTATCTCTCGTTTTCTCATGATCGTCTCGCCACCCTGGGCCTTTCGCCAGAGGCGATTTTTGCCGCGCTGAACAGCCAGAATGTGCTGACCGCCGCCGGGGCCATTGAGACCCGGGGCGGGCAGATCTTTATCCGCCTCGATGGGGCGTTTGACCGCCTGCAGCAGATCCGCGACACGCCGATTATTGCCGGGGGCAGAACGCTGAAACTGGCCGATGTCGCCACGGTTGAGCGAGGGTATGAAGATCCCGCGACCTTCCTGATCCGCCATCAGGGCGAACCGGCGCTGCTGCTGGGGGTGGTGATGCGCGAGGGCTGGAATGGTCTGGCGCTGGGAAAAGCGCTGGATGCCGAAACGGCCAGCATCAATCAGAGCCTGCCGCTCGGCATGTCGTTGACCAAGGTGACCGATCAGTCGGTGAATATCAGCGCCGCGGTCGATGAGTTCATGATCAAATTCTTTGTCGCCCTGCTGGTGGTGATGACGGTGTGCTTTGTCAGCATGGGGTGGCGCGTGGGCGTGGTGGTCGCGGCGGCGGTGCCTTTAACCCTCGCCGTGGTGTTTGTGGTGATGGAGGCGACCGGCAAAAACTTCGACCGCATCACTCTCGGCTCGCTGATCCTCGCCCTGGGGCTGCTGGTGGATGATGCCATCATTGCCATCGAAATGATGGTGGTAAAAATGGAGGAGGGGTACGACCGCCTCAAAGCCTCGGCCTATGCCTGGAGCCATACCGCGGCGCCCATGCTGGCCGGTACCCTGGTGACGGCCGTGGGTTTTATGCCTAATGGATTTGCGCAGTCCACCGCCGGGGAGTACGCCAGCAATGTGTTCTGGATCGTCGGTATCGCGCTGATTGCCTCCTGGATTGTGGCGGTGATTTTTACCCCCTGGCTGGGGGTGCACCTGTTGCCGGACAGAAAACCCGCGGCGGCCGGCCACGCCGCGCTGTATGACACCCCGCGCTATCAGCGCTTCCGTCGGCTGCTGACCCGGGTTATTGTTCACAAATGGCGCGTGGCCGCCGGGGTGGTGGCGCTGTTTATCGTGGCGATCCTGGGCATGAGCGTGGTGAAAAAGCAGTTTTTCCCCACCTCCGATCGTCCGGAAGTGCTGGTTGAAGTGCAGCTGCCTTACGGGTCGTCGATTAGCCAGACCAGCGCCGCGGCGGCGAAAATTGAGCACTGGCTGCAGCGGCAGCCGGAGGCGAAGATTGTCACCAGCTATATCGGCCAGGGCGCGCCGCGCTTTTACCTGGCGATGGCTCCGGAATTGCCCGATCCCTCCTTCGCCAAACTGGTGGTGTTGACCGACGGGCAGGGTGCCCGCGAGGCGCTCAAGCGGCGGCTGCGGGAGGCGGTGGCCAATGGCCTGGCGCCGGAGGCGCGGGTGCGCGTCACTCAGCTGGTGTTTGGCCCTTATTCGCCTTATCCGGTCGCCTGGCGGGTGATGGGGCCCGATCCGCACGCTCTGCTCGACATCGCCGAGCGGGTTAAATCGGTGCTGCAGGCCAGTCCGCTGATGCGCACCGTCAATACCGACTGGGGTTCGCGGGTACCGGTGATGCATTTCAGCCTCAATCAGGACCGGCTGCAGGCGAGCGGACTCAGCTCCCAGTCCGTCGCCCAGCAGCTGCAGTTCCTGCTGTCAGGGATCCCGATCACCACCGTCCGGGAAGATATTCGCGCCGTGCAGGTGATCGGCCGCGCGGCGGGCGACATCCGTCTGGATCCGGCGAAAATCGCCGACTTCACCCTGGTGGGCAGCGGCGGGCAGCGGGTTCCCTTGTCACAGATTGGCGACGTGTCGATCAGGATGGAGGACCCGCTGCTTCGCCGTCGCGACCGCACGCCGACCATCACCGTCCGCGGAGATGTTGCGGAGAACCTGCAGCCGCCGGATGTCTCCACCGCGCTGATGAAGCCGCTGCAGCCCATTATCGACTCGCTGCCGCCTGGCTATCGCATCGAGACGGCGGGGTCGATTGAGGAATCCGGCAAGGCCACCCGGGCGATGGTGCCGTTATTTCCGATAATGATCGCCCTCACGCTGCTGATCATTATCCTGCAGGTGCGTTCGCTGTCGGCGATGGTCATGGTTTTCCTGACCGCGCCGCTGGGGCTGATTGGCGTGGTCCCGACGCTGCTGCTGTTCAATCAGCCGTTTGGCATCAATGCCTTGGTGGGCCTGATCGCCCTGTCGGGGATCCTGATGCGCAATACGCTGATCCTGATTGGCCAAATCCATCATAACCAACAGGCGGGGCTCGATCCGTTCCACGCGGTGGTGGAGGCGACGGTGCAGCGCGCCCGCCCGGTTCTGCTGACCGCGCTGGCGGCGATCCTGGCGTTCATTCCGCTCACTCATTCGGTCTTCTGGGGAACGCTCGCCTATACGCTGATTGGCGGGACGCTGGGGGGAACCATCATGACCCTTATCTTCCTGCCGGCCATGTACGCGATCTGGTTCCGCATCCGCCCGGAGAACACGGTACAGCAGACAGAGTTGCACCTTCAGAGGTAATTCCACTTTGCCGGACCTGGGCGAGGCACATGGCCAGGCCAGGTCCCGGGCAGCGTCAGGCGGGTAAGGATACCGGCACCGCATGAGTGCGGTGTTGATCCTGTTCGAGGCGATCAAGGCAATCGAGGCTGATGGCCGATGGCGAGGTCGCGCCGGTGAGGGTCATGGTAACCTTCATATCCTCGGCAAATAAGCGCAGCAGATGCGCCACGCCCGCTTCGCCCGCCGCGGCCAGGGCATAAATATAGGCCCGACCGAGCAGCACGCCTTTCGCGCCGAGGGCCAGCAGACGTATAACGTCCACGCCGGAGCGCACCCCGGAATCGGCAAGCACTGTCAGATCGTCGCCGACCGCATCCACCACCCTGGGCAGCGCCCGGGCGGTGGGGATGGCGCCATCGAGCTGTCTGCCGCCATGATTTGACACCACAATACCATCGGCGCCCAGCCGCACGGCATTGCGCGCATCGTCGGCATCGAGGATCCCTTTGATGATTAATTTTCCTTGCCAGCTGTCGCGGATCCACTCCAGATCGTGCCAGGCGATGGACGGGTCGAAGTTGTTGCTGATGAACCCCATATAGTCGTCCATGGTCATTTTGTGGCCGGTGTAGGCTTCGATATTACCAAACGACAGGGGTCTGCCCGCCAGCCCGACGTTCATCGCCCAGTGCGGATGGGTGCAAGCCTGGAGATATTGTCGCAGGGTGGCGTGCGGCCCGGACATCCCTGAGCGGTTATCGCGATACCGCGAGCCGGGGATTGGCATATCGACGGTAAATACCAGGGTTTTCATGCCAGCGGCCCAGGCGCGCTCCAGCGCGTTACGCATATAGCCGCGATCTTTGAGTACGTACAGCTGGGACCAGAGCGCGCCGCTGGCGTGGCTCGCCACCTCTTCAATCGAGCAGACCGACACGGTGGATAAGGTGTACGGGATCCCGGCGCGGGAGGCGGCGCGGGCCGCCTGGACTTCGCCGCGGCGGGCGTACATCCCGGTGGCGCCGACGGGCCCCAGCGCCACGGGCATCGCCCATGGGGCATCAAGGATCGTGGTCGCCAGCGTCGGTTCGCCGGCCCCGCACAGTACGCGCTGGCGAAGAGCTACCGAGGCAAGCTCGGCGGCGTTGGCGTTCATGGTGTTTTCCGCCACCGCGCCACCGTCAATATAATCGAAAAGGAAGCGGGGCAGACGACGACGAGCGGCTTCGCGATAATCGCTGGGGGCTGAAACAATCATTATTATGTCCTTATGTTTTTTAACCTTAGTGGATGTTCTGCAGGTAAAAAAACTATAGGCCTCTAAAAACCGGCGAGGAAATGAAATATTAGCATTCCAGCTATTCCCTGCTGGAATAATCTGGTTTTATCGCTGAGGCTGCTATTTCCTTTTTTTACTCTTCGGCGCGCGCGTTATTTTTATTTATTTCCGCGCAACGTGAAGCTGGCAAAATAAAGACCCGGTATGAGGCGACAGCGCTTTGCGCCATCGCCACCAGGGGGAAGGAGAGGTCAGTGCGGCGCCTGCGTTTTCCGGGAGGTGTAAAGAAGATGAATTTGAAATTGAGCAGATGGTATCTTTTGCTAGCCTTTCTGAGGAGGGCAGACGGAGCGACACCATGAAAGATAAAGATGAACAAACGGCATTGATTGGCATGGCCATCGGCGCGGCGGTCATTAGCTTAGTGGCTACACAAAAGCAGATTAATCAGGGGAGTATCGTGGATGAACTGGTGAGGCTGGGCAGACAGAAGGGGGACGGGGTAGAGGATGAGGTCTTTGTCCAGGCCGCCCGGCTGGTGAGTAAAGGCACCTAGCCAGCCGGTATCCCGCCTGGCAGCCCCGTTTGCCCGTTTTATTTTGGTTTTTATTTCCCGAACGCGGCCAGGCGAGCGGCGCTTATCCCTTTCCTGAAGCGTTACCGGCGGGCGCTTTCACTACCCGCTTTTTGCTAGCGCATGGCCGGGGCCGCGCCCCGCGCTGGCATGGTCTTTCTGTTACGTTGTCACTTTATGCTCGCCTGCAAAGGATAACCAGCAAGGTGGTCTGCCGCTATTGCATAAATCGGTATTTTCGATACATCTTTGCCATTGCGTGCGGAGATAGAATGATTTCAAAATAACATATTATAAATCAATCGATTAAGTTCTATTTGCACGCCCTGATAATCCCCGGGCGAGGGTCTATGCTTATAAAAAGCACTAAATGAGGCAATACCCCTGCTGCAGAAGGGTTGAAGTGATAATCATTATCACTAACATGGCGGTATGCCTTGATGGCGCCAACCTGGAGGTCTATCGATGGAAGTACAAGCAGGAACTTTTAATCCCGCCGATTTCAGCTGGCAGGGACTGACCATGACGCCGGCCGCTGCCGCGCATATCCGCGATCTGATGCGCAAGCAGCCGGATAAGAAAGGGCTGCGGCTGGGCATTAAAACCAGCGGCTGCGCCGGTTTTGGCTATGTGCTCGAAATGATTGCCGAGCCGGCGCCCGACGATCTGCTCTTTGAATCTGACGGGGCGAAGCTGTTTGCGCCGCTGCAGGCGATGCCGTTCATCGACGGCACCGAGCTGGATTATGTCCGGGAAGGTTTAAATGAAATCTTTAAATTTCATAACCCGAAAGCGCAGCATGAGTGCGGCTGCGGCGAAAGTTTTGGGGTGCAGGCGGAGTAACTATGTCGCGTAATACTGAAGCAACTGACGATGTCAAAACCTGGACCGGCGGCCCGCTCAACTACAAAGAGGGCTTTTTTACTCGCCTGCAAACCGATGAGCTGGCCAAAGGCATTAATGAAGAAGTCGTTCGGGCTATCTCGGCTCGCCGCAATGAGCCGCAGTGGATGTTGGAGTTTCGTCTGAATGCCTACCGGGCGTGGCTGGAAATGGAGGAGCCGCACTGGCTGAAAGCGCATTACGATAAGCTGAATTATCAGGATTACAGCTACTATTCCGCGCCCTCCTGCGGCAACTGCGATGAGACCTGCGCCTCCGAGCCTGGCGCGGTGCAGCAGACCGGGGCCAATACCTTTCTGACCAGCGAGGTGGAAGAAGCCTTTAACCAGCTTGGCGTGCCGGTACGCGAAGGGCGCGAGGTGGCGGTGGACGCGATATTTGACTCGGTGTCGGTGGCGACCACCTACCGAGAAAAGCTGGCCGAGCAGGGGATCATCTTCTGTTCTTTCGGCGAGGCGATCCACGACCATCCGGAACTGGTGAAAAAGTATCTGGGCACCGTAGTGCCGGGTAATGACAACTTCTTTGCCGCGCTGAACGCCGCGGTGGCTTCGGACGGCACCTTTATCTATGTGCCGAAAGGCGTCCGCTGCCCGATGGAGCTGTCCACCTATTTCCGTATCAACGCCGAAAAGACCGGACAGTTTGAACGCACCATTCTGGTGGCCGATGAAGGCAGCTACGTCAGCTATATTGAAGGCTGCTCGGCGCCGGTGCGCGACAGCTATCAGCTGCATGCCGCGGTCGTTGAAGTCATCATCCATAAAGACGCGGAAGTGAAATACTCCACGGTGCAGAACTGGTTCCCCGGCGATAACAACACCGGCGGGATCCTCAACTTCGTCACCAAGCGCGCCCTGTGTGAAGGGGAGAACAGCAAAATGTCATGGACCCAGTCGGAAACCGGCTCGGCCATCACCTGGAAATACCCCAGCTGCATCCTGCGCGGCGATAACTCGATCGGCGAATTCTTTTCGGTGGCGCTGACCAGCGGCCATCAGCAGGCGGACACCGGCACCAAAATGATCCATATCGGCAAGAACACCCGCTCGACCATTATCTCGAAAGGGATCTCCGCCGGACACAGTCAGAACAGCTATCGCGGGCTGGTCAAAATCATGCCGACCGCCACCAACGCCCGCAACTATACCCAGTGCGATTCGATGCTGATCGGCCCGGACTGCGGGGCGCATACCTTCCCGTATGTTGAATGCCGCAACAACAGCGCCCAGCTGGAGCACGAGGCGACCACCTCGCGGATTGGCGAAGATCAATTGTTCTACTGCCTGCAGCGCGGGATCAGCGAAGACGATGCTATCTCGATGATCGTCAACGGTTTCTGTAAAGACGTCTTCTCCGAGCTGCCGCTGGAGTTCGCTGTAGAGGCGCAAAAATTGCTGGCCATTAGCCTTGAACATAGCGTCGGCTGATAATTAAGGAAAAAAGATGTTAAGTATTCAAGATTTACACGTCGCCGTCGAAGATAAAGCGATCCTGCGCGGGCTGAACCTTGACGTGCGCCCGGGAGAGGTCCACGCCATTATGGGGCCGAACGGCTCAGGCAAAAGTACGCTTTCGGCCACCCTGGCCGGGCGTGAAGATTATGAGGTGACTGGCGGTCGCGTCGAATTTAAGGGCAAAAACCTGCTCGAACTCGCTGCGGAAGATCGCGCCGGGGAAGGTATCTTTATGGCCTTCCAGTATCCGGTAGAGATCCCCGGCGTCAGCAACCAGTTCTTCCTGCAGACTGCGCTGAATGCCGTGCGCAACTATCGTGGCCAGGAGGCGCTGGATCGTTTCGATTTCCAGGACTTAATGGAAGAAAAGATCAAGCTGCTGCAGATGCCGGAAGATCTCCTGACCCGCTCGGTGAACGTTGGCTTCTCCGGCGGTGAGAAAAAGCGCAACGATATTCTGCAAATGGCGGTGCTTGAGCCGGAGCTGTGCATTCTCGATGAATCGGATTCGGGGTTGGATATCGATGCCCTGAAAATCGTCTCGCAGGGAGTGAATGCCCTGCGCGACGGCAAACGCGCCTTTATCATTGTCACCCACTATCAGCGCATCCTTGACTATATCAAGCCGGACTATGTCCATGTGCTGTATCAGGGGCGGATTGTGAAGTCGGGCGATTTCACTCTGGTCAAACAGCTGGAGGAGCAGGGCTATGGCTGGCTTACCGAACAGCAGTAACGCGCTGCAGCAGTGGCACCATCTGTTTGAAGCGCAGGGCGGCCCGCGTACCCCGGAGGCCAGTCAGCATCTGCAGCAGCTGCTGCGCCTTGGGCTGCCGACGCGCAAGCACGAGGACTGGAAATACACTCCGCTGGATGCCCTACTTAACGGTCGCTTTGTCGCCGATGAGGGAGCCTCTCTCAGTGCTGAACAGCGTGATGCGCTGGCGCTGCCGCTGGACGCCTGGCGGCTGGTGTTTATCGATGGCCGCTATCATCCTCAGCTGAGCGACGAGCTTGCCGCCAGCGGCGTGGAGGTCAGTGTCGATAATCAGCGCCACCATCTGCCGGATGCCCTGCAGCCGGAGGTGTTTCTCCATCTGACCGAAAGCCTGGCCCAGACGGTGACCCGCATTCGCGTGCCGCGCAACCGCCGCCTGGATAAACCGCTGCTGCTGATGCATATCACCAGTGGCCTGGCCGGCGATGCGCTGAATACCGCCCACTATCGCCATCACCTGGCGCTGGAGAGCGGGGCGGAGGCGACGATTGTCGAGCATTACCTGAGCCTCAATGAACAGCCGCATTTCACCGGCGGGCGATTGACCATGACGGTGGCCGATAACGCGCACCTCCAGCATATCAAGCTGGCATTTGAGAATGCCCGCAGCTATCACTTCGCCCATAACGACCTGCTGCTGGGCCGCGACGCCTCGGCCTTCAGCAGCAGTTTCCTGCTTGGCGGCCAGGTGCTGCGTCACCAGACCAGCACCCGCCTGGGCGGCGAAAACAGCAACCTGCGCCTCAATTCGCTGGCGATGCCGGTGAAAAATGAGGTCTGCGATAGCCGCACCTGGCTCGACCATCAGGTCGGCTACTGCACCAGCCGCCAGCTGCACAAAACCATCGTCAGCGATAAGGGGCGGGCGGTGTTTAACGGGCTGATCAACGTCGCGCCGCTCGCGCTGAAAACCGACGGTCAGATGACCAACAATAATTTGCTGCTCGGGCGGCTGGCGGAGGTCGACACCAAACCGCAGCTGGAAATTTACGCCGATGACGTGAAATGCAGCCACGGGGCGACGGTGGGGCGCATTGACGAAGAGCAGCTGTTCTATCTGCGCTCGCGCGGTATCGAACAGCAGGCGGCGCAGCAGATGATCCTCTACGCCTTCGCCGCCGAGCTCACCGAGGCTATCCGCAGCGACGCGCTCAGAGAGCAGGTGCTGGCGCGTATTGGACAGCGTTTGCCGGGAGGCACAGTATGACATTTTCAGTAGAACAGGTTCGCGCCGATTTTCCGGTACTGAACCGGGAGGTCAACGGTCAGCCGCTGGTCTATCTCGACAGCGCCGCCAGCGCCCAGAAGCCGGAGGCAGTGATCGGCGCCGAAGCGGAATTCTATCGCCACGGCTACGCGGCGGTGCACCGCGGCATCCATACCCTCAGCGCGGAAGCCACCGCGCGGATGGAAGCCGTGCGTCAACAGGCGGCCACCTTCCTTAACGCCGGGTCGGCGGAGGAAGTGGTGTTCGTCCGCGGCACCACCGAGGGTATCAACCTGGTGGCCAACAGCTGGGGAAACGCCAACGTCGGCGCCGGGGATAACATCATCATCAGCGAAATGGAGCACCACGCCAATATTGTGCCGTGGCAGATGCTCTGCGCCCGCGTCGGGGCTGAGCTGCGGGTGATCCCCCTGAACCCGGACGGTACGCTGCAACTGGATGTTGTCCCGGGACTGTTTGACCCGCGCACCCGCCTGCTGGCGATAACCGAGGTCTCCAACGTGCTGGGGACGGAAAACCCGCTGGCGGCGCTGATTGCTCTTGCGCATCAGCATGGCGCGAAAGTGCTGGTGGATGGCGCCCAGGCGGTGATGCACCACCCGGTGGACGTCCAGGCGCTGGGCTGCGATTTTTATGTTTTCTCCGCCCACAAGCTGTACGGGCCGACCGGGATCGGCGTGCTCTACGCCCGGTCCGAGCTGCTGCAGACGATGGCGCCTTGGGAAGGGGGCGGGTCGATGATCGCCACCGTCAGCCTGACGGAGGGCACCACCTGGAATCAGGCGCCGTGGCGCTTTGAGGCCGGCACGCCGAATACCGGGGGGATCATTGGCCTCGGCGCGGCGCTGACCTACGTCAGCCAGCTGGGACTGACGCAGATTGCCGAGTATGAGCAGACGCTGATGCGCTACGCGCTCGATGCCCTGCGCGCGGTACCGGATCTGATCCTTTACGGCCCGGCGCAGCGTAAAGGGGTAATTGCTTTCAACCTCGGTCAGCATCACGCCTATGACGTCGGCAGCTTCCTTGATAACTACGGGATCGCCGTGCGGACCGGACACCACTGCGCGATGCCGTTGATGGCCCGGTATCAGGTACCGGCTATGTGTCGGGCATCGCTGGCGATGTACAATACCACGGAAGAGGTGGACCGCCTGGTGGCCGGCCTCCAGCGGATCCGCAAACTGTTAGGGTAAAGGACGGGACAATGGCGGCACTACCGGACAAAGACAAACTGTTGCGTAACTTTAGCCGTTGCGCCAACTGGGAAGAGAAGTATCTCTATATCATCGAGCTTGGCCAGCGTCTGGCGCCGCTAAGCCCGGAAGAACATAGCGTGCAGAACATTATTCAGGGCTGTCAAAGCCAGGTCTGGATCGTGATGGACCAGGATCCCACAGGCGTGATCACCCTGCGCGGCGATAGCGATGCGGCGATCGTCAAGGGTCTGATAGCGGTGGTGTTTATCCTCTATGACCGGATGACCGCTCAGGACATCACCGAGTTCGACGTGCGTCCGTGGTTTGAAAAAATGGCGCTCACCCAGCATCTCACCCCCTCCCGCTCGCAAGGCCTCGAAGCCATGATCCGCGCGATACGCGCGAAAGCGGCAAATATTAGCTAGAATAAACAGGTAGATTTCATTCTGTTACGTCCGGCAGGGCGCTGACCCTGCCGCCGTTCAGTCTCCTGGCGTTTTATCAGCGAAAGAAGGAATCTCAGTATGAAACGCAAAACGATGATCACCTTAGCCCTTCTCAGCGCCCTTGGCGCCTCCACGGCCGCCTGGGCCGTTGATTACCCGCTTCCTCCCGCCAACAGTCGGCTGATTGGTCAGAATCAGTACTGGACGGTCCAGGAGGGAGATCGCAACCTGCAGGCGATTGCGCGCCATTTCGATACCGCGGCGATGCTGATCCTCGAAGCCAACGATACGATTGCACCAGTGCAGCCGAAGCCCGGCACTCAGGTCCTTATCCCTTCTCAGATGCTGCTGCCCGACGTGCCGAGGGAGGGCATTGTCGTCAACCTCGCCGAACTGCGGCTGTATTACTTCCCGCCGGGAGAGAATCAGGTGCAGGTCTATCCGCTGGGCATTGGCCAGTTAGGTCTGGAAACGCCGGAGATGACCACCCGCGTGGGGCAGAAGATCCCTAACCCTACCTGGACGCCTACCGCCGGCATCCGCGCGCGCTCGCTGGAGAAAGGGGTGACGCTGCCAGCGGTGGTCCCGGCCGGACCGAACAATCCCCTGGGCCGCTATGCGCTGCGTCTGGCCTACGGTAACGGTGAATATCTCATCCACGGAACTAACGCCCCAGACAGCGTTGGTCTGCGCGTCAGCTCGGGCTGTATGCGGATGAACGCTGATGACATCAAAGCGCTGTTCAGCCAGGTGAAAACCGGGACGCCGGTACGGATTATCAATCA